>Ga0208849_1000107_pt1 | contig 80826 bp, 71 predicted proteins | sample NGESurdeep072012_10_FD_184470 | JGI IMG/M metagenome (GOLD analysis project Ga0208849, IMG submission 184470) | Arctic peat soil microbial communities from Barrow, Alaska - NGEE Surface sample 53-3 deep-072012 (SPAdes) | ecosystem: Environmental > Terrestrial > Soil > Wetlands > Peat ...
AGGCCTCGCTCAACCAGCGGTCGAGCGAGATCTCCCTCTCTCGGAAAGAAAACGAGAACAACCTCACCACCCAGCAACCAGAGGTTGCCCTATGAGCGATGGGCTCGAGGTCGCCCGCGCGGCGCTGGCGGGGCAGCCCGCCTGGCTGGTGGGGGGTGCGGTGCGCGATCGCATGCTGGGCCGGCCGTTGATCGATCTCGATCTCGTGGTGGACGGGGATCCCGAGCAGGCAGCGCGCGCGCTGGCCCGTGCGGCGGGGCGGGCGGCGTGTTTCGCGCTGTCCGAGGACTTCGGCGCGTGGCGGGTGGTGGCGCGCGGTCAAGCCTGGCAGGCGGACGTAGAGCGGTTACGTGGCGGCTCTCTGCGGGCGGACCTTGAGCTGCGTGACTTCACCGTGAACGCGATCGCCGAGCCGATCGAAGGGGGCGCCCAGATCGATCCGCTGGGTGGGCTCGAGGACCTGACGGCGGGCCGCCTGCGCATGGCCGGGCCGAGCGCCTTCGCCGATGACCCTTTGCGCGTGCTGCGCCTGGTGCGCATGGCGGTCGAGCTGGAGCTGGAGCCCGAGCCTCAGACCAGTCGGGCGGCGCGCGCACACGTGAGCGGGTTGCAAGAGGTGTCGGCCGAGCGGGTGTTCATCGAGCTGCGTCGGATCCTCGCCTCGCCGCGGGCAAGACCTGGGATCGAGCTGTTGGGGGAGCTGGGGGCGACGGCGATCGTGCTGCCCGAGCTGGAGGCGCTGCGCGGTGTCGATCAGAGCCGTTTCCACCACCTCGACGTGTATGGCCACACGCTCGAGGCGCTCGACCGGACGATCGAGTTGCAAAACGACCCCGGCACGGTTCTCGGAGGGGAGCACGTCGCGGAGGTTGCCGCCCTGCTGGTCGAGCCGCTTGCCGATGAGCTCACGCGTGGCGAGGCGCTGCGTTGGGGGGCGCTGTTGCACGACATCGCCAAGCCCCTGACCAGAGCAGTGCGTCCCGAGGACGGGCGCGTGACCTTCATCGGCCACGACCTGCGCGGCGCCGAGCAGGCCCGCGATGTGCTCACGCGCCTGCGCGCGAGCGAGCGGTTGCGCGCCCACGTCGCGGCGCTGGTGCGCAATCACCTGCGCCTCGGCTTCCTCGTCCACGAGCCTCAACCCCTCTCCCGCCGTACGGTGTTCGGCTACCTGCGCGCCTGCTCTCCGGTGGAGGTTGACGTCACGCTGCTCTCCCTCGCCGACCGCCTGGCCACGCGCGGAGAGAGGGCCAAGGAGGCGATCGACGTGCACATGCGCGTCGCGCGCCCGCTGCTTGGGGATGCCCTGCGCTGGCGCGTCGAGGGCCGGCCCCGGCCGCTGTGGCGGGGCGATGAGCTGGCCCGCGAGCTTGGCATCGAGGCGGGGCCAAGAGTGGGGAAGCTGCTGGAGGAGCTCGCCGAGGCGCAATTTGCGGGGGAGCTGCTCACGCGCGAGCAGGCACTGGCGTACGCGCGCACGTGGCCGGCATCCGGCTAAGCGGCCGACATTGGCTAGGCGGCCGATATCCGGCTAGGCTTGCACTGCCGATGGCCGACCCGGACTGCATTTTCTGCAAGATCCTCGCGGGCGAGCTGCCGGCCACGATCGTCGACGAAGACGAGCGCACGGTGGCCCTGATGGACATCAACCCCGCCACTCGCGGCCACGCGCTCGTGGTTCCACGCACACATAGCGCGGATCTGATGAGCATCGACCAGGATGACCTGTGCGCCGTGGCGGTGGCCTCGCGGCGACTGGCGGCTCGCGCCAAGGAGCGGCTGCGGGCCGATGGGATCAACCTCGTCAACTCCTGCGGCTCGGTCGCCTGGCAGACGGTCTTCCACTTCCACATGCACGTGATCCCGCGCTATGCCGACGATCCACTGCGGCTACCGTGGGTGCCCGCGCCGGGAGATCCCGAGGAGATCGCGGCCGCGGCGCAGGAACTTAGGCGGCAGTAGCGAACATGCAGACCCAGGTCGCTAGATGCGAACATGCAGACTCAGGTCGCTAGATCTTTTGTCAGACCGCTACATCTTCCCATCAGTCGTGTTGAATGACCACATGATCCGTATATCCACAGCGATAGCCCTCTCGAGCCTGGCCCTCGTGCTGGTGTTGCCCGCGGGCTCGCAGGCGACGCTCACCGAAGTCGGTGTGATCCCGCCCACGGTCAATCCAGAAACCGTTCCCAGCTGCCCTGGCAGCCCCTGCTTGGCCGTCAGTCGCACGACGGGCTTCCAGGTGAAGGTGGGCACGACGCACAATCCGCTGGCGGCGCCGCGCGCCGGCACGGTCGTCGCCTGGTCGATCATGCTCGGCAAGCCGAACGCCACTCAGATCAAGTTCTTCAACGCCAATGAGGGCGGTCCCTCCACGGCGGGCCTCGCGATCCTGCGCCCGCAGGCGAAGCCGAACCTCACATACAAGCTGGTTGCACAGAGTCCGCTCGTCAAACTCGAACCCTACTTCGGCAAGACCGCCCAGTTCCCGCTGGAAACCACGCTGAAGGTCAAAAAGGGCGACGTGATCGCGCTGACGGTGCCCTCCTGGGCGCCCTCGCTGGCCCTGGGCTTCACCAACGCGACCTCTTGGCGCGCCAGCCGGCCGAAAGCCCAGTGCGCGAGCACGAGCGCGCAGACCACGCAGACAGTGGTCGGCTCGCCGGTGCAGTACTACTGCCTGTACCTCACGGCGCGCCTAACCTACAGCGCAACCCTGATCTCTACGCCTTAGGACGCCGCTGGCCGGCGCTGGCCGATCTCGGATGATCGGTCTGCGTCCTTACCGATCGGTGATCGATGGGATCCCCGATCGGCCAGCACGCGTGCTAGCCGATCCCGGACGATCGGTACGCCACGCGGGCGGGTGGGCTTTTCGATCTTGCCTCGCTTGACCTGCTGGCCGATCTTCGATCGGTCCTAAGAGGAAGCTGACCGCCCAAGGCCTATTTGCCAGAGGGGGCGCTGGCGCCACCGCTGGGGCTTACGGCCGATTCGCCGCCGGCTTTGCTCGCGGCTTCTTCGCCGCCGGCTTTCGCCGTCCCGCCGGCGGAGGTGCCTCCGGCGGATTCGCTGCTTTCGCTGGCGCCGCTGGAGTTGCCGCCGCTCGCTGCCGTTTCTTCGCCGGTTTTTTCTTCTTCTGAGGAGCCTGAGCCTTCGCTCGCTTTGCCGGTCGAGGTCGTCGCGGTGCTCGAGGTCGAGGTCGAGGTCGTCTGCACGGCGGCCTTTTCGGCGCTCGTGTTCGTGGGCGGGGTGATGTCGGGCGTGCTCTTGGGTACCGCGTCGCTCACGCTGCTGCCGCCGCAGGCGCCGAGGCCGACGGCGCACAGCAGCGCCAGGCTCGTCGCCAGGGCGGCGCGGGCGGATGGTCGGCGCGTCAGGTGCGCGGGATGGGCGAGATGAGTGGGGGGCGTGGTTCTAGTCATGCGGGCGAGTCCTGGTCATGCGCCTTACGCCGCCGGGCGGGCGGTCCTCAAGCAGCCGTCCTCGCCGTCGGTGGATCCATGCGGCGAGTGCAGGTGGGGCAGTCGTTCAAGTCCTTCTGAGCGAGCTGGTCGCACCACGGGCAGAAGCGCATGTTCTCGACCGCCCAGGGAAGTCGCGAGGCGGAGGGAACGAGGGGCAGGAGCTTGCCCACAACCTCCATCGGCTCGCCTGTTTCACGGTCGAGGTAGATCTCATCGGGCGCCGCCTCGATCACGATTTCTCGCCCGCTGGCAGGGTTGCGCAGGCGGTAGCGCTGGCTCGAACTCACGACCCGCACTCTACCGGAGCGCCTGGCGGAGATGCGTACCGGAGCGCCTGGCGGTGATGCCCACCGATCCAGTCGCCTGCCCTTTGGATAGAGTTCCGCCGCCGATGTACTCATCCCCCGCCTCCAGGAGCCTGCGCAGGCTCGGCCTGCTCGCCGGGGCCGGTGGCCTGCTGCTCGGCGCCGGCGGCTGTGGAGCGGTCAAGTCCAACGACAACGCCAACCTCAACCTGATCGCCGGCAAGCAGCAGTTCGTCGCCAAGTGCGGCTCCTGCCACATGCTCGCGCGCGCGAACACGAAGGGCATCGTCGGCCCCAACCTCGATGCGGCCTTCGGCCAGGACATCGCCGAAGGCCTCAAGCGCAGCACGATCGAAGGGATCGTGCATGGTCAGGTACTCGAGCCCAACCGCGAAGGCGTGATGCCCAAAGGGCTGGCCGGCGGCGCGACGCTGAACGACATCTCCTCCTATGTCGCCCAGGCCGTCGACCGGCCGGGCCAGGACACCGGCCTGCTGGCCAGCGCGGTGGAAGCGCCCGGAGCCGGCAAGCCCGCGGTGGAGAAGGCGGGCAAGCTCGCAATCGACGCGAACCCCCAGGGTCAGCTCGCGTATACGGCCACCAAGGCGACGGCCACCCCGGGGGCGGTCACGATCAGCATGGCGAACATGTCCGGCGTCTCCCACAACATCGCGATCGAAGCCGGTGAAGGCGGAGTGACGGCCAAGGGCTCGACGCTCGGCGCGAGCACGTTCATCACCAAGGGCAGCACATCGGTGACCGTCACCCTGAAGCCGGGCGCCTACACCTTCTTCTGCCAGGCCCCCGGCCACCGCGCAGCCGGCATGTACGGCACGCTGACGGTCAAATAAGCGCGCGCAGGGCAAACACCAGCCCGACGATCACGGCGAGCACCGCGATCAGGTAGAGCAGCGCGCGGAAGGCGTCCTCCTCGGAGCGCAACGGGTTCAGCATGGCGCGACTCTCACGGGTAGGACGATCCGTAGCACGGCCCACCGTCGGCGGTCTAGAGGACGTAAACCGTCAGGTACACGACTATCCACATGGCGTCGACGAAATGCCAGTAGATACCGGGTACGTCGACCCCACGGTGCTCCTCGGGGCTGTAGTGCCCGCGGAAGGCGCGGACGGTAACGATCAGGAGCAGCACCAGGCCGATGAGCACGTGCGCGCCGTGCAGGCCGGTGAGCGAGTAGAAGATCGATTGCTGGGCGTGGTCTTGCGGGGCGAAGCCGATGTTCGCGTACTCGTTGATCTGGATGAACAGGAACGTGCAGCCGAGCAGGAAGGTGGTGAGGATGCCGGCCTTCAGCCCGAAGCGGTTCCCTCGCTTGATCGACGTCTCGGCCCAGTGCAGCGTGAAGGAGGAGGAGATGAGGATCGCGGTGTTGAAGCCGGCGACTCCCTCCGGCAGGTTGGTGCCCGGCGCGGGCCACGGCTCGCCGGAGGCGATGCGAATGAAGAAGTAGGCCGTGAAGAACGCCCCGAAGATCATCACCTCGGAGATGATGAAAAGGAGCATTCCCAGCAGCTGGGGTTCGACGCGCGAGCTGCGGTTTGCCGTCGGTGGGCCGTGCTGGTCGGAGTGGGCGGTCGCGTGAGCGATGCTGGCTGCCTCCATCGGGCTCCTCAGCGCGCCCCGGCCGGGGCCGCGGTCGTGTTGGCCTGCAGGTCGACGACCACGTGCTCGACCTTGGCCGAGGTGCTGTGACGGACGCGCTCGATCAGGTCCGTGCGCAGCCAGCCGGAGCGCTCGCCGGGAAGCGTTGAGATCACGACATCGTCGACCCTGAACAGCTCCAGCGCGTTGACGGCGGCGGTGTAGGGGTCGGGGTCGCCGATCATGCCCGAGCCGATCAGCCCGGCGGCGTGCAGCCGGTCGAGCATCGCCGCCAGACGCGCGCGTGCCTCGCGCGGCGCCGAGCCGCTGCCGTCCTGCAGCGGGATCACGGCGATGAACACATGACGTTGGCCGTCGCCGGCCTTCTCCTGAAGGTGCTTGAACAGCTCCTCGCCGCTCGCTGTCTTGCCGGCCACGACGAGCGTCACACGGAAGGGCAGGCCCTCCTGCTCGAGGTCGGTCACGATGTGCTCGACCGGCAGCCCCGAGGCGTTGTGAATGCGCTCGATCAGGTCCCTTCTGAGCCAGCCCGACTGGGTGGTCGGGTGGGTGGAGAGGATGATCTCCTCGGGCCGGCGCTCGGCGATCGCATCCATCGTCGCCGAGAAGGGGTCGGGATCGCCGACCTCCCCGCTGGCCTCGATCCCCTCGTCGGTCACGAACGAGATCGCCAGGTCGACTCGCACCTGGGCCGATTCGCGCACGGCCTCGTCGTAGATGACCAGGCCGGCCGATGGCTTGGTCTGGGGGACGACGAGGCGGAAGCGGACGTCGCCGGCGGCGGCGCGCGCGCGCACCGCCTCGAACAGCTTCGTGCCTCCGAGCGTCCGGTTGGCAACCACCAGGATCTCCTTCATCGGGCCCGCCTCCTCATTCGCTTGCTGCTCGAACGACGCCCGGGCCTACGCTGGCCGCTGCCGTGATCGGCGCGGGGGCCGGCGCGAAGATGCCGTGCACCGCTCCCGGCACTCCGTACTCGTACGGACCGCCGACGATCGTCGGGATCCTGTCGAAGTTGAAGATCGGTGGGGGTGAGGAGACCTGCCACTCGAGCGTCATCGCCCGCCACGGGTTGCCCACGGCCCGCGGCCCGCCACGCCAGCTGGTGACCATGTTGTAGACGAAGATCAGCGTGCTGAGGCCGAGGCCGAAGCTCATGATCGAGATGAACAGGTTGAGGTCGGCGAACTTTGGCGCGTATTCGGCGACGCGGCGGGGCATGCCCTGCAGGCCGAGGATGTGCATCGGGCCGAAGGTCAGGTTGAAGAAGACGAACGTGGTCCAGAAGTGCCACTTGCCGAGGCGCTCGTCGAACATCCGCCCGGTCATCTTCGGGAACCAGTAGTAGACGCCGGCGAAGATCGTCATCAACGACCCGCCGAACAGCACGTAGTGGATATGGGCGACGATGAAGTAGGTGGCGCTGACGTGGATGTCGAACGGGACCATCGCCAGCATCACGCCGCTGATCCCGCCGAGCGTGAACGTCGTGAGGAAGCCGAGGGCGAACAGCATCGGCGTGTCCAGATGCAGCACGCCGCGCCACAGCGTCGCCAGCCAGGAGAAGATCTTGATGCCCGTCGGCACGGCGATGATCGCCGTCGTGATCGCCATCGGGATACGGATCCAGGCGGCCATGCCCGAGGTGAACATGTGGTGGGCCCAGACCGTGAAGCCGAGCACGACGATCGCCAGCAGCGAGAAGGCCATCATGCGGTAGCCGAAGATCGGCTTGCGCGACTTCACGGCGATGATCTCAGAGATGATCCCGAAGCCGGGCAACATCATGATGTAGACCGCCGGGTGTGAGTAGAACCAGAAGACGTGCTGGTACATGAGCACGTTGCCGCCCTTGGCGGCGTTGAAGAAGTTGAAGCCGAGCGTGCGATCGAGCAGGATGAAGAACTGCGACGCCGCGATGAACGGGGTGGCGATCACGACCAGCAGCGAGGTCGCGAAGTTCGCCCAGACCAGCAGCGGCATCCGGAAGAAGCTCATCCCCGGCGCACGCATCGTGATGATCGTGACGAGGAAGTTCAGGGCGGTCATGATCGAGGAGGCGCCCGCGAACTGCACGCCCAGCGAGAAGAAGTTCTGTCCCACCGGCGCCGAGGTCGACAGCGGCGCGTAGGCGGTCCAGCCGTCGGCGAACGCGCCGCCGGGGGCGAGGAAGCTCGAGAGCATCATCACCCCGGCGATCGGCAGCAGCCAGTAGGAGAGGGCGTTCAGACGGGGGAAGGCCATGTCGGGCGCGCCGATCATCAGCGGCAGCACGAAGTTGGCAAGGCCCGCGAACACCGGGATCACGAACAGGAAGATCAGCAGCGAAGCGTGGACCGAGAACAGGCCGTTGTAGGTGTTCGCGTCGACGAACTGCGAGCCCGGCTGGGCCAGCTCGGCGCGCATCAGCAGACCGATCAGGCCGCCGACGAGCAGGAAGAAGAACGAGGTGACCGTGTACTGCACGCCGATCACCTTGTGGTCGGTGTTGACGCGGAAGTAGTCCCGCCAGCTGTGCGCTCCGTGGCTGGAGTGGTCCTCGGGGCGCGTCGGGCGGCCGGTCGCCCAGTAGAACCAGTAGTCAAAGCCACCGATCCCGACCAGGAACAGGAGCGGCACGACGATCAGCGAGACCGTCACGATCGCTTCGCCAGAAATGTAGTGGGTGAAGGTGGCGTGGCCGGTGGAGGACCGCACCAGCCAGGTCAGCCCGGCCGAGAAGGCCACGCCGAGCGGCATCAGCCAGGCCGCGCGATAGAAGCCCGGGGCACGCAGTTTGGCTGCGAAGGACATCTTCTGACCGCGGGGCGGCTGGGTCGAGCCGGGGTGGGTCGAGCCGGGCGCCTGAACCGTCGTTGCCATCAGCGCGTGCCTCGCCCGACGTGCCGCGGGTGGGCGGTGCGTCGCGAATCGAGCACCGCTCGAGCGTGTCGATCGGCAGGCGGCCAGGTCTTGATCATGGGTTCCATAAGGTTATCCCGACACCGGGCTCGGCGGCACCGCGCTCGGTGGGGCGTTGATCTGGCTCTTCAGCCATGCTTGGAACTGCGCCGGTGGAACCACATGGACGGCCGAGCGCATGGTCGAATGCCCCAGCCCGCAGAGCAGGTTGCAGACGACCGGGTAGGTGCCGAGCCGGTCGGGGGTCGCCCGGTAGTGGGTCGTGATGCCGGGGACCACGTCCTCCTGCAGGCGGAAGGCGGGGATCCAGAAGGCGTGGATGACGTCTTTGGAGCGCATGTTGAAGTACACCGTGTCGCCCTGGGGGATATACAGCTGGTAGGAGTTCAGGGGCGCGCCGCCGGTCACCGAGGGCGGGTACTGATAGGACCAGTAGAACTGCTGGCCGGTCACCCCGATCTGGATTTCCGGGACGCCGCTCGGCTTCTTTTCGTTGTCGTTGAGGATCACGAAGGAGTAAGAGACCAGCCCGAGCAGGATCAACGCGGGGATCGTCGTCCAGATGACCTCCAGACGCGTGTTGCCGTGGATCGGGGGCCCGTCCTTGAGCTCCTCGCCGGGCTTCATTTGGAACTGCCAGACGGAGTACAGGATCACCGTCACGACCAGCACGAAGATCGGGATCGAGGCGTCGACCAGGACGTGGTAGAGCCTGTCGGTGTTGTGCGCCTGCGTGGAGGCCTGGACGGGGAACCAGTGGATCGTGTAGCTGAGGACGACGCCGATCGCGATCGCGATCAGCGCGGCCACGATCGTCAGGATGAGCGAGCGCTGTCTAAGGGCCCTAAGCATCGGCGGCGATCGCTCCGGTGCGGGCGGGGACGTTTTCTGGGGCGAGCCTCTCCATCGCGATGCGTGATCCTATTGCCTTCGCCTGACGAACGCCGGGGACCATGAGCGAGGGAGTTTGTGGTATCACATTGAGACAATCGTTGCAAATGCCGCGTGGGTGGTTTTGTTCCGGCTCGAAGCGGGAAGGGGACGGCACACGGACGGCACGCGAAGCGGGAAGAGAAGGCACACGACGCGGGAAGGGGAAGGCACGATGCAAGTACGAGAAGGGATGAGCGCGACAGTTCTCACCGTGGGGCCCGACCACTCGCTGCGCGATACCGCGCGGCTGATGTCCGAGCGCAAGGTCGGCGCGGCGGTCGTGATCGACCCCGACGGGCCCGGGCCGGGGATCATCACCGAGCGGGACATCCTGCTTTCCGTCGGCGCCGGGCACGACCCCGACCACGAGCACGTCGCCGAGCATCTGACGCGGGATGTCGTGTTCGCCGCGCCCGACTGGTCTTTGGAGGAGGCCGCGGCGGAGATGGTCCGCGGCGGCTTTCGCCACCTGATCGTGCTCGAGCGGGGAGCGACCGTGGGGATCCTGTCCGTGCGCGACATCGTGCGCTGCTGGACCGAGGACGGAGCGATCTGTTCCGTGCCGGCGAGCGCCGCGGTGGGGTGAGTCGATGTTCCGTGCGGCGCATGCTGGCCGATCTTTGATCGGCACGGCGTAGCCGCACATGTGCGGCTACGAGGGAGGGCCGCATGCGGCCCTCCCGGCCACGTCACATGTGACGTGGCCTCCCTTACGACTCAGTCGAGCGGGAGCTCGTCGATTTCGCGGCGCGTGTCGGCGATCCAGCGGACGATGCAGTAGAGCGTGATCAGGACGCCGATCACGGTCAGCTCGATGAACGTCGTGACGCCCACGAGCGCCAGCGTGATGCCGACCGCGGTGAGCACCGGCAGGACGCTCGGGCCGGGGAGGTGGATCTCTTCGCCGACGGGTGGGATCTCGGGGTCGAGCGGGCTTATTTCAACGGCCCTCCTGATGGGGATGAGCCCAGCCTGGGCTCGTAGAGCAAGCCGGGCAAGGACGCAGTGAGTGTGGCGTACCGATTCGAGATCGACGGGATCTCCAATCGGCTAGCACGCGAACGATCGAGGACGCCGATCCGGCGCCGCTATACGTGCCCAGGCTCATGAGATGTAGATGGCCGCGACTACAAAGGTGATGCCGAACATGAACATGCAGATTCCGCACACGATCAGCCCGGTGCGGATGTTCTTGCGTGCCAGCCGTCGAGTCATCATTAGCGAGCTCGCATTCTATAGATGGGCGTCGGCGACCATCGCGCAGAAGAGCAGCGCCAGGTAGGCCAGCGAAAAGAGGTACAGCTGCAGCGCGCTGCCGCGGTCGGCCCGGCGGTAGAGTCGGATCGCGCCGGCGATGAAGCCCAGGCCGAGCACGACCGACGCGACGAGGTAGATGTCCCCGAACCCACCCGCGCAGAAGGGCAGCTGCGTGACCGCGTAGAGGAGCACCGTGTAGAGCAGGATCTGCCGCCGGGTCTCGGCCTCGCCGCGCACGACGGGGAGCATCGGCACGCCGACCTTGGCGTACTCGTCCTTCATCAGCAGGCTCAGCGACCAGAAGTGGGGCGGGGTCCAGAAGAAGACGATGAAGAACAGCAGCACTGCCGTGCCGCTCAGCGACCCCGTGACCGCCGCCCAGCCGACGAGCGGGGGAACCGCGCCGGCGGCCCCGCCGATCACGATGTTCTGCGGCGTGCGCCGCTTCAGCCAGACCGTGTAGAGGAAGACGTAGCCGAGGAAGCCCGCGAACGAGAGGCTCGCGGCGAGCACGTTGACGGTCAGCGACAGCTCCAGGAATGACAGCCCGGCGAGCGTGCAGCCGAAGGTCAGCGCGGCGCCGGGGGAAACCCTCCCAGCGGGGACCGGCCGCGCAGCCGTGCGGGTCATCCGCGCGTCGATATCGCGGTCATACCAGTGGTTGACCGCCCCCGCGCCGCCCGCCGACAGATAGCCGCCGAGGCAGGTCAGCGCGACCAGCAGGGGCGACGGCTCGCCGGCCACGTACATCGTCGCGATCGTTGTCAGCAACAGCAGCGACTGGACCTTCGGCTTGGTCAGCTCGAGGTAGTCGCCCAGCACCTGACGTGTGCGCGGCGCCAGGCCGACCGATCGAAGATCGTCCAGCGGTGTCTCGAGCGCCTGGGCGGCGCCTGGCGGGTGCGCGTTCATGCCCGGTAAACCTTACCCCGCGTGCATCCAAGCGCGAGTGGCATGTGCCCGTGAACCCGCTGCGCGCGGGCCCGGGATACGAGCGGCATTTTTCTAGACCCCTACCTGGGTGGCTCCAGTGGGCACTGTGGCTCCACCGGAGACCGTCGCCCCGGAGCTCCGTTGCTGCACCTCGCGCCGGATGTCCTTCATCGGTTCGACCGAGCGCACGAGCGGGACCACGTCGAAGTTGTTCACCGGCGGTGGCGAGCTGGTGAACCACTCGAGCGTGTTCGCCTTCCACGGGTCAGGACCGGCGACCACGCCCACCTTCAGGCTGCGCACGACGTTGACGATCGTCACGAGCACGCCGACGGCGAGGATGAACGAGCCGACGGTGGAGATCTGGTTGTAGAGCGCCAGATGCCCCACGTTGGCGTACTCATACACCCGCCGGGGCATCCCGTCGAGGCCCATCACATGCTGGATCAGGAAGGTGGCGAGGAAGCCGAAGAACATCAGGTAGAAGCTCAGCTTGCCGAGGCCTTCGTCGAGCATCCGCCCGGTGATCTTCGGGAACCAGTAGTAGATCGCGGCGAAGATCGTGAAGACCGAGCCGCCGACGAGCACAAAGTGGAGGTGGGCGACGACGAAGTAGGTTTCGTTCAGCTGCCAGTCGACGGGGAAGACGGCGAGAAACACCCCGGAGATGCCTCCGATCAGAAACAGCGCGAGGAAGCCGGCGCAGAACAGCAGCGGCGTCCTCAGTTCGATCGTGCCGCGCCACAGCGTGGCGATCCAGTTGAGCATCTTCACGCCCGTCGGGATCGCGATGATGAACGAGCTGAGCATCACGAACACGAGGATCGCCTCGGGGATCGGCGTCGTGAACATGTGGTGCGCCCATGTGAGGAAGCCGAGGAACCCGATCGCCACGGTCGAGGCCGCGATCGCCTTGTAGCCGAAGATCGGCTTGCGCGCGAACACCGGCAGGATCTCAGAGACGATGCCGAAGCCCGGGAGCACCATGATGTAGACCTCGGGGTGCCCGAAGAACCAGAACAGGTGCTGCCACAACAGCGCCGAGCCGCCGTTTGCGGGATCGAAGAAGTGCGTGCCGAAGTGCCGGTCGGTGAGCAGCATCGTCACCGCCCCGGCGATCACCGGCATCGCGAAGATGATCAGGATCGAGTAGGTGAGGATCGCCCAGATGAACAGCGGCAAACGGCCCCAGCTCATGCCGCGCGCGCGCATGTTGGCGATCGTCGCGTAGAAGTTGAGCGCCCCCAGGATCGAGGACAGCCCGGTCAGGTGGATCAGGAAGATCCATGCGTCCTGGCCGCCGCTCGGGGAATAGATCGCGTTGGACAGCGGCGCGTAGCTGGTCCAGCCGGCTTCCGGCGGGTTCCAGAAGATTGAGGTGTAGAAGACGATCCCGCCGGCCAGCAGCAGCCAGAAGGAGAGCGCGTTCAGGCGCGGATAGGCCATGTCGCGCGCGCCGATCATCAGCGGCACGAAGTAGTTCGCCAGGCCGGCCATCATCGGTACGACGAACAGGAAGATCATCGTCGTGCCGTGCATCGTGAACAGCTGGTTGTAGGTCTGGGGGGTGACCAGCGTGTTGTTCGGCGCGCCCAGCTGCAGGCGCATGATCAGCGCCTCGACGCCGCCCAGGCAGAAGAACACGAACGTCGTGACCATGTACATGATCCCGATCCGCTTGTGGTCGGTGGTTGTGATCCAGCTCGTCCAGCCATGCGCCTCGCCAGCCGAGCTTGGATCGGTGGCACGGTGGGCTACGACCTGGGGGACTGGGGCGAGGAAGGTGGCCATCTCGATCCTTTATGAATGCCGAAAACCCTGATATCCCTTTGCAGGGGTCTCAGGACACGATCTGAGGGGTTTTCGGGAAGACATTTACGGGTTTTCGACCTGTCCGGCGCCGGTCTGGGAGCCCAGCTTGGCCCGCTCGACCTTGGCTTCGGCATTGGCTTGCCCGATCTCCTGCTTCTGGTAGGCCAGCCAGGCTTCGAACTGCGCGGGCGGGACAGCCTTGACGGTGGCGATCATGCGCGCGTGGCTGCGTCCGCACAGGGCGGCGCACTGGCCCCGATAGACCCCCGCCTTGTCGATCTTGAACCACGCATAGTTGTGGTAGCCGGGGACGGCCTGGAACTTGCCGCCCAGTTCGGGGATCCACCACGAGTGCACGACGTCCTCGGAGACGATGTCCAGCGTGACGGTTGTGTTGGTGGGGACGACCATCTGCTCGTAGGAGTAGGGCGCGCCCAGGCCGTCGGGTTCGCTTGCGCCCGGGTAGACGTACTGCCAGATGTACTGCCGGCCGATGACCTGGATGTTCAGAGATTTGCCGTTGGGAGGCAGCTTGCGATCGGCGCTCGCGTACAGCAGCCCGCTCTCGCCGACCGACTGCTCCCCGTTGGCCGAGGAGTTGGCCGGGTCCTGAATCGAGGCGAGCTTGGCGAAGGTGAGCACCGCGAGCCCGACCAGGATCACGGCGGCGGCGATCGTCCAGCCGACCTCCAGACGTGTGTTCCCGCGGATCTGCGCGGGCACCGCGCCCTTGCGCGCCCGGAACCTCCACAGCGCATAGCCGAGCGCGCCCTCCACGGCCACGAAGATCACGAGCGCGATGTACAGCGTGATCTTGTAGAGGCTGTCGATCTGGTTCGCGTTGGACGACCCGCCCGACTCGGGCGTGAAGAAGGCAAGCGTTGAGGTGAGGAGGTGGCTCAAGGCGGGCCGGATTCTATTCAGCCGCGGACGGGACGCGCTTGATGACTTTTGCCACGAGTGCCGATCTACCTGCCGGCGAAGCGCGTCGGGCGCTTTTCGGCGAACGCTGTGGCGCCCTCGAGGAAGTCATCGCTGCCTGCCATCTCGCGCTGAATCTGAGCCTCCAGCTCGAGCTGCTCGGCCATGCGAGAGTACAGCCAGTTGTTGAGCTGGCGCTTGGTTCCGGCGTAGGAGCGCGTCGGTCCGCCGGCCAGTCGCGCGGCGAGCGTGGCCGCCTCCTCCCGCAGGCGCTCGTCCGGAGCTACGCGGTTGATCAGCCCCCACGCGAGCGCCTCGGCGGCGCCCAGACGCTCACCCAGCATCGCCAGCTCGGTGGCGCGCGCCATGCCGACGCGGGTAGGCAAGAACAGCGAGGAGCCGCCGTCGGGGACGAGCCCGATGTTCACGAAGGCGAGCAGGAAATAGGCGCTCTCACCCGCCACGATCAGGTCGCAGCAGAGCGCCAGCGAGCAGCCGATGCCGACGGCCGGGCCGTTGACCGACGCGAGGACCGGCTTTTCCATCTCGCGGATGACCTGCATGATCGGGTGGTAGCGCTCGGTGAGGGTCTTGTAGATGTCGGGGCGGCCGTCGGCGGTGGTCTCGCCGCCGCTGAAGTCCTTGAGGTCCGCGCCGGAGGAGAAGGCGCGCCCGGCGCCTGTCAGGAGTACCGCGCGCACGGCCTCGTCCGCGGCCACGCCGCGCAGCGCGGCGAGTAGGTCCAGGCCGAGCTGAGTGTTCCAGGCGTTCAACGCCTCGGGCCGGTTCAGCTCGACCGTGGCGACGCCGTCGACCCGGCGCACGTTGACGGTCTCAAGCTGGGTCTCTGGCTCGCTCATCGTTCTCCTTTGGTCGCGCGTAAGGGCTGCGTCGGGCACCGCGGGCGCCGGACGATGTGAGGTGGTCGCCGGGACAGCATCCCGGCGGAGGCCGGTGATCCTATTCTGTGTGGATGAATCGCCCCGTGATCGGCATGTGCACCGCGCTGGAGCAGGCGCGTTGGAGCGTCTGGGACCAGCCGGCGATGCTGCTGGCGCGCAACTACGTCGACGCGGTCCAGCGCGCCGGGGCGCTGGTGCTGATGCTCCCGCCCGACCCGGCTCTGGTCGCGGACCCGGGTCCGGTGCTCGATCTGATCGACGGCCTGGTGCTCGCGGGCGGCGCCGACATCGATCCCGCCTTCTATGGCCAGAGCGCGCACGCCGAGACGGTGGAGACGGTGCCGGAGCGCGATGCCTTTGAGATCGCGCTCGTGCGCGCCGCGATCGAGCGCGGTCTGCCCGTGCTGGGGATCTGTCGGGGGATGCAGGTGATCAACGTGGCTCGCGGTGGCACGCTGCTGCAACACCTGCCCGAGCACTTCGGTCACGGCGAGCACCTGCGGGCGGTCGGCTCGTTCGACGGAGCCGACCACGATGTGAGCCTGCTCGCGGGCACGCTGGCCGCACGCGCCGCGGGGGAGACCGAGCACGCGACCAAGTCCCACCACCATCAGGGCATCGACCGGCTGGGCGAGGGGCTCGTGGTGAGTGGATATTCGACGCTCGACGATCTGCCGGAGGCGATCGAGATGGATGGGAGCCCCGCTGGGCGCCCGCCCGGCCACTTCGTGCTCGGCGTGCAGTGGCACCCCGAGGCGGACGTGGCCAGCTCGGTGATCGGCGCGCTGGTGGAGGCGGCAGGGGTGGAGGCAGGGATGAAGGCTGCGCCAGGGATGAAGACAGCGGCAGGGATAGAGGCAGGGGTCGGGGTAGAGCCAGGGGTCGGGGTAGAGCCGGGCGTGGAGCCGGTTGGGCGCGCACAGGTGCGAGGGATCGCGTCCTGAGGTTGGCGCGCGGCCGGATCGCTCGCGGCAGGCCGATCTATACTGCTGGCTCAGTGCGGCGGTCGAGCGCTATTCGAGCAGCCGCCTGGGGGGTGGTCGTGGCGGGTGTGGCCGCGCCGCTGGTGCGCAGGCGGTTCAAGACCCCGCCGCTCCTGACGCAGACGGTCGCGTTCGCCGCCCCGTTTGGACTGTGCGTGGCGACGCCGCGCACCCGCAGCCGTGACGTGGCCACCTGCGCCTTGCAGATGTGGGCATACCTGGGCGCCTACAAGTCGGCGAACGACGATCCCGCCGCGCTCGAGCGACGAGTGCGCATCGACTATCCGATCATCACCGATCGCGCGCTCGGCTTGGGCGAGCTGCCCACCTTGCGCCTGCAACGCGCGCTGGCCCGGTGTGGATCGAGCGGTCCGGAATGGCAAGCTCGGGACCGCGTGCTCGTGTGGGCGCATTGGGTGTGGTTCATGGTGCCGCACGGCTCGCTTCTCTACATCCTGATACGTCGTCGCGGGCGCTTCCCGCGGGCGGCGGTGATGACCTACGCGGTGTTCGACATCGGCGCCGCGATCTACTGGCTGTTGCCGACCGCCCCTCCCTGGTATGCCGCTTCGGAGGCTGGGCGGGGCGTGGCCGAGCGCAGGTCGGGGACGGCCCCGTCGGTGGCGATCGTCGAGCCGGAAGTACGGCGGATGATGGTCGAGTATGGGGAGTTCTTCTGGCGGGACGGCTGGGGCCCGCTCTACAGTGTCCTTGGAGGTAACCCCTTAGCCGCGATGCCCTCGCTGCACTTCGCCACATCCCTGATGGCCACGCTCCTGCTTGCAGAGATGGGGCCGCTCGCGGGCGCGCTCGGCTGGGGCTATACCGCGACGCTCGGATTCGCGCTGGTGTATCTGGGCGAGCATTATGTGGTCGACCTGCTCGCCGGGGCGGCGTTGACGGGGGCGGTGCGACGCTTGGCTCCGCACGCGGGGCCGGTGCTGGAGCGTGTAGGGCGGGCCGTGGCGGCGCTCGAGGCGCAGGCGCACGCGGCGAGCTGAGCGGGGTGGGCAAGGAGGAGATGGGCGAGGAGGAGGCCGAGGAGGAGATGGAGGAGGAAGCCGAGGAGGAGATGGGGGAGGTGGGCAAGGAGGAGATGGCAGCGGCGCATAAACAGGAGTTGGGCGGGAGTCAGGCCGAGGAGGAGATGCCGCGCGTTACGGTCACGCGCCGCAGTGCGATCACCCTTGTCCTGTTCGCTCTCTCGGCTGTCGCCTTTTTGTACTTCGTCTTGCCCAAGCTCTCCGGCCTGGGCACGACCGCGCATCGAATCGAGCGCGGAGACACCTGGTGGATCGCGATCGGCGTGGTCTTCGAGCTGCTCTCTTTCGGCGGCTATATCGTGCTCTTCCGCGCCGTATTTGTCACGAAGACCCACCCTCCCAGCCTGATCGGCTGGCGCGAGAGCTACCAGATTACGATGGCCGGCCTGGCCGCCACGCGGCTGTTCGCGACCGCCGGAGCGGGCGGCGTGGCCCTGACCGTGTGGGCGCTGCGTCGCTCGGGCATGGAGGCGCGGCTGGTGGCCTGTCGGATGGTCGCGTTCATGGTGCTCCTGTACGTGATCTATGCGGGGGTGCTGCTGATCGACGGCGTCGGGCTCGGCACGGGCCTGTTTCCGGGGGGAGGCTCGTTTGCGATCACGATCATCCCCGCGATCGTCGCCGCGATGCTGTTCGCGCTGGCCGGCGCGATGGCTTTGCTGCCGGGCGATATCGAGCGGCGTCTGGCGCGGCGCGCGGCCGGCTCGGGTCGTCTGGCCCAATGGGTGGCCAGCGCCGTGATGGTGCCCGCGCTGGCGGCCAGCGGGATACGCACCGCGATCGATCTGATCCGCTCGCGCGACCCCGGGCTGTTGGGCGCGCCGGCCTGGTGGGGCTTTGACATTTGCGTGCTCTGGGCGTGCTTTCACGCCTTCGGCAGCCCGCCTCCGTTCACGGTCATCTTGATGGCCTACTTCGTCGGCATGCTCGGCAACCTGCTGCCCCTGCCCGGCGGGCTTGGCGGCGTGGAGGGAGGCATGATCGGCGCGTTCGCGGCCTTCGGCGTCGACTTCAACCTGGCGTTGCTCGCCGTCCTCTCCTATCGCGCGATCTCGTTCTGGCTGCCGACGCTGCCGGGCGCGATCGCCTACTTCCAGCTGCGCCGCACGGTGGCTCGCTGGCGCGATCGGCAGGAGCGACCCTCGGGGGAGGCCGCGCCGGCGAGTGCAATCGAGGCGGCCGGCCCGGTGCGGGCGTAGATTATCGTCCGCCGCCGCGCTATACTTTACAAAGTGAAGTGCCCGGAGGAGATTGTGCCTATGATCTTCCCGAGGCTGTTCGTGGCGGTCATGGGCAGCGACAATCATCAGGCGCGGATCGGATAGGAGATCAGATGGCAGCGGCAGACGATCAGAGGACAGCGGCGGACGTGGAGAACGTGATCGTGATCGGGAGCGGCCCGGCGGGCTACACCGCGGCGCTGTACACCTCGCGCGCCAACCTCAGCCCGCTGGTGATCGAGGGCTTCGCCTGGGGCGGCCTGTTGCAGCAGACGACCGACGTGGAGAACTATCCTGGCTTTCCCGAGGGGATCATGGGGCCGGAGATGATGCAGAAGCTGCGCGATCAGGCCGAGCGCTTCGGGGCGCGGCTGCTGACCGAGCAGGCCGACCGGGTCGAGCTCGCAAGCGAGCCCGGCGGCATCCACAAGGTGTGGGTCGGTGAGACCGAGTATCGGGCGCGCACCGTTGTGCTCGCGATGGGCGCCGAGCACAAGAAGCTGTGCGTCCCCGGCGAGCTCGAGCTGAGCGGGCGCGGGGTCAGCTACTGCGCGACCTGCGACGCGGCCTTCTTCCGCGGCAGCCAGACGATCATCGTCGGCGGCGGCGACTCGGCGATGGAGGAGGCGATCTTCTTGTCGAAGTTCGCGTCGAAGGTGACGGTCGTCCATCGACGCGCCGAGTTCCGGGCGTCGAAGATCATGCTCGACCGCGCACGCGCGCAGGCGAACATCGAGCTGTTGACGCCCTACACGGTGAAGGAGTTCGTGCCCGGCGAGAACGGCGCGCTGGGGCATGCCGCGCTGGTGAACACCGAGACCGGTGAGGAGCGCGAGCTGGAGGTCTCCGGCGCGTTCGTCGCGATCGGGCACGAGCCGCAGTCGGCGCTGGTGGACGGGCAGATCGACATCGATGGAGACGGCTACGTGGCCGTCGACGGTCGCTCGACGCGGACCAACCGCCCGGGCGTGTTCGCGGCCGGCGATCTGGTCGACCACACCTACCGCCAGGCGATCACCGCGGCCGGATCGGGCTGCCAGGCCGCGCTCGACGCCGAGTGGTACCTGCGCGACACACCCGAGGTGCCGACGCCGGAGGGGATGCCGGTGGGCGACCTGGCGGAGGCCCAATGGGCCCCCGCCGCCGCCACAGCCGAGGCGTAAAACCTGGGCTCAGAACGACGTGAGGTCTGCTCAGGCCAGGTCTGCTCAGGCCTCTTGGTACTCAAAGAAGCCGGCGCCGCTCGCGCGTCCAAGCCGGCCCGCGCGCACCATGCGCTTCAGTTCCGGGGCTGGCCTGTAGCGCTCCTCGCGATACTCCTCCCACAGGCCATCCAGCACGGTCACTACGCGGTCCAGCCCGATCTCGTCGGCCCACGCGAGTGGTCCGCGGGGATAATTTAACCCGAGCACCATGCCTGTGTCGATGTCCTCTGCGCTGCCCACGCCTTCACCAAGCGCGAAGGCGCACTCGTTGATCACCTGGCAGAGGATTCGCTCGAGCACGCCGCCGCCCGCGGGCGCATTGGCGTCAGCGCCGCCTGCGGGCACCGCCCTGGGGTCAGCGCCGCCTGCGGGCGCCACCTTGGCGTCAGCGCCGGGCGGGTTTGGGTTCGGGTTCTGATCTGGGTCCGGGGGGCGGTAGGGATCGCGCGAGTAGTCGTAGTAGCCGCGCCCCGTCTTGCGCCCGTGCAACCCGGCGGCGACGTAGCGCGCGGTGATCGGCGAGGGCTGCCAGCGCGGCTCGTGGAAGCTCTGCTCGTAGAAGCTCTTGGAGATCTCAAAGCCGGTGTCGATGCCGACGAGGTCCATCAGCTCGAACGGCCCCATGCGAAAGCCGCCCTCCAGGCGGACGATCCGGTCGATCGTCTCGATCTCCGCGATCTGCTCCTGCAAGATGCGCAGGGCCTCCAGGCCAAACGGCCGGTTGCAGCGGTTGACGAGGAAGCCCGGGCCGTCGTGGGCGCGAATCACAGTCTTGCCCATCGCCTCGCCGGTGGCCGTGGCCAGCGCGAGTGCCGCGGTCGAGGACTCGACGCCGGCGATCACCTCGAGCAGGCGCATGATCGGCGCTGGGTTGAAGAAGTGCATGCCCACCACCCGCTCCGGGTTGCTCGCGCCCGCGGCGATCGCGGTAACCAGCAGCGAGGAGGTGTTCGTCGCCAGCACGCACTCCACGCCGACGATCTCCGACAGCTGCCGGTACAGCTCGTGCTTGAGATCCAGGCGCTCGGTCACGGCCTCGATCACCAGCTCGCAGGGCGCGAATGCGGCCAGATCGCCCACCGTCTGCAGGCGCTCGGCTGCCTCCCGCGCCTCGGTCTCGGTAAGGCGGCCGCGGGCTGCTTCTTTCTGCAGGCCGTCCCTCGCCCGCCGCAGGCCCTGCTCGAGCGCCTGCGGGATCGGGTCGTGCAGCAGCGTGCGGGCACCCGAGCGGCACGCCAGCTGGGCGATGCCCGAGCCCATCGTGCCTGCGCCGAGCACGCCGATGACACGCGCGGCCCTCACGTCAAGAAGGGACCAGCGCGTTGATCCCGGTCATCGCGCGGCCGATGATCAGCTTCTGGATCTGAGAGGTTCCCTCGTACAGGGTCGTGACGCGCGCGTCGCGAAAGTAGCGCTCGACCGGGTGGTCGTCGACATAGCCGGCGCCGCCATGCACCTGGATCGCGAGGTTCGCGCACTCCAGCGAAGCCTCGGTCGCGTGGAGCTTGGCGATCGAGGTCTCGAGCGTGTTCGGCCGGCCCTGATCCTTCAGCCAGCCCGCGCGCCACACGAGCATGCGCGAGGCGTCGGTCTTGAGCACCATGTCGGCGATCATCGCCTGTACGAGCTGGAAGCTCGCGATCGGTTTGCCGAACTGCTCGCGCTCCTTGGCGTATTTGACCGACTCCTCGACGCACCCGCGGCAGATTCCCACGCAGCCGGCGGCCACCGAATAGCGCCCGGAGTCGAGGTTCGACATCGCGATTTTGAAGCCGTCGCCGACCTCGCCGAGCACGTCCTCGTCGGCGACCTCCACGTCTTCCAGCGAGATCGACGCGGTGTCGGAGGCGTGTAGGCCCATCTTGTGCTCGATCGTCTGCGCCGTGTAGCCGGGCTGGTCGGTGTCGACGAGGAAGCACGCGATGCCCTTGTGTCCAAGTGCCGGGTCGGTCTGGGCGAAGATCATCGCCACCTTCGCGTAGTTGCCCATCGAGATCCACATCTTCGCGCCGTTGAGCACCCAGCCGGAGTCGGTCTTGCGCGCGCGCGTCTTCTGGTTGGCCGCGTCTGAGCCGGTGTCCGGCTCGGTCAGTCCGAAGCAGCCGAGCCACTCGCCCGAGCAGAGCTTGGGCAGGTACTTGTGCTTTTGCTCCTCGCTGCCAAACTTGACGATTCCCGAGCACACGAGCGAGGTCTGGACCGAGATCACCGTGCGGATCGCGGAGTCGCCGCGGCCGATCTCCTCGACGACGAGGCCGTAGCTGAAGTAGTCGAGACCGGCGCCGCCGTACTCCGCCGGGACGATCGCACCGAGGTAGCCCTGCGCGGCGACCTTCTTGACCAGCTCCACGTCGAAGTGGTGGTTGCGCGCGTTTTCCCGCGACTGCACGACGATCTCGTTGTCGGTGAACTCGCGCGCGGTCCGCTGGATCAGCTGCTGCTCATCGGTCAGGTCGAAGTCCATGTGCGTGTCCGTCTCCTCTCGCCCCGTGCCTTTGCCGGCCGGGCGGTCGTGGTCAACTCGCTGCGCCCGCCGTTCCGGCTCCGCTCAGCTTCGGAGTGCTCCAAGGCGTCTGCAGGCGCCGTTCGATCTCCTCGGCGAGACCGTCGATCGGCAGCCGCTCCTGCTCCAGCGAATCGCGATCGCGCAGCGTGACCGTCCGATCCTCCACGCTCTGGTGGTCAACCGTCAGGCAGAACGGCGTGCCGATCTCGTCCTGGCGACGGTAGCGCTTGCCGATCGCCCCACCGTCGTCGTACTCGATCATGCCAAGCCCCGCCCGCCCGCGGAGCGCTTGGTGGATCTCTCTTGCGAGCTCCGGCTGACCTTCCTTCTTGACCAGTGGCAGGATTGCCACCTTGATCGGCGCCAGACGCGGGTGCAGCCGCAACACGGTGCGTCGCTCGCCAACGCCTGCGCCCTCGCGCGCGACGACTTCCTCGTCATAGGCATCGACCAGGAACGCGAGCGTCGCCCGGTCGGCGCCGGCGGCGGGCTCGATCACGTGCGGCACGTAGCGCTCGCCCGACGCCTGATCGAAGTACTCGAGCTTCTCGCCGGAGAACCTGGCGTGCTGGGTCAGGTCGAAGTCACCGCGGTTGGCGATCCCCTCGAGCTCGGACCAGCCGATTGGAAACAGGTATTCGACATCGCTCGTCGCGGTCGAGTAGTGCGAGAGCTCGTCTTTGTCGTGAGCACGTAGGCGCAGGTGGTCCGGACGGAGCCCGAGATCCTCATACCAGCGCTCACGCTCGGAGAGCCAATGCTCGAACCACTGCTCCGCCTCGCCGGGCGCCACGAAGAACTCCATCTCCATCTGCTCGAACTCCCGCGTGCGGAAGATGAAGTTGCCGGGCGTGATCTCGTTGCGAAACGACTTGCCCACCTGCGCGATCCCGAAGGGCGGCTTCTTGCGCGAGAACTGCAGCACGTTCTTGAAGTTGATGAAGATCCCTTGCGCCGTCTCGGGCCGCAGGTAGGCCACCGAGCCGGACTCCTTGACCGGGCCGATCGTCGTCTCGAACATCAGGTTGAAATCGCGCGCCTCTGTGAGCGAGCACTCGTCGGTTTCACCAGGGTGCTTCGAAGGTTTACGCCCGCACGCGAGATCCCCGAGGTGGTCGGCGCGGAAGCGTTGTCCGCACGTCTTGCAGTCCACCAGCGGATCGGTGAAGCCGGCGAGATGTCCCGAAGCCTCCCACACGCGCGGGTGCTGGAGGATCGCGGAGTCGATCGCCACGATGTCCTCGCGCTCTGAGAGCATCGCCCGCCACCACTCGTTCTTCACGTTCGTCTTCAGCAGCACGCCGTAGTGGCCGAAGTCGTACGTGGAACCGACGCCACCGTAGATCTCCGAGGAGGGGAACACGAAGCCGCGCCGCTTGCACAGCGCGACGATCTTGTCCATCGTGACCATGTCGCTCATTCTCGGCGGGATGGTATTGGACGCTTGCGGCGTGGGTTGAGAGTGGCCCGCTGAGCACCCGCTCAGGGCACCCTTGACAAAAGCTACAAACTGTGTTTTTCTTCATGCAATGGACAGTAGTGAACCCCAGATGGGACGGATTCCGGTGCGGGCGACCGCGCACGGAGCGCTACCCGATCTTCGATCGGTTGCCGGGGTCTGTTCGAGCGCCGCTACCCATACCTCTCCGGTGGCGCTCGAACAGATCTCGGCCGGAGCGCTCCGGGCCGGCCGCTCTGCGACCTGCCTCCGCAGCCGCCCCGGTTGGGAGAGGGGCTTCGAGCCACGGGCTTGGAGATAGCCGCCGGCCCCTTGGATCTCAGGGCGCCTCGGGTCGGCTAGGCCCATGTCAAGCGGGCCGGCCCGAGGGGCGGCTGTGTTGAGTGCGATCCCATCGTCGGCGAGGCTGGGTGGTGAGCACCGCGGCGAGGCTTGGCGGTTAGCACCGCGGCGAGGCTTGGCGGTAAGGCTCTCTAAGATCGCCGACAGTGGCACGGATCTTGATCGTGGCCGGCGGCTGCCGGGGCCGGCGGCTGGCGCGAGAGCTGGTGGGGGAGGGGCACGCGGTGCGCGTCACCACCCGCGCCGAGGTGGGCCGAGCCGCGATCGAGGCGGCGGGAGCCGAGTGTTGGATCGGCACGCCCGAGCGCCTCGCCACGCTGCGCGCCGCGCTCGAGAGCGTGACGGTCGTCTGCTGGCTGCTGGGGGCCGTCACGGGCCCGGAGGAGGAAGTCCGCGCGCTGCACGGCACCCGCCTGGAGTTCTTCCTCGGGCAGGTGATCGACACGACCGTGCGCGGCTTCGTCTATGAGGCCGCCGGCCTCACGGTGGCGGCGGAGACACTCGCCGCGGGCGAGCGAATCGTACGGACGGTCGGGGCGCGCAACGCGATCCCCGTCGGATTCATCAGAGCCGATCCCGAAGATCCCGACGCGTGGCTGGACAGCGCCCATGCTGTCATCGCCTCGCTGCTCGCCGTTCGGTAGGCGGTCAATCGGCGTGAGTCGCTACGAGCGAGTCACGCGCGGGGTTCGCTCTCAGGGTCGCTGGCGCGACTCGATGAGCGGGTGAGATCAAGCCGACGAGCGATCGGTCCGATGATGTACACGATGGCAGGCGACAGGCCCCGATATGGGCTTCTGATCTCGGCGTTGGGGGCAGTCGTGCTCGCGGTGTCCGTTTTCCTGCCGTGGTACGGGCTCAGCTTCACCCCGGCCGGCCTCGCTTTCGCCCAGCAGGTCGGCGATCAGGCGGTCTCACAGTTCGGCAATGCCGCGCTGCAGGGCTATCTGAGTGAGCTCCATGCCAATCTCAGCTCGCTCGCCGGTCACCAGTTCGCGGCGCTCAGCGCCCACCAGGCGCTGAAAGACCTGAACGTTGTGCTGCTGCTCATCGCCGGGGTGGCGATCGCGATCGCGCTGATGAGGCTCGCGGGCGTGGGATCCGTGTCCCAGGATGGCCACCGTGGTCCGCTCGCGTTGTTGGGGATGCTCGCCGCGCTGTGCGTGCTCTACCGGATGGTCGATCCGCCTTCGCCGGCGGGCGGCCTGCTTGCGCTTTCGTTGCGTGAGGGCGCTTGGTTGGCGCTGCTCGGCTCGGCGGCGATCGTTGCGGGAGCCTTCTGGCCAGAGCGTTTCGGCAGTCCTGCCGTGTTGGAGGACAGACTGCAGAGCACATGGTCTGAACTCTCCGGCTGGACACCCGAGGCTTGAGTCGTAGTCCGCTATTCTGAGTCTAATCTCTGAAAAGTCGATCTGGATTCATAGAAGCGCCTTTTCCTCCCTTGCCTATCGCGACGGCTGTCTGTCGAGAAAGGAGCAACCTCATGACGCTGCAACTTGGCGATGAAGCACCTGACTTCGAGGCCGACACCACCGAGGGCCGCATCAAATTCCATGACTGGATCGGCGACTCCTGGGCGGTGCTGTTCTCGCACCCGAAGGACTTCACGCCCGTCTGCACGACCGAGCTCGGATACATGGCGAACGCCAAGCCCGAGTTCGACGCTCGCAACACGAAGATCATCGGCCTGTCGGTCGACGCCCTCGACAACCACGAAGCGTGGGCCAAGGACATCGAGGAGACCCAGGGCACGGCTCCCAACTACCCGATCATCAGCGACAGCGACTTCAACGTGTCAAAGCTCTACGGCATGTTGCCCGCGAGCACGTCAGGGGACCCGCTCGTGCGCACGCCGGCAGATAACCAGACGGTTCGCAACGTGTTCGTGATCGGGCCCGACAAGAAGGTCAAGCTGATCCTGATCTACCCGATGACGACCGGCCGCAACTTCGACGAGGTGCTGCGGGTGATCGACTCGCTGCAGCTCACCGCCAAGCACAAGGTCGCCACGCCGGTCAACTGGCAGCAGGGCGAGAAGGTGATCATCTCGGGCGCGGTCTCCAACGACGAGGCCAAAGAGACCTACCCGGATGGGTGGGAGGAGCCCCGCCCCTACATCCGCCTGGTGCCGCAGCCAAGTTAGGACTTCAATTGCCCAGCGGTGCGCTGGGCAAGCCAGGCAAGGACGCAGGGAGCGTGGCGTGCTACGCACGCGAGCGACCGAGGACGCAGTATGGCGCCGCTCAGCGCACCGCTGGGAGCAGCTCCTCCGCCCGCTCGAGTAGGTGTTCGAGGATGCGCGCGGTGGCACCCCATATGAGGTGGTCGTCGAGGATGTAGGCGTCGGTTTCGAAGGAGATCCCGCGGCGTTCCATCCGTGTGCGCGTCCTGCTCTCCCGCAGGGCGTGCAGTGGAAGCTCCAGGACGGAGTCAACCTCGCGCTCGGACACACACCAGGCAAGACCCGCGGGGATCAGGCCGACGAAGGGGTGGATCAGGTAGTTGGTCACGAAGGTCGAGGTCGGCGGGAGCTCTCCGAGCAGGCGCACCTCGGCGCGCGGCAGCCCGATCTCCTCCTCGGCCTCGCGCAAAGCCGTGTCCCGCAGGCCGGCGTCCTCGGGGTCGCGCCGGCCGCCTGGAAAGGAGATCTCCCCTGCGTGGCGGCGCAGGTCGGTGCTCCGGCGGGTGAAGACCGCGTGAGGCTCCTCGGCGGCGAGGAACAACGGGACGAGCACCGCCGCGGGAACCGGGTTGCTCAAGCGGTTGGAACCGGGTCGGTCAAGCGGTCAGTTGCACGCGCTCGACGCGCTCCTCGAACATGACCTCGCCGTCCAGCGCGCGGTGCACAGGACACTTCGCGGCGATCACACGCAGGCGCTCGAGCTGCTCCTCGGGCACGTCCGCGGGCAGGCGCGTCACGAGCTCGAACCTGGTGGGACAGCCGCGCTCGGCGGGGCTGTACTGCACGTCGACCTCGACATGGCCGATGTCCCAACCCTTGCGCGCCGCGTACATCTCCATCGTGATCGCGGTACAGGAGGCGAGGCTGACCGCCAACAGCTCCTGCGGATCCGGGCCCGCGTCTTCGCCGCCCGACTCCAGCGGCTCATCGACCGTGAGCTGGTGCTCGCGCACCTGCACGGTGTGTTTTAACGTTCCAGCGTCGCGTCGCGCGGTGGCTCTCATCCTTGTTGGCCTTTCCGTTCCGGTCATCTCGATTCCTCCGTTCCACCCCTCCGGTACCCCTTCTACATCGTACTCCGCAAGAGGGTCACGCAAGCGGATTGAAGAGCAGTCCGGTGAGCAGCTTGGGAAAGAAATAGGTCGACTTCGGCGGCATGTTCTCGCCCGCCGCCGCGATCTCACGGACCTGGCCCACCGGGGTGGGGCGCATCAGGAAAGCCGCGTCGTACTCTCCCGAGCGCACCAGCGCGAGCGCCTCGGCGGTGTCGCGCGCGTAGAAGAGCCCGTTGAAGTGGGAGATGTCATCGTCGCTCAGCCCCAGCGCGCCCTTCAGCAGCAGCGTCTCAAGCACGCCCGTATCCAGCCGGCGGTAGGCATCGGCGTGCCCGGCGAGCGCGGCGTCGGCGATCGCCTGGTCCTTCAGCGTCAGGTGCAGGGCACGCTGCTCGCGGGTGTCGATGTAGCCGAGCTGTAGCGGCGGACCCCCGTCCGCGGGCGGCGCGATCTGCGCGACGGGCACCTCGTCGATCTCGAAGTCGCGGTGCAGGGCTTGCGCGAGGGCCTCCCAGCGCCGATCGTCGAGGCCGCGGACGAGCCGGTGGGTGGGGAACACGGTCAGCCCGGGGTCCTCGAGCGCGACCAGGCACATCAGGATGTAGCGGTGCTCGCCATCACCGCCGATCTCCTCGGCATAGGTTTTCATCGTCTCGTAGCGATGGTGACCGTCGGCGATCAACAGCTCGGCCTCGCGCGTGGCCTCCCGCACGGCGGCGATCGCCCCAGGGTCGACGACGCGCCAGAGGCGGTGAACGGTTCCATCCGAGTCGGTGACCTCGCCCCACGGCGCCTGCTCGGTGGCGGGCTCGAGCGCATTCCAGGCGGCGTTTGAGGGGTCGGAGTAGAGCGAGAAGATGGGGGAGATGTTGGCGCGCGTCGCGCGCGTCAGTCGCAGCCGGTCCTCCTTCGGACCGGGGTGCGTGCGCTCGTGCGGGCGCACCCGCCCGGGGCCGTAATCCTCGATCCGCACGCGGCAGAAGAAGCCCCGTCGCGTGCGCGTCTGACCGTCCGGCCCTGTGTAGTCCTGCGTGTGAGCCCACAGCGCAGGCTCGCGATCGCGGGTCAGCGCCCCCTGCAGCTGCCAGGTCTCGAACAGTTCGCTCGCCGAGTCGTAGGGATCCCGTCCACCCTCACCTTGGGGCAGGTCGACGGCGACGACGTTGTATGGCGAGCGCGCCACCAGCTCGGCGCGCTGGCCGGCGTCGATCACGTCATACGGCGGTGCGACAACTTCCGTCAGCGAGCCGACCACGGACAGGTCGTAGTGCAGCGCGCGCAGGGGTTGAACGTCGGCCATGGCCGAGGCGGAGGCTAGCAGCGGCCGAGGGTGGGCGTCTCGCGCGAAGGTCGATCAAATGCCGGTAGGCGTGGCAGTACACTCCGGGCTCACGCACGGGGCGTAGCGAAGCCTGGTATCGCGCTCGCTTTGGGGGCGAGAGACCCCCGGTTCGAATCCGGGCGCCCCGACTTACCGGACAGACGCTTGCTTGTTGCCTGCAAAGGCGACTTCCGCCTGTCCGCGGTGAGCAGGCCAAATGGCAGGCTCGACACGAGCCTTGTGAGTCAATCGATTAGGGAGTGGAGACGCTCTTCTCGGGCGCCGTGGACGTCGTCTACGCCTGCGCTAGCGAGAAACACATGACTTCAGGCGCGCTCGAGCCGTGTCGATAACTGTCCTGGGCGGATGCATCGCCCAGGACGATGAGACTTTCCGCAAACAAAACCACCACGACCGATCTTCGGAGGCCGGTCAGCGCCCCGGCTCCGCGGCTGGAATCCCAGCTCGAGCGCCGGCGTCGGCCGCCTGGCGTGAAACGACGTCATGGCGTCTACGTCCCGTTGAAGCTGCGGATCGCGCTCACGTTCGTCGCGGGCGCCCTGTGGTTCTGCTTCTCGCTATGGCTGTCGCGCAGCTGGATCAGGACGCTCGGGCACGACATCTCCACGCCGCTCGCGATCCTCGTCATCACCGGGATTGCGCTGATCCCCGGCTACCTGAACATCCAGCTGATCAGCTCGATCCTGCTCGACAGCCCGCGGCCTTTGCGCTTCGACGGCGATTTTCCGCAGATCACCCTGCTGGTCGCCGCCTACAACGAGGAGGACTCGATCGCCGAGACGCTCGACTACGCGTTGCGAGCCGATTACCCCGGCCATTTCGAACTCGTGGTCGCAGACGATGGCTCGACCGATCGAACGCGCGAGATCGTCGCTGAGTACGCCGAGCGCTATCCGTGCGTGCGGCTGCTGGCGGCTGACCACGGCGGCAAGGCCAACACGCTCAACGCCGCGCTTGAGACCGTGAGCACGCCACTGACCGCGACGATCGACGCCGACACGTTGCTGATGCCCTACTCGCTCAAGCACGCCGTCGCGCGCCTGCTCGTCTCGCCGCCCGACACCGTCGCGGTCGCGGGGGCGGTGCTGGTGCGCAACTCGCGCGAGAACATGCTGACGCGCGCGCAGGAGTGGGACTACTTCCTCGGCATCGCCTCCGTCAAGCGCGGCCAGGCGCTGCTGCAGGGGACGCTCGTCGCGCAGGGCGCCTTCAGCGTCTATGACACGACCGCGCTGAAGCTCGTCGGCGGCTGGCCAAACCGGATCGGCGAGGACATCGTGCTGACCTGGCGGATGCTGCTGCAAGGAGGGCGCAGCGTGTTTGAGCCGACCGCGGTCGCGTTCACCGACGCGCCCTCGGACTGGGGCGCGTTCGCCCGCCAGCGCCGGCGCTGGGCGCGCGGGATGATCGAGGGTCTAAGAGATCACGGCTGGGGCATGCTGAGCCAACTCAAATTCTATTCGCACGCGGTGGCCGTCAACTTCCTGTTTCCGTTCGTCGACCTGGCGTTCACGCTCGCGTTCATTCCCGGCGTCCTGCTGGCGATGACCGGCAACTTCGCGATCGTCGGGCCGATGACCCTGCTGGTGCTGCCGCTCAACATGGTGCTCGGCGGCGTCATGTTCGCTTACCAGCGCCGCGTCTTCAAGGCTGTGAACCTGCGCGTGCGCAAGAACCGGCGCGGGTTCCTGTTCTACTTCTTCTGCTACCAGTTCGTAATGTCGCCGATCTCACTCGTCGGCTACTCACTCGAGGCGGTCCGCGCGCGCCGCGCCTGGTAGCCCGGCGCGCAGGCTTCTAGGTGCAAGGTCGGCCGAGCATGAGAAACCGCTAGCCGTCCTCCACGATCGACCCGCGAGGCAGCGGCCCGGGAACGCCGAGCCCGTCGCAGAGCTTGCGGGCGAAGGTCGTGGTCAGCGCCAGGACGCTGACCGCCGGCGCGACCCGCAGCCGGCTTGAAAGGCCGAGCTGGCGCCAGTGAGTGCGGCGTGTCATGCGTACAGGTTAGGCGCCCGCTACGGTGGATTGATGGGCGCTCCGATCGACGCGCGCGTGAAGCGCTTGACCCTGATCGCCTGCATCATGGGCTCCGGGATCGCGCTGCTCGACGGCACGGTCGTGAACGTCGCGCTGCCGACGATCCAGAACGCGCTCGGGGGTGGGTTGGCCGCACAGCAGTGGGTCGTGAATGCCTATCTGCTGACGCTCAGCTCGTTGATCCTCGTGGGCGGGTCGCTGGGGGATCTGTTCGGGGAGCGGCGGATCTTCGCGCTCGGGGTCTCCGGCTTCGGCGTCGCCTCACTCGCCTGTGCGCTCGCGCCCACGATCGAGGTGCTCGTGGCCATGCGCGCGCTGCAGGGGGTGGCCGGCGCCCTGCTCGTGCCCAGCTCGCTCGCGGTGATCGTCAACACGTTCCCGGGTGGGGAAGGGGGCTCCAAATCCGAGCGCGGGGCCGCGATCGGCAGCTGGACGGCGTGGGGCGCGATCGCCGGGGTGCTCGGGCCGCTGGCCGGGGGCGAGCTGCTCGCGATCGGCTCCTGGCGCTGGTTGTTCGTGATCAACATCCCGTTTGCGATCGCCTGCGTCTCCCTGATCCTGTTCGCGATTCCCCGCGCCGCGCCGCGCCGCGCGGACGCGCGCCGGGTGGACGTGCCCGGCGCGGTGCTGTGCGCGACCGGTCTCGCCGGTCCGGTGTTCGCGCTGATCGAGCAACCGCGGCTGGGGTGGGGGAGCCCCGCGGTGATCGTCCCGCTGGTCGCAGGGGTGGCGCTGCTGGCGGCGTTTCTCTGGCACGAGTCCCGCGCGCGCGACCCGATGCTCCCGCTCGGGCTGTTCCGCCGGCGGAACTTCTCGGCCGGCAACATCGAGACCTTCTCGATGTACGCGGGCCTGGCGGTGCTGTTCTTCTTCCTCGTCCTCTTCCTCCAGCAGATCGGCGGCTACACGCCGCTGCAGAGCGGCTTTGCCACGCTGCCGGTGACCGTCGTCATGTTCGTCCTCTCGCGCCGCTTCGGCGCGCTCGCCGACCGTTTCGGACCGCGCTTCTTCATGGGTGGCGGGCCGCTGATCTCGGCCTGCGGGCTGTTGCTCTTCCAGCGGATCGGCACCCACGTCGACTACGTCTCCGAAGTGCTCCCCGGGCTGCTCGTGTTCGCGCTGGGGCTGTCGATGACCGTGGCGCCGCTCACCGCGGCGGTGCTCGCCGGCGCCGAGCAGTCCCAGGCGGGCATAGCATCGGGCGTCAACAACGCGATCGCCCGGGTCGCCGGCCTGCTCGGCACCGCCGCCGTGGGCGCGGCTGTCGCGGGCTCCTTCGTCGCGGCCCTCGACAAGCACCTGACGGGCGTGACGCTCGGGCCCGCCGCCCGTGCCGCGGTCAGCCAGGCCAAGCGGCTGCCGCTCGGACGCCCGGATGTGCATGGCTTGACGAGCACCCAGGCGGGCGCGCTGACGCGCGCCGCCGAGCAGGCCTCCCTGCATAGCTTTCACCTCGGCATGGCGATCGCCGGCCTGCTCGTCGCCGCCGGGGGCGTAGTTGGAGTCGTGGGCATCCGCAACCCAAAGCGCGTCGTGCGCGCCGAGACCTGCGAGGGCGGCGCGCTCGTCGGCGCGAGTCTCGACGCGGCGGGGTGTGGTGTCGAGCCCGTGCCTCAGCTGACGAGCGCCGAGGCGTGACTTCCCGGACTCAGCCCGCTGAGAGCGCCGAGGCGTGACTTCCCAGCCTCAGCCCGCTGACGAGCGCCGAGGCCTGACTCAGCAGCCTCAGCCCACGGGTTCGCGCGCGTAAGCGCGCATCGCGTCGATGATCGGGCCGAGCCGGCGCCCGCGCGCGGTCAGCCGGTACTCGACCATCGGCGGGCTGGAGGGGATCACCGTGCGCTCGATCAGCCCGGCGGCCTCGAGGTCGCGCAGGCGCTCTGAGAGCATCCGCGGCGAGATGCCCGCGACCGCCTCGGCGAACTCGTTGAAGCGCAGCGCTCCGGTCAGCGCGGCGTAGACGATCGACAGCTGCCAGCGGCGCTCGAGGAGGTCCGCCGTCTGGCGGACCTCCTCGGGGACCGGCTCACACCTACGAGAGCGCGACATCGCGGGCCGGCTCCAGCGCGCGGTCGAGGACCTCCTGGACGGTCATCACCGGGTGGAAGGCCATCTGCTCGCGCACCTCCTCGGGGATGTCGTCGAGGTCGCCGCGGTTGCGCTCGGGCAGGATCACGTCGGTCAGCCCGGCCGCGTGTGCCGCGAGCGCCTTCTGCTTGAACCCGCCGATCGGCAGCACACGGCCCTGCAGCGTGACCTCGCCGGTCATGCCGACCGTGTGCTTGACCGGGCGCCCCGAGAGCAGCGAGGCCAAAGCGGTGACCATCGTCACGCCGGCTGACGGACCGTCCTTGGGGATCGCGCCGGCGGGGACGTGGACGTGGAACTCGCGGCCCTCGAACGCGCTCTCCTCGATACCGAGCTCCTCGGCGTGGCCGCGCACGTAGGAGAGGGCGATCCGCGCCGACTCCTTCATCACGTCACCGAGCTGGCCGGTGAGCACCAGCCCGTTGCCCGCCGCCCCGTCGCCGGCCTTCATCGCCGTGGCCTCGACGAACAGCACGTCGCCGCCCGCGCCCGTGACGGCCAGCCCGGTGGCGACACCGGGCGTGGCGGTCCGCGAGGCGGACTCCTGGAAGAACTTCTGGCGCCCGAGCGCGTCGCGCACCACCTCCAGGTCGATCTGCACGGGCTTCCTGGCCTTGGTCTTGCGCGAGGCGATCTTGGTCGCGGTCTTGCGCAGCACCGTGCCCAGCTCGCGCTCGAGGTTGCGCACGCCCGCCTCGCGCGTGTACTCGGCGATCACCGTGCGCAGGATCTCATCGGAGATCTCGACCTCGCCCGCGCGCAGGCCGTTGCGGTCGCGCTGGCGCGGCCACAGGTAGCCCTTGGCGATCGCGAGCTTCTCCTCTGAGGTGTAGCCGTCGAAGCGGATTACCTCCATGCGGTCGAGCAGCGGTCCGGGGATCGTGTCGGCGACGTTGGCCGTGGCCAGGAACATCACCTGGCTGAGGTCGAGCTCGACGTCGAGGTAGTGGTCGCGGAAGGAGTGGTTCTGGGCCGGGTCGAGCACCTCCAGCAGCGCCGCCGACGGGTCACCGCGCCAGTCCGCGCCGACCTTGTCGACCTCGTCCAGGAGGATCACCGGGTTCATCGTCCCCGCATCGCGCAGCGCTCTGACCAAGCGGCCGGGGAGCGCGCCGATGTAGGTGCGCCGGTGCCCGCGGATCTCGGCCTCGTCGCGCACGCCGCCGAGCGACATGCGCACGAACTCGCGGCCGGTGGCCTTCGCGATCGACTCGCCGATCGACGTCTTACCGGTGCCCGGAGGCCCGATCAGCGTGAGGATTGCCCCGGACTTCGGATCGGCCTCGATGCCCCGATCGGCACGCAGCTTGCGCACCGCGAGGTACTCGGTGATCCGGTCCTTGACGTCCTCCAGGCCGGCGTGGTCGGCGTCGAGCACCGCGCGCGCCGCGACCGGATCCAGACGCTCGTCAGAGCGCTTGCTCCAGGGGACGGAGATCAGCCAGTCGAGGTACGTGCGAATCATCGAGGACTCGCCCGTCTGCTCGCCCATCCGCTCCAGGCGGCCGAGCTCCTTCAAAGCTTGCTCGTTGACCTCCGCGGGCATCTCGGCGGCCTCAATCTTTGAGCGGTACTCCTCCGCGACCGAGCCCTCGTCCTCGCCGAGCTCCTTGCGGATCGACTCCATCTGCTTGCGCAGGAAGTACTCGCGCTGCTGGTTCTCTGCCCCCTCCTGCACGTCCTCGCGGATGCGCTTGCGCACCTGCAGCTCGGCGAGCGACTCGCGCTGCAGCTTGACTGCCAGCTCCAGGCGCGCGGTCACGTCGAGCGTGCGCAGCAGCTCGACCTTCTGCTCGTATGTCAAATTGGGGGAGTAGCCGGCCGAGTCGGCCAGCGCGCCGGGCTCGGCGATCGCGCGCAGGAACGCGGCGATACGGCCGTCGTCACCGCGCAGCTCGAGGATCTCCTCGACGATCGCGCGGTACTCGCGCTCGAGGTTGCGGGTCTTGCCGTCCACCGGCGACTCGTCGGGACGCTCATCGACCTCCACGCGCAGCTCACCGCCGGGGCCCGTCTGCGCGGCGCCGATCAGCGCGCGGTGCTGCCCCGAGATCGCGACGGCGTGGCCGCCGCCGGGCAGTCGCAGCTGCTCGGAGACCTCGGCGATCGTGCCGACCTCGAGGAACTCGTTCTCATGGCGGGGCACGAGCACGACGCGCTCGTCATCGCCCACCTCCACGGTCAGCGTGATGCCCATGCTGGGGAACACGACGGTGTCCTCGAGCGGGATCAGGCGCAGCGTCGGCTTCGGTACGGAGGGCTTCAATGTGGGTTGCTCGGGTGAGGAAGGCATAGGTATCGGCTCCATATGTGCTTACGAAAGTTTAGTTAGTATAGCGCCAGGTCGTTGCGGGCACAAGTAGTTTGGTGGTCACCTCGAAAACGGCATGGCAGAGCCAAAATTGATGGGGAGGAGGTCCGCATGCGGACCTCCTCGGGGGCGCGCATGCGCGCCCCCGCCTGCCGCGCATGCGCGGCAGGGACGTCGGGCCGCATGCGGCCCGACGCAGGCAGGTGCATGCACCTGCCTGAACTACATCTCAACCGGGCCCATCGAAGTTGACCTCGACGTTCTCCTCCTCGACGCGCTCCTCGGTCTCCGCGGAGGACGTGAGCGCGCGCTTGTCGGCCTCGAGCAGCGGTTGCGAGAGGAAGCTGCGCGGCCATAGCCGCCGCGCGCGCACGACGTTGATCTCGGCCGCGATCAACGTGACCTGGCCGCCGAGGTAGAGCCAGGCGAGCAGGCCGAGGACGAAGGCGAACAACCCGGAGGTCTCCTGGGCGTGGCGGACGACATGCGCGACGTAGTAGCCGCCGATGTGCTGGAGGATCTGCCACAGAACCGCCGCGAAGATCACGCCGGCGAGCAGATCGCGGGTCGGTATCTCCTCTGGGCTGAGGAAGCGGAAGGCGGCGAAGAACAGCAGCAGGTTGAACGCCAGCGCGAGCAGGACCCCGCCGAGCACGGCGGTCGCGCCGGCCGTCTGCGCCGTGACGTAGCCGGCGACGACGGTCGAGGCGATCAGGAGCAGGCCGAGGACGGCGAGCAGGCCGAGGCCGCGCAGCCGCCAGGCGAGGAAGTTGGGCCGGCGCTTGCGCGGGATGTGCCAGACATGCTGGAAGGCGTTCTGGGTGGCGCCGACGATCCCCAGGCCACCGAGCAGCAGGCCGAGGACGCCGATCGCCAGCGCGCCGGCGCTGCCCTTGAGCGAGTGGATGTTGCTCTCCAGCTGAGTACCGATGATCGGGAACTGGCCGAGCGTCGAGTGCAGGACGCTGGCCTGACTCGCGGGATCGCCTTCGAGCACGAAGCCGAGCACCGTGACGAGCACGAGCAGCAACGGGAACAGCGAGACAAAGCCGTAGTAGGCGATCAGCGCCGCGAGCTGCCCGGCCTGGTCATCGCTGAACTTCTTGATCACCGCGGCGGGGAAGCTGAGGGCGGGACGGCGCTGCTGGGCGCGATCGAGCGCCTGGAGACGATCGCCGAGGCTCATTGGCAGGGGGGTCGGTGGGCGGCGGCGATCGACATCTATGCGTGTCTACCCGATGCGAGCCGGAAATGCGAGCGCTGGATGGCCGTCTGCCCGGTGGGGTGGATGCGCACCGGTGGTTCGGCGATGTCCGCGATGGGCCCCGCGGAGGACTCGATCAACTACAGGAGATGGCGCTGGTGGCGCAGGCCAGGCGGGCTCTGCTGCTGCGTGTGCACCGGCATCGGCTGCGCAAGGAGGATCTGGAGGACTGCTACAGCCAGGCGACGCTCGAGCTACTCGCGCAGGCGCGTGGAGGAGCCATCGCGTTCTCCACCCGCGCGCATATGGCGAACGTGCTCGAGCAGCGCTTCCTCTCGCGTATCCGCGACCGCCGCCGCGCGCTGCACGGTCGCAGTCCCGCGCAGGCGGCGCTGGATGGCGCGCTGCGATTGGGAAACGGCGGCGACGGGGGTATCGAGGTCGCCGACGTTCGCGCCGAGATCGAGCAGCTCGTGATGCTGCGGACGGATCTGCGCAGCCTGGCGCGGATCGTGCACGAGCTGACCCCGGATCAACGGCTGGTCCTCCTCAGCGGGATCGATTCGGGCATGGACTGCGTGGAGTTCTGCCATCGACACGGCTGGTCCAAGGAGAAGTACCGCAAGGTGGCCCAGCGCGCCCGCGCGCGGCTGCGAGAGCTGCTGGCGCGCGAGGAAAGGCCGGCGAGCGAGGCACGGCCGGCGAGCCAGAAAAGGCCGGCGAGCGAGGCACGGCCGGCGGGCGGGGAAAGGCAGGCGAGCGGGATAAGGCCGGCGAGCCAGAAAAGTTTTTGCGCGCCAGGTGTCCCGTCCGGGGCCGGCGGTCGGAGAGGGAGATAGGGACCCACCTATGAATATCTCTCCCCCCACTCATAGGCGCGTCCCCGGGGACGCCGGCGCTCGATCGGACGGACGAGCGCTCGGCGATGCCCATCCGCCGGCGACCGGAAGTCGGGTACCTCCTTGCCCTGGCTTCCGGTCGCCCGTTTGCTCGGCGGCGTGGCGGTGATCGAATGACGCTCCTGCGCCGGCGCCCGCGCGAGGTCTACCGCGTGTACGGCGAGGAGGAGTATCTGAGCGGCGCCGGGTGGGAGCTCGCGGCTGTCGGCGAGTGGCCGCCGGCGGCGCAGCCCGCGGACGCGTGTCTGGTGGTGCCCGAGCCCAGGGCCCAGCCTGGGAGGAAGATTGTGTGCGAGCGTCGGCTGCGCCGGGCGGCCGGGGTGGCGATGTTGACCGGGGCCGTGGGAACGGTGGGCGGCCTGGTCGCCATGAACGGCGCGCGGGCACCCAGGGGCGCCGGGAGGCGGCCGGGGAGCCTGGTCGCGTCGGCGCGTTCATCGCGGGTTGTGCGCTCCTCGGCTGTTGCCGACTCCGCGGGCGCCTTGGGTTCCTCGGGTTCCTCAAGGTTCTCAGCATCGTCCCGGCCGACGCTTGCGAGTCCAGCGAGGGCCATGCGCGCACGTCTCGCGCGAGCCGGGCGACGCCGCGGAGCTGCTCACACTCGCCTCTTTGCTCACACCCGCCTCTTTGCCCACACCCGTGGGGGCGTCGCGGTCGCCGTTGACTATGTGCCGCGCTCCACATCGAGTGAGACTCCCGTCACAGGCGCCGCGGCGGGTGAGGTCGCGCCGCGCGTGAGCGCGGGCATAGGCGCGAGCGCGAACGCGAACCCGGGCATGGGCGCGAGCGCGAGCGCGAGCGGGGGACATGCAGAGTTCGGATTCGAGCGCTGAGCGATGCGCACGGCCTCCCCACGCACGCAGGTGACGATTCAGACACGGTCGCTGTGGCGGATACGAGTGGCGCGCGAATGGCCCCGTTACCTGTTGAGCGCGCTGGCCGTCGCGGGACTCGCGGCGAGCGCGCGCTTTGCGATCGACCCGCCGCGGCCGGCGCCGGCGAAGGTGCTCGCGCCTGGTCCCGCGCCGCCGGATCTGGCGGCCGAGGGCTTCGCCTTGTTGTTCGCGCGCAGCTATCTGACCTGGAATGCCGCGGAACCACAGGCGCACGAACGCGATCTGGCCGCCTTCGCCGGGCCGGGGATCGACCCCGATGCGGGGTTGCAGCCGCCGTCGAGCGGCGAGCAGCGGGTGGAGTGGGCCGAAGTCGTGCAGGAGCGGGAACCGGTGCCCGCCGACCCCAATCAGCACGTGTACACAGTCGCCGCGCAGACCGATGACGCCGGCCTGCAATACCTGACCGTGAGCGTCGTGCGCACGGCCGGCGGCAGCCTCGCGCTGGCCGGCTATCCCGCGTTCGTGGGGGCGCCGGCCGGCGGCCCGGCGCAGGCGTCCTCGTCGCAGGGACACCTGCGCGAAGTGGACGAACCGGCGCTCGCGACGGTCGTGGCGCGCGCCCTGCGCAACTACCTGTCGGCGTCGGGCTCGGAGCTCGCGGCGGACCTGACGAGCGGCGCGCGCGTCTCGCTGCCGACAGCATCGCTGAGCCTCGAAGCGGTGCAGCGCCTGGACTGGGCGCCGGGCGCCGGCGCGGTGATCGCCGTCGTGGCGGCCGAGGACGCGCGCGGCGCTCGGTACACGCTCGCCTACGAACTCGACGTGGCCCGCGTGCAGGGCCGCTGGGAGGTCTCCGCGATCCAGATGAACCCCGACACCTAATGCCACCCCGAACGAACGCCACCCCGAACGAAGGAGTCCACATGAAGCCGATTCATCGTCCTCGCCTCTCGCGCCCGGCCATGGCCGTGGGATGCGCAGTCCTGACGCTCGCCTGCGCGTGTGCGAGCTTGACGCCCGCCGTCGCCCGGGCGGCGATCGAACCGCCAGGTCAGATCAGCGCCCGGCAGGCAATCTCCTCCGCGGCCCACTCCGAAAAAACGGGAGCCTCGCTCGAATCGGCGGCCGCGAAGGCGGGCAATACGGCCCGCACGGTGGCGATGAGCCTGATCGGGCTGGCTTTGGCGATCGCCTCGATCGTGCTGGCATTCCGCCGCGACTTCAAGGAGGCGGCGGGCGTGTTCGCGGTGGGGATCGTCGCGGTGCTGCTGGCCACGCCGGCGGGCTTGAGCCTGCTGCAGGACACGGTCACCTCGCTGTTCGGCTCCTGACGTGGAGGGGGCGACGCGAGCGCCGGGGACGGAGACGGGGACGGAGACGGGGGCGGGGATGGAGACGGAGACGGAGACGCGATCGTGATCGAGATTCGCTCCTACCGCGCCGTGTTCGATCTGGAGCGGCGTATCTACCGCGTCGATCAGCTGCGCTTGAACCCCGGCGGGATTCCGGTGCGGGGCGTCGTCTACTTCCTCGCGGTCCTGCTGGCGATGCTGGTCGCCGGCGACCTGCCGCTGGCGGGCGCGGTGATTGGAGCGCTGCCCTGGTACCTGCGCGATCTCGCGCTGCCGGTCGCGAGCGCGACGGTGCTGAGCGTGATCCGGATCGAGGGTCGGCCGTTTCATCTGGCGGCGTATGCGCTGCTGCGCTATCGCGCCGGACCGCGCCGGCTCTCGGGGTTCCGTCCCCGCGGTGCGCCCGGCGCGCGCTGGCGTCCGCAGGAGATCTTGATCTTGCCTGACGGCTCCGACGGCGAGATGCGCCGTCTGCGCTACACGGGACCCGGCGCGGTGCTGGTAACCGTCGCGCACGAGCGCATCGATCGGGGCCGAGGCCCGAGAGAGCGGCTCGGCCGGGGTCGTTCGCTGACCTTGCGCGATCAGCCTGGGGGACGTGCGCCGAGTAAGGGCCAGGTGATCGCGCTGGCCCCGGGTGCGCGGCTGAACGTGCGTGCGGCCGTCCTCGCGCAGGGGGTCAAAGCAGGGGTCAAAGCCGATGACAACGTCGAAGGCGCGCGGCAGCGCGCGAGCTCCCGGCGCTGGAGCGCGGGGCGGTGAAGTCGCCGATCGCCTTCGTGTACGGCAACTGCGTGTTCGCCGACGCGCTCGACGACGGCTGGGCGGCGTTCGCGGTCGAGACCGAGTCCTACGAGTGGCTGTCGCAGGACGGCAAGCGCGCGCGGTTCCTCGCGCTGCTCGGCGCGATCGAGGGGATCGAGGCCGACGTGCAGATCCTGCGCGTGGGGCGACGTTGGGATCTCGAGCGCTACGCACGCGAGCTGGAAGACGATCCGACAGGGGTGCACGATCGATACGACGTAGCGCCCACGCGCGCGCACGCACACGGGCCCGCGCCCTCGCCCTCGCCCTCGCGCACCCACGCCCGCGCGAGGTGGCGTTATCTGGAAGAGCACGAAGAGCATCTGGGCGAGATCGGCGCGGCGCGGCCGGAGGCGTTCTTGATCGTGAGCCTGCGCGATCCCGAGCGCGACGTCGCCGCCTACGTCTCGCGCGCCGCCGAGCGACATCCGCGCGAGTGGTGGGAGGGGATCAGGCGCGCCTTCTCGGTCTCCGACCGGCGCGTGATGAAGGTCTCAGAGCTGGAGCGCGCGCGGGTGCGCGCCGACCAGGCCCATGCGCGTTTGGCGGACTACCTGCCGGTCCGGCAGGCGCGTGGGGTGGAGCTGCAGTGGCTGGTGCGCAGGGCTTTTTGCCGTGGCATCGGCGAGCCGGAGGTGGATGGGCTGCACGAGCCACGCGCGCTCGTGTTCGAGCGCAACGGCGAGGCGACGCTGGCGCCCTTGGAGGGGGACGTGATGCGCTGGATGGACGGCTACGTCGAGCATCGTGGGCGGGCGCTGAAGATCGAGTCGGAGGCCGGCACGAGCTGGCAGGCGCAGCTGGTGCTGGGGGCGCTGCCCGAGCGGGCGCAGTTCCCGGGCGCGCGCGTGGAGCTGATGTTCGCCCCGCCGGAGAGCCTGCCGTTCGGCATAGATTTATCTCTGAACGCGCGCTTCTTGCCGAACGGCCTCGCATTGCGGATCGCCCGGCGCAGGATCCAGGACGCGGATCAGATCGTGCGCGCGGAGTCCGACGGCGAGCAGGGAGTCTCCGACCTCGGCTACCAGCGCACCCAGGAGGCGCGCGACCTGCTCGCCTACCTGCAGTCCTCGAGTCGCCCGCCGCTGCTGCGCGCGACGCTCGCGATCGCGATTGGAGCGGAGAGCGAGGCGGAGCTCGAGGAGCGCGTGGAGATGACCCGGCGCGCCTACGGGGAGATCCGCCTGCACCGGCCGCTGGGGGATCAGCTGCCGCTATTCATGCAGCACCTGCCCGGGCAGCGCACGAAGGTCTCAGGCTATGACGACACGCTGACGCCGGAGCAGGTCGCGGCGATGATGCCGACCGCCGCCCATGAGGCGGGCTCGCGCGCGGGCTTCTACCTCGGGCACACGCTCACGGGGTCGCGCCAGCCCGTCCGCTTCAACCTGAGCGAGGGGTCTGAGAGCGATCGCAACACGACGATCCTGAGCGTCGGCGCGCTCGGCTCGGGTAAGACGACGCTCGATCAGAAGCTGAAGTACGAGGGCTTTCTGCAGGGGGCGCGGATCATCGACTGCGACCCGAAGGGCGACCACCGCTTTCACCTGCTGGAGGAGGTGGCGCCGCACACGGAGTGCGTGACGCTGAAGCCCGATCCGGCGCTGCGGGGCGTGCTCGACCCATTGCGGGTGGCACCCGAGCACCTGCGCCAGGACGCCGCCGTGTCGTTCTTGCGCGACCTGTTGCCGGGCAGGGCCGAACCGGCATGGGAGACAGCGGTCGTGGGCGCCGTCGACCGGGTGCTGAGACGCGCGCGCGAGCCAACCTGCCTGGAGGTGGTGCGCGCGCTGGAGCAGGGCGATGAGACCGACGCACAGGTGGGCAAGACGCTCGAGGTCTACGCCCGCTCGGGGCTGACCCAGCTCGGCTTCGCCGACCCGGCGGTGATGCTGCCGCCGGTCGGGCAGAGCCAGGTGACCTACCTGCCGATTCGCGACCTGCCGGGACCGCAGCCAGGGACGCGCAGAGCGGAGTACTCGCAGGCCGAGCGCGTGGGCGAGCAGATCGTGCGTCTGATCGCGATGTTCGCGATGCACCTGATGGGCGCCGAGCGGGGGCGGCTGAAGCTGTTCTCCTTCGACGAGGGCTGGCGGCTGCTGGGCGACCCGGTCGGCCGGCAACTGCTGGCCTCGCTGCAGCGAATGGGCCGCTCGGAGCTGGCGGTGCCGATCATCTCGACGCAGCTCGTCACCGACGCGCTCGTCGGCGAGCGCGAGTCGCTCGAGAACCTGCTCGGCGCGACATTCGTGTTCGGGATGCGCTCGGAGGCGGAGGCCGGGCGGGCGCTGCAGCTGTTGGGCCTGGACCCCGAGGACCGGCGCGCACGCCAGAGCCTGCTCGAGTTCGAGGCGGGGCGCTGCCTGTTCCGCGACCACGCGGGGCGGGTGGAGGCGATCCAGGTCGACGTGGTCCTGCCGTCGCTGCTGCGCGCGTTCTCGACCACGCCCGGGGTCGCCTGACGGTGGCGGCGCGGCGCTTCGCGGCGGTGGGTCTCGCGACCCTCATGTTGGCATCCGGCGCGCAGCCGGCCGATGGGGCCCAGGAGCACGGCCCGACGGCGAACAATGCCTCGGCGGCTGACAACGCGCCGTCGGCGAAAAGCTTTCCGGCAGCGGATAACGCTCAGTCGTCGCACAACGCTCCCGCAGCGAAAAGCGCTCCTGTGGCGAAGGTCGCTCCGGCAAGAGGCCCCGCGCGGGCGCCGAGCAGTCCGCCGCTCGGTACGGGTGGGACGGGTCTAAGCCCCGAAGCGGAAGCGTCGACCTCGGTGTCACAGAGCGGCGGCGACCCACTCGTGGACAACGGCTTGGGCAGCCCTCTGTGCCGCGAGGGTGAGGGCGCCGAACTGTCACCGACGAATGCGCGCAACTGCCGGATCTCCGGCTTCGAGGCGGCGCAGGCTCCGACCGGCAACTACGCGTTTGACGTGCACATCAATACGGGTGTCGAGCATTGGGCAAACGATATGGACACGGAGGTTTTGAACCCGGTCCAGTGGAGCTGGACCCTGCTCGTGGCGGTCGTGCACGGTGTGATCGTGATGCTCGAGTGGTGCTACGCGATCGACCTGCTCAACAGCTCCGCGATCGGCGGCATCACGCGGGGGCTGCGCGAAACCCAGGCCACGTTCACCCAGCCGTGGCTGGCGCTGGCGTTGGCTGTTGCGTCGGTGCTCGCGCTCTACCACGGGATCGTGCGCCGGCAGGTGGCTCAGACGCTTGGCGAGGTGATGTTGATGGGGCTGATGATGCTGGGTGGCCTGTGGGTGATCGTCAATCCACTGGGCACCGTCGGCGCGCTGGATGCATGGGCCAACGAGGCCAGCCTGGGGACGCTTGCCGCTGTGGCCACAGGCACACCGGCCCACTCCGGCCGCACCTTCGGGGAAAGCATGAGGAGTGTTTTCAGCGGAGCGATCGGAGGACCGTGGTGCTTCATGGAGTTCGGCAACGTGCGCTGGTGCGAGTCCGCGCACCTGGACTCGCGATTGGAAGCGGCTGCTCGCCGGTTCGCGACCAAAGAGCGGGCCAAGATCGGCAGCCAGAGCGCGGAACTGTTGAGCGGCGCGCGCACGAACGGCGAACTGTTCCTTGCGCTGCCCGCCAACGGACCGCAGCGCAACTCGATCAACGACTCCAGCTCGCTGTTCAACGTGCTGTGCGGAGGCTCAGAAGAACCATGCCACGGGCCGACGGCCAACGAGGCGGAGTTCCGCACCGGGGGTGGGACGTTGTGGCGCGTCCTCGGTCTTTTCCTGTTCTGGATCGGTGTGCTGGGGATGGTGTTGGTGCTCGGCTTCATCGCCCTGCACCTGCTGAGCGCGGCGCTCTTCAGCCTGTTCTTCCTGCTGCTCGCGCCGGCGGCGGTGATCGCCCCCGCGCTGGGCGACGGCGGCCGGGCGGCGTTCAGGAACTGGGTGACGCGGCTGCTCGGCGCGGTATGCGCGAAGCTGATCTACTCGTTCCTGCTGGGTGTCGTGCTGTTGATGCAGCGGACGCTGATGGATTTTCACACGTTCGGTTGGGCCGCGCAATGGCTGCTCGTCTCGGTGATGTGGTGGTGGCTGTACCTCAAACGCCATCAGCTCGACAGCTTCGCCAAAGGCAACCATCGGGGGGCACTCCAGCACGAGCACCGCTCGCTGCTGCGGCGGGCACGGGAACGGGCGCAGAACCCGCCCGAGATCGTGCGCGCCGGGAAATGGGTCAAAGGCAAGCTGCGCACGCCGCCGCCGAGCGTGGGGCAGAGGAAAAAGCTGGCACAGGCTGGTCTTGCGCGGGCGAAAGGGATCGCTGACGGACAGGTCAAACGCACGCTCGATCGCGAGCACAGCGAAGCCCACGCGCTCGTGCAGGCGACCCCGGAGATCCAGGCGCGAATCGCCGCCAAACAGGCCCAGCTGAAACGAGTCAAGCGCCAGAGCGCCGTGGCGCTGGCGAGCGGCGATGAGCCGCGGGCAGCCAGGCTGGCGGTCCGCGCGAAGCGAATCGAGGGTGAGGTAGCGCATGAGCAGAAGACGCTGGATGCAGCGCGCAAGACCGTGGACGACGGTCAGAAGACACAGCGCAGGAGGGGGAGCGTTCATACACGCGAGCAGGGCGAGCAAAGGGAGAAATTCCTCGATCAACAGGCGGCGCTGCCCGCGTCCCGGGAACGTCGGGCGGGGGGCGCCGGCGGGGGACGAGGTAAGAGCGAGCAACGCGATTACGCCGCGCTGGCGGGGCTAGCAGGGTATGGGCGGAGGGAGTACGAGGGGCTCGAGGGGCGCCGCCAGCGCGAAGCGCGGTTGGAGATCGATCGCGAGCTGGCGGCGCGCAAGGTGGCGAGCGTGGCCGCCAGAGACGTCGCGGCGGTCGGCGAGGTGCCGTTGAAATCCCGTGAGCAAAAGAAGCTGGACAAGGCATACGACCGTACGCTCGAGCAGGGGATGAAGGCGGCAGGCCACGAGCTGCCCTCCTCGCTCAAATCGCCGTCGAAACGCCCGAGTCCCGACGCTGCTTCGCAAGGCCGACGAGCAGACGGGAGATCGAATGGCGCTACGAGCAGGTCGAGCGTGATGCGCGATGCGCACGAGGTGATGGCCGGTCGCAAACGTCAGCTTGGCCGGGAACGACGACGATGACCGGGATCGCGGCGGGGGTCAAGATTGCGGCGGGGGCCGCAGGAGTGCCTCTGCCCGGGCTGCGCCGCACGCCCCGCGTGCCGCTGGCGATTGGCGCGCTGGTGGCGGGTATCGCCGCGCTGGGGGCGATGTTCCTGTTGCTGATGCCGATGACGTTGATTGGCGCGGGCGGCTTCAGCGCTCTCGGCGGCACGACCGAAACCATCGAGGAGACGGACGGCCCCTCGGCCCTGGCAAAGAAGGAAATACCGCCGGAATACCTGCGCTTCTACGAGCAGGCGGCGCGGAGGTATGGCCTCGACTGGGCGATCCTCGCGGGGATCGGCAAGGTCGAGTGTGACCACGGGCGCGACCCCGACCCGTCGTGCACGCGAGAGGGCGCGGTCAACTCGGCCGGCGCCGGCGGCCCGATGCAGTTCCTCGCGAGCACGTGGGCGGTGTACGGGGTCGACGGCGACGGCGACGGGAGAAAGGACCGTTGGGACCCGGCGGACGCGATCTTTGGGGCCGCGAACTACCTGAAGGCCTCGGGCGCGCCGGGGGATTACAGGAAAGCGATCTTTGCGTACAACCACGCGGAATGGTATGTAGAGGAGGTCGAGGGCTGGGCAGCTAGGTATCGAGGCCCACCCGCCGCGTCCCCCGCGCAGCCGATCGCGGGCGGCGGTGGCGATATCACGGGAGGAGGCGGCGGGGGCGGACGCGTGGAAGGCTCGAGCCCGACGCCGATCGAGTTCATCCCGGGTGAACGCGCGCAGCTCGATCCCACGGACGGTCACCTGGCGTGGGTCCCCGAAGGGGCGCCGGCGACGGTGCAGGCGATGGTCGTGGCGGGCAACGAGTTGCAGGAACTGCCATACGGACCCGCGGGCCATCCGGACCCGCGCGGGGCGCTGAGCGAGGATTGCTCGAGCACGGTCAACTACGTGCTGTACCGCAGCGGCGTGCGGCCGATCGAGGAAATCGTCAGAGACAACCCGCTCGCGCAGGACTACGTCAACTGGGGCGCGCCGGGGCCGGGCAGGTGGGTGACGATCTACGCGACGGACGCGCCGACACCGCACGTGTTCATCGTGATCGCGGGGCTGCGGCTGGATACGAGCCACAACGGCACGGACGTCGGACCGAACAAAGACGAAGATGGCCCCCGCTGGCGGATCCTGAACGAGATCCCGACGTGGGCGAAATGGTCGGTCAGACACCCGCCGGGGTTGTAAGGTGCCGAAGATGAGCGCAAGAAAGGTCGGCTACCTGCTGATCGGCGGGGGCTTAGCGAGCGCGAACTGCGCGCGCTGGCTGCGCGAGGAGGGCGCGGAGGGCGAGATCCTGCTCGTGGGCCGCGAGCCCGATGCGCCGTACAACCGGCCGGAGTGCTCGAAGGGGTACCTGCGCGGCGAGGAGAGCCGCGAGGAGCCGCTGTTCAGACCGGCGGAGTGGTGGGGGGAGCAGCGGATCGAGCTGCTGACCCGCACGAGCGTGACGGGGCTCGACCTGGCCGCGCGCAGGGCGAAGCTGTCGAGCAAGGAGGAGATCGAGTTCGACAGGGCGCTGATCGCGACCGGCGCGAACGTGCGACGGCTGAACGTCGAGGGATGCGAGCTCGAGCAGATCCACTACCTGAGAACGCTGGGCAACGCCGACGCGATCAGGGAGGGAGTGAGGGACGCGGAGAAGGTGGTGCTGATCGGGGGCTCGTATATCGGCTGCGAGGTGGCGGCGTCGCTGAGCATGCTGGGGAAGAGCTGCGCGATCGTGATGCAGGAGGAGCGCACGTTGGAGCGCGGGTTCGGCGAGCGAGCGGGGCGTTTCGTGCAGGAGCTGCTCGAAGCGCACGGCGTGAGCGTCCACGGCGGCGACGAGCTGGAGCGCTTCGAGGGCACCGATGCGAAGATCGGCCAGCGCGTGGCGAAGGTGGTGACGAGGAAGGGCCTTCGACTTGAGGCCGAGGCGGTCGTGATCGGCGCCGGGGTGAGCCCTGACATACAGCTTTCACAGAAGGCCGGTCTGGAGATCGGCGAGCGCGGCGGCGTGCGCTGCTCGTCGCGTCTGGAGAGCTCCGTAACGGGCGTGTTCGCCGCGGGAGACATCTGCGAATACGACTCGCCGATGCACGGCGGGCATGTGAGGATCGAGCACTGGGATGTGGCGTTCAACCACGGCAAGACCGCGGCGCTGAACATGCTCGGCCGGGATGTCGGGCACGAGACGGTCCCGTATTTCTACTCGGTGCTGGGCGATTGGGGCGAGCTGGAGTACGTCGGCCCGGCGTACGGCTGGGACGAGGAGATCCTGCGAGGATCGTTCGAGGACGGGGTCTTTACCCAGTGGTACCTGAAGGACGGCCGCGTGAAGGCGGCGTTGACGTTCGGCCGCTCGGACGACCTGGAGCACGCCCGCCGGCTGATCGTCGGCGCCGGGGTGCTGGACGAGCGCGGCCGGGGGGCGCTGGGCGATCTGGACAGCGATCTAGGGGACGTGAAGTAGCTCTCCGCGAGCATCGGCGGGCACGGGAGAGCGCGGGACAGGCTCGGGAGGTAGGATTGGGCGACAAGACGGTCGGTGGTGAAGGGAAGCCGGTGAGAATCCGACGCGGACCCGCCACTGTGACCGGGGATGCCCGACGCGGCGCGTAGAGAAAGACGCGCAGCCACTGACTCGGACGACGAGACGGGAAGGCGCGACGGGAAGGCCCGGGAGCCAGGAGACCTACCTCCGACCGAAAAGCCCACAAGCCCTCGTGGAAAGGGGTTGGCTCAATGCTTATATCCCGTCGTATGTTGCCGGCACTCGCCGGCGTTCTCGTCTTACTGTTGTTGTCCGCGTCTGCGTCGGCGGCCCCGATCACCGTAAATCTGCGTGTGGAGGGCTCGACCGCGACGCTGTTCGAAGGACCAATTACAACCTCCGCCGAGACGATCGAAACTTCGTCGAGCGGTGGTCCTCATCCGTGCGACTACGCTGAGAACGGCAGCGCCGAAGGGTTCGAAAATGGCGGCAACTCATCGGGTACGCCAACGACCGCGGTGCGTGACGCGGCGCTCGCCAGTGGGCTTGCATTCGACGCAGAATGGTTCGGCTCGGGAGCCAGCAACGGCAATCCGGGTGACTTCTTTGTCACTCAGGTAGGTACGGACATCAGCGAAAAAACATCGCCATTCGCATCTTGGGGCTATGCCGTCAACAACACCACGGCCAATGTCGGCGGTTGTCAGATCGCGCTCGCGCCAGGTAGTGAAGTGCTATGGGCTTACAACTACTTCAACCTGAAACATCTGCTTAGTCTCAGCGGGCCGGCAAGCGCCAATGCCGGGACGCCGTTCACGGTTCACGTCGCCGACGGGCAGACTGGTGAAGCGATCTCGGGTGCCGCGATCGGCCAGCTCGTCGGCGGAGTGACTAACACCAGCGCGTCGAGTCCTACGACCGACGCCAGCGGTAACGCAACGGTCACTCTGACTCAGCCAGGAACGGAGACGTTGAAGGCAGCCCGCGGTGATTCGGTGCGCTCCAATGGGCTGGCGGTGTGTGTGCATAACGGCAACGACGGGACCTGCGGCAGCACTGTCTCAAGCAAATCGCCTGTGACTACGCAGACCCCACCGCCAACGAGTGTTTTAGATTTGGCCAAGGTCGCGGGCGTAAAGAACGGTCGTGTCTACTCACGCCGCTCCGCTCCGCGAGTGTTGAGGGGAGTCGTCGATATTCCGGCCGGCGGCACGCTCCGCCAGGTGCGCATTCGGCTCGAACGTCGCCATCACGGTCGCTGCTTCGACTTCAGCGGATCGAGGGTGCGCTTCGTGCGAGCCAAGAAGTGTGGCTCCGCGTCGTTCTTCTCGGTGGGGGGGAGTGAGTCCTTCAGTTACCTCCTTCCGGCCCCGCTGCCCGCGGGGCGGTACGTGTATGACATCGAGGGGGTTGACAGTGCTGGGCAGACAACGAAGCTCGTGAGCGGAGTCAGCCACGTTGTTTTCCAGGTCAAGTAGAAGAATTGCTGTAACGGGCCTCGTGGCGGCCGGCATGGCCGCCACGGTGGCCGGCTGTGGCCTCGGCGCGGGACCCGCCCCGGGGGGCGTCCAGTTGACCGTCACGCGCGACTTCGGCGCGCGCGTGCTGGGGCGGGCCAGCGCGCCGAAGGTGCAGGGGGCGGAAACAGTGATGAGCCTGCTGCTGCGCAACGACAAGGTCATCACCAAGTACGGCGGCGGCTTCGTGGAGAGCATCGAGGGACTCTCGGGGGGTCAGGAAACGGGGGGCGATCCGCTCGACTGGTTCTACTACGTCAACGGGCTCGAGGCGCCGAAGGGCGCGGCTGCGACGAACGTCCATGCGGGGGATCACGTGTGGTGGGATCTGCACGACTGGAGCCAGACCGACGACATCCCCGCCGTGGTCGGCTCGTTCCCCGAGCCGTTCCTGAATGGGGTCGAAGGCAAGCGACTGCCGGTGCGCGTGGAATGCGCGCAAGCGCAGAGCGAACCGTGTCGCACGGTGCTCGCGCGGCTGCGCGCGCTCGGCGTCCCCGCCGCCGTGGCGGGGATCGGCAGCGGCGCCGAGCCGGATGCGCTGCAGGTGGTGGTGGGAAGCTGGACGGCGGTGCATGGCGATCCGAGTGTCCAGAGCATCGAACGCGGCCCGCGCGCGAGTGGGGTGTACGCACGTTTCGCCGCGAGCGGGCAGACCCTGACATTGTTCGACGCGAGCGGGCAGGCGACGGACACGCTCAGCGCCGGAGCGGGCCTGATCGCGGCCACGAAGGACGTCGAAAGCGCGGTCGTGTGGGTGGTGACGGGGACCGATGAAGCGGGCGTCGCGCGCGCGGCGCGGGCCCTCGACACGAGCGCCCTGCGGGATCGCTTCGCGCTGGCGGTGACGGCGACGGGCGCGCAGCTGCCGGTGCCGGGGGCGAGTGGATGAGCAAAGCGGTCCACGTCCCGTCGGGAACTCCTCCGGGGGAGCCTCCTAGCCGCTGTTCGCAGACGCCGGGGAGGGGCCGATGAGGAACACCGGCCTGCTCTTCTACCGTCGCCTGGCCAGCCCGCTGCACGCGACGCGCGCGGGCGTCGGCGCGGTGTGGGCGCTCGCCCTCACGGCGGCCGCGTTGATCCTCTACAACCCGCTCTCGCTCGGGGCGCTGGCATTGGCCGTGCTGGGGGCCGGGGTGGGGGCCGGGGTGGGCCGGCAGCTCGCGGGAACGCTGCGCACCGCTCTGATCGTCGGCCTGCCGATCGTCGCGATCAACGTGCTCGCCTCACGCGAGGGGCTGACCGTGTTCGCGCGGCTCGGTGACCTCGGCCCGTTCGGACAGGGCAACCTGACGGTCGAGGCGGTCGTCTATGGCGCGGTGATCGCCCTGAAGGTGACGCTGCTGATGCTGATCACCACGCTCGCGAGCCTCGCGGTCGATCCCGACGAGCTCTTGCGGAGCTTTCGCCGGCTGTCCTTCCGCTCGGCCCTGACGGCCTCGCTGGCGACGCGCATGATCCCCGTGCTCGGCGCCGACGCTCGCCGCCTGGCCGAGGCGCAGAGGACCAGGCCCGAGGACCCCTCGCGCGGGGTGCGCGGCCGCGTCGCACTGCTCAGCGCGATCGTCGGCGGCTCGCTCGAGCGGGCGATGGAGGTGGCGGCCACGCTCGAGCTGCGCGGCTTCGCCGTCGCCGCCGAGGGAAAACACCGCCCCTGGCGGTCACGCTCGCGGCGGTCAAGCTCGCGGCTGTCACGCTTGCGGCGCTCACCGTCGGAGGTACGCGTGAAGCGGCCATGGTCGCGGCACGACCTCGCGTTCACCTGCTCGGCGCTGACCGTGATCGCGCTGGCACTGGCCGGGCGCATGACCGGAGCCGCCTCATTCGCGGCGTATCCGCTGCTGAAGATGCAAATCGACGGCGGCACGTGGATGTTGTGCGCCGCGCTGATCGCCGCCATGCTGCTGCCGTTTATCGACCGCCGAGGCATCGATCGATGATTCTGACCACGCATGGCGGCGCTGGATCGGCGTCCTCAGTCGCTCGCGTGCACAGCACGCCACGCTCCCTGCGTCCTTGCCCAGCTTGCCCTGCGTGCCCAGAATGATTCTGTCCTTCGACCACGTCACTTACCACTATCCGGACGCGACCACCCCGGCGCTGGACGATGTGAGCTTTGGGTTGGAGGCGGGCGAGTTCTGTCTGCTCGCGGGGCTCTCGGGCCAGGGCAAGTCGACGCTCCTGCGCGCGGCGTCCGGCCTGGTCCCGCACTTTCACGGCGGCAGCTTCGCGGGCACGGTGGCGCTCGCCGGCCTCGACACGCGCGAGCATGGACCCGCGCATCTGGGGGGGCTGGCCGGAGTGCTCTTCCAGGATCCGGAGACACAGCTCGTGATGAGCTCCGTGCGCGCCGAGCTGGCCCTGGGACTGGAGAGCCGCGGCCGCAGCGCGGCGGCCGTGGCGCGCGGTGTGGAGGAGGTGGCGCTCGCGCTGGGAATCGACGCTCTGCTCGACCGCTCCACGCACGAGCTCTCCGGCGGTGAGAAGCAGCGCGTCGCGCTCGGCGCGGCGCTCGCGGGCAGGCCGAAGGTGGTGCTCCTGGACGAGCCGACCTCGCAGCTGGACCCCGTCGCCGGCGACGAGCTGATCGGTTTGCTGCGGCGGCTCAACGAAGAGTGGGAGACGACGATCGTGCTGGCCGAGCACCGCTTGGAGCGCTGCCTCGGCGCCGCCGATCGCGTGATCTCCCTGGAAGCGGGCCGTGTGACTCACGATGGCGATCCCAGATCATTCTTGGAATGGTCGGCGCAACACGAGCCCTCATTGCAGACGCCGGGGGCGAAGCTCTTTGCCCTGGCCGGGTTGCGCCCGGCGCCGACCGGTGTCAAGCAAGCGCGCGCGACCCTGCGCTCGCACGGTCTCCTACCTGGGGATGCGGATCTGCCCGGTGAGGGTCCGATTGTCGACAACGGTCCGGTCGTCGGCAAGGGTTCGATCGCCTTGCGGGTGGCGGTGGGGAGGGATGCCTCGGCTCCCTCGAGCGGGGTGGCCCGCCGTGGCGGCCTGAGAGGCCTGCTGGGAGGCGCAGCGCGGAGCGCCCCGGCCCCGGCGCTTCAGATGCGTGGCCTCTGGCACGAGCTGCGCGACGGTCCGGCGATCCTGCGCGGCGTCGACCTGACGCTTGCGCCCGGCGAGAGCATCGCGTTGATGGGACGCAACGGGGCCGGCAAGTCGACGCTCCTGCGCCATGCCGCCGGGCTGATGGAGCCCACGCGAGGGCGGGTGGAGCGCGCGGGGAGGGTCGCGCTGCTGTTGCAGAACCCGGGCGACTACCTGATTCACGAGCGCGTCTCCGAAGAGGCATCACCCGAGGCGCTAGCGGCCGTCGGGCTGGCGGAGATGGCCGAGCGCAACCCCAAGGATCTCTCCGGCGGTGAGCGCCAGCGTCTGGCGCTCGCGATCGTCGTCGTCGGCGCGGGTGAGGCTCCGGCGGTGCTCGCGCTGGACGAGCCCACGCGCGGGATGGACCGCGCGGCGAAGGCCGCGCTGGCACGCGATCTGCGGCGCAGGGCGGAGAATGGCCAGGCGGTGATCGTCGCCACGCACGATCCCGAGTTCGCCGCCGCCTGCGCACGCCGCGCGCTGCTGCTCGCCGACGGCCGGGTGATCGCCGATGGCTCCGCGTCAGAGCTGCTCGCCGGCGGCTGGTACTTCGCCACCGAGACAGCCCGCATCCTCGGCGGCGCCGGCGGCGCGCTGCTGCCCGAAGAAGGAGCGGAGCTTCTGCGTTCCCGTACCACCTTGGAGGTCGCATGAGCACGCATGGCGGCGCTGGATCGGCGTCCTCGGTCGCTCGCGTGCGTAGCACGCCACGCTCTCTGCGTCCTGGACCAGCTTGCCCTGCGTACCCATGCGAGCGGGATGGGGTCGTCACGTGAGCTGGCCGTTGGCGTCGTTTCTGGTTGTCGGCGTGGTGCTCGCGCTCGGCTGGCTCGCCTACGAGCGCCGCCGGCCGTCGACGCGGATGGTGGCGGTCGTGGGCACCCTCGCGGCCGTCGCCGCGCTCGGCCGCGACGCGTTCGTCGCCCTCCCGGACGTCAAGCCGATCACCGCGATGACGCTCGTCGTCGGCTATGCCCTCGGTCCGCTCCCCGGCTTCACCGTCGGCGCGCTGGGCATGCTCATGTCCAACTTCCTGCTCGGCCAGGGCCCCTACACGCCCTGGCAGATGGCCGCCTGGGGCTGCGTCGGCCTGTTCGGCGCGTTGGTCGGCCGGCTCAGCGGGCGACAGCTGGGGCGCGTGCCGCTCGCGCTCGCTTGCGCGCTCGCCGCGCTGGCGGCGAAGGAGGTGATGAACGTCTACACCTGGACGATCGGCGCCAGTCACACCCCCGCCGCGCTGCTCGTGGTGGCCGGCGCCGGGTTGCCGTTCGACCTGACGGACATGGTCGCGAGCTTTCTCTTCGGCCTCGCCTTCGGCCCCGAGCTCGCACGACTGCTGGCGCGCATGCGCGCGCGTATGAATATTCAATGGGATCCGATCGCGACCCCGGGGTGGCCTGCGCTCCTCGCAGTCGTAACGGCGATCGTCTTCAGCGGTATGGCCGGACACGCATCTGCCGCGTCGCTGTCCCCGGAGCTCTCCTTCCTGGCCTCCGCCCAGAACGCCGACGGCGGCTTCGGCGGCGCGAAGGGCCAGAGCTCGAGCGAGCTCTACACCGCGTGGACGGCGATCGGCCTGGCCGCCGCGGGGCGTAACCCGGCGAGCGTGCGTCGCGGCGGACATTCGCTGCTCGACTCGCTGCGCGCGGAAGTCTCGACGCTGAACGGCCTCGGCGACGCCGAGCGCACGATCCTCGCCGCCCGGGCGTGCGGCGCCTCGTCGTATTCGTTTGCCGGGCGCAACCTCGTCGCCGAAATGCTCCGCGCGCGCGACAGCGACAACTCTTTCGAGCACCTCGTCAACCTCACCTCGTTCGCGATCTTCGCGCTACGCGCGGTCGGCCATTCACAGAGCTTCCCCGCGATCCGCGACGCGGCGGGCTGGATCGAGCGTCAGCAGAACTCAGACGGCGGCTTGGGCTTCGGCGGGCGCGGCTCGCCCAGCGATGTCGACGACACCGGCGCCGCTTTGCAAGCGCTCGCGGACGCCGGCGCGCACAACGCGGGCGACCTGGCCGCCGCGGCCGATTACCTGATCCGCTCGCAGAACCTCGACGGCGGCTATCCACAGCGCTACGGCAACGAATCGAACGCCCAATCGACCGCCTGGGCGGTCCAGGGCCTGATCGCGGCCGGGCGCAACCCCAACACGGTCCGTCGCCGCGGCAGTCGCTCGCCGACCGGCTACCTCGAAAGCCTGCTCGCCCCCGGCGGCAGCATCCGCTACTCGCGCACCGGCGCCCAGACGCCCGTGTGGGTGACCGCCCAGGCGCTGGTCGCGCTGGCGGGTAAGACGTTCCCCGTCGGGCCGTGAGCTACCGAGCATCTCTCCACAAGGCTTCAGCCCTCGTTTAGGAGCCTCTCTACCCTCTAGGCATGTACGCGAGGCCCAGGGCAAGGCTTGCCCACCCACCGAGCGCGACCTGGGCGCTGTGCGTCGCCGGGCTGTGCGTGCTCGCACTCGCGCTTACCTGGGTCGTGGCAGCGCTGGTGCCGGCGACGCACGTGAAAGACGCGGTGGCGCTGTATGACTTCACGCTGCTCGGTCGCCCGCGCGTGGACGACATGGCGAAAGCGCTGCTGCAGCTGCTCGAGCCCGGGCTGTACATCCTCTGGGGCTTGCTGCTGATGGCCGTTGCCCTCTGGCGCCGACGCCCGCTTACCGCGCTCGCCGTGGGGATCGTGATGGGGATGGCGCCGCTGACCGCGGAGACGCTCAAGCCGCTGCTCGCGCATCCCCACGCGAGGATCTACGGAGACGAGATCACCGCCGCGTCGTGGCCGAGCGGACATGCCAGCGCGGCGACCGCCCTCGTGATGTGCGCGGTGCTCGTCTCTCCGCAACGCCTGCGGCCCACCGTTGCGGTTTCAGGTGCGCTGTTCGCGGTGGCCGTGGGCTTCTCGCTGGTGCTGCTCGCGTGGCATCTACCGAGCGATGTGCTCGGCGGCTATCTCCTCGGCACCCTGTGGGCGTCGCTGGCCGTCGCCGGCCTGCGCGCCGCCGAGGCGCGCTCGCGCTCACGCAGGTTGAGCAGGGGTGTCCGAGCCGTGGGCGCCGGGGTTCCATAGCGGCTCCGATCCCGGCCCCGAGCCGGATCCGGCTCGCGCTTCATTCGTGGCGCGACTGAGGATGAACAGCATGTCCGACAGCCTGTTCAGGTAGCGCACGACCTCGGGGTTCACGCCATCGCCCACCGCGATCGCGCGACGCTCCGCGCGGCGGCAGACGGTGCGGCAGACGTGCAGGTGCGCGGCCGCGGAGGTGCCGCCGGGGATCACGAACGAGCGCAGCGGCTGGAGCTTTGCGTTGACCTCGTCGCAGGCATGCTCGAGCCATTCGGTGTAGGCGGCGCCGATGCGCAGCCGCTCGCGCTCGGCCTTCCGCGCGGAGGAGTCCGCGGCGGGTGGGGCGGGCACGGAGAGGTCGGCGCCGAGGTCGAGCAGGTCGTTCTGCACGCGCTCAAGCCACGCGGCGAAGGCTTGTGGGAGTCCCGGCTGGAGCAGCGCGACGCCGATCGTCGCGTTCAGCTCATCGACGGTGCCGTATGCCTCCACCCGCGCATCCAGCTTCGACACGCGGCTCATATCGCCCAGGTGCGTCTCGCCGCCGTCGCCGAGCTTGGTGTAGATGCGGGTCAGGTTCACGGTCATGGCTTGCCGAGTTTCGCATACCCGGACGGGGTGGGTGGGCATTCATCAACGCGATGGGATACGTTCTCGCCCTTCATGCGGATCGGTGTTCCGAAGGAGACCGCGGCGGGCGAGCACAGGGTTGCGCTCGTGCCGGAGGTCGTGAGCAAGCTGGGGGCCAAAGGGCTCGACGTCCTCGTGCAGAGCGGCGCGGGCGCCGACGCCCTCCTGCCCGATGCCGCCTTCGCCGCGGCCGGCGCGCAGATAATCGGCACACCCGGGGCGGGTGGGGATCCCGATCGTGCCGGGGCGGGTGGGCATCTCGATCTTTCCGACGTGTGGGAGGCCGACGTGGTCGTCAAGATCGCGCCGCCAGATCCCGAGGAGATCCGTGGGCTCGGCTCCGGCTCGATCCTGATCGGCTTTCTCGCCCCGCTCACGAGCCCGCAGACCACGCGCGCGCTGGCCGACGCGGGCGCGACCGCCTTCGCGATGGAGGCGATCCCGCGGATCTCCCGCGCGCAGGCGATGGACGCGCTGTCCTCGCAGAGCAACGTCGCGGGCTACCGCGCCGCGCTCTTGGGCGCCGAGCAGATGGGCCGCTTCTACCCGATGCTGATGACCGCGGCCGGCACGATCCCGCCGGCCAAGGTGCTCGTGCTGGGCGTCGGCGTCGCCGGCCTGCAGGCACTCGCGACGGCCAAGCGCCTGGGGGCGCGCACGACCGGCTACGACGTGCGTCCCGAGGTAGCAGAGCAGGTGCAGTCGCTGGGAGCGCAGTGGCTCGACCTCGGCCTCGAGGCCAGCGGCGAGGGCGGCTATGCGCGCGAGCTGACCGAGGAGGAGCGCGCCCGCCAGCAGCAGGCGCTGACCGACGCGATCAAGGGCTTCGACGTAGTCATCACGACCGCGCTCGTACCCGGGCGTCCCGCCCCCAGGCTGGTCACGGCTGAGGCTGTGGAGGGGATGAAGGCCGGCTCGGTGATCGTCGACATGGCCGGCGAGGCGGGCGGCAACTGTGAGCTGACAGAGCCCGGTGAGACGGTCGTGCGCCACGACGTGAAGATTCTCTCACCCCTGAACCTGCCGGCGGGTATGCCCGAGCACTCCTCGCAGCTGTTCGCGCGCAACGTGCTCGCGCTGCTCGAGCTCCTCGTCGGCGAGGACGGCAGCCTGCAGCTGGATTTCGAGGATGAGATCGTCAGCGGCGCGTGCATCGTGCGCGACGGGGAGATCGTCCATCCGGGCGCCAAAGCCGCGGTCGAGGCCGCGCGCTAGAGAGGAGCGATCCGCCGATGATCCTTGCCAGCACGCTCACGACCAACCTCGCGATCCTCGTGCTCGCCGGCTTCATCGGCTTCGTCGTGGTCTCCAAGGTGCCCAACACGCTGCACACGCCGCTGATGTCGGGCACCAACGCGATCCACGGGATCGTCCTGCTCGGCGCCCTCTTGCTGATGGGCCTACCCGGGCTGGATGGGTTCAGCAAGGGCCTGCTCGTGATCGCGGTCGCGTTCGGCACGATCAACATCGTCGGTGGCTTCCTGGTGACCGACCGGATGCTCGAGATGTTCAAGGCCAAGCCGAAACCCAAGCCGAGCGGCGAGCAGGGGCCGAACCCCAAGCAGAGCGGCGGGCAGGGCGAGAAGGCCGAGGGCACCGGGGTCGAAGGCTCCAAGGCCAAGGCTTCCGAGGTCAAAGGCGAAGAGGGACCTGGAGGACGCTCGTGATCACTGCGCCGTCGGCCACCATCTTCCTGCAGAGCGAAAGCTTCATCTACGTTCTCTACATCGTCGCCTTCGCCCTGTTCATCCAGGGCCTGCGCGGCCTGGCCGGGCCGACGACCGCCGTGCGCGGCAACCGGATCGCCGCGGTCGGCATGGCGATCGCCGTGGTCGCCACCCTGCTCAGCCCGGGGGAGGGCAACTGGGGCCTGATCGTGCTCGGCGTCGCGCTGGGCGCCGCGGTCGGCATCCCGGCGGCGCGCAACGTGAAGATGACGGCGATGCCGCAGATGGTGGCGCTGTTCAATGGCGTCGGCGGCGGCGCCGTGGCGCTGATCTCCTGGGTTGAGTTTCGCCACTACGGCTCGACCTACGGCTCCCACACGATCCACGTCGGCAGCGAACTGACCCGCGGCCTCGTCCTCCAGAGCGGCGCCAGCGTCCAGGTCGGAGGGGTGCCCACGTACGTCGCGATCTTCTCCGTGTTCGCGGCGATCGTCGGCTCGGTCTCCTTCTGGGGCTCGAACATCGCCTTCGGCAAGCTCCAGGAAATCATCCCCGGGCGTCCGATCAGCTTCGGCTCGGCCCAGCAGATCGTCAATCTCGTGCTCCTGATCCTGGTGCTCGCCGCCGGCATCGATCTGATCGCCGGGGCGCATTCGCAGCTGTTGTTCATCGGCATGCTCGTCGTCGCGGCGCTGCTGGGAAATGCGGTCGTGCTGCCGATCGGCGGCGCCGACATGCCGGTCGTGATCTCGATGCTGAACGCCTTCACGGGGCTCTCGGCGGCCGCCACGGGCATGGTGCTCAACAACCCGGCGCTGATCGTCGCGGGCATGATCGTCGGCGCCTCCGGCTCGATCCTGACGAACCTGATGGCGGTCGCGATGAACCGCTCGATCCCGTCGATCATCGCCGGCGGCTTTGGTGGCGGTGGGGCGGTCGCGGGCGCCGAGGGCGCCGGCGAGCACACCGGCACGGTGCGCTCCACGAGCGCCGCCGACGCGGCGATCCAGCTCGCCTACGCCAACCGCGTGGTGATCGTCCCCGGCTATGGCATGGCCGTCGCCCAGGCGCAGCACGCGGTGCGCGAGCTGACCAAAGAGCTCGAGGCGCGCCAGGTGGAGGTCAGCTACGCGATTCACCCCGTCGCGGGGCGCATGCCGGGACACATGAACGTGCTGCTGGCGGAGGCCGACGTGCCGTATGACCAGCTGAAGGAGATGGATGACGCCAACCCCGAGTTCCAGCGCACCGACGTCTCGCTCGTGATCGGCGCCAACGACGTGACCAACCCGGCCGCCAAGAACACGCCTTCCTCGCCGATCTACGGCATGCCGATCCTCGAGGTCGCCGACAGCCAGTCGGTGATCGTGATCAAGCGCTCGATGAACCCCGGCTTCGCCGGGATCGAGAACGAGCTCTACTTCGACCCCAAGACGGCGATGCTCTTCGGGGACGCGAAGACGGCGGTGAGCGAAATCACCGCCGAGCTGGCGAATATCTGACCGCGGCGGCCACCGCCGCTCCTCTCGCCGCGCTTCCCGCCGCGCTTCCTGCCGCGCTTCCCGCCACCGACCCTCGCCCGTTTCCGCGCAAACGGCCCCAAATGACCGTTGCCGTCTGGCCCCAGTGGGCGCGAATGACCTCCTCCGGTCGGCCCGCGCGGGCCCCAGACGATCGGGTCGATCTCGCCCTCTCAGGTCGCGCTGTGCCCTTTGGGCTGATCTGTCGGGCACATTTTGTACCCAACGCACAACTAGTTTGGTACGCAAGTGTTTGCAAATGGAGCCCGCGTTATCTACAGTCAACTGAGGAGAGGAGACAGCACCAACTTCGCAGCTCAAGCGTAGGGAGGAGTCTGTGTGATGGCGGCCAACGGCCGGCGCCCATGCGCCTGGCCAACCCTCGTCCTGGGGACTCTGATCGCCGCGTTCTTGGGACCGGCGGTGACGCCCGCGCTCGGCAATCGCGCCACGCGGCACGGAGCACGATCGCACCTCTCGCATCGATCGCAGCCTCTGCCCGCCGGCCCGTCCACGCCGGCCCATCGGCCGCGCGCGGTCGCGAGCGTCGTGGGCGGCACGGGCGTCCCGATCGCCCGCTTTCCCTTCCAGGTTGCGCTGTACAACCCGCGCGCGGGCTCGCCGGCGGCCGGCTTTTTCTGTGGCGGCGTGATCATCGACGCCAGCCACATTGCCACCGCGGCTCACTGCATTGCCACCGGCGCGCACGGCCAGGTCGCGGCGCTCGGTGAAATCGAGGTGCTGGCGGGCTCCACGCGCCTGACCCCGACCGATCCCGGCAGCGTCAGGGACCCCGTGGTGGCGGCGTCGTTCGACCCCCGCTACAACCCTTCAACAAGTGATTTTGACGTCGGGGTGCTGACACTGGCTCGGCGGCTGTGGGCGGATGCCACGCCGCCGAGCATCAACGGGGTTGACACGATCGCGCCACTGCCCGTGGACGCCGCGCTGGCCGCGAGCTATGCCGAGCCGGAAGGCGAACAGCAGACGATGGCGACGGTCAGCGGCTGGGGAGACGTCAACCCCGCGCCGAGCGACGCGCCCAGCTACCCCGCCGGCCTGCAGGCGGCGCAGGTGCCGCTCGTCCCCGAAGTGCTGTGCGGGGAAGACTATGCGGGGATCGAACAGACGATCACCCCGCGCATGATCTGCGCCGGCAACTCCCGACCGCGGACTGACTCCTGCTACGGCGACAGCGGCGGCCCCCTCGTGGTGGACCGCGACAGCCCGGCCGACCCCCCCGCGGACTACGTCCTCGTCGGGCTCGTCGACTTCGGCAACGGCTGCGCGCAGCCGGGCTATCCGGGGGTGTACACGCGGATCGCGAACCCCGAAGTGGCGAGCTTCCTCGCCTCCGGCGCCGACCATAGGGCGAAGCTCGCCGGCCGGCAGTCGCGCAAGCGGCGCAAGCGCCACCGCCGACACTGAAGCTCGCCGCTCGGGAGCGCCTTTGAGAGACTGACGGCAGTGATCGAGCGCGCTCAGGCCCTGGCTGCCCTGTCGGAGGACGAGTTCGACGTCGTCGTCGTCGGCGGCGGGATCACCGGCGCGGGCGTGGCGCTGGACGCCGCCACGCGCGGCTACAGCGTGGCGCTCGTGGAGCGCGCCGACTTCGCCTCGGGAACCTCGAGCCGCTCGAGCAAGCTCGTCCACGGTGGCCTGCGCTACCTGCAGAACTTCGATCTCGCGCTCGTGCGCGAGGCGCTGCTGGAGCGCCAGCTGATGGTGGCGCTGGCGCCGCACCTGGTCCACCCGCTGCCGCTGGTCGTACCCGCGTTCGCGGGCGCCCGTCCGGATCGACTCGTGGGGGTCGGGCTGAACCTGTATGACGTGATGTCCGTCGACCGTGATCGCCTGCGATCCCGAAGGGGTAGACGCGCCCGTGCGAGCGCTGGCAGGTCATCCGGCGAGCAGGGCAATCAGGCCATGCAGCCAGAGGGAGGCGAGTCGTGGAGCCCCGAGCGCCACAGGGTCATCTCGGGCGAGGAGGTGCTCGAGCTGCTGCCGGCGCTCGCCGCGCGCGAGCCGACGAGCGGCTATCTGTTCTACGACTGCCAGACCGACGACGTGCGCCTCGTGTTGACCGTGCTCGGCGAGGCCGAGCGCTTCGGCACGGTCTGCGCCAACCGCCTGAACGTGACCGGCCTGCTCGAGCGCGACGGGCGCATCCGGGGCGTACGCGCACAGGACGGCGAGAGCGGCGCGGAGCTCGAGCTGCGCGCCGCGAACGTGATCAACGCGACCGGCGTATGGGCCGACCAGCTGCGCCCGGACGACCGATCGGAGATCGGCCAACACGGCGAGTCCGAGCGGGGTGGGGGGGTGCCATTCATCCGTCCCAGCCGCGGCACGCATCTGATCCTGCGCCACGAGGACCTGCCGCTGGTGGGCGGTGCGATCGTTCCCGCCGGCAATGGGCGCTCGATCTTTGCGCTGCCATGGCTGGGACGCACGCTCGTCGGCACCACCGACAACGACTACGAGGGCGACCTCGAGCACGTGCGGCCGTCGGGCGAGGACATCGACTATCTGCTCCAAGCCGTCAACGACTTCTTCGGCGCCGAGCTCGACCCCGGAGATCTGGCTGGCGCCTTCGCCGGGGTGCGTCCCCTGATCTCGAGCGGCGACCCGAAGAAGTCGGTGGACATCTCGCGCAAGGCCGAGCTGTATGAGACCGCCGGCGGGATGATCACGATCACCGGGGGCAAGCTGACGACCTGGCGGCGGATGGCGAAGATGGCCGTCGACCGCCTGGTCGAGCGCGATGCGCGCGACGCCCCCTGTCGCACCCACGAGATTCCACTCGGCCAGGCAATCGCGCCGGAGGACCTGCCGCGCGTGGAGGGCGTGCTCGCGGAGTCCTACCCGGCGTTGGCCTACCGCTACGGCGATGCGGCCCATCAGGTGCTCGCGCTCGCGGCGGAATCGAACCCCGCCCACCCCGAGCTGGCCCAGCCGATCGTTCCCGGTCTGCCCGACCTGCTCGCCGAGGCGGTGCTGGCGGCGCGCAAGGAGCAGGCGCGCAGCATCGGCGACGTGCTCCTTCGCCGCACGCGCCTGGGGCTGCTCGCCGCGCGCGAGCTGGGCGGGGTGGGCAATCCGATCGATCGCGTCGCAGACGTGCTCGCGCGCGAGCTCGACTGGAGCCCGGAGCGCCGGGGAGAAGAGATCGAGCGCTTCGGCGCGGAGGCCGAGGCGGAGGGAATCGCCGCGGGGAGCACCTCGGAGTCCTCGCCATGAATGCCCACCCTCGCCGCGTGCGGGCCGGCGGGGAGGTGCTCGAGCTGGGCGGGCGGGCGGGCGGGCCACTCATCATGGGCATCGTCAACGCCTCGCCCGACTCCTTCAGCGACGGTGGCCGGTTTGGGACGCTCGCGGCACAGGTCGAGCTGGCGCGCGAGCTGCTGGAGGCGGGGGCGGACATTCTGGATATCGGCGGCGAGTCGGCCAGCACCGGCAGCCCGCCTGTCGCGGTCGAGCAGGAGATCGAGCGCGTGGTGCCGTTGATCGAGCGTGTGGTGGGCGAGTTGGGCGCGATCGTCTCGGTCGACACCTACAAGCCGGCGGTCGCGCGCGCCGCGATCGCCGCCGGCGCGACGATCGTCAACGACGTCAGCGGGCTGCGCGACCCTGCTCTGGCGGTGCTCTGCGCAGAGACCGGCGCGGCGCTGGTCGTGATGCACACGCGCGCCGCGCCCAAGCAGCGAATGCAGGACGCGGGTCTCTACGACGATGTGGTCGCCGAGGTGATCGCTTTCCTGCGCGCACGGGTCGAGCAGGCGATCGCCGCCGGCATGGCCCCCGAGCAGCTGATCCTCGACCCGGGACCGGACTTCGCAAAGACGCCCGCTCAGACGATTCAGCTGCTCGCGCAGGTGGGGCGCCTGCACGAGCTGGGACGGCCGCTGCTGATGGCGATCTCGCGCAAGGACTTCATCGGGGCGCTCACCGGGCGCCCCCCGGGGGAGCGCCTGCCGGGCACCTTGGCCGCGCTCGCCCACGGCGTGGACGCGGGTGCGCATATCTTCCGGCTACACGATGTCGCGGCCGCCGCTGACTTTCTGAGAGTGCGCGCGGCGCTCGCGGGGGAGCTCCCGCCGCGCAGGGATCTGGCGCTCGCCGAGGAACATCGCTACGAACGTCGCCACGAGCGCTAGGCTGCAGGTCAACTCGCGGGTGCCGGTCGCTGCTCAACGCGACCGGGCGCCAACCGCCCAATCCGAAACGAAGGAGAAGCAAACATGTCAGTAATGGACCGCTCCGAGCTGGAGGCGAGCCCGCTGGCCGACCTCCATGCGATCGCCGACCAACTCGGCCTCGATGGCTTTCGGCGTCTGCGCAAGGCGCAGCTGATCGACGCGATCCTCGGTGAGCCGGGGGAGGGGTCCGCCGCTGCCAACGGGCGCGACTCCGAGGACTCCGGCCGCGATGCCGGCCGCGATGCCGCGACGGGCGAGCCCGCGGGCGACGCCGCGGATCGACCGGAGGGTCGGGACCTCGCCGCTGAAGGTGGTGCCCGTAAACGTCGCGGTCCGCGTCTACGGCGCGGGGCGAAAGCGCAGACGCAGGAGAAAGCGCAGACGCAGGACGCACCCTCGGGCGAGCGTGAGTCCTCATCGTCCTCCTCGTCCTCTTCCACCACAGCCTCCTCCTCCGCGGCTTCCGCGCGCGGCGGTCGCGGTGGAGAGGAGCGAGAGGGGCGTGGCCGCGGTGCTCGCTCCGGCGCTCAGCCGAACGGTCGAGCGGGAGCGACACCGGCGAAGACGGCGTCCGGCGACACCGCCGGCGAGGGCGACGGGCGCGGCGCGGAGGGCGTGGTCGAGCTGCTGGGCAACGGCTCCGCCTTCCTACGCGTCGACCCGCCAGAGCCCTCCGACAACGATGTCTACATCTCCGCCGCGCAGGTTCGCCGCTGTGAGCTCGTCTCCGGCGATCGGGTGACCGGGCCGGTGCGCACTCCCCGCCGCTCGGAGCGCTACCCGTCGCTGGTGCGCATCGACACCATCAATGGAGCGTCCGCCGACGCGGTGTCCGAGGGCGTTCGCTACGAGGATCTACCCGTGGCCTATCCGCGCGAACGTCTCGCGCTGGGCGCGGGAGAGCCGACGCTCGACGCGATCGAGTGGCTGACGCCGCTGGGTCGTGGCTCGCGCGCGGTGATCGTCGGACCGCCGCGGGCCGGCAAGACGGAGACCCTGCGACGCCTGCTGGGCGCTCTGGTCGGCGCCGGCGCGGTCGCCGCCGGAGATGGAGCCGGAGCGAGTGAATCCGGGGCATCGGACCCTGTGGACGCGGGTAGCGGACCTCGAGCCCTGGAGGTGACGGTGGTGCTTGCGGGCGCGAGGCCGGAGGAGATCGCGGAGTGGCAGGAGGGGCGGGAGGGACTTCCATCACCCGTCGCCGCGCTCAGCTTCGCCGCCTCGGCCGATGCACAGGGTCAGGCGGTCGAGCGCGCCGTGGACGCCGCCAAGCGCACCGCCGCTCGCGGCGGACACGCGCTGGTATTGATCGACGGTCTCGACGGCCTGCACCCGCCGGCCGCCCGCAAGACGCTCGCGGCCGCCCGCAACCTGCGCGACGGTGGCTCGCTCACGATAATCGCCACCGCCACCCAGCCGTTCGGGGGTGAGACGACGGTGATCGCACTCGACCCGGCGCTCACCGGCAGCGGTCTGCCGATCCTCGACCTCTCACGCAGCGGCACGCTGAAGCCAGAGCTGCTCGTCGGCGAGGATGGCGCCAAGGCGATCGCGCAAGCACGCGCGGCAGCCCTGGAGGCTCGGGGCTAACTACCTTCTGTTGTAGGCGACGCGATCCCATGAGGGCTCGGGCGCCAGCTCGATCGGCTCACCGTTGCGATCGATCTGCACGTAGGCAAAGCCGCAGGTCTCCTCGTCGAACTCGACGCTCAGCTCGCCCTCGTTCACGCGCTGATCAAGCCACGCGCCGCGGAAGACCAGGCGGCGCAGCCAGTGGACGAGCGAGCGCTCGGCCGGCCCCACCAGCTCCGGCCAGCAGTCGTTGACATGCTCGCCCAAAGCCGAGGCGGGGTCGAGGATCTCGCCGTTGACCGCCAGGTTGACGAGGTCTTCGAGCTCGTCCTCGCCCAGGCGCCCGCCGACGAAGCCGAGCTTCAGCGCCGCCTGCTCGCAGCGCTCGGAGAAGTCCTCCTCGTTGAAGGTGAAGCGCAGCTCTCCATATTCGAGGACGAAGTCCTCTCCCGAGTTGTAGTTTCCGCGGCGCGACGTTTCCATGTCAAAAGCCGGGGAGTTGGTTGGAACCCGGGTCGTCGGGATCATATGCAGGGCTCCTGCATTCCCGGCTGCCATGAATGGGATTTTGCAGTCGGGCGGCACATGTGCCGCCCGCGACGCGCCACATGTGGCGCGTCTACCGTTGGCGCATGCGCCAACGGCGGGGGTGTGCATGCACACCCCCGTGGCAGGACCGCATGCGGTCCTGCCGGCCACGCCGATGCGTGGCCCAGATACGCTGCGCCGATGGCACGCCTGACAGAACACGGACTGCGCCGCTCGGTCGGCGTCCCCGGGCTGTTCGCGACCGCCTACGGCAACGTCGGCTCCTCGATCTACTACGCGCTCGGTCTCGTGGCCGCTCACGCGCTGGGGCTCACGCCGCTGGTGTTCGTGTTCGCCGGCGGCCTGTTCGCGCTGACGGCCAAAACCTACGCCGAGGGCGCGGCGATGTTCCCCGAAGCAGGGGGCTCCTCCTCGTTCGCGCGTCATGCCTTCAACGACGTCGTCTCGTTCTTCGCCGGCTGGGCGCTGAGCCTCGACTACATCCTCACGATCGCGATCTCGGCGTTCTTCGTCCCCCACTACCTGAGCGCCTTCCCGGGCCTGCATGCGCTCAACCACAATCCCGACGACATCGTCGGTGGGCTGGTCGTCGTCGTCCTGCTGACCGCCCTGAACATCCGCGGCCTCGGCGAGTCGGCCAAGCTCAACTTCGTCCTCGCGATCCTCGATCTGAGCACCCAGATACTGCTCGTCGGGGTTGGGTTGATCCTCGTCTTCAACCCCTCGCTTTTGATCCATCAGGTGCAGCTTGGCAGCGTGCCGAGCTGGAAGGAACTGATCTTCGCGCTCTCGCTGGCGATGCTCGCCTACACGGGGATCGAGACGGTGGCGAACATGGCCGAGGAGGCGCGCGACCCCGGCCGCCAGGTCCCGCAGGCCGTCAACCTCGTGGTGCTGGCCGTGCTCGGCGTCTACGCCGGCATCTCGGTCGTCGCCCTGTCGGCGCTGCCGGTCATCCACCACGGGGTCGGCTACAGCGCCGCCCTGGGCGAACACTTCTCCCAACCCGGCTACGCGACGGGGCTGGGCGGCATCTTCCAGAACGATCCCGTGCTCGGGATCATCTCCCGGCTGGGACTGCACGGCACGGTCCTGCACTTCGCCCAGTACTACGTCGGCCTGCTCGCCGCGACGATCCTGTTCATCGCCACCAATGCCGGCATGATCGGGATCTCGCGCCTGTCCTGGTCGCTGGCCGAGCACCGGCAGCTGCCGAGCATCTTCTCGCAGCTGCATGCGAAGTTCCGCACGCCCTGGTTCACGCTCATGTTCTTCTCCGCGCTGGCGGGCGTGTTGATCCTCTACGGCAACACCAACGTGCTCGGCAATCTCTACTCCTTCGGCGCGATGCTGTCCTTCACGACCGCCCACGTCGCGGTCATCGCCCTGCGCATCAAGGATCCCGACCGCGAGCGGCCCTACCGGATGCCCTGGAGCATCCGCATCCGGGGCGCGGACATCCCGATGACCGCGGTGATCGGCGGCCTCGGCACGGCCGCCGCGTGGGTGGCCGTCGTCGCCCTGCACGTGGAGGCCAGATATGTCGGCATCCCGTGGATGATCTTCGGGATGGCCGGCTATTTCTACTATCGCCGCAGCCAGGGGCTCGACCCGCGCAAGCACTACCGGATCGAGCGCGCCGAGCGACCCCCGGACTTCGCGGAGCTGGAGTACAAGACCGCGCTGGTGCCGATCTTCGGCGAGGATGTCAGCGCCGCCGCGCTCTCGAGCGCCGCGAAGCTGATCGGCGAGGAAGGCGTCGTCTACGCGATCTTCGTCCTGCCGGTGCCCAGCCAGCTCTCGCTCGAGGCGGGCCTGGAGGAAGAGGAGGCGCAGGGCCGCTCGGTGCTCGAGAGCGCGCGCATCCAGGCGCGGCGCGCGGGCATCAAGATCCACACCGGCCTGATCCGCACGCGCAACCCCGGCGCGTCGCTGGTCGAGGAAGCCGAACGGGTCCACTCGGACGTGATCTACTGGTCCACGATCCACGCTCCCACCGGTGAGCAGCGGATCGGCCCCACCGCCGCCTACCTGCTCTCAAAGCGCCCCTGTCGGATCATCATCGAGACCCAGAACCGCCAGCGGCCCGCAGGCACGGCGCTGGCCGTTCCCGGATGAACGGTCGGCGTCCTCACCGATCGTCCGAGATCGGCTAGCACGCGTGACCGATCGACGATCTAATGTGATCGACTGATCGGCCAGCACGCCACGCTCGCTGCGTCCTTGTCTGGCTTGGCCTGCGAACCGCTGGGCCCTTAAGCCGGGCTAGTTCGCGAGCGCGGAGCTGAGGGCGGAGCGCAGCGCTTGCTCCAGCCGGGCGTGGCGGAAGCGATAGCCCAGCACGAGCGCCTTGGCTGGCATCACACGCGCGCCGGTGGTGACGATCTCGGCCATCTCTCCGTAGCGCAGCCGCAGGGCGACGGCGGGCACAGGCAGCAGCGAGGGTCGATGCAGCGCATGTCCCAGGGCGCGTGAGAAATCGCGATTGGTGACCGGCGCAGGCGCGGTGCCGTTGACGGGACCCGACCAGCGCTCGTCCTTCAAGGCGGCGATCATCAAGCCGACCAGATCGTCGCGGTGAACCCATGAGATGTACTGCCGTCCTCCCGCCACCGGGCCGCCGAGGCCGAGCCGGAAGGGGAGCAGCATCTTCTTCAGCGCGCCGCCCTCGCGGTCGAGCACCACGCCGGTGCGCAGCCTGACCACGCGCATCCCCAGCTCAGAGGCCCGCTCCGCCTCGCGCTCCCAGGCGACGCAGGTCTCGGCCAGGAAGTCCCTGCCGGGAGGCGCATCCTCATCGAGTGGCTCTGCGCCGTGCGCGCCGTAGTAGCCGATCGCCGAGGCGCTGATCAGTGTCCGCGGAGGTTGGCCCGCCGCCGACCGGCCGGCGGCCGCGAGTCCCGCGAGGAGGTTGCGCGTGCCCGTCACGCGGCTCGCGCGAATTGCTCGCTTGGCCTGCTCGCTCCAGCGCTGGGCGACGTTCTCGCCGGCCAGATGCACGACGGCGTCGGCGCCGGCCAGGGCTGCCGTCGGCGCCGGTTCGCCCAGTGGGTCCCAGCGCACTGTCTCGACCCCCGCCGTGACCGTCGATTGGTGGCCCGCCCCACGCGAGAGGATCGTGACGCTCACATCGTGCGCGCGCAGCTCGGCGACGAGTGCCGCGCCGATCAGGCCACTGGCTCCCGTCACGGTCACGCGCACGGCGATGCCTCCTTTTGAGTTACGTCGGGGTGTGCATGCGCTGCTCGTCGCCCTGGGCGAATCCGACCTCTGCGCCGGCCAGCGCGGTGCCGCTTGCGCGGGCCTCGCTGGCGACGGCCGCGGCGACGGCAGGGGCCACGTCGCGGTTGAACACCGATGGGATGATGTAGTCCTCGCGCAGCTCCTCGTCGGCGACGATCGCGGCGATCGCGCGGGCGGCGGCCATCTTCATCGACTCGGTGATCGTCGGCGCGCGCACGTCGAGCGCGCCGCGGAAGATTCCTGGGAAACAGAGCACGTTGTTGATCTGATTAGGGTAGTCCGAGCGGCCGGTCGCCATGATCCGCACGTACGGGGCGGCCTCCTCGGGGATCACCTCGGGGTTGGGGTTGGCCATCGCGAACACCATCGCGTCGTCGTTCATGCGTGCCAGCGCCTGCGCCTCGAGCACGCGCGCGCCTGACACCCCGATCAGCAGATCTGCGCCGTCGATCACCTCCGCCGGCTTGCCCGCGCGACACTCCGGGTTGGTCGCCTGCGCGAACCAGCGCTTGACCGCGTTCATCGAGCCGTCCTGAAAGTCGGCCCGCTGGACGTGCAGCGCGCCACGGGAGTCGGCGCCGACGATCTGATGCACCCCGGCCTCGAGCAGGATCTTCGTGACCGCTATCCCGGCCGCGCCCAGCCCGATGATCAGGACTTTCAGATCCTCCATCCGGCGGCCGGTCAGCTTGACGGCGTTCAGCAGCGCCGCCATCACGACCACCGCGGTCCCGTGCTGGTCGTCGTGGAAGATCGGGATGTCCAACTCGCGCTTGAGCCGCTCCTCGATCTCAAAGCAGCGCGGGGCGGAGATGTCCTCCAGGTTGATCCCCCCAAAGGCGGGCGCGATCAGGGTGACGGCGCGGACGATCTCATCGGTGTCCTTCGTGTCCAAGCAGATCGGGAAGGCGTCGACGCCGGCGAACTCCTTGAACAGACAGCACTTTCCCTCCATCACAGGCATCGCCGCGCGCGGGCCGATGTCGCCCAGCCCGAGCACCGCGGTGCCGTCTGAGACGACCGCGACGGTGTTGCGCTTGATCGTGTACTGAAACGCCTTGTCCTCGTCCTCGGCGATCGCCAGGCAGACGCGCGCCACGCCGGGGGTGTAGGCCATCGAGAGGTCGTCGCGTGTCTTCAGGGGATGCTTGTTGTGCTGTTCGATCTTGCCCCCGACGTGCAGCAGGAACGTGCGGTCGGTGGTGTCGATCACGCGCGCGCCCTGCACCGCTGCGATCGCGGCGAGGATCTGATCCCAGTGCTCCTGACCGGAGGCGTCCACGACGATGTCGCGCACGCTGTGGTCGGAGTCGATCTCGACCGGGTCCACCGCCACGACCATCCCGTCGGCATCTCCGATCGCGCCGGTCAGCTGTGCGAGCGTGCCCGCGGCGTCGTCGATCTCGACACGGATCGTCAGGCGGTACTGGGCGCTTGGGGTGACGCTGCTCACTGAGGATGGCTCCTGGATCGAAGGGCGAGGCGGACGGGCGGCCCGGCATGGGCGGCCCGGCATCTTATTTACTTGCCGCGCTGCGGCCGCCACGCCTACTAATAGAGTGATCGATAGTGCTCCATCTCATGCTAAGAGCCATTCCAAGGCGACGGGCCGCGGCCATTCCAAGGCGACGGGCTGCGGCCGTTCCAAGACGACAGGCCGCGCCCAGGTGAGCGCCGCCGCGCTCACAACGGCGGAGCAGGAGCGGCGCCTGTTCCTGATCGACGGCCCGAGCCTCGTCTACCGGGCCTTTTACGCGCTGCCCGAGTCGATCGCGACCTCCACCGGCGTCCCCACGAACGCGATCTTCGGGTTCGCCTCGATGCTCGTGAAGATCATCACCGAGTACGGCGTCTGTCCGACCGTGGTCGCCTGGGACGCCGGCACCTCAGGGCGCACAGAGCTGTTCGCCGACTACAAGTCCACGCGCCGCTCGCGCCCGGACCTGCTGAAGGCGCAGTGGCCGGCGATGGAACCGCTGGTCGAGGCCTTCGGCTACCGCAACGTGAAAATCGAGGGCTTTGAGGCCGACGACGTGATCGCCTCGCTGGCCGAGCGCGCGCTGCGGGCCAGCCCGGCGGTGCCGAGCACGATCGTGACCGGGGATCGCGACGTCTTCCAGCTGATCGACGAGGCCGGCCTGATCAAGGTGATGGCGACCGCGCGGGGCATCACCGACACGAAGATCTACGACCGCGAGGCGGTGATCGACCGCTACGGGATCCCGCCGGAGCTGATCCCAGATTTCTACGGCCTGAAGGGCGACAGCTCCGACAACATCCCCGGCGTGCCCGGGATCGGCGACAAGACCGCGAGCGAGCTGATCCAGAGCTACGGCTCGCTCGAGGGCGTGCTCTCCCATATCCGCGACATCAGCGGGCCCAAGCGCAAACAGAACCTGCTCGACCACGCCGAGGACGCCCGCCTGTCAAAGCGCCTGGCGACCGTCCAGCGCGACCTGCCCGTCGACTTCGAGGCCGAGCTGCGGGCCGCCGGCCGGCCCGACCGCTCGCGCCTGCGCGAGGTCTTCCGCGAATACGAGCTGCGCGACCCGCTGCGACGCCTGGAGGAGGCGCTCGAGGATGCAGAACTCCCCACACCGGCCCCGACCGCCGAGGTCACCCTCGGCGCGCGCGTGCGCGGAGGCTCGGCAGCGCCGGCCGACATCGCCGGGCTGAAGGGGGAGGAGCTGTGGGTGGCGCTGCGCGCCGCCGCCCCGCCCGAGGGGGCGCTGTTCGTCGAGGGGGCGCCCTGGCGCTTTGCCGTCGCGGCGGCGCCGGCCGAGGCGGCGGGGACGGCGGGGACGGCGGGTGCAGCGGGTGCGGCGGGCACGGGTTCGGTGGCACCGGCGGGCGCGGCGGGGGCGGGGGAGCTCCCTGAGGTGCTGGCCGGGGATTGCGAGAGACCGGAGCAGGTGGCGCTCGCCTGCGCAGAGCGCGCCGTGGTCGTGCACGACGCCAAGGCGCTTGGGACGGTGCCGCCCGGCCTGACACACGACACCCTGCTCGGCGCCTACCTGCTCGAGCCCGCCAGGCGCGGCTATCCGTTCGCGGAGCTGTGCGAGGAGCGCGGGCTTCAGAGCGAGCTCGATGACCCCGCGGCGGCCGACGCGGTGTTGTTGGGCGCGCTGGCGAGTTGGCAGCGCGAGCAGATCGCCGAGCGTGGCCTTGAGAGTCTGATGCGCGACATCGAGCTGCCGCTGGTGGCGGTGTTGCGCGAGATGGAGGTCATCGGCGTGCGGTTGAACCTGACGCGTCTGGCGGAGATCACCCAGCGCGTCGGCGATGAGATCACGGGCCTCGAAGCAGAGATCTTCGCGCTCGCGGGCGAGGAGTTCCTGATTGCCTCGCCCCAGCAGCTCGGGGAGATCCTGTTCGAGAAGCTGGGCCTCTCGCGCAAGCGCAAGGGCAAGATCGGCTACTCGACAGATGCGCGCGTGCTGCAGGCGATCCGCGACGAGCACGAGATCGTGCCGAAGATCGAGCGCTGGCGTGAGCTCTCGACTCTGATCAAGACCTACCTCGACGTGCTCCCCGAGCTGGCCGACGAGCGCTCGCGCATCCACACGACCTTTCTCCAGGCGGTCGCTCAGACCGGGCGTCTGTCGAGCACCAACCCAAACATGCAGAACGTCCCGATCCGCACATCGCTCGGTCGCGAGATCCGCGGCTGCTTCGAGGCCGAGCCTCCCAAGGTGCTGATCTCCGCCGATTACTCCCAGATCGAGCTGCGCGTGCTCGCCCACGCGGCGGACGATTCGGCTTTAAAGGAGATCTTCCGGCGCGGCGAGGACGTGCATACCGCGACGGCCTCCCAGGTCTTCCAGGTCGCGGCCGAGGAGATCGACCCGGGCATGCGCTCGAAGTCGAAGATGATCAACTACGGCATCGTCTACGGCCTCTCCGACTACGGCCTGGCCGACCGCCTGAACATCCCGCGCGAGGAGGCCAAGCAGTTCATCGACACCTACCTCAAGCGCTTTCCGCAGGTGGCGCGGTTCATCACGGACACGATCGAGCAGGCCAAGGAGGAGGGCCACGTGACGACGCTCTGGGGCCGGCGGCGGCAGATCCCCGAGCTGCGCGCCCGCAACTACCAGGTGCGTACGCTCGGCGAGCGCCTGGCGGTCAACACGGTGATCCAGGGCACCGCGGCGGACATCATTAAGCTCGCGATGGTCCGCTGCCGGCGGGCGCTCGCCGAGTCCGAGCTGCAGACGCGTCTGATCCTCACGATCCACGACGAGCTGCTGTTCGAAGGACCCCCGGCGGAGGCGCCCGCCGCGAGCGAGCTGATCGAGCGCGAGATGTGCGGCGTGTGGGAGCGCGAACCGCCGCTGGCGGTGGACATCGGCGTGGGTGAGAACTGGCTGGAGGCGAAGTGAGCCGTGGTGTGGCGATCCTGTTCGCGATCGCCGCCGGATGCTTTGTCGGCTTGCAGGCGCCGGTCAACGCGCGCCTCGGCAAACACGTCGGCAGCCTGCAGGCCGCGACCGTCTCCTTCGCGATCGGCGCGCTCGCGCTGGTCCTCGTCACCTCGCTCTCCAGCGGCGGCCTGGCCGAGATCGGCAGCATCGGGCGCGCCCCCTGGTGGGCGCTGGTCGGAGGCCTGCTCGGCGCCTTCTATGTGACGGTCGCGCTCGTCACCGTGCGCACCCTCGGCCTCAGCAGCCTGACCGCGATCGTCGTCACCGGCCAGCTCACGATCGCCGTGGTCGTCGACCGCTTCGGCCTGCTCGGGATCGCCAAGCAGCAGATCGACGCCTCGCGCATCGTCGGGCTGGTGCTGTTGGTGGTCGGGGTGGTGCTGGTGGTGCGGCGGTAGGGCTCACCCGGAGCTTTGGCGCACCTCCGTCAACGCCTCGCCGAGCAGGCGCACCCCCTGCTCGATCGCGGCTGCCGCTCAGGCGGCCGCCGTGACGGCCGGGCGCCGTGCACGGGAGGGGGCTCGCTCGGCTCCCGCCGCGACGAACGACGGCGGGGCGATGTCCATGTAGTGGCGAAAGATCCAGTCTGAGACGCGGCGGCTCTCCAGCCCGAAAGCCATCGCGGTGACGGCGCGGGTGGTCGTGAGGCGACCGACGATGCGCTGAGCGTTGAGCATCCAGCGGTATTTGCGCTCGTGCGCGGCGGAGAACGCGCCGTAGCGCGCGAGGGCCTGCGCGCGCGTCGAGCGGCCGTCGAGCACCGCGCGCAGCTCGCGCCCGCAGGCGAGCCCGAAGTAGAGGGCGGTGCGGATTCCCTCGGCGGTCAGCGGCAGACAGTGACCGGCGGAGTCGCCGGCGAAGAAGACCTCGTCCTCGATCGCGGGACGCAGCTGGTGGGGGATCCAGTTGCCCTGGTAGCCGTCCGCGGGTAGATTTAGGTCGCCGGCGAGCCGGACGGTCGGCTCCTTGACGTGATGCGAAGGCCAGAAGGAGCCGACGCCGACGCGCACCTCGTCGCGTGCGGGGAAGCTCCAGGAGTAGCCGGAGCGGATGTAGCGGGGGTCGATCCACAGCTGCATCTGCTCGCCCTGCCCGGCGGGATGGACCTCGAGGCCGCGCGACAGGCGGGCGTTCGGCGGTTGGATGGGGTGGGCGGGGGCCCCATCCCCGTCCCCGCCGTTGGACAGCACGCGCCGCCAGCCGAGCGCGTCGACGATCAGCGGCGCGCGCAGCTCGCCGCGGTCGGTGTGGACGGTGAAGCCGTCGCGGCCGGTGATCGTGGCGATCTCGAGCTCCGCGCATTCGCTCCCGCCCGCGCCGGCCTGGCTCCAGAGCAGCGCGCACAGCTCGCGGTAGTCGAACGTGGAGAACGACCACGGCAATACCCAGCGCGAGGTGCGGAAGGGCGTGTGCATGACGATCTCATCGAAGCTCTGACGCAGCGAGGAGCCGAGGTCGAGGGCATCGAGCCAGAGCGTGGGCATTCCGCAAGCCGAGGTCTGACGCTCTCCCAGCTCGTAACGATCGAGGACCATGACCTTCGCGCCCGAGCCGGCCAGTTCGCGCGCGATCGCCAGTCCGGCGAAGCTTGAGCCGCAGACGAGCACGTCGCAGTCACGCTGCTCCAGGGGAGTGCGTTCGGCTCCCCGCTTCGTCGCTCGCACAGGCATCGTCAGATCATACGAGCGCCATGGCGTGGTGGCCGCCCCGGCTGCGCTAGGCTTCGGCCGGTGCAAACGCTGATCGAGAAACCCGACGCCCGCGTCGTCGAGGGGTCAAACGGGCTCCTGCTTGAAATCGACGGGCAGATCGTCCCCAACTACGACGCCACCTTCCAGCCGATCGAGGAGGGGCAGGTCGTTACCGGCCACGTCGTGAGGATCGACAAGGACGAGGTGCTGGTCGACATCGGCTACAAGTCCGAGGGCGTCATCGCCGCGAACGAGCTTTCGATCCGTAAGTCGGTTGACCCCAAGGATGAGGTGCATCTTGGGGAGGAGGTCGACGCGATCGTCCTGATCAAGGAGGACCAGGACGGACGGCTGATGATGTCGAAGAAGCGCGCGCGCTTCGAGAAGGCGTGGCGGCGCATCGAAACCGCCGCGGAGTCGGGCGAGCCGGTCGAGGGCACGGTCATTGAGGTCGTCAAGGGCGGCCTGATCATCGATCTCGGCGTGCGCGGCTTCTTGCCCGCCTCGCTGGTGGACATCCGCCGCGTGCCGAACCTCGACGAATACATGGGCACGAAGATCGAGAGCAAGGTGATCGAGCTCAATCGCTCGCGCAACAACGTCGTGCTCTCGCGCCGCGCGGTGCTCGAGGAGGAGCGCAAGGAGGTTCGCCAGCAGATCCTCGATCGCCTGCAGCCGGGGCTGGTCGTGGAGGGGCAGATCTCGAACATCGTCGACTTCGGCGCGTTCGTCGACCTGGACGGGATCGACGGCCTGATCCACATCTCCGAGCTGTCGTGGTCGCACGTGAACCACCCGTCAGAGATCCTCACGATCGGGGACACGGTGAAGGTGAAGGTGCTCGACATCGACCGCGACCGCCAGCGCATCTCCCTGGGCCTGAAGCAGACCCAGGAGGATCCTTGGCAGCGGATCGTGGATACCTACAACATCAACGACGAGCTCGCGGGCAAGGTCACCAAGGTGGTCACGTTCGGCGCGTTCGTCGAGATCCTCGACGGCGTGGAGGGGCTCGTGCACATCTCCGAGCTCGCCCCGCATCACGTCGAGAGCCCGCGTGAGGTCGTCCATCCGGGCGATGAGATCCGCGTGAGGATCCTCGAGATCGACTCCGAGCGCCGGCGCCTGTCGCTGTCGGCCAAGCGGGTCGAGGACCAGATCTTGCCGTTGTCACGTCCTGGGGACGTCGACGCCACCGAGGCTGAGGACGGGGGCGAGTACGCACCTGAGGCTGAGGCGCCGGAGATCGATGCCGAGACGACCGCCGAGGTCACAGCGCCCGCGGCCCAGATCACGGAGTTGGCGCCCGAGGCCGAGGTCGCCGAGGCGCCCGAGCAGGCCGAGGAGCAGACTTCCGAGCCCGAGGCCGAGGCGGCTCCGGTAGTTGAGGCAGAGGTGCCGGAGACCGAGGCCACGCCCGAGGCGGAGGTGCCCGCGGCCGAGGTCACTGAGGCCCCGGCTGAGGCAGAGACGGCTCCCGAGCCCGACGCGCCGGAGGCCGAGGCCACGCCTGAGGCGCCCGCGGCCGAGGCCACTGCCGAGCCCGAGCTTGAGCAGGCCGCCGAGCCCGCGCGGGACTGACGGCCTGAGCGAAAGCGCCGTACAGGTGGAGCCGACGGTCCCCTCGATCGGGCTGACCGGGGGCATGGGGGCGGGTAAGTCGACCGCCTTGCGGGCGCTGGAGCGCCTGGGGGCGGCGGTGCAGTCGACGGATGCGGTCGTGCACGAGTTGTACGAGGGCACGAGGCTGCGCGACGCGGTGGTCGCGCGCTGGGGGGCAGAGGTGGCGCCGAACGGCAAGGTCGATCGCGCCGCGGTGGCAGAGCGGGCGTTCGCCGACGAAGGCGAGCGGGCTTGGCTGGAGGGCACCATCTGGCCCCTGGTGGGCGAGCGGATCGCGGTTTGGCTGGAGCAGGCACGTGCCATGCGGCCTGCCCCGAGAGCGACGGTGATCGAGGTGCCGCTGCTGTTCGAGGCGGGGATGGAGGGGATGTATGACGCGACGATCGCGGTGGTGGCGAGCGAGGAGCTGCGCGCGCAGCGGGCCGCGGGACGCGGGCACGCGCTGGCGGATGCGCGCGCGGCGCGTCAGCTGAGCCAAGAGGAGAAGGCGCGGCGGGCGACCTATGTAGTGCGCAACGATGGCAGTGAGGAGGACCTGGAGCGGGAGTTGTCGGGCGTGCTTGACAAGCTTGGGAGATGAAGCGGCGGCGCAGGCGAACGCTGGGCGCGCTCGTGGCGGTGGCGCTCGTGGTGGTGATTGGGGTGATGATCTCGCAGGTCGATCACGCCGTGAATGAATTAACGCTGCCGCTCGGCGATGCGAGCGTGATCCGCGAACAGGCCGCGGCAAAGCACCTCGACCCGGCGCTGATCGCGGCGGTGATCTACGCGGAGACGAAATTCGAACCGCGGACCTCATCGGCGGGCGCGGAGGGCCTGATGCAGATCGAGCCGGCGACCGCCGAATTCCTGGCCCGGCTGTCTGGGGGCTACCGCTTCACGACCAGCGACCTGGGAACGCCGAGCGTGAACGTGGCCTACGGCAGCTACTACCTGCGCTATCTGCTCAACCACTACGGCGGCAACGAGATGCTGGCGGTGGCCGCCTACAACGCGGGCCTGGCGAACGTGGACAGGTGGGTGGCGAAGGCCCACGCTGAAGGGGGGCAGCTGACGGTCGCGCAGATCCCGTTTTCGGAGACGCGCGCGTATGTGCAGCGCGTGCTGGAAGCCCAGCGGGCCTATCGCACCACGTATGCCAAGCAGCTCGGTCTGAACTGATCCCGCCCGCCCGGCGCGCTCGCTACGGTAGGTGCAGCGATGCCCGACTTCCGCCTCGACAGTGCCTTCACCCCAACGGCCGACCAGCCCAAGGCGATCGCGGCGATGGCCGCGGGGATCGAGCAGGGCGAGCGCTTTCAGACGCTGCTGGGGGCGACGGGCACGGGCAAGACGATGACGATGGCGGGCGTGATCGAGGCGGTGCAGCGCCCGACGCTGGTGATCGCCCACAACAAGACGCTGGCGGCGCAGCTGTGCAACGAGTTCAGGACGTTCTTCCCGGACAACGCGGTCGAGTACTTCGTCTCCTACTACGACTACTACCAGCCCGAGGCGTATGTTCCGAGCCGGGATCTGTACATCGAGAAGGACTCGGCGATCAACCAGGAGGTCGACCGCCTGCGCCACGCGGCGACGGCGGCGGTGTTCGCGCGCCGGGATGTGATCGTGGTGGCGTCGGTGTCGTGCATCTACGGGCTGGGCTCGCCGGAGACGTATGAGATGAACATGCAGATCCTCAGGCGGGGGGAGACAATCGATCGCGAGCAGCTGCTGCGGAAACTGGTGTCGATCCAGTACACGCGCAACGACACGGTGCTCTCGCGCGGCGGCTTCAGGGTGAAGGGGGAGACGCTCGAGGTGTTTCCCGCCTACGCCGAGACGGCATTCAGGGCGACGCTGTTCGGTGAGGAGGTCGAGCGTTTGCAGCACTTCGACCCGTTGACGGGGGAGCTGATCGAAGACGACATCGAGCACGTGGCGATCTGGCCGGCGACGCACTACAACGTCAAGGAGGGCACGATCGAGGCTGGCGTGGAAGCGATCGGGCGGGAGCTGAACGCGCGCTGTGAGGAGCTCGAGCAGGAGGGAAAGCAGCTCGAGTCCCACCGGCTCAGGCAGCGCACGCAGTACGACATGGAGATGCTGCGCGAGATGGGGTTCTGCTCGGGGATCGAGAACTACTCGCGCATCCTCGACGGGCGCAAGCCGGGCGAGCGGCCCTACTGCCTGATCGACTACTTCCCCAAGGACTTCGTCTGCTTCATCGACGAGTCCCATCAGACGGTGCCACAGATCGGGGGCATGTTCGAGGGTGATCGCTCGCGCAAGCAGACGCTCGTGGAATATGGGTTTCGCCTGCCGAGCGCGATGGACAACCGCCCGCAGCGCTTCGAGGAGTTTCTGTCGATCACGCCCCAGCTGATGTTCGTCTCGGCGACGCCGGGCGAGTACGAGCGGACACATTCGACCAAGGTGGTCGAGCAGATCGTGCGCCCGACGGGGGTCGTCGACCCGGCGGTGGAGGTGCGTGAGACGAAGAACCAGATCGACGACCTGATGAACGAGGTCCGCATCCGTGTGGATCGCAACGAGCGGGTGCTGGTGACGACGCTGACGAAGAAGATGTCCGAGGACCTTTCGCAGTACCTGCTGGAGATGGGCTTCAAGACTCGCTACCTGCACTCGGAGATCGACACGCTGGAGCGGATTCAGATCATCAGGGACCTGAGGCTGGGGGAGTACGACGTGCTCGTCGGCGTGAACCTGCTGCGCGAGGGGCTGGACCTGCCGGAGGTCTCGCTGGTGGCGATCCTGGACGCCGACAAGGAGGGCTTCCTGCGCGGGGAGACCTCTTTGATCCAGACGATCGGCCGTGCGGCGCGGAACATCGAGGGCACCGTGCTGATGTACGCCGACAAGGAGACGAAGGCGATGAAGGCGGCGATCTCCGAGACCGATCGCCGGCGCGAGATCCAGCTGGCCTACAACGAGGAGCACGGCATCACGGCGGCGACGATCGTCAAGGGCATCTCCGACATCGCGGAGTTCCTGCAGGCCGACAGCAAGGTCCCGAAGAAGGGCCGCAGCCGCCGCGGCGCCGCGCGGCGCAGGGCGGGGAAGAAACTGCCGGAGAACGAGCTCGAGCGAATGGTCGTCGAGCTCGAGGAGGAGATGGCCCTCGCGGCGGAGGAGCTGCGCTTCGAGTACGCCGCCCAGCTGCGCGATGAGCTGCGCGAGCTGCGGCGCGACCTCAGGGAGATCCAGGCAAGCGAGGCCCCGGCGGAGGAGATCGTCTGAGGTCTGGGCGCGGGTGGCAGGCCCTCGTCGGGTCGAGCCTCCGTTCGGCCGGCACGGTTGTGGTGCAGGGCTCGGATGTTCGGGTAGGGCGCGGGCTCGGCCGCTCGGATCTCGCCCGCCGAGGGCACGATCATCGCCCTGGTGACGCGGACGCCTTGATGCCGCTCGCGTGCGTCAGGCGGCGGCTAGCATCGGCCGGAGCGCGTCTGCTGCCAGGTGCTCCGCGGGCAGGGTGAAGGTCAGCGTGCCCGCGTGTTCCAGCGTCCAGCGGACATTGAGGAGGGTTATGCCGATCACCGCGTCGTTCTCGTCGTAGTGGATCGCGTGACCGTCGGGGGTCTCGAGGCCCCAGGCCTCTGCTTGAGGCTCGCCCACGTTAAGGTAGAGCACATCGCCACGCGCGTCATAGTGGTGGTGGTCGAAGGTGGTGCCGGCGATTGTGATGGTCATGGGTTCCAGTCTCGCGGTAGGTTCCTTTGCACGAAGGCAGTTACGACCCATGCGGGTACGTCACGATAGTCTACGACGACTCGCAGCCAGCGTCGAGGGTCGAGATCGCGTCTATAGAAGTGCTCGCGTCCCGCGATCGGGTCGTCCACACGGTGGTCGGGGTGGGCCACGATCCCAAGGATGAGATCGACCTCGTTCATGAGCTTGGGCCGGCCGAGGGCGAGGTGCAGCCGCGTGGCCGCGTCGAATACGACGACGCGGCCATCGGGATCACGGGTGCTTGGGTGGTCGAGTGGCACCCAAAGGACGCTACTCACGGCTTGCGATGCTTCGCTCGATCATGGCCTAGATTGGCTCTACCATGTGGCGTCGTGGCGCAGAATTTGCGCCTGATGGAGCAGCTCGATCGGCCGTCGAGGGTCGATGATCGCCCTGGTGACCGTCTGGTAGGAACACCAGCGTTCCCAAACCGTCAAATGCGCCGCTCCCGACGCCGCAAAGATTGGCTTCCCAGAGCGGTTTTCGGTGGTGTGGCGGGTCCTACTTGCAATCAGTGATCGTTTGTGTATATAGTTATTGGAGAGGTGCTTTCGATGTTGGGGGCATGGAAATAGGCTGGGTTTGGGTTGGTCTCTGGGGATCGATTGCAAGCGTTTGTTGGGGATGTTGGGGAGAGGGCCGGGTCATATGGAGAAGGGTTGTTTTCGCGTGAGTCCGATCGGGACAGATGTGATGGGGGTCGTTGTGCGCCCGGTGGGTGCCGTATGTAGATGCGTCAGCGCT
>Ga0208849_1000108_pt1 | contig 80715 bp, 75 predicted proteins | sample NGESurdeep072012_10_FD_184470 | JGI IMG/M metagenome (GOLD analysis project Ga0208849, IMG submission 184470) | Arctic peat soil microbial communities from Barrow, Alaska - NGEE Surface sample 53-3 deep-072012 (SPAdes) | ecosystem: Environmental > Terrestrial > Soil > Wetlands > Peat ...
CGCGAAGAATGAGACTTTGGACGCGCCCTATCCCTCCACCATTCTCTGTCCGTCATGCGGGAAGATGCATCATTGGCGGCCGCTGCAAGTGCTTGGCCTTGTCCCGCCTGAAGCGGTGACGTAACCGAGGTTTGCCATCCACTTCGGTACGATCGGGCAAGAGAAACTCGCCGCTGACGCAAAACAATGGATCAAAGCGCCATCATGCGCGTTCCCCTATGGGCGTCGTGACCAGCGGCCACCTGCCGCTTCCATCGAGGCGCCTTTCACCCAGAGCTGCCATGCCCGCACGAAGTACGCGGCTGCCAGCGAGGAATGAGTCATGAACAGAACCTTGAGTGCCGCCATTCTGGCGATTGGACTGGCTGGCGCGACGGTTGCGACTGCCGGCGGCGCGGCAACTGCCGCAGGCGGAGCCTCCGTCACCTTTAATCTCGGCGACATCGCCTTCGGCTATAACGATGGCTACTGGGACCACGGTCACAAGTGGCATCAGTGGCAGAACAAGGACGATATGCAGAGCTACCGGACCGCGCAGAACAACCAATACCACGACTGGAAGCACACGCGTGATTCCAATCAGGGCTGGACGCAGTAGCTAGCGCTCTAACATCATCGTGCAGCCTTTGCATCCTCCACGGGTGCGATTGCTGCACGGTGCCAATTATACTCCGGACTTCCATGCATCCGACACAGGCGGTTCGCCCGAAAGGTGACGGCACATGCCTATTGCAACAATACCCAAGCCAACGACCCGCCCTGCAACAACAACGGCCACTGGCGCCATGAAGGCGCTCGTCTACGGCGGGCCGGGCCTGAAGGCTTTGGAGGATCGTCCCAAGCCGGAGATCAGCGTCCCCACCGACGCCATCGTGAGGATCACCAAAACGACGATCTGCGGGACCGATCTCCATATTCTCAAAGGCGACGTCCCAACATGTATGCCCGGCCGTATTCTGGGTCACGAGGGCGTCGGCATCGTCGACAAGGTCGGCGCAGCGGTGACCACTTTCAAGCCGGGAAATCATGTTTTGATCTCCTGCATCAGTGCGTGTGGCAAATGCGAATATTGTCGCAGGCAGATGTACTCGCACTGCGTCAACGGCGGGTGGATACTCGGCAATAAGATCGATGGTACCCAGGCCGAGTACGTCCGCACACCATTCGCCGATACGAGCCTCTACCCCATTCCCGAAGGGGCTGATGAAGAGGCGCTGGTGATGCTCAGCGACATTCTGCCCACGGGTTTCGAATGCGGTGTGCTCAATGGTAAGGTCGAACCGGGAAGCGTCGTCGCCATTATCGGCGTCGGACCGGTTGGGCTGGCAGCCTTGCTAACCGCTCAGTTCTTTTCGCCGGCTGAAATTATCGCCATTGACCTAGACGACAATCGCCTCGCCACCGCAAAGCGCTTTGGCGCGACAAGGACTATCAACAGCGGCGACGGCAACGCCATCGAGACGGTCATGCAGATGACCGGCAAGCGCGGCGTCGATACCGCAATCGAAGCGGTTGGAATTCCCGCCACCTTCGAGCTCTGCGAAAAGCTCATCGCGCCAGGCGGCATCGTCGCCAACATTGGCGTGCATGGCAAGAAGGTCGATCTTCATTTGGAGAGCCTCTGGGACCGCAACATTGCGATCACCACACGGCTGGTCGACACTGCGACCATACCGATGCTCTTCAAGACAGTTGCATCTCACAAGATCGATCCCAAACTCCTGATCACTCATCGCTTCAAACTCGACGATATTCTCAAGGCTTACGAGACATTTGCAAACGCTTCCGAAACGAAAGCGCTGAAGGTTATTATCGACGCGTAAGATTCGCGTACGCCATTCTTCACATGCCGACGTGCCGTCTGGCCTATAGCATTTCGTGCAGCGCCGGAGGCACGTCTATAGGCGACGCTCGTCGAATCTTCTCACTGCCTGCAAAAGACTCCCTAGCGTGCGGAAGCGTGCGGCAAATCCGCACCGCCGCGCGCAAGTTTCACGCTGATAGCCAATGCTTCGTCATAGCCTCGTGCACGCCGTTGTGTGTCTCGCGAGCGATAGGGTTTCATAGCGGCCGCAGATGACTGATCATACCTCCAAACCTAACCAGCGCTTAAGCAGGAGGTCGAGGGTTGCGCGAAGGCGGTCTGCCGCATCTACTTGCACGACAGGTTGGAGATGATCCTATGAACCGGCTGTTGCAGACCGCCCTCGCTGGAGCGATCAAAACTGGATCGCTGGAAGTCGTTGATCCCCGCGGTGCGGTCCGTCACTTCGGCGATGGCACCGGGACCCAAGTTCGAGTTCACTTCAAGTCCGCCGCCACCGAACGTGCGCTCCTTCTCGATCCCCAGATGAAGCTCGGCGAAGAGTATATGAACGGCGGCTACGACGTGCAGAAGGGGACGCTGCTCGACTTTCTCAGCATCCTAATCGTGAACTTTGGTGCCCGCGGACAAACCTGGTGGACGGCCGCGATGGGGGAGATCCGTAGGCTAGTTCGACTTGTCGCCGAGAACAACGACGCCACTCGGGCGCGTTCGAACGTCCATCGCCATTATGATCTCGATGGTCATCTCTATTCACTCTTCCTCGACGACGACCTTCAGTACTCCTGCGCCTACTTCGAGGACGGCGTCACCGACCTCGCCGAAGCCCAGCTCGCCAAGAAGCGCCACATCGCCGCCAAGCTCGACCTGAAGCCCGGCCAGCGCGTGCTCGACATCGGCTCCGGCTGGGGCGGCCTTGGCATCTACATGGCCGAGCATTGCGGCGTGAACGTCACCGGCGTCACGTTATCGGAGGAGCAGTTCGCCGTTTCCAATCGCCGCGCCGAGGAGCGTGGGCTATCGGGCCGCGTCCGTTTCCTGCTCAAGGATTACCGCCACCTCGAGGGCACGTTCGACCGCATCGTCTCGGTCGGCATGTTCGAGCACGTCGGCCGGTCGCACCATGCCGAGTTCTTTCGTCATCTCGACGAGCGTCTCGCGCCTGACGGCATTGCCTTAGTCCACACAATAGCCAAGACGCAGCATCCCGGCCCGATCAACCCGTGGATGCTCCGCTACATTTTCCCCGGCGGCTACCTTCCATCCTTGTCTGAACTGGCCCCGCACATTGAGCAGCAGGGGCTCTGGCTCACCGATCTTGAAATCTGGCGGCTTCACTATGCGAAGACGCTGGCGGCGTGGAACGAGCGTTTTCAGGCGCGACGTTCCGAGGCCGCTGCGATCTATGACGAGCGGTTCTGCCGCATGTGGGAGTTCTACCTACAGGTTTGTGAGATGGGTTTTCGGCACCAAGGCCTCTGCGTCTTTCAGCTTCAGCTAGCGAAGGACGTGGCGGCCGTTCCGCTCACACGGCGCTACATCTACAAATAGGGGTCGCCGAGGACATCGCCGCCGACGCGGCTACCGGACTCCACTCATGGTTAGACAAAACTTGGGGGCAACCTTATCCTCGATGGTCGCCGTCCAAGTGCCATCGCAGCACGGACCAGGTGATCGATTTCACCGCGCTGGCACTCCACCGGAAATCCGGTCTCAGCGCCAGCGGCAAAGAAGCGTCGGCTTGATTTCCTTCGGCGGGTCGAGTGCCCCATTAATGAAGGAGAACTGATAGCCTTGGCTGTCGAGTCGCCCCTCTGCCGCCCCTTGCTGGTCAACGGCACCATATATTGCGGGACGGGGCCAGCCTTTAGGGGAACCGATCGGCCCACATCAAGGGCACGCAGCAGCTGCCGTTTTCGTCGGACAGCTGCGCCAGAAAATCGAAGACAGTTCTGCAAACCCAAGGCATCATCTGCGATGAGCCGGGGCTACGGAAGAGCAGATCATCGGGGTTCCGCGGGAACAGGAGGCGGGTGCGAAGACGGCCGATCTGGCGCGCAAGCGGATCTCGGCGGCGCCGCTGTAGAACTGGAAGGCCAGGTACGGTGGCCTCGACATGTCGATGCCATTGGACATTGGTGACAAGCACAGCACCAGGGGAGAATTTGCTGGCTGCTGCGGCAATTGCAGAAGACCGAACCGGAAGGAATCTACGCGCCGCTGGAACAAAACGACGGCGACGGATGCATCCGCGCCCGCTTCAGATCGTGGTGTACCGCTGTTTAGCCCGAAGTGACATTCGACTTCGTCGAATCAGCCGGGACGCTCGGCGCTGACGGCCGAGTAGACTGCCGCGTTGTCTTTTGCCTTGCGGAGGTCGGCCATCACCCGAAGAAAGCGTTGATCGTGTAGGTCACCGCCACCGCGTTGCCGTCTTTGTCGACGATCGAATAGTGTGTCGTCTCGGCTCCCTCGTGCGGCGGAACGCCCGGGGCGACATCCTGCGAGCTGCCGGCCTTGCCGGGAACGATCTTCGCCCGAATCTGGGCCGCGTAGTCCTTAGACAAGAGTCGCTCGAGCGGATTGTTGACGAAGTCCGGGTCGCCGAGGGCGAAATTGCGATCGACATAAGCGTGGCGCATAGCCTCGACGGTGAGCTGGGTGCCGGCGGCCGAATGGAAGCCGAGGTCCTTCATCGGATAGCCTTCCAGAATATTGAGGATCAGGCAGAGGGTGACGCCCCCTGAACTTGGCGGTGGTGCTGAGATGAAGTCGTAGCCGCGGTAGCTGCAGCGAACTGGCGGTGTCTCGGCGACCGTATAGTCGGCAAAATCCTGCTTGGTCAGGATGCCGCCATTCGCGGCGCTGGCCTCCACCTCCGCGGTTGCGATCGGGCCCTTGTAGACTCCTTGCGAACAAAGCATGAATACTATCTGCCGCGCCGAGCTCACATCGGTTGATGCGCCTTGCATATCGGCCACTGATCGCGAGCGCCTTAAATCCCGACAAGCGCCGCCGGCCGGTTGCCCCGTAAACGGTCAGGGTTGGCGACCCTATGACAGTCCCACGTTCGCGTGAGCGTGACGTCGTTCGGCTTTCCTTGACTGTGGTACCGCCAGCGCCTCGCGCCCGACCTCAGGGTCCAGGCCCGGCACCACCCGGCCACTTGCCGTGCTTCAACATTGGCGCTCAAACTCAGGCAGGCGAAGACTAGGGATTTTTGCAATCAGGAGGGAAAGAAAATGCGCCATTTGGGGGCGTCCGCGCTGGCTGCGGTGGCTGCGTTCGTGCTGGCACTTGGTCCCGCGTTCGCCGCGACAAGGCCGCCGCGCCCCCTCCCGCTCGCCGTGGAGAAGGCACCGCGCGAGGCCGGTGAGCCGATCATGGCGATCGTATCGCTCAAGTCCCAGCAGATCACTTTCTACGACGCCGACGGTTGGATTCTGCGCGCGCCGGTATCGACGGGCGTCGCCGGGCGCGAGACGCCAGCGGGCGTGTTCGCCGTCATCGAGAAGGACAAGGACCACCATTCGACCATGTACGACGACGCTTGGATGCCAAATATGCAGCGCATCACCTGGAACGGTCTCGCGCTGCACGGCGGGCCGCTGCCCGGGTACGCGGCCTCGCACGGCTGCGTGCGGATGCCCTACGACTTTGCGGAGGAGATGTTCGACAAGACGCGGATCGGCATGCGGGTAATCATTTCACCGAACGACGCGGCGCCGGTCGATTTCTCCCACCCCGCGCTATTTGTGCCGAATGCGGAGGCCATCGCAGCTGCTCCGGCTCGTGCCGACACGCTTGCCAGCGAGGCGGCGCAGGCTGCCGGAGCAGCCGACGAAGCGAAGAGAATTGCCGTAACAGCGGCGCGCGACGCAGCATCGCTCACGGCCGCGGTGCGAAAATTGCAGTCGCTTAAAACCCGCGCCGACGCCCAGCTCGCGTTCGCCGAGAGGGCGCTTGCCGCTGCAGATCAAGCCGAGGTGCGGGCCGAGAACCTAAGAAAAACGGCCGCCGCCAAGGCCTCAGAACTTGCAGCGCAGCTGGACGCAGCCAATGCCGACGCGAAGACGAAGGTCGACGCCGCTGCTCCTCCACCAGCCGACGCCAACACGGACGACGAAACGAAGAAAGCTGTTGCGACAGCGGCGCGTGAGGCAGCATTGCTCGCCGAATCGCTGCACAAACTGGAATTGGTCAAGACCCGCGCGGATGCCCAACTTGCGCTCGCCGACAAGGCGCTCGCTGGTGCAGATCAAGCCGCGGCACGAGCTCGGAATATAGAGCAGGCGGCCGCCACCAAGGCCGCGGCATTGGCAACCCAACTGGACACGGCGAAGGCAGACGCGAAGGCGAAAGTCGTTGACGCCGCCGCGAACAAGGACGCCGCCAAGGCGGCCCAGACCACGAAAGCCGCTGACGCCAGGCTAGCGAGCGATGCGGAGCTCCTGCTCGAGCCTGTCTCGATCTACATCAGCCGCGCGACACAGATGCTTTATGTGCGACGCAACACGCATAAGCCGGCACCGGACGGGGGCGGCGAGGTGTTCGACTCGACCATTGAGGTTCCCATCACGATCCGCGATCCCGAGAAACGAATCGGCACGCACGTATTTACTGCGGTCGCGAGCAACGACACCGGCCTGCGCTGGACGGCGGTCACGATCGACGACGCGGACGACGCCAAGGACGCACTTGACCGCGTCACCATCGCACAGGACGTGCTCGATCGCATCGCGCCGACAGCATTGCCGCGATCCTCGATCATCGTCTCGGACGAGCCGCTGAGCGAAGAAACCAACTATCGCACCGAGTTCGTCGCGGTGCTGAACAACTATCCTCAGGGCGGCTTCCTGACACGCAAGCCCACGACCGATGTCATTGCGAGCCAGGACGACGACGGCGGCTTCGACTTCTTTTCCCTTTTCCGAGGCAATTCGAACGTCCGCGCTGCCCGCCCGCGCGGCCGGGAAGACCGATTGCAGCAGGGGTGGTAAGCTCGGCCGCCTCGCCGCTGAGGGTCTCGGAGTTGAGAAGGCCGGCCCGGGCATACGCGAACTGCGTTGGGTCAGGCCGACAACGTTCAGTCAAGCTGACGACCTCGTGATGGCCGCCGATCTTAGCTGCCTCGTAAAGTGTCGAAATCCGAATACGATTAAGTTCAACCCGGAAGCGGTCGGCTAATCACCGATGTTATTGTCCGAGGTGGGTTCTCCAAGCATTGTGCGCCGCTTATGCACCTCATATCCGCCCTCTTCCAGACTGCTGGCGCCGAAGTACCCGAACAGGGCACGTAGCGGCAGGTCGTGCGGGTTGCGGAAGCCAAGCCATGCGCTGGGGGACGTGAAAACGATATCCCCCGGGCCCATCGCGACCTCGCCGCCCTCGACGAGATGCGTCCCTCTGCCTTCGATGACATAGAAGAATTCTTCGACATGAATATCGCGGAACCCGCGTTGCGTGCGGTTGCCCTCGTAGAGTCCACGGCTACCCTCGGCCTCCATCAGCAGATCGATCGCGCGCTTTGACAGGGATACGGAATACGCCTGATCGCGGCGGTTGCGTGCCGTAGTTCCACGCTGAGGGGTTCCTCCGCCATGATCTTGGCGACCGTCTCCCGCAGAGAGGGCCGGAAGAGAAGCTCGGCCGCGTCGATGAGGGCGCCCGCCTCGGCGATTTCATCTGCAGGGAATTCTTCTTCGGCGGCGACAGTGTCGCCAGCGCATTGGTGGCCTTCTTCTCCGCAACGAACGCCTCGAATGCACCGCGGGCGATGCCAGGAGCAACCGCGGCAATCGAGAACGGGAAGATGGCCCACAGCGGCGTACGGTAGGCCGGGCTGGCGTGGTCGCCGGAGCCCGGCGTCTTGCCCGCCATCAGGTCCTCGAACTTGAGGATGCAGTGCTCCGGCACAAAAGCATTGTCGACGATGACGCTGTTGCTACCGGTGCCGCGCAGTCCGACGACATCCCAATCGTCGACGATACGACAGTCGCCGATCGGGACCATCAGCATGCGCACATCGGGATGCGCTGCGCCGGGCGGACCGAACATCGCCTGCAACAGCATCCAGTCGGCGTTGTCGACGCCGCTGCAAAACGACCACCGCCCCGAAAGCGGGACGCCACCATTGGCGGGCGTCACCTTGCCCGCCGGTGTAAAGCTCGCTGCGCTCAGCGTCGTGTCCGTCCAGAATTCGGCGCGCGCCTTTGCGGGAAAATGCGCGACCAGGAAGTCGTGGGTGGTCATCACGGTCCACACCCAGGCCACCGATCCGTCGCCCCGCGCCAGTTCCATGGCGATGTCGAGGACGGTATCCACAGGTACCTCCGGTCCTCCGCTGGAGCGCGGTCGCAGCAATTGAAACAGGCCGGCGGCGCGGATTATTTCGATCATATCCGCAGGTATTCTCCGCAGTCGGTTGATTTCGGCGGCGCGGGCTTGCAGAATCGGAACCAGTGCTCTTGCCTTATCGAGCAGTTCCGCGTCGCCAGAGACAGGCTCCCTCCGAGGGTTTCTGGAAGGCGCTGCGACGTCGGCGGGCAGCATGGATTGAGTCACCATCATCCCCTTGCGAGAACCGCCAGCTCACGCCAAGAGTTCTCGTATATGAACCAAAACATGGCCGTGAAATAGCAAATAGGCCCCGCTGTTGCTTGTCAAACGCGCCTGGCTCGAGTGACGTGCGAGGGCCGGCCGACCAAAGTCGAAGGCAACCCGACATCGTCGTCCGCATGCATCACACCGCCGCGTTCGCCGCCGGTTCCCGGGGAATGTCGTTTCCGTTGGGGTCGCTCAACACTGCCGTGCTGCTGACATCCAGCCTTGCGATGGCGCTCGCCCGCTCCGCGCCAACGAGCGCAATCGTTTCGGCGAGGCGCATCGTTTTCTTCTCGCCCCCGCTGCGCGGCCGGCTTTGGACGACGAACGCGGCCTCCAGGGGTTTTCGCGAGTTGGGATATCGCCGCCTAAAAATCCTCCGGCAAAAGCGACTGTACGATATTGCACCTGGTCGGACCGTCACCCGATTCCCGCCTATATTTGCCGTGGGGTTTGTTGCCAGGGCCTCTGAAAATGTTGGCCGAGGAATCGAATACGTTTGGAAGGCGGGACTTTCTGAATGGTGCGCTGCGGGTCGTGTTGAGGGCTTTGCGCAACGAGGAATCACTTCCCATTCCGTCGATATCCGTCCACCTTTTGCGGGAATATCCGACCTGCCAGATGTCTCTTGAGGAAATCGAAAAAGAGTTGATCCGCATGGCGATGGATCACAGCGTCAGAATAGCCCTAATCCGGTGAGACCGTCGGAGAGGTCTGAGCCTTCCAGACCAGCCTGGCGTGGACTCGAGGCACTGATCGCCAGTCTGTGGAAGGTGTGGAAGGTAGAGCGGGGCGCCGTACTCGGCGGCACGGCGCGCCGTATCCTTGGCTTCTAGCCGACCGCCAGGCGCGGTGGCGGCGCAGCTCGTAGCTTTTTCCGGTCCTTCGCCAAGTGGATATCGCGGGGCGCGCACGTATTCGTGCATCCACTTCGATCGCGGGAGGCTTGGGATGTCGCGCTGACGCTATTGGCCGTGAGCAGTCCTGCCGGGGAACTTGTGCGGACCGCAGCCGTTGTTGTCTGGGGCAAGGAGTTCGTTCATGTCTGATACCGATCTTGATTCTAGAGAATCCGCGACGCCTGGGCGCGCGACTCCAGTTTCCGCCGACATCCATGTCAACGGAACGGAAGACAGGGATGCCCCACAGGAAGCGACTACCCCGCCGTCGGTGCGCACCCGACATCAATCTTCGCGCTCGAAGGTCCGACACAACGCACCCAAAGACCGCCTTGTCTCTTCCCATAGGAGCAGTGCGCCAATACAGGAACGCGGTCGGGCAGACGCTGTGATCGTGCCGATTTTCGGCGCGTTGGCGGGGTTGGTTGCGATTACCGCGGTGGGCGTCCTGCTCGCTACCAGACGTAAAGCAAAAGAGCATCGCTTGCCGTGGTCCCACGTCCACGATTTGCCGGAACAACTTCGCAAGGAAATAGCAGCGGCCGAGCACTACGTCGGATCGGCATTTGCAACCTTCATAAGTCGCAACCGTCGAAAGTATGGGCTCTGAAGCGAGGATGGTTTGGTCCTACGAGCGTGGCCGGCCGCCCCGCCCAGCCCGGAACTGAGAACGAGGCGGCCTCGCATCTGCTCGACTCAGGGCTTCGCAGTCCCGAGCAACGACAATGAAACGTTAGTATCTGGAAAATGTTCCCATAACACCGACAGGTCAGATGATATCGTGGGTCACTGGCGGGAAGTTGTGAGACCAGACTAGAGTGTCTCGCGCCGTTGTGGCTATGGCCACCCGTTAGCCTGTAGCCTGTAGAATCGATTTGGTGCGAAAGGGCGCTGAAAGATGCGATTCGACCAGGGCCGGCCAGTAGTTATGCCGGCGGAGCCTTTGCGATTTGAAATTCTTTTGCAATTAGAGGGAGTTGATGAAACGGTCCGATCGCCTAACGGCATCCCTGACCGAGGATGGACGTTGCCGCCTGCTGGTCGAGGCGGTGACGGACTATGCCATCTATATGCTGGATCCCGAAGGCAACATCAACAGCTGGAACCCCGGAGTTCAGCGCTTTAAGGGTTACACCGCATCCGAAATTATGGGCGAGAATTTCTCCCGCTTTTATACCGACGAAGATCAGCGGTCGGGCCGCCCAAGAGGGCGCTAGAGACCGCCAGGCGCGAGGGAAAATTCGAAAGCGAAGGTTGGCGCGTCCGCAAGGACGGCACCCGCTTCTGGGCCTATGTCGTTATCGACCCAATCCGCAGTCCTTCCGGCGAACTCGTTGGCTTCGCCAAGGTCACCCGAGACCTCACCGAGCGAAAAGAGGCGCAGGACAGCCTCGAGAAAGCCCGCACCTCGCTGCTGCAATCTCAGAAGATGGATGCGATCGGGCAACTGACCGGCGGCGTTGCACACGACTTCAACAATCTCTTGATGGCGGTGTTGAGCAGCCTTGAGTTGATGCGCAAGCGCTTGCCGGACGACCCCAAATTACTGGGGCTTTTGGAGAACGCGGTCCAGGGGGCCCAGCGCGGCGCTGCGCTCGCGACCCGAATGCTCGCCTTTGCCCGCCGTCAGGTATTGAAGCAGGAAGCTGTCGACATTCCGACACTCGTCCGCGGCATGCGCGACCTGTTGCAGCGATCCATAGGGCCCGCAATCACCATCGAGACGCGTTTTCCCCTTGTCGTCGACAAGGCATTTGCCGATCCCAATCAGATGGAACTGGCGCTATTGAACCTTGTCGTTAATGCGCGCGATGCCATGCCGAATGGCGGACGGATCACAATCGCAGTCCGCCAGCGACAGGTTCCCGATATTCATGCCGCGGGACTGAAGTCCGGCCCATACATCTGCCTGTCGGTCAGCGACAACGGCAGCGGAATGGATGAGGAAACACTGGGGCGCGCAACCGAACCCTTCTTCACCACCAAGGGTCCGGGGAAAGGAACCGGACTTGGATTGCCGATGGTACACGGTATCGCGGAGCAGTCTGGCGGACGATTTATCCTTCACAGCCGCGCCGGCGAGGGCACCACCGCCGAGATTTGGCTGCCAGTGGCGCCCGCGGAAACGCCGGCGGATTATCAACAACTGCCGACGGCGAGCGCGCCCCCGGAAGCCTCGCGTGGATTGGTTGTCGTAGTCGTTGACGATGACACGCTGGTCTTGATGAATACCCACTCCATGCTGGAGGACCTCGGGCATATTGCTGTCTCGGTGTCGTCTGGCCGTGAGGCGCTGGATGTCTTGAGACGCCGCAAGGACGTCGATCTGGTTGTTACCGATCATGCCATGCCGCAAATGACCGGGCTCGCGCTTGCCGATGCGATCCGCAAGGAGTGGGCCGACCTGCCCGTCATTCTGGCGACGGGATACGCCGAGATGGAGGGCGGCTCGGTCGCCGGTTGGCAGAAGCTGTCGAAGCAGTTTACCGAGGCGGAGCTTGACCAGGCTATTCGGGACGCAGTTCGCCCGGGCAAGACGTCAATTCCGGCGAGCTAACCCGACCGTATCGATCTTGACCCGCCGGGGAGCGAGGGTTCCGCGGTGACTTCGCTCGCCATCGCGGTGTCGTGACGATCGCCGACAGGTCGTGCTGGGATCAACACTCGCCTGACGGCTTTACAATCCGCCCGGACAATTCCCAGGCGCAGGATCAGCTTGCGGTCAGTTTCGCGTCAGCTTGAGGTCAGGCTGGCGGCGTCAACTCTCCGCAATAAAAAAAAGACGTCGCTAGCGAGCAAACGACTTCCCACCCAGCCGCCCGAGAGGCACTGGGCGCGGGATTGAGCCGACAAATCGCCGACTGAACAGGCGACGCGGGGAGGGCTTTCCGCAGCCCCGCGCCAGGCGAACCCAATCGAGAGGAAACACCAATGACGCAATACATGAAGCAAGGGGGCGGGTTAACGCGCCGCTCCGCGCTGCTTAGCGGCGCCGGTATGCTCGGCGCATCGATGTTGCCGCCGCTCAGTCGGATGGCATTTGCCGCCGACTATCCGCCACTCGGCAACTTTCCCGACGGCGCTTCGGGATCGAGCGTCTTTGTCGGCATCGACGTTCCGTTGACCGGCACCTACGCCGACGCCGGAGCCGATGAGCAGAAGGGCATCGAACTCGCCATCGAGCATCTCAACAGCGGCGATCCGCTGATCAAGAACATCTCCCCGAAAACCAGCAAAGGCGTCCTCGGCAAGCAGGTCACTTCGGGCGTCGCCGACGAACAGGCGAAGGCGGCGATCGCCGTGCAGAACGCGACCCAGTTCATCACCGACAACAAGGCGATGGTGGTTATCGGTTCGGTATCGAGTGCCACCGCCGTCGCGCTGAACCATCTCGCGCAGGACAAGAAGGTTCTCTACTTGCCGGGCATCTCGGGCTCCAACGACACCACCGGCAAGGACTGCACCCGTTATTCCTTCCGCGCCTGTCACTACGCCTACAGCGCCTCCGCGGCGATCGCGCCGGTGCTGCTGAGCGCGCTCGGCAAGGACCGCAAGGCGGCGTACCTGACGCCGGACTACACCTACGGCCACACGGTCTATGACTCGATGACAAAGTTCACCGAGGCAGGCGGCTGGAAGACGGTGACCAACCAGCTGGCTCCGCTGGGCGCCCCCGATTACTCGGCGTTCCTCCTCAACATCGCCAACTCTGGCGCCGACGTTCTCGTCAATATCGGCTTCGGCAACGACGCGGTGAACTCGATCAAGCAGGCCAAGCAGTTCGGCCTCCTCGACAAGATGACCCTCGTCATGCCGTACCTGTCGCCGTTCCTGGCCAAACAGGTCACTCCGGAGCTGATGCAGGGCGTCTACGGCACCACCGAGTTCTGGTGGACGTACGGCGATAAGGATCCGATTGCCAAGCAGTTCGTCGACGCCTTCCAGAAAAAGAACGGCTACAATCCCGAATGGGGGGCCCATGCCGGGTATCTGCAGATCGCGTTGTGGGCAAATGCGGTGGAAACCGCGGGCACCTTCTATCCTCCGGAGGTCATCAAGGCCTATGAAAACGGTGAGCACATCAAGAACTCGACACTGGGCGATATCTGGTGGCGTGCCGCGGATCATCAGCTGGTCCGCCCGGTGTTCGTCGTGAAGGGCAAGAAGCAGGCTGACATGAAAGGCCCTGACGACTACTACGACATCGTCGATGTCATTCCGGGCGAGGGGCTGATGCAGGCTCCTGACGCGTTCGGCTGCAAGCTGGGCGACCCGACCTGATGCAGGGTGCCGTGCGCCCGGGAATGGAAACGTTGTGCTGAACTGGGGGAACTTCAGTTCGCAGTTGTTCAACGGCCTGGTCTCGGGAGCGCTGCTCGCGCTCATCAGCGCTGGGTTGACGATCATCTACGGCACGCTCGGTGTTCTTAACCTGGCGCACGGCGCCCTTTTCATGCTCGGCGGCTACGCCGGCTTCGTCGCGTACCAGTCGACGGGATCGTTCGTGGTCGCCGTCGTCGTCGGGGCGGTCTTCGTCGGCCTCGTCGGCGTCATCCTGGAGCGGGTATTGATCCGCTTCTTCTACGAACGGCCGGAGGAGGACCAGATCCTGGTCACCTTCGGCCTCGGCATTGTTCTCGTCGAGGTCGTGCGCGCCGTCTTCGGCAGCCTCACGCAGAATGTGCCGGCACCGGCATGGGCGGCAGGGGTCACCTCGCTCGGCTTCATGATCTACCCCACTTACCGGCTGCTAGTCTTCGGCATAGTCGCCGTAGCTCTGGCCGCGCTTTACCTGCTGCTTTACCGCACCCGTCTCGGCATGGTGGTGCGCGCCGGCATCGAGGATCCAACCATGGTCGACGCGCTCGGCATCAACATCCAGCGCACCTTCATGATCGTCTTCGGCATTGGCGCGATGGCGGCAGGCTTTGCCGGCATCGTCAACGCGCCGATCATATCGATCACGCCGAACGTCGGCGACGACATTCTGATCGAATGCTTCGTCGTCGTCGTCATCGGTGGCGTCGGTTCATTTGCCGGCGCCATTGTTGGCGGAGTGGTCGCTGGCGAGATTCTCAGCCTCACCTCGATGTTCAACCCGAGCTATTCGGCCGTAATGCTTTTCGCGGTCATGGCTCTCGTCCTCGTGGCGCGGCCGCAGGGCCTGTTCGGCACGCGATGACGGAGCGCGCCTGATGGTCGGACGCTCGTTGCCCGGCTGGCTGGTCGCCGCGATATTGGCCGCTGTTCTTGTCGTCGCGCCCTTCGTACTGCCGACGATCGGCGCCAACGCAGACATGCTAAGCCGCATCCTCATCTGGGGCATCTTTGGCCTCGGCTTCGACCTTATCTTTGGCTACACGGGGCTGCTTTCGTTCGGCCAATCCGCCTTCTACGGCTCCGGCGGATTTCTCGCGGCCTACCTGCTTGTTTCCGGAAAGATCGGCGACGTGTTCCTGGGGCTCGCCGTAGGCACTGTGGGCGGGGCGTTGGTCGGGCTCGTCATCGGCGCCCTCGCGCTGCGCCGCACGGGCATTTATCTGGCGATGATCACAGTCGCCTTTGGTGAGATGTTCTTCTTCTTGGAGAACTCGCCGCTCTCCGCGTGGACCGGCGGAGAGAACGGTCTGCCCAACGTCCCGAAACCGGCCATCCACCTCGGCCCCATCGACTTCGCTTTCAACACCGACTGGCGCATGTACGGGTTCATTGCGGCGATCTACTTTCTTGGCTTCATTCTCGCGCGTCGCATCGTCAATTCGCCTTTCGGCCATATCCTGACGGCGATACGCGACAACGCTCCCCGCGCCCGCGCCGTCGGCCACGCGGTGCAACGCTACAAGCTCGCCGTCTTTGTCATTGCAGCCGCCTACGCCGGACTCGCGGGCGGCCTGGAAGGCGTGTTGCAGGGTTACATGGCCCCCGACGCCTTCACTTTTGACACCTCCGGCCAGCTCGTCATGCAGACGATCATCGGCGGACCGGCCACGCTATTCGGTCCGCTCATCGGCGCCGCGGTCTGGCTGTACCTGCGCAGCATTCTGCAAGTCGTCGGCTTCGGTCCGGCGTGGAAGCTCGTCCTCGGGCTCGTCTTTGTGGTGCTGATTGTCTTCCTGCGCCACGGAATAGTCGGCGGCATTCTGCAGTTTGCCGGACGCCGCACGACGCCGGAGGCGATCCCCACGTCGTCCGGGGCGCAAGGCCTGCATCTCGTCGAGCGCGTGGCGGAGCGACCGGCGACGCGCGGCGATGTGGTGCTTGAGGCCCGCGGCGTTGGCAAGCGCTACGGCGGTATCATCGCCAACTCCGATATTTCTTTCGCCGTGGCGGAAGGCGAAATCCGCGGCATCATAGGCCCGAACGGCGCCGGCAAGAGCACGTTCTTCAAGATGCTGACCGGCGAGATTCTCCCGACCGCTGGCCGCATTTTTCTGTTCGGTAAGGATATCACCGGCAACGACGTGACCGCCATCAGCCAACAGGGCCTGTCCAAGAGCTACCAGATCAATCAGCTCTTCCAGAAGCTGACCGTCCGGCAAAACCTGAATATTTCTGCGCTGTCGCGAACACGCGGCAAGTTTCGCCTCGATCTCATCCGCCATGTCGACGAGGTACCAGAACTGAACGCCGACGTTGCCGAAACGCTACGGCTGCTGAGCTTGACCGAGCGCGCGGATGCGCCGGTTTCGGAATTGGCCTACGGCGAAAAGCGCCGCCTCGAGATCGGCCTCGCGCTGGGCACCGGCCCGCGCATTCTGCTCCTCGACGAGCCACTGGCGGGCATGAGCCCGCAGGAGCGCGCCGATACAGTCAAGCTGCTGAAGCAGATTGCCCGCGGCCGCACTCTCGTGATCGTCGAGCACGATATGGACGCGCTCTTCGGCATGGCTGATCGCATCACCGTATTCAACGAGGGCCACATTCTTGCCGAAGGGACGCCGGCCGAGATTCAGGCAAACCCCGGCGTGCAGGAAGCCTATCTTGGCGGGGTGCACGCGGCATGAGTTACTTCGAGGCCGAGCGCATCAACAGTTACTACGGCGACTCGCACATCCTGTTTGATGTGTCGCTGCGCGTCGAGCGTCACGAGGTGGTCGCCTTGCTGGGGCGCAACGGCGCCGGCAAGAGCACGACCCTGAAGACATTGATGGGCATCGTCAGGGCGAAGTCCGGCACCATCCGCATCGACGGCACGTCGCTGGAAGGGCAACCGCCCCATTTCATCGCGCGCCAGGGCGTCCAGCTTGTTCCCGAGGAGCGTCGCATCTTCGGCGCGCTCACCGTCGAGGAAAACCTGGTGCTCGCCGCATTGAGCGCGCCGGAGGCGTGGCCGCTCGATCGCATCTACGCCATGTTACCGCGTCTGCACGAACGCAGGGGCAGTCTTGGCCGCGAACTCTCCGGCGGCGAGCAGCAGATGCTGGCAATTGCGCGCGCACTCGTCCGCGAGCCGAAGATCATCCTTCTCGACGAACCCTTCGAGGGTCTGGCGCCTATCGTCGTGCGCGACCTGCTGGCTATTTGCGAACGTCTGGCCGCGGAAGGGCAGACGATCGTCATCGTCGAGCAGAACCTCGCCGCGGCTCTGACACTGGCCCATCGCGCCTACGTTCTGAACAACGGCCACATCGTATTCGAGGGCAGCACGGCCGACCTGAAGCAGGCACCGGAAATCACCAGCCGCTATCTCGGCATTTGAGCGCTATTCGGCCGCGGCGCGCTGGGCGTTCGGCCCCGCCGGCGCGAAACGTATCTTGAATATCGCGCCATCGCCGACGTTGTCCTCGACCCATATTCGTCCCCCGTGCTGCGCCACGATGCGGCGACTAATAGCAAGACCGAGGCCGACGCCGCCGGGCTTGTCGGTCAGCGGATCGCCGGACTGGCGGAATCGTTCGAAGATAATCTCACGATCAGCGGGTGGCACGCCGGGCCCGTTGTCCGCCACGAACAGCTCGACAGCGTCCGCATCGCGGGACAGACCCAAGGTTACCTTGCCGTGGCCGGGGGCTGAGAATTTCGCAGCGTTGGCGAGCAGATTGACGACTACCTGCACCAGCCGGTCGCGATCGCCCAGGATCCACGCCGCCTCATCACCGAGATCGAGCGCCAGCTCTATCCGATTGGCGGCAAACACCTGACGCATGGAGGTCGCGCAATGCGCGGCAATCGGCGCGAGGTCGAGGACCGCCATCGCCACACCCGAATCCGTGGCCTCCACCTTGGAAAGGTCGAGCAGCTGATTGATCAGCCGCGTCAAGCGCTCTGTCTCGGTAACGACCACGCGAAGAAAATCCTGCCGTTCGGCGATCGGCAGTTCCGGATGGTCGCGGAGTATCTCGGAAAAGGTGCGGATGGAGGTGAGGGGAGTGCGCAGCTCGTGATTCACCGTGGCGACGAAGTCGTCCTTCAGGCGATCGAGCACCTGCAGGCGTGCATTCGCCTCGCGCAAACTTGCGGTCGCGTCCTCAAGCTCGCGCGATTTGTCCTCCAGCCGCCGGTTGGCCTCGATCAGCCGCGAGGTTTCGTCGAGTATGCTCATGACCTCGTCAACGCCGAGCGGTTCCTCATCGACCACGGCGCTGACCATGACGCGTGCGGACGCCGCGCCAACGACGCCGGCCAGCAGGCGTTCTCCGAAAAGCACCATCTCGGCGTCGGCGTGCAGCGCGGTCGCCGCGTCGACGCCGCGCGTTCGCGCCCATCCAGCGAAGGCTGCATTGGCGCGGTCGCGGCCGAGAAAACGCGCCGCCAGCGAAACCAGGTCGGGCAGGTAGGCTGTGCGACGCCAGATTTGTGCCGCGTCGTCGAACCGGAAAGCATCGACGAACAGCGCCGCCTGCGCGCGCTCGATGGCACTCTGGCGAGTCAGCAACGAAACGCCAAGGAACGCGCCGATGTTTACCAACATCGTCCAGAAGACACTGTGCGTAACCGGGTTGAGACCGGTAAGACCAAACAGCGCGTACGGTTTCAGCAGTGCGACGCCCAACGGACCGTCGGTGACGAAGGCGCCTGGCAGGGACCCCGACTGGGCTAACGACGGCAGGAACTGGGTATAGAGCCAGACGAGGAAGCCCAACGAAATACCGGCGACAGCGCCCGATTTCGTCGCCCCGCGCCAGAACAGCCCGCCGACGATCGCCGGCGCGAACTGGGCGATCGCCACGAATGACATCAGCCCGATCGACACCAGCGCGTAACGCTGGCTGTCCCAGCGCATGAAGATGTAGCCAAGCGCCATCAGCCCGGCCATCGCCGCGCGTCGTATCCAGAGCAGCAGCCGCGTCAGGTCCGGCCGCTGCGCCAGATCCAGCGAACGCCAGCGTAACAGCGCCGGCATGACCACGTCGTTGCACACCATCAGGCTGAGAGCCGTCGCTTCGACGACGACCATGCTTGCGGATGCTGACAGGCCGCCGAGGAATGCCACCAGCGCCAGAACCGGCTGCCCGGCGGCAAGCGGCACGGTCAGCACGAGGCTGTCCGGATCGGCGCCCAGCGGCACGATCAGGCGGCCGGCAATCGCGATCGGCAGGACGAACAGGTTGATCGCCAGCAGGTAAAGCGGAAAGAGCCACAGCGCCCGGTCGAGGTGCCGCTCGTCGACGTTCTCGACGACCATCACCTGGAACTGCCGCGGCAGGCAGAAGATCGCCGCAGCCGCCAGCAGGCTCATCACCATCCAATCGATGCCACGCGAAAGTCCGACATGCTCGTAAAGAGACTGCACCGCTTCCGACGCCCGCCCCTGCGCAAACAGGTCGCCGAAACCATGAAAAATGCCGTAGCCGACGAACAGCCCGACCGCCGTCAGCGCCACCAGTTTCAGGATCGATTCCAGCGCCACCGCCACCACCATGCCCGGATGGTGCTCGTCGGGATGAAGGCTGCGGCTGCCGAAGAGCATGGCGAAGATCGTCAGCACTATCGCGGCCCAAAGGGCACCGTCCGCAAGCACCGGCGTGGCGGCGGGATCGGCAACCGGTTGACCAGCGGTGAGAACATCGAGGCCGCTGGAGATCGATTTCAGCTGCAGCGCGATGTACGGCACCATGCCGACCACGGCGATGACGGTGACGAGGGCGGCGACCCCGGTGCTCTTGCCGAAACGCGCCCCGATCAGGTCGGCGATGGAGGTGATGCGGTTCGCCCGGCTGACACGCAAGATCTTGCGGATGAGGACCGAACCGAGGCAGAGCGCCAGCGTCGGGCCAAGGTAGATCGGCAGAAAATCGATGCCGGCCTGCGATGCGCGACCGATGCCGCCATTGAAAGTCCACGAGCTGCAATAGACGGCGAGCGACAGCGTGTAGACGAGGCTCGAGCGGGTGAGCCGCGTTGCGCGCGCCGACCCATGCTCGACGGCATAGGCGACCGCGAACAGCAGCAAGAGGTACGCCAGCGCCGCAGCGACGACGACCGGCGTGCTCATTGCGGCGAGTCTCCTCCGTCACCGCGCGACACTTCGCGCCCCCGTTCGAGCACCGCGGCAAGACCGCCGATGATCAGCCCCCAGGCACAGAACACGTAGACGTAGAGGGCGGGCCAGCCGAAGATTACACCGCCGCTGAAGAGGTCGAGCACCGGCGGGTTGAGAAGCACCACGCCTGCGGCGAAGAGGCCGATCAGGCGGTCGCGTCGCTTGCTCGACTGCTGCATCCCGGAACGCCCCGTCAGAGTTTGATGGCGCCGGCACGAGACGCGCGCGGTTGCGCCAGCATGGAGGCAACGCAGCCGACCACGTCGCGGGTTGCGAACGGTTTGGTCAGATAAGCATCGACGCCGAGTTCCAGGCCGGCCTGCTTGTCGGCCTCCCGCCCCTTGGCGGTCAGCATGACGATCCGCAGGCGGCCATAGTGCGGGTCAGCCCGCAGCACCCGGCAGACGTCGTAGCCGTTTCGCTTCGGCATCATCACGTCGAGAAGGACGAGTTCAGGCGGCGCCTCGGCGATCGCAGCCAGCGCCGCGTCGCCGTCCGCGACGGTGCGCACCTCGTGCCCTTCTTCCTGCATCAGGAAGGCAAGCGCCCGAAGGATATTCGGGTCGTCGTCCGCGATCAGGATCGAGGCCATGACCGGTTTCTCCCCAGCAATTGCCGCCGTTTACCGGCGATCCGCTGCTTGTCTAATTGGCAATAGCCTAGCACAATCCCCGGTATGCGGGTCCTGATTGTCGACGACGACAAGGAAGTGGCGCACCTGCTGGCGCGGGATCTCGGCGCGCACGGCTATACCGTCGATACGGTTGGCCGCGCCCAGCACGCTCTCGCGGCGGCGAGCGGCACCGATTACGCCCTTATGGTGGTCGACCTCGGCCTGCCCGATGGCGATGGCCTTGATTTTGTCCGTCAGATTCGGCAGCGCGGCAGCCACACACCGATCCTGGTGGTCACAGCCCGTCGTCGCGTCGAGGATCGCGTCGTCGGTCTCGCGACCGGTGCCGACGACTATCTGGTGAAGCCGTTCGCCTTGCCGGAGCTGCGGGCGCGGGTCAGCGCGCTACTCCGCCGCCCGGCCCACATGAGTCGTGCGGTGATCGCCGTTGCCGACATAGTAGTCGACCGTGACGCGCTTGATGCGTCGGTGGCGGGCGTCAGCCTGGACCTGACGCGCAAGCAGTTCCTTCTCCTGGAGGTTCTCGTGCGGCGCAGGCACCAGCTCACGCCGAAGCGTATGATCGAGGAGGCTCTCTACGGCTACGACGACGCCGTCTCCCCGAACGCCATTGAGGCTCAGATATACAAGCTGCGCGTATCTCTGCGCACCGCCGGCGCTCACGCGACGATCGAGACACGCCGCGGCATTGGCTACCGCTTGGTCGAGACGAAGGCGACGCCGGCGTGGGGTTCCGATCTCGCGGCGGCCTTCCTGGCGCGCCTAGCCGATGACCGCCGGGAGCTGGTAACGCTGGCGGCTCGCGCAAGCACCGACGGCGACGCTCCGCTACCCAGACTAGCCGAACTCGCCCACCGGTTGGCGGGCGCCGCGGGTACGTTCGGATTTCAGAGCATCGGCGCCGCGGCCGCCTCACTGGAAAAGGCCGCCGAGACTCCCGGGCGCCTGACCAGCACGCAAAGGAAAACGGCCGTCGCTTTGTCGGTTTCAAAGGCCCGCCGGCTCGTCGCGCTGATTGATCCTGTGCTCAAACGCTAAAGTCCGTTCGGCGAAGGCTGCTCAGCCAAGCGCCTCAAACCGTCCAGCGTGGCGATCGTGGCAACCGGCGGCAGGTCGCGATACTCGTCGGCTGGCCGCGCCGGTTGATCCAGACGGCGCGCAGCCCGGCGGCGACGGCGCCGGCGATGTCCCAGCGGTTGGACGATTGGAACGAGATCGCGGCTGGCGCGAATTTCAACTGGCTGCAGGCGAAGGCGTAGACCTCCGGCGCGGTCTTGTAGGTGCGCAACGCGTCGACAGAGAACGTCGCCTCGATGAATTGGCCGACACCAGCACTCGCGATGTTTTCCGCGAGCATCGACGGCGTGCCATTCGAGAGAACGGCTATTCGCTTGCCGCTGGCCTGCAGGCCCGCGAGGACCGCGTGCACCTCGGGATAGGGATCGAGGCGTCGATAGGCCGCAAGAAGGGCCGGCTTCAGGGCAGCGTGTTCAGGCGCAACCGTCACCAGGGCAAAATCCAACGCCTCCTCGGTGAGTGCCGCGAAATCGCGATACCGGCCGGCAAGTGCCCGCACCCACGTGTATTCGAGTTGTTTCTGCCGCCAGAGCGCCGAAAGCGCATCGCTGCGCGATCCGATCGCAGCGGCGTGACGGTTGATCGCCGAGTGGACGTCGAAGAGCGTGCCGTAGGCATCGAATACATAGGCATCAATGGACATCGGTGCGCCAATCCCCACTCCATCCGGGCAGGGGATGATAGCCGGACCCGCCGGGTCCGCGGAAGGGCGGTCGAGCCGCACCGCCACTGCACCAGGTCAGCCGCGAATACGTTGCTTGTCGCCGCCCACTCGTCACCAGCCAAACGCCGGTCATCGACGGGCGCGCTGCCGCGGTCGCCACGGCCGTCGCCACATTGAACACGATCAAAATAGCCGGTAAGGTCGAGCTCGCGTTGGGCCCGGCAAGCGGGGTCGCGTCTGCACTGTTGTCGGACGCAGCGGGAGGCGAGACACCCAGATGGCAAGCACTGGTTCGAGTTGGTTGCCGCCGGGAATGGGGCGACCAAAGCGCGCCGGTGTCGAGCCGGCTGGTTTATCCTCGTCGCTCGGGTGAAGGATCGCATTTGTTGCGCGACACGACGATCAGCGTCAACGGTGCGGTGCTTTCTGCGTCCTCGCTCGAAAAGCGGTTCAATGCGCTGGTCGTGCTCGACAAGGTCAATTTCAGTCTCGGTGCCGACGAAGCGGTGGGCATCGTCGGCCCGAACGGCGCCGGCAAGACGACGCTGCTCAATGTTCTGGTCGGCTCGCACCGGCCAAACGCCGGCACCGTGTCTTTTCGCGGCGAGGACGTGACGGCCCTCGACGCCGCCGACCGCTGTCGGCGGGGCCTGGCGCGAACCCATCAGATTCCGCGTCCCTTCACCGGCATGACCGTATTCGAGAACCTGTTCGTCGCCGCGACGTATGGTGGCGGCTTCAAGCGCGAGGAAGCGTACCAGCGCTGCATCGAGTCACTCGAACTTTGCGGCATGCTGCGGGTCGCCGACCGCCGTGCCGAGACGCTGGGACTTCTCGATCGCAAGCGTCTCGAACTCGCCCGTGCACTGGTTACCAATCCGGTAGCCCTGCTGCTCGACGAGATCGGCGGCGGCCTCACCGACGGCGAGGCCAGCGAGCTGGTCGCCACCATCAAGACGCTGCGCACACGCGGCATCGCCATCGTCTGGATCGAGCACATCGTGCACGTCCTTCTCCAAGTGGCCGAGCGGCTGATCTGCATGGATGCAGGCAAGATCATCGCCGAAGGCAATCCGAAGGCGGTCATGTCGGATCCGGCAGTCATCGACGCCTACCTCGGGGGAAGCCTCGATTGAGTCTCCTCTCGGTCGAGAACCTGGATGTCCGTCACGGCCTTCTGCAGGCCGTTCGCGGTGTCAGCATCGCCGTTGACCACGGCGAGATCGTCGCGCTGATCGGCGCCAATGGCGCCGGCAAGACGACGCTGCTGCGCTCCATCGCCGGCGCCCATCCGCCGGTCGCCGGCGTGATCCGGCTGGACGGTGTGGACGTCACCCACGTCCCCGCCTATCGCCGGGTCAGCATGGGGATAGCCCTCGTACCCGAAGGTCGGCGCCTCTTCTCGGCGATGACCGTCGAGGAGAATCTCCTCCTGGCTGGGGCCAGCCGGCGCAAGGGGGAATGGAACGTCGAGCGGGTAATGGAAGCCTTCCCGATGCTCAAGGCGCGAAGGAGCGCACTCTGCGGCAGCCTTTCCGGCGGTGAGCAGCAGGCCACCGCCATCGGCCGCGCCCTGATGACCAACCCCCGTATCCTGCTGCTCGACGAAGTCTCCCTCGGATTGTCGCCGCACGCCGTCAATCTTGTCTATGCCTCGCTTGACGGGCTGATGGCCTCCGGCGCCACGATCGTGCTCGTCGAGCAGGATTTGAAGCGCGCCCTTCGCGTCGCCACACGCGTCGTGTGCATGCTGGAGGGCCGGATCGTCCTTGAAGGTCGCGCGCGCGAAGTGACCCGCGAACAGGTCACGCAGGCCTATTTCGGGCTGCGCCGGGACCACGCGCCGGCGGCGGAAAGCCACCCATGAACTTCGTCAACGCGATCATCCAGGGCATCCTGCTCGGCGGCTACTACGCCATGATCGCCTGCGGCCTGTCCTTCATGATGGGGGTGATGAAGATCATCAATCTTGCCCACGGCAGTCTGGCGATCGTGGCCGCCTTCGCCTTTTTTCTGCTCGCCGAGTACTGGGAAATAAATCCCTTCCTCGCCCTTCTCCTCGTCCTGCCGCTGATGGCCGCGGTCGGCTGGTTCCTGCAGCGCGGCATTCTGGAGCAAAGCGCGCGCTCGGGCGCGCTCGTGCCCATCCTCAGCACTTTCGGCCTTGCCATCGTCATCGACAATACGCTGTTCGAATATTTCGGCGCCGACACGCGTTCGCTGGCGCCCTTCATCGGCTCGCTGTCCTATGACAGCTGGTCGCTAACCAACGACATCTACGTTGGTAAGCTGGCGGTGGTGACATTTGTCGCCGCGATGGCGTTGCTCGGCGGCCTGCAGCTCTTGCTCACCCACACCCCGATTGGTCGCGCCATCCGCGCCACCGCCGAGGATCCCGATACGGTCGAACTGGTTGGCATCAATTCGCGCGCCGTAAACGCCATCTCGGCGGCGATCGCGCTGACGACGGTCGGCATCGCCGGCATGTTTCTCGCGATGCGCGCCACCTTCGATCCCTATGCCGGCCCGCTACAGCTTATCTTTGCGTTTGAAGCAGCGGTCATCGGTGGGGCCGGTTCGCTGTGGGGCACGCTGGCCGGAGGGGTGATCCTCGGCCTCGCCCAGACGCTCGGCGCCCAGGTCCATCCGCAGGGCTTTCTCATCACCGGCCACGCCGTCTTCCTGATCATTCTGTTCGGTCGCCGCTATGTCTCGCTGCGCGACGTCCGCATGATCCTGGGATCGCTGCTCAGGCAGCCGGCATGACGGCGCGCTCCGCCATAACCGTGCATCGCTGGACGGACCTTTCCGTCATCGTCGCCATCGTGACCGCCGTGGTCGCGCTGCTGCTGGCGATCGCTCCGGCGTTCCTTTCTGTCAACGTGATCGACCGGCTGACCACGCTGTTTATCTACGTTATCCTCGCCGTGATGTGGAATGCGCTGGCCGGCTATGGCGGCCTCATCTCGATCGGCCAGCAGGGATTCTTCGGTCTTGGCGCCTATTTCGCGATCCGGCTTTCCGAATGGGGCCTCAGCGTCTTTCCAAGCCTGATCGTCGCCGCCCTGCTGGTAGGCGTCGTCGCGTTGCCGGTATCTGTTTTCATGCTGCGGCTGAAGGCCGGGGAATTTGCATTGGGAATGTGGGTGCTGGCCGAGCTCGTACGGTTGCTCGTCAACCTCGATACGATCATCCAGGGTGACACCGGACGCTCGCTGATCGCGCTGTCGGCCTACGACGCCGGCACCCGGCTGGTTATCATCTATTGGCTGGCACTCGTCCTGATGGCGATGCTGCTCGGCGCCGTCTTTTTCCTTTTGCGCAGTCGCGTCGGTTCGGCGATCCAGGCGATTCGCGACAACGAGGAGGCGGCGACGTCCATCGGCATCAAAGTCATCGCCGCCAAGCGCATCATCTTTGTCCTTGCCGCCGTCGGCTGTGCCGCAGCCGGCACGCTGTGGCTGGCCACGTCGACCACTTTCCAGCCGCGCAGCTTCTTCGGCGTCCAGTGGACCGCCTACATGATCTTCATGGTGCTGGTCGGCGGCATCGGGCGCTTCGAGGGGCCGATCATCGGCGCCGTCATCTTCTTTCTGATTGAAACATGGTTCGGCGCCACCGGCGTCTGGTACCTCATCGGCCTCGGCTTGACCGCTCTTCTCTTCTCCCTGTTCCTCCCACGGGGCCTCTGGGGAACCATCGAGGATCGCTTCCAGATCCGACTGCTCCCCGTCGGATACAGGCTCAACATCGCAACCGCGGCGCCGGAGCGCGGTGCCCCGGATAGCACCAACATGGGTGGCGATGGTCCGGTCGCGGCCAGCGCGGAGCGCTGACTGACGGGCAAGGGCGAAGCGGGATCGCGCGTAAGCTAGAGCCTGCGCTCTTCCCCGACTCCATCGAATAGCGCAAGGCGTCCGGCGTAGCGCTTGGCGGCCGGGGAGACCCAGCCGCCAACCTTCGACGTGTGCAGCCCCAGGTTAGCCAGCGCCTCGGCAAGCTTCACCGCTGCCCCCACGCCTTCGACAACCGGCACGCCATGCTCGGCGGCAAGCGATGCCGCCAGATTTGCCATGCCGGCGCAGCCGAGGACGATCGCCTCGGCCCGGTCTTCGCGCAACGCGGCGGCGATTTCCGCCGAGATGCGCTGACGCGCGGGACCGTTGGCTTGCTCCAGCGCCAGCACCGCAACGTCGGCCGCGCGGACAGCCGCACAGCGCGACGCCAGACCGTAGCGCTGTAGGTTCTGCTCAAGGACCGGGATGGAGCGAGCAAGCGTGGTGACCACGCTGAATCGTCCGGCCACCAGCGCCGCCAGATGATAGGCGGCTTCACCGATGCCGATCACCGGCGCGTCGGCCAGCGATCGGGCTGCGTCGAGGCCGGTGTCGTCGAAGCAGGCGATGACGTGGGCATCGACGCCGGTTTGCCCGGCGGAAAGGATTTCGGCGAGGAGGCCCGGCAGACTCAGCGCTCCGTCGAAGAAGCCCTCGATCGAGGTGGGGCCGTCAGCTGAGGTGGCGGCAACAATCTCAGTACCACTAGCCGCCGCCGCGCGCGCCGCCTCCGCGATCTTGGCGGTCATCGAAGCCGTCGTGTTGGGGTTGACGACGTGAATACGCATCAGACGAGGCCCCTGCCGGCATCCGAGCCATGCCGCCGGCGGCGTGCCTGTACGAAGAAGACGCAGCCCAGGATGCAGACAATCACCGCCAGCGAAATGCCGGTCGTGACGGTGCCGAGGGCATAGATCACCGGCGTGGTGACCGTCGTGGTCAGGCCCTGCAGCGTCAGCGGCAGCGTGTTGACGGCGCCGACGGCCTGACTTGAGCGCGCGATCTCGTCCCACGAAAGGGTAAAGCCAAACAGCGCCACGCCAAGGAGCGACGGCGCGATAATCGGCAGGACGACATGGCGGAACGCCTGCCACGCGCTGGCGCCAAGATCGCGCGACGCCTCTTCGTAGGAGCGGTTGAACCGGTTGAAGACGGCGAACAGGATGAGCAGGCCGAACGGCAGCGTCCAGGTAAGATGTGCGCCTAATCCCGAGGTGAACAGGCCCATCAGGGTCTGGAAATTGTCCTGGATGGCGGCACCGATGCCGCCCAGCACCGTCGCCACCGGCGAGTGATTGTCGCTACTGCCGAACTGGTCGACGAGACTGTCGCCGGCGGCGGAGATGGATTGGTTGGCGAGCTGAAACTCCAGCGCGATGCCCAGCGATACGACGATGGAGGGCAGTGTCAGGCTGGCGATAGCGGTATAGAAAAGCGCGTTCCTGCCCCGGAATTTCCGGCGAAAGGCGAGCCCGGCCATCACCGAGATCACGACAGTCAACACGGTGACGACCAGACCGAGCTTCAGCGAATTCTCCAGCGCGCCAACAACGTTGGGGACGCCGATACCTGCCCACAGGTTCGAGAACCAGTGCAGCGACACGCCGTTCATCGGGAAGGTCAGGCCGCCGTTGGGCCCCTGGAACGATAGGATGGTGATGGTGATGATCGGCCCGTATAGGAACAGGACATAGAGGCCAAAGACGATCGACAGCACGTAGAAGATCCGCGAGCGGCGGTCGCGCATGGCTCACAGTTCCTTGCGGATGTCGACGAAGCGGATAAGCGTCCAGATGATCATCAGAACGATGGCAAGCAGGATGATCGCCTGCGCCGCGGCAATCGGAAACTGTAACGCGCCGATTTCCGTCTCGATGACCTTGCCGGCCGAGGCGATCTGCTGGCCGCCCATCACGCCCGTGGTGACGAAGTCCCCCATTACGATGGTGATGACGAAGATCGAGCCGATGGTGATGCCTGCTTTCGACAGCGGGATGATGACGTTCCACAATGTCTGCCAGCCCGTTGCGCCGGCATCGTAAGCGGCCTCGACCAGCGAACGGTCGATGCGCGACATCGAGTTCAGGATCGGCACGATCATGAAGACCGTGTTGATATGAACCAGCGCGAGCGTGACCGAGAAATCGGAGTAGAGCAGCCACTCCAGCGGCTGGTGGATGACGCCGAGGTTAAGCAGGATCTGGTTGATAAGCCCGTTGCGGCCGAGCAGGGGAATCCACGAGATCATGCGGATCACGTTCGACGTCCAGAACGGGATGGTGCAGATCAGCGCCAGCACGATCCGGGTGGTCGTGCTGCGGATCTCGAAGTTCAGGTAGTAGGCGATGGTGAAGCCGAGGACGAGGGTTACCGTCCACACGATGGCGCAGAATTTCAGCGTCGACAGATAGGTGCGGAACGTCGTGCAGAGATCGGGGAATCCGGCGCATTTGTTGAAGGCGAGTGCGTAGTTGTCGAGCACGAAAGCCGGTGCGATCGAGTAGCCGGTGTACGTCCAGAAGCTAACGGCAAGCGTGACAAGCAGCGGCAGGACGAAGAAGACCAGAAAAACGAGGGCAAGCGGCGCCGCCTGCCAATAGGGCCGCAGGCGGCCCTCGGCGTCGAGCGGCCGGTGACGCTTGGCGGAAGCGCCCCGGAGCGTGGCTCCGGGGCGTGCAGAGATTGTGGTTTCGGCCATCAGGCGGCGATGAACTCGTTCCACTTCTGAACCATGTACGCATTTTCGTCCATGATCGAGTTCCAGCACGCCACGGCGCCCATGCGGACGGCGTAGGAGCCGCCGTCACGAACCGCGCCGGCCTTCTCGAGCAGGCCGCCGTCCGGACCCTTGATGTCCTGCGCGGCGGGCTGCCTTCCATCCAGTAATCCCACTCGTAACCTTCCATGTTGGCCTTGGCGGTATCGAGGACGGCCGAGTAGTAGCCCTGGCGGTTGAGATAGGCGCCGGCCCAGCCCGACAGGAACCAGTTGACGAACTCGTAGGCGGCGTCGAGCTGCTTGTCCTTGAGCGTCTTCGGCAACGCGAAGCCCGAGGCCCAGGCCCGGTAGCCTTCCTTGAGCGGCTGGAAGGTGCAGGCGATGCCCTTGAGGCGAACCGCGGTCACCGCCGGCGACCACATCGACTGGATGACCGTCTCACCCGAGGCCATCAGGTTGACGCTCTCGTTGAAGTCGCTCCAGAAGGCGCGAAACTGTCCGGCCTTCTTGGCATCGATCAGGGTCGCGATCGTCGTGTCGATCTCGGCCTTGGTCATGTTGCCCTTGTCGCCGTACTTCACCTTGCCCAGGGCCTCGTTGACCATGGCGGCGTCCATGATGCCGATCGACGGGATGTTGAGGATCGACGCCTTGCCCTTGAACTGGGGATTGAGAAGTTCCGCCCAGCTATCGATCGGGCGGCCGATGAGGTCAGGGCGAATGCCGAGCGTATCGGCGTTGTAGGTGGTCGGAATGAGCGTCAGCCACTCGGTCGGCTCCTTGGCGAAGTTCTTCGAGTGCTGGCCTTCGAGATAGCACACCTTGTGCGGGGCGGTGCCCTGGTCGCCGATCTTCTTGCCGTCGATCTCGCCCTTGGCGATGACCGTGGCAAGCTTGTCGACCAGCTTGATCTTCTTGGCGTCCATGCCCATCAGGTTGCCCGACGGGACAAGGTTCTTGAGCGAGAAATATTCGGTGTCGACGAGGTCAAACGAGTCCGGCTGGGTGACGATGCGCTTGGTCACTTCATCGGTTTCGACGCTGACATATTCGATCTTGATGCCGAGGTCCTTGAAGGCCTGATCGGCGATCGCCGGCGACTGGTTGGTGGCCGTCGACAGATAGCGCAGCGTGATCGGCTCTGCGGCGAGGATCGCCGGGAATCCGGTAATGGCGCCGGAGCCTGCCGCCAGGCCGGCGAAGGCCGCGGTGCCCTTGAGGACGGAGCGGCGCGAAATGCCCCGTGTCTTCGTGTCTTTCATCAGTTCACACTCCTTCGGGTTATGTCGCCACAGGTCAGGCGGCGAGTTCGTGAATGTCTGCTGCGTCCCATTGAATCGCGGCGATCTCGCCGACCGAGAACGGCTGCTCGAAAAAGGCCCGCTCCGGCACCACTGCGGTCAGTTCCATGCCGTCGTTGGCGGTAAGCGCGACGGAAACCGTGGTGCCCTGGTATTCGACCTCGCGCACCGTCACCGGCCGGGCGTTTTCGCCAGGCAGCTTGAGGAGGCGCGTGCGGTCGGTGCGCACGCTCACCTTGCGGCCGTCTATGGGCATGACGTTGTGGCCGCCGATGAACTTGGCGACGAATTCGGTGCGCGGCGTGTTGAAGATTGCGGGCGGTGTCCCCGCCTGTTCGATCTTGCCGTCGTTCATCACCACGATCAGGTCGGCGAGCGCCATCGCCTCTTCCTGGCTGTGGGTGACGTGGATGAACGAAATGCCGAGGTCGCGCTGGAAACGCTTCAGTTCGGCGCGCACCTTGATACGCAGAAACGGATCGAGCGCCGACAGCGGCTCGTCGAGCAGCAGGATCACCGGATCGGTGACCAGAGCGCGAGCCAGCGCCACGCGCTGCTGCTGTCCGCCGGATAGCTGTCCCGGCAGGCGTCCGGCGTATTTTTCCAGCGCCACCAGGGTCAGCATCTCGTCGGCGCGGGCCGCGCGGGCCGCCTTGGCGACGCCTTTCATCTTCAGCGAGAACGCCACGTTGTCGCGCACGCTGAGGTGGGGAAAGAGCGCATAGCTCTGGAACATCATGGCCGTGCCGCGGGCGGCGGGCGGTTTGTCGGTGACGTTCTCGTTGCCGAGCAGAACGTCGCCTATCGAAACGGCCTCGTGCCCCGCAATCATGCGCAGCGTCGAGGTCTTGCCGCAGCCGGAGGGGCCGAGCAGGCAGCAGTAAGTACCGGCGGCGATGCGGAGATTGATGTTGTCCACCGCGACGGTGTCCCCGTAGGCCTTGGTGACGGCGACAAGTTCCAGATCGGCGGCGCGGGTCATGGTCTCCACCCTTCGGCTCGCCATCCCGTTCGCAAGGTCGGTGCCAAACCCGCCGGGCTGGCCAGCTTTCCCGCCTAAGCGATTGATTCAACTGCTGTTGCGCACCGGCGCGAGCGGACGGCAAAGGATCGCGGCGAACGCGGGCGCACGGCAATTGGGCAGCGCGCGGCGACCCTGCCCAAATTGTATACAATCGTTGATGAGAGTGGATACAGCCGCTCAGCGTGCTATGTAACGCGCGACCGTTCGCCCAAGGGGGAGCCTTGGAATCCGCTACCGAACCTCCTTCTGACGAAACGTCGAACGGCAAGCGCAGCGGCCGCACATTGACCGGCGCGCGCTCGGCACAAATCTACGGCTCGCTGCTCGAAGCCATCCTCGATCATCGGCTGTCGCCGGGGACCCGTTTGCCCGAGGACGACATCGGAGCGCTCTTCGGCGTCAGCCGGACGATCGTGCGCGCCGCGCTGCAAACCCTCGCCCACGAACGCGTCGTCACCATCCAGCCCAATCGTGGCGCGCAGGTCGCGCATCCATCCGTCGAAGAAGCGCGGCAGGTCTTCGAGGCGCGCTCGCTCCTTGAGCCGCGCATCGCGGCGCTGGCGGCGGAACGCGCGACGGTGCGCAATGTGGCGAGGCTGCGCTCCCACCATCGCAGCGAGGAGACCGCGATCCGTCAGGGCGACCAGCGGCGCGCCATCGCGCTGTCGGCGCGTTTTCACAACATGCTGGCCGAGATCGCCGGCCAATCCATCCCTGAGGGATTTCTGCGCGAGCTGACATCGCGCTCTTCGCTAGTCGTCGCTCTCTACTGGCAGCGCAAGGACACCACTTGCGAGCGCCATGCCCACCACGAGCTGCTCGGCGCGGTCGCGGCCCACAACGGCAAGCGCGCGGCGGACCTCATGCGCAGCCACCTCGTAGACATCTTCTCCGGCCTCAACCTGCGCGAGCGCGTGGTCAAGGAAGTCCGCCTCTCCGAATTGCTGTCGCGCGGAGACTGACCGCAGGCTACCGGCTCGATCGGCTTTATTTCTTCCCGCGGCGGAAGAGAAACGTCGGGAGAAAGAGCACTACCCCGGGTGTGAGCATGCGGAAAGCACTCCGCGCTTCCTCGGGCGTCAGCCTCGCCGTCATCGGCATGGTGCCGAAGATCTTGCCCTTGATCACCAGACTGTTGCCGTCGCGCCGGATGGCACTGACGGTCATCAGCTCCTTGCCGGTGTTGTCCTGAATCTTCGTGGGCATTTCCTCAGGTGCGGATCGCCTTGTCGAAGTCGATGCCCAGATCGTCGCACATCTTGATGGCGGTTCCGCGCCCGGCGCCATAAACGCCGCCGCCCGGGTGCATGAACGGGCCGACAAGGTAAAGCCGGTTGGCGCCTGGCACCGTGTACTGGCCGAGGTCGGGCGTCGGTCGATGGCCGACGGTCTGGTACATGAACGGCGCGCAGCCATGCATGTCGCCGTTGACGAAGGAGTTGGGCGAAGAGCGCTCCATGTCGAGGGGCGAAAGAGTCGTCCGCATGATGATGTTGTCGTCGGTGAGGTTGGAGATGAAGCGGCGGAAGTAGTCGAGGTTCGTGTCCGCCTCCTGTTCCTTGATTTCATCCCAGTAGGCCGGGCCGTGCCCCTCGATGTTGTAGGGCGCCATGGTGATCGCGTGGAAAATGCCGGCGCCGGCGGGAGCCCGCGTCGGGTCGGCGTGGGTCTCGTCGCCGCTGCCGGTCAGCGGCCGCGGCGGAATGCGCCGCCGGCGAAGATAGTCGAAGTCGTCAAGCAGGTCGGACAGGCGGTCGTAGGTGAAGTACTCAAGCATGGTCGCGCGCGTGATTTCCTCGCCGGCTAGATACTTCGTCCGCTCCTTCAGGTCGTAATGGCTGACGAAGAGGCTCATAGACGAGGTGTTCACCCGCTCGGCGCGGCGCACGACGCCCTGGTCCATCAGGCTGATGATGCCTGACTGGTCGTAGTACTGCGCCGTCGCGATGCAATCGACCAGGCTCGAGCTGCCGACCAGCGCGACAACCTTGTTGTCTTCCACCATCTTCTTGGCAATTTCCGCCGCCTTGTCCGGACGGGTCTGGTCGTCGTCCATTGAATAGGCGATTGGCCGCCCGTTGATGCCGCCATTGGCGTTGACGCAGTCAAAGTAGGCCTTGGCGCCGTTGGCGCCGTTGGAGATATCCGCCGCGCCACTCGCCGTCACGATGGCGCCGATCGGGATTGGCTGCCCCGTTGCGGGCTTGCCCGTATTCATTCCGCAATCGGCGGCAGAAGCCGCCGAAACGGCTAGTCCGGCAACCAGAGCGCAGGCCGCGCCGAGGAGCCACAAGGCTCTGGGTCTTGGCGGACACCCGCGTGCCTTGCCGGCGCGGCCCGCATCGTGGGCACCCGGTCTGCGTCGCAGACGAGCGCGGAAGCCAGATTAACCGGCAATTTCCCGGCGAACGATCGCGGCTCCCGCCACCATCGTCTGCATCTTTCCGAAGGCGACGTCGCGCGGCAGATATTTCAACCCGCAGTCGGGGGCGACGACGATCTTCTCAGCCGGCACATTGGGAAGCGCCTTACGAATACGCTCGGCCACCTTTTCCGGCGTCTCAACGTTCATGTCGGAAAGATCGAGGACGCCGAGGATGATCGTCTTGCCGGGCAGCGTGGCGAGCACCGACGTGTCGAGATTCGACTGCGCCGTTTCGATGGAGATCTGCTTCAGCGCCGTTCCGGCGAATTCCGGCAGGAACGAATAACCGTGCGGGCGCTGGTGGATGATCGCCGCGTAGCCGAAGCAGATATGCAGCGCGATGGTGCCGGTGACGCCTTCCAGCGCGCGATTGATCACCTTCAATCCATACTGGCGCGCTTTCTCCGGCCGCGCCTGCATGTACGGTTCGTCGATCTGCACTACGTCGGCGCCGGCGGCGAAAAGGTCCTTGATCTCGGCGTTGACCGCAGCGGCATAGTCGAGCGCCATCTCCTCGTCGTTCGGATAGAAATCGTTCTGCGCCTGCTGCGCCATGGTGAACGCGCCGGGCACGGTGATCTTGACCATCCGGTCGGTATTGGACTTGAGGAACTGCAGGTCGCGCACTTCCACGGCGTGTTTGCGCCGGATCTTTCCGGCAACGCGCGGTACCGGGTTGGGATGGCCTGAGCGGTCCATGGCCGTGCCCGGCTTATCGAGATCGACGCCTTCGAGCGCCGTGGCGAACCTGTTGGAGTAACTCTCGCGCCGCATCTCGCCGTCGGTGATGATGTCGAGCCCGGCTTCCTCCTGCGCCTTGATGGCGAGGATCGTGGCGTCGTCCTGCGCCTGATCGAGGTACTCGGCCGGGATCCGCCACAACTCCTTGGCGCGCACGCGCGGCGGAAGGCGCGCGGCCAGCTTGGCGCGGTCGATCAGCCATTCCGGTTGCGGATAAGAACCGACAAGCGAAGTTGGAAAAAGCTTGTTCATGCGGCGTCTCTCCCCGGCGGCGGCGCGTCTGGCGGCGCCCTGACCCAACCCGGGCAAACTTTATGGGAAGCGCCCTGCCTTGTCATGCTTCGCGGGCAAGGGTCGGCCCGCAAAATCGTGCCCGCCCGATCACTTGAGCCAAGACCCCGCACCCACCAGCGGCTATACTTCGTTCCGATCAAAGCCGTCACCATGGAGGAGACCGTCCTTGCGCAAGTTGCAGACCCAGGGCGTCCATCACATCACGCTGGTCGGGGCGGACCGGCGCAGCACGATCGATTTCTGGGAGGGCGTGCTCGGTATGCCATTCGTCTTCGATCAGCCGAACCTCGACGTGCCAGCGGAGAGCCATCTCTATTTCGACCCTGGCGACGGCCGGCTTATCACCATCTTCACCAACGAGACGCGCAAGCCCGATCCGACCGCGAACGCGACCGAGATCGGTGACGTCCATCACGTGGCTTTCTCGGTATCGCACGCGACGTTTTCGCAGGCGGTCGAACGGCTGGCGGAACGCGGCATCGCCAACAGCGGGCCGAAGGATCGCGGCTTCATGGATTCGATCTATTTCCGCGATCCGCTCGGCCAGTTGTTCGAGCTGGCTTCGTATCGCTTCGAGCCCCCGCAAGGCCGCACCCACGCGGAGGTGCTGCTCGCCGCGCATCACATCCGCGTCGCGCGTGGCGACTACAATATCAAGGAAGAACAGCTCGCCGATGCGATCGAGGACATGATCCGCGGCGATCGCGATAGCCTTTCCAAAGACCGCTCCGCCAAAAATCCCTATCGCAAGGCCAAGGCCGGCGAGGGCAAGGAACGCGTCATGGGAACCGAGCGGGCGACGACGAAAAAGCCGGCAAAAGGCAAGGTGAAGGTATCGTCGTAGGGTTCGCGCAGCGGTAGAGTAGCTTACGGCTGCAGCGTGTTGGCCAGCATTATCCGGGAAACCGCCGTCTCGCGGAAAGCGACCGGCCAGGCAAGAATGGGAGGAATGACATGACCGCCAAGCTTTACATACTGGAGGTTTCCAACACGAGCCGCCCGATCCGGGCGCTCATCGCCGAGAACAAATTACCGATCGAGGAGGTTGCGCTCGACTTCTACAAGGGCGAGCACGCCAGCGAACCGTATACCTCGCTCAATCCGAACGGGCTCGTGCCGACGCTCGACGACGAAGGCTTCGTCCTCACCGAAAGCTCGGCCATCATGAAATATCTCGCCGACAAATTTAATCTGGCGCTCTATCCGAAAGAGTTGAAGAAGCGTGCCAAGGTCAACGAATCGATGGACTGGTTCAACACCGGCTTCTATCGCGACTACGCCTACAACGTCGTCTATCCGCAGATCTATCCCCACCACAAGCGGCCCGGCGACGACGTGCAGAAGGGCACGATCGAGTGGGGCAAGTCGCAGACAAAAAAGTGGCTGACGGTGCTCAACGACCACTGGCTCGGCAAGGGCAACAAGTTCCTCGTCGGCAACGAGATGACCATCGCCGACCTCTTCGGCTACGCCCTGCTCACCTGCGGAATTGTCACCCGCGACGAGTTCAAGGATTATCCGAATGTCGATCGCTGGGTGAAGGAAGTTGCCAAGCTGCCGAGCTGGCCGAAGGTCAACGCGGCGCTGACGGGCTTCCGCGACTACGTCAAGGATCAGCAGTTCGTCAACGTCTGATCGTCCGGAAATTAGCTATCGATGGGGCGCCCGCGGGCGCCTCATTCGTTTGCAGGCGCCGCGTTCGACCAGTCGACCAGCTTCGACTTGTAGCTTGAACGCGGCAGCGTGCCGAACGGCAGCAGGTCGATTTCGGTGGTGACGACCAGGGCCTCGCGGATGCGGGCGCGGATGCGTTCGGCGAGATCGTCAGACGTCTGGGCCCCTTCGCCGACTTCGACCGCCACCGGCAGGGGCGGGTCCTGGCGGAAGTTTTTTCGGCGCGGGCGGACCGAGATCATCCCGCTCACCAACGGACTGAATTCGTTGACGATTTCACGGATCGCCGTCGGGAATACGTTGACGCCACGCACGATCAGCATGTCATCGGTACGCCCGATACAGCGCACCCTAGGCGCTGTACGCCCGCATGCGCACATCGACACCCACAGGCGGACATGGTCGCGGCTGCGGAAGCGCAGCAGGGGGGCGGCGCGATGGCGGAGGTGGGTATAGGCCAGTTCGCCTTCGGCCCCGTCGACCATCGGCAGCGTCTTGCCGTTCTGCGGATCGATCAACTCGAAGTGGACGAAACCGCGCCCGGAGAAATGCATGCCCTGCTTCTCGGTGCATTCGCCCCACAGCGACACGGAGATGTCGCCGAGTCCCATTGCTTCGGTCACCTCGGCGCCCCAGGCCGCCTCGATGCGCGCGCGCACGGCAGGCTCGCCGCCGCCCGGCTCGCCCGCAACCAGCACGCGTTCGACGCTCGATTTCGCTAGGTCGATGTTGCGCTCGTGCGCCCATTCGGCGATGTGGATCGCATAGGACGGCGTCACCACCACCGTGTCGGCCTTCAGCATTTCGATGGCCGTGACCAGGCGGTCCGTGCTGCTGCCGCCGACCGGTATATGCGTAAGCCCCATGCTGTTGAAGGCTTCCAGCGCGACGCCGGCTACGAACGGCCCGGCGTTGTAGGTCGAGATGAGGCGATTTCCCCGGCCCACGCCTGATGCCGAATACGAGCGGCTGGATATGCGCACCCAGTCTGCGACGTCCTGCAGCGTCAGCGGCACGTAGCTCGGCGTCCCGGTGGTCCCGCTGGTCGAGAAAACCCGCGCCACCTCGGACAGCGGCGGGATCAGGTGCGTGCCGATCGGGTTTTCGGGCGTGCGGCTGGCGCGCAGCTCGTCCTTTTCAGTGAAGGGCAGGGCGCTGATGTCGTCGAGGCCGCCTATTTCGGCGGCCGATCGGAAGCCGGCCCGGGTGAGCTTGCCGCGATAGAAGGCGGAGTGGACCAGGAGCCGCGCCGCCTGACGGCGATAGTCCGGGTCGTCGATCCGCTGCTGATCGCCCCACGGGCGGGCCTCGATGTCGGCATCGAACATGACGGCGGTCACGGCTGGTCGTGCCCGTCGTACGAAATCGCGTCTTCCGCCTTCGCCGCCATCAGGAAACCGATCGGGCGCGTCTGTTCTTCGGCCAGATGGGCCAGCAGCCCGGCGGTGCGCGCCAAGAGTGGGATCGCTTTGATCATGGCCGGCGGAAAATCGAGGTCGATCAGGCACGCGGCAATCGCCATCGACACGTTCATCGGCAATGGCCGTCCCCAGACCTTCTCGGCGGCTGGACCGAAGCGATGAGCAAGCGCGATTGCCTGTCCGGCGATCTTGCGTTCGGCGGCAAGCGCCAGGATGCGCTCGGCGCGCGGGTCGACCGGCTTGTGGAGGGGATGGCCGAAGCCCGGCATCTTCTCGCCGCGCGCGCGAATTTCACCGGCAATTGCCGCGACCACCGCGTCCGGATTGCCACCTGCCGCAACCCTTTTGCGCGCTTCCAGCAGCACGGCGCCACACGCCTCCGCGCTGCCGAGGATGACTGTCCCGGCGCCGAGCAGGCCTGCGGCGAGCGCTCCCTGCAGCGCGTCGGGCGCCGCGGCAAGCGTCATGCGCGCTGCCACTGCCGTCGGCGTCAGGCCGTGCTCGGCGATGGCGACGAGCAGGAGATCGAGGAAATAGCGCTGCGTCTCGGTGGGCTCGCGGCTGGTGAGCAGAAGATAGAAGTATCCGGTGAAGGTGATCCCGCCCATGAGATCGCCGGTGAGGTCGCGACCGCGCACCCGGACGTGGGTCGCAGTAGCTTCGGCAATCGCGGTCCTGGCCGTTCCCGGCTTCCCGATGAGCACCCGGCCCTCCCGATTGTTTCCGAACCGTTCCGCGAGTGAGCGGACGGCGGCGTTATGCCAGCTGGAGATGAGCCTTGTAGATCGACCGGGCCGTCGTCCAGTTGGATAGCATCCAATCTAGGTCACTATTGCGCTGAATACGACACTCGTTGAGTGCGGTAACGAGATGCCGGTTGGAGAGCTCGAGGTCAACGTGATCGTCCAGCCCATGGGCGTAGGTCGCCAGCGCCGTCGCGCCGGCGTGCAATTCGAGCGCATCGCCGATCCGCTGCAGAACCTCGGCGCGCCAGAGAGGATGGGTCGGGTCGAGCAGGGGCCGCAGCCGCGTCTGCTGGAATTGCAGGGCGCCGACAAAGATGGCGAGCTGTGCCGCGTTGCGCCTGTCGGCGGTCTGGATCGCGCCCTGCAGCGCACGGGCGGCGCCTTCCGGCAGCGCCAGCGATCCGTCGAGCCGATCCGATATCTTCTGCTGGAGTCCGTTCTCCGGAAGAATCGCCAGCAGCGCGCGACCGCTGTTTACGGCGTGCAGCCTTATCGCATCGAGCGCCGCCGGCAACGCCGCGCGGGCGGCGATGTCGGCAACGGCGCGCCGCTCGCCAGCTGCAGCGCGCATCGCCGCACCGCGGCGAGTCAAACCGGCGTAAGCGAGCACGCCGCCGCCGAGAAGCAGAAGCCCGGTGATGAGGATCTGGTAGGTGAACAGCCATTCGTTCCAGGAATTGGCGTTCGCCCGCGTCCACCAGACGACGAGCGCGAGCGCGATGAGGGCGAGGAAGACGCCGCTCCTCGCGTTAAGCCGCCAGCCGATGCCGACGGGCAGGATGCTGCGAAACGTCTTCAGGCGCGCCAGTCTGAATTCGGCGAGCGCCATGCCGAGGGCAATCGCAAGGCCCTGGATGATGAACTGCAACGACGAAGCCAGTCCCAGCATCTTCAGCATCTGCCCGAGATGGGTCAGGAACAGCGCCGCGCCGCCGACCGCGATCAGGCTGCCGATGCCGCCGCTGATGGCCGTGCCGCCGAGGACCGCCGCTGCGATCGGCGCCAGCAGATAGGGATCGCCGACGTTGAGCGTCGGGTTGCGGATGAAGGCAGACAGGAGGATGCCGGTGACGCCATAGAGGAATCCGGCGGCGCCGAACGCAGTGATCTGGTAGCCGGTGACGCTGAGGCCGGCGATCCAGGCTGAGCGCGGATTGGCGCCGACCGCAACGAACCGCCGCCCGATGGTGGTCTTGCGCAAGACAAAGGTGAGCATCGCGATCAGCAGCACCGCCACCCACACCGAGACGTTCAGGCCGAGATAGCGTGAGCTGCCCCAATCGGCGAGAAGCGGAGGGACGCGCGCCTCCTGCGGCAGCGATTCGCGATACCAGAGGGTCGCGCCGGCCGTGATGCCCGCTACGGCCAGCGTCACGATCAACGCGTTCAGCTTGAGAACGGCGACCAGGAAGCCGTTGATCAGTCCGACCAACGTAGCGAAAACCAGCGCGGCGACGATGCCGATGAGGATGGCGTCGTCGCTGCCGCCGGAGAAGCCCAACAGCATTGTGCTGGACAGCGTGATGATCGCCGGGATCGACAGGTCGATGCTGCGCGAGATGAGCGTCAACGCTTCGCCGGCTGCCGTGATGGCCAGGAACGCCGCGAACGGGATGGTCGCCAGGATCGAATTCGGCAGCAGGCTGCGCGGCGCGATGATGCCGCCGACGAGGAGCAGGGCCACCAGCGCGATCCAGATAGCCGCGAAGCGCAGCTGTATTGCCGGCCGCCGCGCCATTGCGGCGTTCGAACTCGCCGCTTCAGATGAGACGCTCATGGCGCCGCGACCGCCGTGCGGAGGTTGGTCATCGCAGTCTTCAGCCGCGCCCAGCCCCGCGCCACCGGCTGCCAGCCGGAATAGAGGAGCACGGCAAACAGCGTCAGGGCGCCGCTGATGATGATGCCGGCGCCGGTATTGAAGCCGAGCAGCGTGATGATGTTGAGGGTCAGCGTGAAGAAGAGAGCGCCGAGGATGGCGCCGACGAAAGACCCGCGCCCGCCGGAAAGCGCTGCTCCGCCGAGCACGGCGGCGGCGATGCTCGTCAGGGTATAGCTGGCGCCAACCGTCGGGTGGCCGACGCCGACTTCCGAGCACAGCATGAACCCGGCGATGACGGCGAGGACGCCGGAAAGCAGGTAACCGCGCAACTGGACGAGATCGATGCGTACCCCGTTCCGCTTGGCCGCCTCCTCGCGGAAGCCGACGGCGCGCAGCCTGAGGCCGCTGCGCGAACCGTAGAGCCAGAAGTCGCCGAGGACGGCGACCGCCAGAATGACAAAGAACGAAATCGGGATCGTCCCGATGCTGGTCTGCAGGACATCGATGAAGTCCTGGCTGATGACGCCAAACGGCGATGGCCGGCAATAGAGCGCCAGGCCCTGTAGCACGCTGAGCATGGCGATGGTGGTGATCACCGGGTTGACGCCGATGAAGCGCACCATGAAGCCGTTGACAAGGCCGACCACCGCGCCGACCAGCAGGCAGACCGCGATGCCGAGCAGGATCGCGCCCGGCCCCATGGCGTCGGCGATGATGAACGACGCGAGCACGACCACCAAGCTCATCAGTGAGCCGACCGAAATATCGAAGCCGCGCACCATCAGCACGTTGAATTGCGCCATGGTGACCAGCGCCAGCGGTGCAGCCGCGAGCAGGATATGGCGGATGTTGAGCGCCGACAGGAACACGTCGGATTGCGTCGCCGCGTAACCACCGACGGCGAGCGTGAGCACCAGCAGGAAGGCGAGAGGCACCCACCATTTGTTGCTGTTGCCGGAGACGATATCGCGGAAGCTGGTCCACGAGAACGGGCTCTCCCGCGACTTCGCCGTGACCGTCTCCGTCGAGACGGCGACCTCGCGCGACGTGAGGAAGGAGGCGACGATGCTCTCCTCGGTGATCGCCGAGCCGACCAGCGTGCGGATGATGCGGCCGCGCGAGAACACCAGTACGCGATCGCAGATGCCGGCAAGCTCGAGTGCGTCGGAGGAATTGACGATGCAGGCGACGCCCTGTTCCGCCTTGGCGCGGATGGCACGGTAGATATCGAAGCGCGCCTTGGCGTCGACGCCCTGCGTCGGTTCGTCGATCAGGACAATGCGGGCATCATTCAGGAAACTGCGCGCCAGCACGGTTTTTTGCTGGTTGCCGCCGGAAAGGCCGCTGATCGGCTGGTCAAGGGTGGGCGTTGCGATGCTCAGGTCGTCAACCAGCGCGGCGGCGGCCGCGCGTTCCGTGCCCGCCGACACGACGCCGGCGTTGGCGAACACCTCCAGCACCTGCACGGTAATGTTTTCGCGCACGCCAAGCGCCGGGAAGATCGACTCCTGGCCGCGATCGGCGCTGAGCGAAAGGATGCCGGAAGCGAGTGCCGCCTGCGGCGTGGTGCCCTTCACTTCCTTGCCGTCGCAAAAGATATGCCCGCTCGCCGGCTCGATGCGGCCAAGCGCCCGGATCGCGTCGCGCTGCCCGTTGCCTTCCGCGCCCGCGAAGCCAAGCACCTCGCCGCGCTTGACGTAGAACGTGACGTCGCGGAATCGGGCGCCGCTGAGGCCGGTGGCCCAGAACGCGACGTCGGCGGCTTCGATGTCGGCCTGCCGCCGCGTCGGATATTCGGCCTCGATCGGCCGGCCGACCATCAGCGTGATGAGATCGTCCTCTGACAGGCCGCCATCGACGGCGTAGGTGCCGTGGCCTTCACCGTCGCGCAGAATCGTGACGCGGTTGGCGAGCGCCAGAATTTCCGGAAGCCGGTGGCTGACGTAGACGACGGCAGCGCCCTTGGCGGTTATGTGCCGCAGGATGCCGCTGAGTTTCTCTACGCCGGCGAGGTCGAGGCTGGAGGTTGGCTCGTCGAGCAGGAGAACCCTGGGCTCAGTGGCGAGCGCCTTGACGATCTCGAGGAATTGCCGGTCGGCCGGCGTCAACTGGCCGACGAGCGTGTCGGGATCTATGCCGAGGTCATAGGGGGCAAGCTGCCGCGCCGCCCAGCTGCGGGCCGTCGCCACGGAGGGCGGGTCGAGGGCGGCGAGCACGAGGTTCTCGGCGACCGTCAGTTCGCGCACCAGCGAATCGTCCTGATAGACGGTGGCGAGGCCGAGGCTGCGGGCGAGTAGGGGATTGGCGACGGAGAGCGGTCGTCCCATGATCGAGATACGGCCGCTGTCGGGCACCACCGAGCCGCTGGCGATGCCGAGCAGCGTGCTTTTGCCGGAACCATTTTCGCCGAGCACGGCGTGAATCTCGCCCGTCCGCGCCTCGAAGCTGACGCGGTTCAGCGCCTGGACGCCAGGGTAGCTCTTGGAGATGTCGGTGAGTTCGAGCGATGGTCCGGCCATTCACCCAGCTTCCTTCCCTGCACAGCGGACGGGCGCGGACTTGTTGATCCGCGCCCGCCGAACTTAGCCGATTGCTGCCTGAGGCGGCTTACTTCTTGAACATCGCCTTCAGCATGTCGCCGTCGACGCGGGTCGAGCCGGAAGCGTCAAGCGGCAGGTCCGGGTTGCAGATGCCCTTGACGACCGGCCGGAAGCGGAACGGCACGTCGACCGTCGTCGGAATATCCTTGCCGGCGAGGTGCATCATGGCGGCCGTCAGAGCGACGCCCGACTGGAAGTTGTGACCCGAGGCGAAGTAGATGTGGAAGTCCGGGTCGGCGAGCTTTTCCCAATCGCAGAAGAGGCCCTGCTCGTCGGTGCGCAGCGCGACCGTGACCGCCGGCTTTTTGCCGGCCTCCTGGTACGCGCGGAGACCGCCGCGGAAGCCGTCGGCGTATTCGTAGACGACGCCGTCGACGCTGTCGTTCTGGGCGAGGAAGCCGGACATCGCCTGGAACGCGCCTTCCTGCGTCCAGTTGGTATCGGCCTTGCCAAGCAGCTTCATGCCGCCGAGCTTGGTCATCTCGGAGTCGGAGCACTTCTGCCAGCCGGCGCTGAGGCCGTTGCCAGGCGTGCCGCCGAGTTCGACCACGTTGATCGGCTTCTTGCCCTTCTCGGCTTCAGCCACGGCATCGATCATGCCGGTGCCGAGCTTGCAGAGATCCTCACTGACCGTGGTCAGGTAATCCTTGCCGGCGTCGCCGCCGACATAGGTGCCGTTATGCAGCACGACGGTAGCGCCGGCAGCAGTCGCTTCCTTGATCGAGGGCAGCAGGGCCGTGCCGGCATCGGCGAACACGACGATGACGTTGGCCTTCTGCGCGGTCAGGCCGCGGAGATCGGCGATTGCCTTTGTCGGGTCGGACCGGGCGGAAGTGTAGATGATCTTCTTGATGTTCGGATAGGTCAGGGCCTCCATGATGAATTCCATCTTGGTGACCTGACGCCAAACGTTCTCGCCGAAACCATCAGCCAGCGCGACGGTAAGATCGCCGTGCCCGGTGTCGCAGACCGAATCCTTCCAGCACTGCAGGGCCAGCTTGCGCTGGTCGTCGGTGAGGCCCTTGGCAAAGCGGGTGAACGACTCGGTGATGACCGGGTTCACTTCGGTCGTGCCGAGCGACTTCATCTCGAGGTCTTCGGCGGTCGCGGCGTTAGCGGAGGCGCCGGCAGCCAGCGCCAGAACGGCGCCGGCGAGGCCGGATACGGCCCACTTATGCATAATCTTCATAGGTATTCCTCCCAAGGTGTTGCTTCTTAGTTTTGGTGCTGCGGAGCGTCCGCAGGTCGTCGAGTTTCCTACTTCCCCTTTAGCCAGGGGTATCGCGCGGTATCTTTTCCCGCGTAGTCCGGATCGAGATAGATGAAGCAGCGCTGGATCTTCCAGTCGCGGATTTCAAACACGTCGCACCAGTTGCCGGCGGCCCACTCAGGCACGCCCGCCCGCCACGGTCCGTCCTTGTGCTCGCCGTGGCTGGTGCCTTCGCACACGACCACGTCGCCGCCGGAGAAGATCCAGTTGAAGTGCGAGTAGTGGTGGACGATGGACTTCAGCGTGCCGCCGACGTCGCCGAAGCATTTGCCTATTTCTTCCTTGCCGCGGGCAACGCCCCATTTCGGGAAGTAGACCTGGGCGTGATCGTCGAAGAGATCGAGGATCGATCCGCCCGTCGAGGTGACACCGCCGTTATCGAAGGCTTTCAGATATTCGATCGCCACCGACTTGCGCTGCTCGTCGGTCATCGTCTGCTTGGTCAGTGCCATTCCGGTCTCCTCCCTGTCGTCCCGTGAACACGCTGAATGATGTTTTTCTTCGGCCGGATTATTGCGCCGCCTCGCGATGGGCTGCGTTGGCGGCAAGGTAAGCGAAAGCCAGGAACGGCCCCAGCGTGGCGCCTCCGGCCCAATAAGCTCGGGCGGAAGCCGAGGCCACGCAATTGCCGGCGCCGTAGAGGCCCGGGATCGGCTTGTTCATGGCATCGAGCACCTGACCGTTGGCGTTGGTCGCCGGACCGCCCTTGGTGTCAAGGTTGCCGCCGGTCATCAGGGTCGCGTAGTACGGCCCTTTGCCCGCGAACGGGAACATGGTCGGGTTCTTCCCGGTCTTCGGTGCGGTCGGTCCGTTGAACAGCAGTTCGACCTGCCGCTCGCCGCGATGGAAATCGAGATCCTTACCCGCCTTGGCGAAGCCGTTGAACCGGCTGACCGTCGCCTTGAGATTCTTCGCGAAGTCGTCGGCGACTTTCATGTTGCCGATCTGGCGGGAATATTTCTTGACGCGCTTCTGGATGTGCGCGACCAGTTCGTCCCAGGTCGCGCCCTTGATGACGTGCGAGGAATCCGCGCCCTTCGGCACGATGAAGCGGCCGTATTCGTCGCTGGCCGAATGGTCCTGGCTGCGCTGGTCCCAGATCGCGACCATCACCAGGTTTGGGTATTCCGATTTGGTCGGGTCCCACTTGAAGAAGGCCTGCGCCGACTCGTTGTACGCCAGTTTCTCGTTGCTGACGCGCTTGCCGTGCATGTCGACGTAGATCATCGAGTCGCCGGACGGCGAGAACGTCCCGATCAGCGTCGGGTCGTGCTTCACCGCTTTTTCCAGCACGATCGGGCACATCCACGCGTAGTTCATGTTGCGCAGTTCCGCGCCGACCGCCGATCCGATGTGGACGAAGTCGCCTTCGTTGGTCGGCGCCGCGCAGCCGCCCAGGACGGGAGCGCTGAGGTAGTTTTTGCGTAGGTCAACGTCGTGGGTAAAGCCGCCCGAGGCGAAGATCACCGCCTTGCGCGCCTTGAAACGCTGGGTCTTGCCGGCTGCATTGTCGGCTTCGACGCCGACGACGCGGCCACGATCGACGATCGTGCGCTGGACCCGGTGGCTGGTGCGGATGTCGGCGCCGGCCGCCTTGGCGGCCTTGCTCATCGTGATAATCGCGTGCACGCCGCCATCCGACATGGACTCGCGCGCCTGCTTGGTAACCAGCACGCGCCCGAGCGGCGCCTTGTCTTCCGGTATCTCGGCCCAGTAGTCGGGCACGCCGGCGCAGTGGCGATACTCCAGCGCGCCCTTCTTGTTGAGAAGTTCTACGGCGGGCGAGGCATTGTCGTAAATCGCCGCACACGCCTCGTATTCCCATTCGCTCATGCCGAAGCGCGGATGGTTGGGATTGTAAACCTCCGGGCGCGACAGGCGCGCCATGTAGCGGATGCAGTCGTCCTTCGTGTCCTTGAGGCCCATCGCCCGCATGGGCTCGTTGTTGGGTACCCAGTACCAGAACGCCGCCTTCTGTGTCGTGCCGCCGAGCTGAGGCGCCTTCTCCAGAAGTAGCACCTTGTTGCCATGCCACGCCGAGAAGCAGGCCGATGCCAAACCGACACCACCGCCGCCGACGATCACGATATCGAATTCGTCGTCGAACCTTCCTGCCGCCGCCGGGGCGGGCGACTGACGCGCGATGGAACCCACGTGCATTCCTCCCAGATATTTTGTCCGCGCTTCGGCGCGGACGGACTTCAATATTATTGTGGACGCCTCCCAGCAGCGTCCAGCACCAGGCGGTCCGTTCGGATTGCGAACAGTAGTGCGCCATGCGCACAATCGATAGCAAGTCCCGGAGTCAACATCAACCGACTACGACGTGAACCAGACTGGTCGGCTGCGCTCGCAATGAGCAGCCGGGAGATCACGGCGCAGGCTCTGCGCATGCTCACCCGCGGTTTCCGCCACGCCCGTTCCGTAAACGAACGCGTGTGCGATTTGCGAACACGGTCGGCTCTGAGCCGCCACGCCCGCATTAGCTGGGCGGGACGTTGAAGCGCTTCACCCGCGGGTCGGCGCGACTACGTCGGGCGCGGCGAAAACCGGAGCGTCCGGGAGGCATGCGCCGCACCGATGGAAGGCGACGCTTGTCAATTGAGCGGGCTCAAGTTTGATGATTAGTTCGTGATCGCGGCCGCCTGAAGCCGACGGCGGGCAAGGCGACAGCGGTGGCGTAGTTCGCCCGGGCGCCTTCGGCTTCGCCGATGGTGAGCGAGATTTCGGGCAACCCTTCGATGCTACCGGCGATGCGCGAGCCCGCCGCGACCGCGCCGATTGTTTGCGCGCTCGATCAACGAATGCTCGTGCATGAAGAGACGAACAGGCCGCTCCGTCTGTGACGGAGCGGCCTTAGACGTGGTACTCCGGACCGCTGAGGGGGGCGGGGAAGCGGTTCCGAAGCCCGCACGAAAACGCCGGGTACTGGAGCCGGGTACTGGAAATGGTTCCGGCAAGGAGTGGCGGGTCGTCTGCATTTTTTTTACCGGAACCGAACGTCGGCCGCCGCGTTTCATCACAAACCGACCGAGGAAAAAGACGGTGAAAACAGCCGATCCCAAAGTTTCCGACGAGGTATACCGAGCATGCGGCGGGCTCTCCCGCGCGAACTTGCCCTCTTGGAGTAACAATTCCGGGCTTGCCTGAATGGTTGCGGTCTTTGTTGTTGAGGGTCAGACCTGCCGCTTTCTTAACGCCGTCGCCGAGGTCCTGACGGGCTTTTCGCTGGCCCAAGGGCGCGGCAAGTCTCTTGGCGCGCTGCTCTCGCGGGAAAATTCGCTCCCTTTTGGCGACAGCTCCATCGGCCGTACCCTCAGTTCCGCCGGCGGCGGCGAGGGTGAGGAAGCAATCCGGATCGCCGATGGCACGGAGCGCCGATACGGCTTCCGGGTTGTCCCGCTTGATGCTGCGAGCGGCGAGGCAGTCGCGGTGGTCGAGCTGTTCGATCTCAGTGGCGAGACGGGAACCGCGCGCGCCTTCCGCGAAAGCGAGCAGCGATTCCGCCTGGCCGTCGAAGCCACCGGCATCGGCATATGGGATGTCAATGCCACCACCGGCGAGCGGCGATGGTCGCCCGAATTCTTCAAGATCCTCGGCCTGTCCGCCGACAGCAAGGCGGACGCCGCGCTATTTTCTGCGCTGATCCACCCGGACGATCACGATTGGGTCATGGAGGCCTACGACCGCGCCTATACCGCCCCGTCCATGGCAAACATCAACGCCGAGTTTCGCATTCGGCGGGCTGACGATAGCGCCGAGCGCTGGGTGAGCACCCACGGTCGCGTGAGCTATGACGCCGCCGGCCGCGCTATCCGCGGCGTCGGCACCCTGCAGGACATCCACGCCCGCCGGCGCAGCGAGCAGGCGCTGCGCGAAAGCGAGGAGAGACTGCGCATTGCCCTCGTCGCCGGTCGCATGGGAACCTGGCGTTACGAACTCACCAGCGGCGAGCAGCAGTGGGATGAGATGCAATATCAGCTGCTCGGCGTCGAGCACTCGGCCAATCCGTTACGCGCCCTGTTTCTTTCTCTGGTCCATCCCGAAGATAGCGAGGCCGTGGGCTATGACGCGGCGAACCTTCCGCCGCCGGGCAGCTTCCTCGATTCCGAATTCCGCATCGTCCGACCGGATGGCGCCGTGCGCTGGATCAGCGCCAGCGCGCTCATCCGTTATGACGCATCGGGCAAGCCGTTCGAGATGATTGGTGTTAACAGCGATATTACCGAGCGAAAGGAAGCAGCGGAAGCGCTGCGCCTGAGCGAGGAGCGCCACCGCCTCGCCGTCGAGGCGAATGCGGTCGGAACCTGGGATTACGATCTGGTTACCGGCGAGCAGCGTTGGTCCAGCCAGTTCAAGCGCCTTTGGGGATTGCCGGAAGACGCCGCTTCCGACGAGAATATATTGCGGCCGCTGGTGTCTCCGGCGGACTGGGCCTCGTTCCAGCTTGTCTGGCACGAGGCCGTGGCGCCGGCGGGGCGCGGGCGCATCGCCCTCGATTTTCGTTGCCAGCGGGCTGACGACGGTCGCCAGCTCTGGTGCACCGTGGCCGGCCAGGTCTTCTTTGACGCCCAGCACAGGAAGCCGCTGCGCGCTCTTGGCATCATGATCGACATAACCGCCGCCAAGGCGGCCGAGATGCGTCAGCGCCTGGTTCTTCGCGAAATGAACCATCGCGTCAAAAACAGCCTGGCAGTCGTGCAGGCGATCGTTTCGCAGACTCTGCATATGACGCCCGATCCCAAAGAGGCCTTCCAGCGCATCCAGTCGCGCTTGATGTCAGTCGCCCGCACGCATGACTTCCTCAACAAGGACGATTGGACGGGCGCTTCGCTGCGCAAGCTGATCGCCGGCGAGCTTGAGCCTTTTGCCGCTCCCGGCCGTGTCGAGATGGTCGGCGAATCGGTGCTACTCGATTCCTCGTCCACGCTCGCCCTCGGTCTTGTCTTTCACGAACTGGCCGCCAACGCAGTCAGGCACGGCGCGCTCTCGGTTCCCTCCGGCATCGTCAAGGTCGAATGGACGGTGAAGGCGGAAGCGCCTCTTCCGGTCGTGCATCTGGTCTGGGAAGAGCGGGGGTCGCCGCCTGCGCGCCGACCGGCCACCGCCGGTTTCGGTTCACGCCTCATCGAGGCGAGCGTGAAGGGCACCCTGCAAGGCACGATTCAATTGGAGTATCCCGCCGGCGGCCTGCGCTGCCACTTGACGTTTCCCCTGCGCTCGCCGTCGCGCGATGAGACCCTGCCCGAGGACACGGCAGCCGCTCAGATCGAAGCGGCTCCAGTGTCCTAGGCGTCGACGGTTGGCGGCTTGATGCGTGCGTTGCGTTGGAAGAACAGGGCCTGACTGATCACCGCCGATACCGTTGCCGGCCGGAACGGCTTGGTGATTAGAAACGCTGGCTCCGGCCGCTCCCCGGTCAGCAACTGCTCGGGATAAGCGGTGATGAAGATCACCGGAACCTCGAACTGCTGCAACAGGTCGTTGACCGCATCCAGACCCGAACTCATGTCCGCGAGGCGGATGTCGGCGAGGATTAGTCCCGGCCTTTGCGCCGTGGCGAGGTCCACGGCTTCCCGCCGCGTGCGCGCGATCCCGGTGACCGCGTGGCCGAGATTGGTTACCAGCGCTTCCAGGTCCATCGCGATGAGCGGCTCGTCCTCGATGATCAGCACGTCTGCGGCGATCTCCTCGGCGAGCTCGCGCCCGGATTCGTCGATCAGGCGAGATATTTCGGCGCCGTCGATATCGAGAATCTTGGCGGCGTCGTCCTCGGAGAAATCTTCCAGCGCGATTAGCAGGAAGGCCTGCCGCGGCAATGGCGCGATCCGGATGATGTGCTCGTCCGAGACCGTGGCGACCTCGATCTTGCGGATCGTTTTGCCGTTCACCGAATTCCATACCTTGGTGAACGCCCTATAAAGGGCAATGGTTGTGCCATCTTCACTGTCCAGCGCGCCGGGATCCTCGGCGAGCGCTTCCAGCGTGGCGATCACGTAAGCGTCGCCGGAGGCCTGGCTGCCGGACAGCGCGCGCGCATAGCGCCGCAGACGCGGCAGATCCTGCGTTACGGTTTGAGACGTCAGCATGGGCGCGGCCCTCCAGATCGGGCGGATTGCGATCCCGGCGTGAGGATCGCTGCAGGTATCCGACCGTGAAACATTATTCGCTCCTCCGAGTTAGAATGATACCCTGAAGCGACGGTGCGTTGACGCAGGCGGAAGATTACGTTGATGAAGACACAGAAACTGCCCCCGAAACCCGCCAAAGTTGCGCAGGCTAGGCGGTCTAAGCCGTCCCCGGGTCTAGACCGGGATATACAGGCAGCGATCGGGGACCAGCTGCGCGCGATGCACGATAGTATTCTACGGGAAGGCGTTCCCGACCGCTTCGTCGATCTGCTTGCCCGCCTCGACAAGCCACAGGGCAGTCGATAGCCGCGGATGGCTCTCAATCCCGCGATCCGCGATGACATTATCGCCACGGTGCCGCGGCTCCGCGCCTTCGCGATGTCGTTGAGCGGCAACCTCGACCGGGCGGATGACCTTGTCCAGGAAACATTGTTACGCGCGCTGGCCAACATCGATAGTTTTCGCCCCGGGACAAATTTGACAGCTTGGCTCTTTACAATTCTCCGGAACCATTTTCGTTCCGAGTATCGCAAGCGCCGCCGCGAGGTTGAAGACAGTGACGGCCACCATACCGAGGGTCTGAAGTCGCAGCCCGCCCAGATGGGCGCCGTGGAGATGGCAGAATTCCGGACGGCTCTCGACAAACTGCCGCCGGACCAGCGCGAAGCCCTCGTTCTCGTAGGAGCGTCGGGATTTTCCTACGAGGAAGCCGCCGAAATCTGCGATTGCGCCGTCGGTACAATCAAGAGTCGCCTCAACCGGGCCCGCACCCGTTTGGGCGAATTGATGGACGTCCAGGACGCCACCGAATTCGGCCCGGACGCCTCCACCCGCGGTATCCTGAACGGACCCTAGCCCCCTACTTCGCCTGCGTAGCGGGTGCAGGCGCGGCAGGGCTGTCTGCAGGCTGCGATGGGTCGGCAGGGGCGGCATCGGCCGGCGCCGCGGCGTTGGCGTCGGGCTTGCCCGCGTCTGGCTTGCTGGCCTCTGGCTTGCCGGCGTTGGGCTTGTTCGCGTCCGGCGCGTTAAGATCGGGCGGCATGCCGGCATCGACCTTGGGGGGCGCTGCCGCAACGGCGGCGTTTATCGCTCCGAGCGCCCAGCCGATGAGATCGGTCGTCGCCCTGCCGAACGCGGCGTCGAGCGCTGAAACGGAATGCGCGGCCGTATCGACCGCAGGGGCGGGTGCGTTCGCCTCGAAGACCTTGGCGGCAACGATCTTACCGTCAGCGTCGAGAATCTTCGCCGCAAAGGCGACTTGGGCACTCGCCGGCGCCGGTGCGGTCGCGATACGGAACTGGCGAATGGCGATGGCCAGTTGATAGTCCGCATGAAGGCCGCCGGCGTCGGTGCCGACTTTCAGGTACCCGGCGTTTTCGAAGCTCTGGATGATGCGTGCCTGGAAGACCAGCGGCAGGTTGTCCACCCAGCGCGCGTCGGGAAAGGCCGGCGCTTCGCCGTCGGCGGTCTGCTCGATGATCCTCTGGTTGTCGAGCGCAATTACCGCAGTCGGATTGGGCACCGCCAGTTGCGCATCGGGCAGGGGACCAAGGCCGGGGAAATCTTTCGGCGCGGTCAGGTCGAAGCTTGTCGGCGCCGTCTCCGCCTTGCCGCCGGTCAGCCGCTCGAGCCCTTGAAGAATTCCATCGATCTTGGTGGAGTTGCGCGCCAGGGCTCCTGAGAATGTATCGATGTTGCTGATGGCGTCGTGCAGCGAATCGGCGTTGTCGGCAAGAATGGTATTGAGCCGGCCAAGGACGTCGCGCGCCGCCTGGGTCATGTCCTTTATCTCTCCCGGTTCGGCGACCAGGATGGAGGGCTGGTCGCCGCTGGCAGAGAGCGGGGCCGAATCGGGCGCGCCACCCACCAGCGCCACCTCGGCCGTCCCGGTGAGTCCGCTGAAAACGAGGCCGACGCGGGTATCGGTGCGCACCGGGGTCGCGCGCGCCACCGAGATCGTTGCCATGACCTCGCCGGGAGCGTCGGCGATCAGTCCGAGATCGGTGACCTCGCCCACCGGCACCCCGTTGAAGAGCACCGCCGATCCTCGCGACAGGCCGGAGATCGATCCCTCGAAACGCACCTGATAGGGGGTCCGCTCGGCGAGACCGCCGCTGTTGGAGAGCCAGAAGACGAAGCCGATGCCGGCGGCCGCGACCACCAGCACGAACAGCCCGATCAAGAGGTACCGCGCCCGAATTTCCATGGCTCAAGCCTGTCTGAGGTTGTTGCCGTCCACCGGCTCAATAATGCGTCCACGCCCGCTGCTGAAATACGACTTAACCCAGGGATGCTGCGAGGCCAGCATCGTCGACATCGGTCCTTCGGCGACGATGTGCCCGTCGGCCAGCGCCGCAATCCGGTCGCAGGCGGTGCGCAGGCTGTCGAGGTCATGGGTCACCATGAACACCGTGATGCCGAGCGTTCGTTGCAGCGTGCGGATGAGGGTGTCGAACTCGCCGGCGGCGATCGGGTCGAGCCCCGATGTCGGCTCGTCGAGGAACACGATCTCCGGATCGAGCGCGAGCGCCCGCGCCAGTCCAACCCGCTTAGTCATGCCGCCGGAGAGTTCCGCCGGATATTTGTTGGCATCGTCGGGGCTGAGGCCCACCATCTCGAGCTTCACCGTCGCCAGTTCGTCCGTCAAAGACTCGGACAGCCGCAGGTACTGGCGCATGGGAAATTCTATGTTCTCCCGTGCCGTCAGCGACGAGAACAGCGCTCCCTGCTGGAATAGGACTCCCCAGCGCCGCTCGATCGCCCGCCAGGTTTGCTCTGGCGCGATGTCGCGCTCGACGTCGAAGACGCTGATCGTGCCCGATAGCTGGGGAATGAGTCCGATGATCGTACGCAGCAGCACCGACTTGCCGCGCCCGGATCCACCGACCACGCCGAGGATTTCGCCCGGCCGCACGTCGAGCGACAGGTGGTCGAGCACTATCCGGTCGTCGAATCCGACCACTAGGTCGCGCACCTCGATCACCGGTTTTTGCTCGGCCATGGCGTCACATTCCGATCGCGGCGAAGAAGATGGCGAACACACCGTCGAGCACGATCACCAGGAAGATCGACTTGACCACCGAGGCGGTCGTTTGCAGGCCGAGCGATTCGGCGCTGCCCTTGACCCGCAAGCCTTCGGTGCAGGCGACCACGCCGATGATCAATGCCATCACCGGCGCCTTGATCATGCCGACCTCGAAATCGCCCACGGTTATGACGTCCTTGAGACGGGAGAGATATATCGCCGGGCTCATGCCGCCGTAGAGCGCCGACACGATCTCGCCGCCGAACAGCGCCGCGATCGAGCCGAGAAAGGTCAGCACCGGCAACGCGATGATCATGGCGATGATACGCGGCAACACCAGCACCTCGACGGGATCGACGCCCATCGTCCGCAGCGCGTCGATTTCCTCGCGCATTTTCATCGAGCCGAGCTCGGCGGTGTACGAGCTCCCTGACCGGCCGGCGACCATGATCGCCACGATCAGGACGCCGATCTCGCGCACCACCAGGATGCCGACGAGATTGACGACGTAATCCTCGGCCCCGAACTTGCGGAAATTGAAGATGCCCTGCTGCGCGATGATGCAGCCGATCAGGAAGGTTATGAGCAGGATGATCCCGATCGCCTGCCAGCCGACGCGATCGAGGTGATGCACGATCGAGGTAACGCGGAAATTCCGCGGCCGCCTAAGAGCGCGTGCCGAGGCGAGCACGATCGCCCCCAGCGTGTCGACGAGGCCGAGCAGGTCCCAGCCGACGCCGACGGCGCCCTCGCCGATCTGCTCGATGCGGGCGACGACCCCCCGTTCCTTTTGAGCCTCCGGCAGAGGCTGCCGGTTGGCCGCATGCACCTTGTCGAACATGCCGCGATAGCGGTCGGGAATTTCGGTAAGTCGCGCCGTCGTCCCGGCCGCCTCTAGCCGGCGGACGGTACGTTCCAGCAGCCAGGTGCCGAAAGTATCGATCTTCTCGATGCCGGCGATGTCGACCTCGGCGCTTTGCGTGCCGCTACCGCCGATGGCCCTGGCGTCAACAAGCTGTTCGAGCCGGTCGGCGTGATCGGTCGTCCACGCGCCGCTGGCCACCAGCCGGAGGCGGTCGCCCTCGCTTGCGATCTCGAATAGTGGCTCGGCGCTCAAACTTCGCTTACCCGTCCTGGTGTCTCGAATCGATCTTTTCGCGTTTCCCCACAGGAGGATAAACCCGGCCGCGACGGGGATCGCAAGATACCCGGGTCGCTTTATACCCTGCCGGCGGGCATTTTCGTGGCGCTGACGGTACCTGGCCGGCTCCCCCAAGGTCTTCAATCGCTGGTACCATTGTCGGCAAGCGCAAGGAGCGGCGATGAAGATTAGGACTGACGACTACCGCGTCCCCGAAGGTGAAGCCGTCGATCTCGCCAAGTGGCCGACCGAGGTGAAACCAGCCTACAAGTCGCACGGCGACTACAAACGCATGCTCGCGGGTCACGTTGCCGAACTGAGCGCGCTGCAGGAGATGCACTACGCCGCCAACCGGTACGCTGTGCTCTTTATTTTCCAGGCGATGGACACGGCCGGCAAAGACGGCGTCATCCGCCACGTCATGTCGGGTGTCAACCCGCAAGGCTGCCAGGTATTCAGCTTCAAGCATCCTTCCGGGGAGGAATTGCAGCACGACTTCCTTTGGCGCACCACCCGCTCTCTGCCCGAGCGCGGCAAGATCGGCATATTCAACCGGTCGTACTACGAGGAGGTGCTGATCCTGCGCGTCCATCCCGAGCTTCTGGCCGCCGAAAGTCCGCCTGAGTTGCCCACCCATGACCGGATATGGGAGGAGCGCTATCGCTCGATCGTTAATCTGGAGGAGCACCTTCACCGCAACGGCACGCGCGTGGTGAAATTCTTCCTGCATATCTCCAGGGAAGAGCAGCGCAAGCGCCTGCTCGCCCGCCTCGATGACCCGCAGAAGAACTGGAAGTTCAGTCCCGATGACGTTGTCGAGCGCGGCTTCTGGGATAAGTACATGGCTGCCTACGAGGCCTGCCTCGGCGCTACCAGCACCCGCGACGCGCCCTGGTACGTCGTCCCCGGCGACGACAAGGAGAATGAACGCCTGATCGTAATGCGGATTATCCTCGAAACCTTCCGTTCGCTCGATCTGGCCTATCCAACCGTGGACAAGAAACGCGCCGGCGAATTGCGCGCCATTCGCCGGCAGTTGGGAAAATAGCTTCGGGGGTCCGCCGGCTCCGGGCATCGCTGGCGCCATTTGGCGGGCCGTGTGACCGGCATCACAACCGCCAGGCGGGTGTTGCACGGCGCGGCCGGGCCGGGCGATCCCGCGTCCTGGCGGCGGGTTAACCGCCCGCGGCCTCGCTTTCCGTGGCGAATCGATTGGCCGTTGCTGTCAAGTCCCGTCGACAACCGAATGGCCTCGGCGAGTAGCGTTCTTCCGCCGGGACCGCTACACTGGCTGCAATTGAGCCCTCCCATCCTCCGAGAGATTTCGAACGCCATGGTTTCCTCGCCAGTCGGTTTTCACGTTCGCCGCCACGGAGTGCGCTTTGCGTTTCTGGGCGCTGCGCTTCTTGCCCTGTCGACGCTTGGTTCGCCTGTCGCCGTCGCCGACGGTGGTCCCTTCGATGGCCTCGCGGGCCGCTGGGCAGGCAACGGCGTGGTCACCTATTCCGATGGCACGAAGGAGCGCCTTCAGTGCACCGTGAAGTATGATCAGAGCGAGCCGAACAGCATCTCGCAGTCGCTTGCCTGCAGCACGAGCAGCGACACCTACAACTTCAAGATCAACGCGTACTATCGCAACCAGGCTGCCTCGCTGGTCGGCCACTGGGATGAACTGGTCCTGCAGATCAGCGGATCGATCAGCGGCACGGTTTCCAACGGCCGCATTTCCGGCAATCTCCGCGGTCCCGGCTTCCAGGCCAGCGTCATCGTCGATACCAAGGGCGACCACCAGACCGTGACCATCGACGCACCCAACCAGCGCATCAGCCAGGTGGCGATCGCGGTGAAGAAGAACTAGCGCCCGGCTTTTACATGTTCGGGTAGTTAGGCCCGCCACCGCCCTCCGGCGGCGTCCAGTCGATGTTCTGGTTCGGGTCCTTGATGTCGCACGTCTTGCAGTGGACGCAGTTTGCCGCGTTGATGACGTAGCGCGGGCCGCCCGCCTCCTCGACCCACTCGTACACCGCCGCCGGGCAATAGAGCGCCGAGGGCCCGTCATAGACGTCGTGCTCGGAGATCTGCTGCAGCGCCATGTCGCGAACCCGCAGGTGCACCGGCTGGTCTTCCTCGTGCAGCGTGTTCGACAGGAAGACCGAGGACAGACGGTCAAAGGCGAGTGCGCCATCCGCCTTCCCGTAGGGCACGGGCGCCGCGTCAACGCCGGGCTGGGTCGTGGCGTAGTCCGATCCACCGTGCCCCAGCGTGCCGAGCAGCGAGAAGCCCAGCGTGTTCGTCCACATGTCGAGGCCGCCGAGAGCAAAACCGCCAAGCGTGCCAAACCGCGACCACAACGGCTTGACGTTCCTGACCGGTTTCAGGTCGCGGCCGATGGCAGAGCCCCGCCATCCCTCGTCGTAGCCGGCAAGGTCGTCATGGGCCCGGCCCTCGGCCAGCGCCGCCGCCGCATGCTCGGCCGCCGCCATTCCCGACAGGATGGCGTTGTGGCTGCCCTTGATGCGCGGCACGTTGACGAAGCCGGCGGCGCAGCCGAGGAGGGCGCCGCCTGCGAACGTCAGTTTCGGCACCGACTGAAGGCCCCCCTCGCTGATCGCCCGTGCCCCGTAGGCCAGCCGCTTGCCGCCGGCGAAGATGGGCGCAATCGCCGGGTGGGTCTTGAAGCGCTGGAATTCCTGGAACGGGGAAAGGTGCGGATTCTTGTAGTTGAGGTGCACGACGAAACCGACCGACACGAGGTTGTCGCCCAGGTGGTAGAGAAATGAGCCCCCGCCGGTGCGGTTGTCGAGCGGCCAGCCAAAGGTGTGTTGCACCAGCCCCGGACGATGGCGCGCCGGGTCCACCTGCCACAGCTCCTTGATGCCGATGCCGTATTTCTGCGGCTCGCGTCCGAGGTCGAGGCCGAAGCGGCGGATGAGTTGCTTGGCGAGCGAGCCGCGCGCGCCTTCGCCGATCAGCGTGTAGCTCGCGCGCAATTCCACGCCACGCTGGAAGGTTGGCTTGTGGGTGCCGTCGCGGGCTACCCCCATGTCGCCGGTGGCGACGCCAACCACCGCGCCGCGCTCGTCGTGCAGCGTTTCGGTGGCGGCAAATCCCGGAAAAATCTCGACGCCCAGCGCCTCCGCCCTGGTCGCCAGCCAGCGGCACACATCGCCGAGCGACGCGACGAAGTTGCCGTGATTGTTCATCAGCGGCGGCATGATGAAATTGGGGATGCGCAACGCCCCCGCGGTGCCCAGCCAGTAGAAACGGTCGCGGGTCACCGGCGTCTTTAGCGGGTGCTCGCCTTCCCGCCATCCGGGCAGCAGGGCGTCGAGGCCAATCGGGTCGATCACCGCGCCGGAGAGGATGTGCGCGCCGACTTCTGCACCCTTCTCGATGACGGCAACCGAGCGCTTCGGCGCAATCTGCTTGAACCGGATGGCAGCCGCGAGCCCTGCCGGCCCGGCGCCCACGACCACCACGTCGAATTCCATTGCTTCGCGGTCGCTCATCTCAATCTCAGGCTGGCCCACGCATGATCTCTGCGTTCTCCCGTAGCACGTACGTTTCCATGTGTTCTACGTCGCTCATGCAGGCCTGCGGCGGCTGGTTTCCGCGATTATTCCCTACCATAACCTGAACAATTCAAATCGAAACACGGCGACCTTGGTGACCGGATATTGACCGTTGATGGAGCATGGTCGTCCTGGGCCGGGGAGGGTTCCGCGGCCGCCAGACAAGGATACGCGCCGCCCATGAATGCCCCGGCTTCGGACGTCACCGCCACTCCCGATCTCGGGCGCATCACCGGCATAACGGGCTCCGGCGCCATCGCCCGCCTGTTCAAGACCGAGGCCGCCGAGCAAGACTCGCGCGTCACCATCGGCCGCCTGGTCGGCATTGCGGCCGACACCTCGCTGATCGTCGGCGCTGTCGTGCGCATGAACGTGTCGCCGCCCGCCGCCGACGATGTCCTCTCCGGCAGCCTCGTCGTCGACATCGACTTCATGGGCGAGATCAGAAACTACGGCACCGACAAGGCGTCGTTCCAGCGTGGCGTCTCGACCTATCCGACCATCAGCAACCATATCCAGCGCCTGGTCAGCGGCGACATCGCCACCATCCATCACACCGGCAGCGGCGAGACCATCGAGGTCGGTCGCCTGCGCCTCGATCCGACGGTGCCTGCCTACATCAACTTCGAGGAGCTGCTGCGCAAGCACTTCGCGGTCGTCGGCACCACCGGCGTCGGCAAGTCCACCGCGGTCGCGCTCATTCTCTCCGAAATCCTGGCGAAAAAGGCCAACCTGCGCATCTTCCTCATCGATCCGCACAACGAGTACGGCCAATGCTTCGGTGACCTCGCACATGTCGTCAGCCCGAAGAACCTCATGCTGCCCTTCTGGCTTTTCAACTTCGAGGAGATTGTCGACGTTTTCTTCCGCGGCCGGCCGGGCGTCGAGGAGGAGATGGAGATTCTCCAGGAACTGATCCCGATGGCCAAGGCGCAGTTCGCGGCCGGCTCGCGCGGCGATCGCGTCGTCCTGCGCCGGCAGGGTTCGGGCTTTACGGCCGACACGCCGGTTCCCTACCGTATTTCCGATCTGGTCAAGCTCATCGACGATCGCATGGGCAAGCTCGAGAACCGCTCGATCTGGACCAAGTATCACCGCCTGATCGCGCGCATCGAAACCCTCGGCCACGACTCGCGCTACACCTTCATGTTCAACAACCTCTTCATCGAGGACCTGATGGTCCAGGTCCTCGGCGACCTCTTCCGCTTGCCGCTTGCCGGCAAGCCGATTACGGTCATGCAGCTTGCCGGCTTCCCCGCCGAAGTGCTCGATTCGGTGGTGTCGGTCATGTGTCGCATGGCCTTCGAGTTCGGGGTTTGGAGCGACGGCGCCGCGCCGCTGCTCGTCGCCTGCGAGGAAGCCCACCGCTACGCGCCCGCCGACAAGAAGCTGGGTTTCGGCCCGACGCTGAAGGCGCTGTCGCGCATCGCGAAGGAAGGACGCAAGTACGGCGTTTTCCTCGGCGCCATTACCCAGCGTCCGGCCGATCTCGACGCCACGATCCTGTCGCAGTGCTCGACCGTCTTCGCCATGCGGCTCTCTAACGATCGCGACCAGGCCATCATCCGTTCAGCCGTTCCCGACGCCGGTTCCAGCCTCATCGGCTTTTTGCCGTCACTCGGCAACCGCGAAGGCATCGCCTTCGGCGAAGGCGTGCCGCTGCCGACACGCTTCCGCTTCAAGGACGTCCCCGCCGAGCGTCTGCCCCGCAGCCAGTCCGGCCAGCAGGCGAAGCTGGATTCCGACGGTGCCATCGACGCCGATTTCATCCATGCGGTCGTCGATCGCTGGCGCGAGGCCACCACCACCAACCAGCGCCCGCGTTCAAGTTTGATGGGCGCCGATGGCGACGCGATGCCGGATTTCGACGACGGCCTTGGCGCGCCGCTGATCCCGCGCAAGGCGGGCTAGCGCCGCCATTTGCGTCGCGGCTGTCAGGTAGCGACGAGCGGGCTTTCTCTCCCCCGGCCTTCGGATAGGATGGCCGCCCAAATTCGCGGGAGAGACCATGCCCATCCATAGCGTCGGCGTCATTGGCTTCGGCAAGATCGCCCACGACCAGCACGTCCCGTCGATTGCCGGCAATCCCGAGTTTCGGTTGGCCGCTATCACCAGCCAGCGGGGCCTGACGGTCGCGGGTGTCCCGACCTTCCGCGATCCGGCCGAGATGGTCGCCGCGCTCCCCGATCTCGACGCGGTTGCCGTCTGCACGCCGCCGCAGGTACGCTATGCCACCGCTCGCGCCATGCTCGCCGCCGGCAAGCACGTCATGCTGGAGAAGCCGCCGGCGGCCACGCTGAGCGAACTGCACGAACTCGCCCATTTTGCCGACCAGCAGCGCCGCGTGCTTTTCACCACCTGGCATTCGCAATACAACGCCGCCGTGACCGCGGCGAAGAAGGCGCTCGTCGGCGAGCGCGTCAGCCACATGGCGGTTAACTGGCGCGAGGACGTGCGCCGCTGGCATCCGGGCCAGAAATGGATCTGGACCTCCGGCGGCTTCGGCGTCTTCGATCCCGGCATCAACGCGCTGTCGATCGTCAGCCGCATATTGCCGATGCCGGTGTTTGTCGGCAGCGCCGACCTGACGTTTCCCTCCAACTGCGACGCGCCGATCGCCGCCCATCTCGAACTGCACGACGGCGAGGGCGGCAGGGGCCTCACCGCCGATTTCGACTGGCGCCATACCGGGACGCAGACCTGGGAGATCACGCTTGAGACCGCCAGCGGCAGGAAGTTCAAGCTCGAAAACGGCGGCGCCCGCCTGCTGATCGACGGCAAGCTGATCGTCGAGGAGAAGCCGACGGAGTACGAGCAGATCTACGCCCGCTTCGCCGAAATCCTCGCCGCCGGCAAATCCGACGTCGATCCGGCTCCCTTGCGCTTGGTCGCCGACGCCTTCCTCGTCGGCCGCCGGCTGACCACGGAGCCGTTCGTTGAATAGCCACCCGCGAACGACCGTCCTCTGCTACGGCGACTCGAACACATGGGGCACCGCGACCGTCGCCCGCCCGGACGGCCGCTACGCTCCCGACGAACGCTGGCCCGGTGTGATGCGCCTCGTGCTTGGTCTTCACTGGGACATCATCGAGGAAGGCTTGCCCGGGCGCACGACCGTCAACGACGATCCGGTCGAGGGCACCGAGAAAAACGGCAGCACCTATCTCCTGCCGTGCCTCGCCAGCCATAAGCCCCTCGATATCGTGGTCATCATGCTGGGCACTAATGACCTCAAGGCGCGCTTCAACAAGTCGGCCTGGGATATCGCCGCCGGCGTCGGCCGGCTCGTCGCTATCGTCAAGACCACCCCGGCCGTCGGGCGCGGCCGTCGCCTGCCGGAAATTCTCGTCGTCTGCCCGCCGCCGATGCAGGACAGCCTGCCGGGCTACGCGGAGATGTTCGCCGGGGCCCAACCGAAGTCGAAAGAGCTGGCGCTCCACATGCGCCGGATGGCGAAAGCCAACGGCGTGCGCTTCTTCGATGCCGGCACCGTCATCCAGTCGAGCACGGTCGACGGCTTCCATCTCGATCCCGACGCCCACGTGACGCTGGGCCGGGCGGTCGCGGGCTCGCTCTCCGAAATCTCCGGGAGCCTGAAATGACGACCGTTGCCGTCATCGGCGGGGGTATCGTCGGGTCGGCCGCCGCCGTCTGGTTGCTCGCCGAGGGATTCGACGTCACCGTCTTCGAGCGCGACCCCGACGCCCGCCCGGCCTCGACCGGCAACGCCGGCATCCTGAACCTGCCCGAGATTTCGCCGCTCGCCCGGCCGTCGATTCTCGCCTCGGTTCCCGGCTGGCTGCTCGATCCGCTGGGGCCGCTGACGTTGCGCGCCCGCGACCTGCCGGCGCTGACGCCCTGGCTCGCCCGCTTCGTCTATTCGGCGCGCCCCTCTCAGGTCGCCCGCGCCACCGCCGCCCTCGGCTTCATCATGAAGACAGCGCTGATTGATCACCAGGAGCTCGCCCGCCGCGCCGGCCTGCCCATCTACATGCGCCGCAACGGCTCCATCTATCTCTATGACACCGATGCGATCTTCCGTTCGGCGCTGTCCGAGTGGAAAGAACGCGCCCGCTACGGCGTCGACTATCGCGAGGTCACGGTAGCCGAGGCGCGCGCCATGGTGCCGGCGCTGAAGGGCGGCTTCGAACGCGCCTTGCTGACGCCCGACCAGTGGTCGGTGACCAGTCCGCTTGAAATCCTGCAGGGCCTTCGCAGCGTAGTCTCGGCGCGCGGCAGGCTGCTGACGGCCACCATCGACGCGGTCCGCTCCGATGGTGACAAGGTAACGGTGGCCGCCGCTGATGGGACAGCCAGCTCGTTCGACCGCGTCGTCATTGCCGGCGGCGTCTGGTCGCGTGATCTCGTCCGCAAGCTGGGCCTGCGCGTTCTGCTCGAAGCCGAGCGTGGCTACAACACTACCTTCGCCGACCCCGGTTTCTCGCTCGACATGTCGGTATTCTTTTCGGCGCACGGTTTCGTCGCCTCGCCGCTGAACGATGGCCTGCGTATTGGCGGCGCCGTCGAACTCGCCGCCGTCGATGCCCCGCCGAATTTCGAGCGCGCCAGGGCCATGCGCGCCAAGGCCCGCCGCTACTTTCCGGATCTGCCCGAGACCGGCGGCAAGGAGTGGATGGGCGCCCGCCCGGCGACGCCCGATTCAATGGCCGTCATCGGCCCACACCCGCAGGATCCGCGCATCGTTTTCGCCTTCGGCCACGGCCATCTCGGTCTGACCCTCTCCGCCGCCACTGCCCGCCACGTCACGGCGCTCGTCGGCGGTCGACGCGAGCCGGGTCTGGTCCCCTTCGGCATCGAGCGCTTCCAATGAGCCGCCACACCTTCTTCTGCGTCGATGCCCACACCGCCGGCAATCCGGTACGCGTCGTGGTCGGCGGCGCGCCGCCGCTCACCGGCGCCACCATGAGCGACCGCCGCCAGCACTTCATTCGCGACTACGACTGGATTCGCACCGGCCTGATGTTCGAGCCGCGCGGCCACGATGTCATGTCCGGCTCCGTCCTCTACGCGCCGATCCGCGACGACACCGACGCGGCGATCGTCTTCATCGAGACAAGCGGTTGCCTGCCCATGTGCGGGCACGGCACCATCGGCACCGTCACGGTACTGCTGGAGGAGGGGCTGGTGACGCCGAAGCGGGAAGGGCACCTGCGCCTGGAAGTTCCCGCCGGAATCGTCGAGGCGGAATACACCCGCGACAATCACGGCAACGTCGTCAACGTGCGCATCCGCAACGTGCCGGCGTTCCTGTTTCAGACCGGCCTATCGGTCGAGGTCCCCGACTTCGGCCATCTCGTCTTCGACATCGCCTACGGCGGCAACTTCTACGCCATCATCGAGCCGCAGGAGAGCTATCGCGACCTCGACGATCTTTCCGCCTTCGATATCCAGAAGCTCTCCCCGGTGGTCCGCCGCCTGGTCAACGAGAAGTACACGTTCGTGCATCCGGAGAACCCGACCATCTCCGGCGTCCGCCACATCCTGTGGGCGGGCAAGCCGCACGATCCTTCGGCGAACGCCCGCAATGCCGTCTTCTACGGCGAGAAGGCCATCGACCGCTCCCCATGCGGCACTGGCACTTCCGCGCGCATCGCCCAGCTCGCCGCGCGCGGCCAACTCAAGGTCGGCGACGACTTCGTCCACGAATCGATCATCGGCAGCCTGTTCCACGGCCGCGTCGAGGCCGCCACCAAAGTCGGCGACTACGCCGCGGTCGTGCCCTCCATCGCCGGGCAGGCGTGGGTGACGGGCCACAACACCATCTTCCTCGACGACCGCGATCCCTTCGTGAAAGGCTTCAGCGTTCTCTAGCAGACATACGCGACTTCGCCGTATTCGTTGTCGGTCGACCTCAATCGCATTTCACCGGCGGGCTCGCCGCCAGCCCGCCGCTTTGGCGGCGTCTTCCGAACAAAACCACCGCTCGCCCTTCAGCCAGTCGATATGCGTCATGTCGTAATAATATTGGCCGGGCACGTGGTAGATGCGCTCTGCCGTGTTGACACTGATGTTGCCCTTGATTGGACAACCGACGAGCGGCGGACCGAAGTCGGCGGCCAACGCAATTCCAACTACACCTGTCACAATCGCAGCGCCGGCAACCGTCGGCCATCAGCTCGCGCGCACCCGTCGGTGACCGGCTCTTGGCTGCCGGACAAGGGCATCCTCACACGGGTGTCTGACTTGGCGCATTGCAGCCTCGCCAATCGAACTGGCGGCAGCAGCATGGGCACGCGCAGATTGCGGGATGGATAAGGAAATCGTTCAAATAGAAAATGAGCGGCGGGCGAGCGAGTCTCGATCCCGGCTCGCTGGTTAGGCGCTCCAGGCCGGCCGCGCCTTCAGCGCCGCCGCCACGATCCGCTCGACCGCCGCCTTCTCCTCGCCGATGAGTTCCAGCCGCGGCGCCCTCACCGAGGGCGAGGTGCCGCGCACGAGATGCTCGACCAGCTTGATGTTCTGCACGAAGCGTAGCGACACATCGAGATGGAGCAGCGGCATGAGCCAGCGATAGAGGTCGCGCGCCTCCGCGATCTTGCCCGCAGCGACGAGCCTGAAGAGCGCCACCGTCTCCTTCGGGAAGGCACAGACGAGTCCCGCCACCCAGCCGACGGCGCCCAGCATCAGGCTTTCCATGGCGAGGTCGTCGACGCCGGTGAAGATGGCGTAACGGTCGCCGAGCAGGTTGATGAGATCGGTAATGCGGCGCACGTCCCCCGAGGATTCCTTGATCGCCACAAAACGCTTCTCGTCGGCGATCTCGGCGAACATCGCCGGCGTTACGTCGATCGTGTACGCGGGTGGGTTGTTGTAGACCATGATGTCGAGGTCGGTCGCCTTCGCTACCGCACGGAAATGCGCGATTACCTCGCGCGGCGTCGCCACGTAGCGCATCGCCGGCAGTACCATCAGCCCGTCCATGCCCGCCTTGGCGGCGCGCTCCGCCAACCGCCGGGCGGCGCCGGTGGAATCTTCCGCGATGGTGAGGAACACCGGCAGTTTTCCCGCCGCCGCCTTCGCCGCCGTGGCGATGGCGATCTTCTCGTCGGCGTCCAGCGTCGAGGCTTCGCCGAGCGAGCCGCAGCAGATGACGCCGTCGACGCCGGCCTGCATCTGGAACGCGACGTCCGCCGCCACCGCCGCGAGGTCGACGCCGTCGTCTGCTTTGAACTTGGTCGTGATCGCCGGAAAAACGCCGCGCCAGTCAGCCTGTTTCATTTGAAGAGAGAAAAGACCAACCGTCCTGCGCGTCAAGGACCACGGCGAAGGCCTGCAAAACTTGACGAAGACACCTTATAGTTGCGCATATACTAAGACTGCAACCTGAAATAGGGGGTTTGAAATGTTGCGTCGCGTTGGTGGTGTTTTTGGCGCCATCGGTTTGCTGTCGCTCGCGGGGTGTGCCGGGTTCCCGGTCACCGGAACGACGCCAGAGCAATTTCTGGCTCAATACGGATACCTGGCGCAGATTCCGCCATCCGGGCTACACGGCCTCGGACCTATCGCATCCAAACGCCGTGAAAACATTAACAACAACACGGTGGTGTTGGCCTACATCTGCAGTTCGTCGCATCTGGTACTTCCGGAGCCGCCAGATTCGGCGAGCGCCGCTACCATTGGCTTTGGTCGTTCTCGCGACTTCGAGCTAACCGCTCTGGACTTACCCAGCCTCGGTTTATCGGCAAGCGCAAAGTATGTTCACGACATAACACTCAGCTTCGACAACGCCACGGTCGAGGAGTACTCGCTTGAGGATCTGCAGACCATCAAGGATGCGTTGGCTCCCACGCGTAAGAGCATTGTGAAAAACCGGCTGCGCAAGGGCAACGCCTATCAGGTTGCCGGCGTGTTCAAGGCGGACCTATCTTACAAGATCAGCTACAACGCCAACATCAGCGCTTCTGCCAAGCTGGCGGTGCTCAAGGAACTGAGCGCCGCATTCGGTCTGACCGCGACCGGCAACCAAAGCGAGGAAGGCAAGGGGCTGTTTTACGGCGTCAGCTTGAGACACGTCGGTCCGACGGCGGTGGCCAACAAGTAACGCCAAGGGCCCTCGCGTCTCGAAACGCGAGGGCTACGCCCGCGCTACACCGCCGCGTTGGCAGAGAACAGGTGGACCCGCGCCGGGTCGAAGATGACGCCGACGTTGTCGCCCGTTTTCATCTTCACGTCGCCGTCGTCCTGCACGACGATCTGCCCGGCCGGCGTCTCGACGTACATGATGGTGGCGTTGCCCAGCCGTTCGAGGATCTGCACCGTGCCACCGAGGCTCGCGGTCGGGTCGTTCGGCGCGCTGAGGCGCACGTGTTCCGGCCGGATGCCGACCTCGATGGCGCCCGGCTTGTCGAGGCTGGTACGCGTCGTCAGTTTCAGTTGATGCCCGCCTGGCAATCCGACCACCGCTTCCTTGCCGCTCGCCGATTTTGTCTCGACCGCGACGAAGTTCATGGTTGGCGAGCCGATGAACGAAGCCACGAATTTGTTTGCCGGCGCGTGGTAAAGGTCCATCGGCGTGCCGACCTGTGAGATGACGCCGCGGTCGAGCACCACGATCTTGTCGGCCAGCGTCATCGCCTCGACCTGGTCGTGGGTGACGTAGATCATCGTCGTCTTCAGTTCCTGATGGAGCTTCGCGATCTCGACGCGCATCTGCACGCGCAGCATCGCGTCGAGGTTGGAGAGTGGCTCGTCGAACAGGAACACCTGCGGCTCGCGCACCAGCGCCCGGCCTATGGCGACGCGCTGGCGCTGGCCACCGGAGAGTTGCGCCGGCCGCCGGTCGAGCAGTTCCTCGAGCTGCAGCAGATGGGCGACCTCGTTGACCCGCCGCTCCATGAAATCCTTCGGCACTTTGGCGACGCGGAGCGAGAAGCCGATGTTCTGGCGCACCGTCATGTGCGGGTAGAGCGCATACGACTGGAAAACCATCGCGATGCGCCGCTTGGCCGGCGGCAGGTTGGTCACGTCGATGCCGCCGATGAAGATGGCGCCCGCGGTGACCACCTCGAGGCCGGCAATCATGCGCAGCAGCGTGGATTTGCCGCAGCCGGAAGGGCCGAGCAGGGCGCAGAACTGGCCCTCGTCGACCGTGAGGTCGAGATGCCGGATGGCCTCGACCGAGCCATAACGCTTTTTCACTCCACGCAGTTCGACAGTGCTCATTGGTTTCCTCCCTGGCCGGCTATGCATATCAGCATTTCGTCCGCCTCGCGATTGTCCTCGAAAATGACGAACCCGCTATTGTTTCGGCGGGAAGACATAGACGAGAAGGAGCAGGATCGGCCCGAGCGTCAGCGCCGCGTCGGCGAGATTGAAGACAAACAGGACACGTTCGCCGAAATGGAGCAGCAGGAAGTCGACGACGTGGCCGAGGCGCACCCGGTCGATGAGGTTGCCGATCGCGCCGCCGAGGATGCAGGCGAAGCCAATTGCTGCCAGCCGCCCGCCGTCCTGGGTTCGCGTCCAGAAGACGAACATGGCGACGGTAATGGCAAGCGTCGCCGCGACCAGCACGCTCCCCGAGTTGGAAAGAAATGAGAAGGCAATGCCGGTGTTCTCGACCCGGTAGAGGGTGAGGATGGGGAGCACGTCGGTAGGTTCGCCAGGAGGCAGCCATGCCGTCGCGACCAGTTTGGCGATCTGGTCGAGCAGAACCACCGCGATGGCGATGCCGAGCCCCACCGGGGAGAGGGGGCCTTCGGGCCGCCCGGTGCGCCATGTCGCCATCAGAGTTTCAGGCTCCCGCGCCGGATCTCGAAAAGCATGATGGCGCTTGCCACCGCGAGGTTGAGTGAGTCGGCCTTGCCGCCCATCGGGATCTTCACCAGCGTGCGCGCTGCCTGCGCGGCCTCCGCCGTCAGTCCCGCCTGCTCGCCGCCCATGACGAGCAACACAGGCGTCCGATAGGTCGCCTCGCGGTAGTCGGTTTTCGCGGCGAGGTGCGTGCCCACTACCGTGCCGGGCCAGGCGGCCGCGATCTTCTGGAACTCGTCGCGGCTGACGCGCGCCAGCGGCACCGCGAAGATCGAGCCCATCGTGGCGCGCACCGCTTCCAGCGAGAACGGATCGACCGTGTCGCCGACGAGGACGACGCCGGCCGCGCCGACCGCGTCGGCGGTCCGCACGATCGTGCCGAGGTTGCCGGGATCGCGCACCGCTTCAAGCGCGATCCATACGTCGCCGCCTTTCGGACGTATCGCCGAGACGGCGGTGAGCCGCTGCTCGAACACGCCGATTACGGTCTGCGGATTGTCGCGCCGGCTGATCTTGGCGAGCACCGCTTCGCTGACCGCCAGCACCGCGCCGCCGCGCGCATGCGTGGTGGCGGCGAGCCGCGCCACCAGTGGCTGCCCGCCCACGTTGCTGGCATGAACCAGAGTGCGCACCGTCCACCCGGCTTCGACCGCGTCGGCGACCAGTTTCAACCCTTCCGCCACGAATAGCCCGCTCGCTCTGCGGTTCTTCGGCAGCGCGAGGCCCCGGATTTCCTTGACGATCGGGTTGGCGAGGGAGGTGATCGTCTTCACCGCGCCCGGCGACGGCGGTCCGCGTCGCGTCTCGTTCATGGCCGCGACCATCGCGAGAACAGTGACGTCGACAGCTTTCGCCCGCCGCCTTCTTCCTGCAGCACCAGTTCGCCCGATTCGAGGAGACCGCCGCGCCCGTTCAGGCATTCGGCCGCCAGTTCGTCGATCGAGTAGAAGGACGCGCGGATCGAGTAGGCCGTCAGGATGAGGAACAGCGCGCGCTCCGACAGCAGCCCGACGCAGGCGGCGAGCAGCGGCTTCAGGCTGGTGAATATGTCCCACACCTCCCCCTTTGGCCCGCGCCCGAATTTCGGCGGGTCGAGGATAATGCCGTCGTAGCGCGAGCCGCGCCGGCCTTCGCGCTCGACGAATTTCCCCGCGTCTTCGCAGATCCATCGGATCTTCAGGTCGTCGAGGTGCCCGAGCGTCTGGTTTTCGCGCGCCCACCCGATTGCTTTCTTCGAAGCATCGATGTGGGTCACCTCCGCCCCGGCCCTAGCGGCCACGAGCGACGCCACCCCGGTATAGGCGAAGAGATTGAGAATCTTGATCGGCCGGCCGGAACCGGCGATCAGGTGCTTCATCCAGTCCCAGTGCGTCGCCTGTTCGGGGAAAACCCCGACGTGGCGGAAGCTGGTAAAGCGGCCGAGGAACGGCACGCCGTCGTAGGAAATCGGCCAGGTTTCGCCAATCGGCTTGCGATAGCGCCAGCGCCCGCCGGATTCGCCGGCCGCCTCGTCGTCGGCGGTGCCGACGAACTTCGCGTCGGCCGCCTCCCATTCGCCCGACGGCCGCCGTGGCGACCACAGGGCCTGCGCCTCCGGGCGCACGATGCGGTACTTGCCGTAGCGCTCCAGTTTTTCGCCGTTGCCGGAATCGATCAGCGCGTAGTCGCTCCAGCCTTGCGTTTCGAGGATGACCGGAGCGCGGCGGTTAAGCCGCTCCGCCGCCGCGACCCGCCGTGCCGGGGATTCGTTCGTTGCCACCGCGCGGTTCTAGCCGCCCGGCGCGTAAAAGCCAACGAAGCGGGGATTCGCTCCGCGCTTGCCGCCGCCGCCGTTGCCGTGCCACCATGGAAACCCTCAAGGCCGAGCCTGCGGTTTCGCGGGCGGGTCGCCAGCGGCGGCGGCGTTGGACGACGATCAGCACAGCGCGAGCGTTGGGCGGACCTTACTGGAAGGGCGATGCAATTATGGAAATGACGGGCGAGGTCAAGATCGCGGCGCCGCGCACCAAGGTGTGGGCGGCGCTCAACGATCCGGCGATTCTGAAGGCGGCGATCCCCGGCTGCACCGATCTCACCAAGGTCTCCGACAATGAGATGACCGCCACCGTCGCCGCCAAGGTCGGCATGGTGCGCGCGACCTTTACCGGCAAGGTCACGCTCTCCAACATCAAGCCGCCCGAGAGCTATACTATCGCCGGCGAGGGCAAGGGCGGCGTTGCCGGCTTCGCCAGCGGCGGCGCCGACGTGAAGCTCACCGAGGTCGCCGGCGACACCGTGCTGCGCTATACCGCCCGCGGCCAGGTCGGCGGCAAGCTGGCCCAGGTCGGCGCCCGCCTGATCGACGCCACCGCCAAGCAGATGGCCGACCAGTTCTTCACCAATTTCGCCGACGTGGTCAGCGATAATCCCATCGCTCGGGTCGAGCATGCCGTCGAGCACGCGGTGGAAGAGGCGGCTGGCGCCGTCGTCGAGGCGGGCCGCGAGGCCGAGGAAGAAGTTGAGGGCGCCGCCGTCCGGGGTTTCCTTGGCGGGCCGATGATGTGGGGCCTGCTTGCCATCGTGGTCATCGCGGTCGTCATCCTCATCATCCGCTGAGGTGCCCATGTCCGTCGTCGAACTCTCCGTCAATGGCAAGAATGCGTCGGCCGAGGTCGAGGACCGCACGCTGCTGGTCGAGCTGCTGCGCGAAAAGCTCGGCCTCACCGGAACGCACGTCGGCTGCGATACATCCCAGTGCGGCGCGTGCCTGGTCCTGATGGATGGGGTCGCCGTGAAGTCGTGCACGGTGCTCGCCGTCCGTGCTGCCGGCGCCCGGGTCACCACGGTCGAAGGTTTGGCGACCGGGACGCAGCTGCATCCCATGCAGCAGGCCTTCCACGAGGAGCACGGACTGCAGTGCGGGTTTTGCACGCCGGGCATGATAATCTCGGCTATCGACATGGTCCGCCGTCTTGGCCCGAATCTCGACGAGCCGACGATCCGCCACGAGCTGGAAGGCAATATCTGCCGCTGCACGGGCTACCAGAATATCGTCAAGGCGATCGCCTCCGGCGCCGCGGCGATGGGGCGATAGAGGGCAGGGCGATGTACGCGACACGCTATCACCGGCCGACAACGCTGCGCGAAGCGGCGGCGCTGTTCACGCCCGATGCACGCTATATCTCGGGCGGCCAGACGCTGCTTCCAACCATGAAGCAGCGCCTCGCCGCGCCCGGCGACCTGATCGACATCGGCCGCCTGACCGAACTGAAGGGCATCACGGCTGCCCCCGATCGCGTCACCATCGCCGCCGCGACGACCCACGCCGAAGTCGCCGCGTCGGTGGACGTGGCGCGGGTGATCCCGGCGCTCGCCGCGCTCGCCGGCACCATCGGCGATCCCGCCGTCCGCCATCTCGGCACCATCGGCGGTTCGCTCGCCAACAACGATCCCGCCGCCGACTATCCAGCCGCGGCGCTGGCGCTAGGCGCCACGATCCACACCGACCGTCGGGCGATTGCCGCCGCCGATTTCTTCAAGGGCCTGTTCTCGACCGCGCTGGCAGACGGCGAGATCGTCACGAGAGTGGAGTTCCCGGCCCCGGCCAAGGCTGCCTACCGGAAATTCCGCAATCCCGCCTCACGCTACGCCATGGCCGGCGTCTTCATCGCCCGGCTGCAGGATGGCGCCGTCCGTGTCGCCGTCACCGGCGCCGGCGACAACGGTGTCTTCCGCGCCACGGCTATCGAGGCGGCGTTGACGAAATCGTGGTCGCCTGCGGCCGTCGATGCGGTGGCCATCGCCGCAGACGGCCTGTTCTCCGACATCCACGCCACCGCCGCCTATCGTGCCAACCTCATCAAGGTGATGGCGAAGCGGGCGGTGACCGACGCCGGCTAGGCGCTATCCGCGCCAGCGCCGTCCGTCGAGATTTACGTCAAAGCGTCCCGGCGCGCGCGCAAACGCCGCGATGCCGCCAAGTGCCGCGTCCTCCTTGGTGATGATCGCGGTCGCCATCTGCCGGAGCAGCGCGTCGTACGGCGCCTTGGCGGTGAAGGCGTCGCGAAACGCGCCGGCCTTCAGCACCGGCGCGATCTTTCCCGAGATGCCGCCGCCGAGGAAGACGCCGCCGTAGGCCATGAAGATGAGCGCCAGATCGCCGGCGACGCGGCCGAGATAGGTGGCGAAGAGCGTCAGTGTCTCCGTCGCCTGCGGGTCGCTGCCGGCAAGGCCCGAAGCCGCCACCGCCTCCTGCGTCGGCTGACGAGGTTTGACGCCGTCCGTCTTGCAGATCGCGCGGTAGAGCCGGAACATCCCCGGACCGGAGAGCATCGCCTCGGCGGTAATCCGCCCGTGCACCCTTTCGGCGTTGGGCCAGAGCGCCATGTCGCGTGGCGTCACCGGACCAAGGTCGATGTGCGGCCCTTCTCCCGGCACCGGCACCCAGATGCCGCGCGCCCGCACCAGCGCGCCGACGCCGAGTCCGGTTCCGGGCCCGAGCACCACGCGCACCGCATCCGGTCGCGAGGTGCCGCCGCCGATCGGGTCGAGGTCGCCGGGTTTGAGATCGGGGAGCGCCAGCGCTTGCGCCTCGAAATCGTTGAGGAGGATCATTTCGGCGAGCCCGAAGCGCGCGATGGATTTCCGCGGCTCGACCACCCAGCTCGAATTGGTGAGCGCCACGCGGTCGCCGGCGATCGGTCCGGCGAGCGCCAGGATCGCCGATTTCGGCGACGGTGCGCCGCGTTCGATCACCGCTTTTTCAACGGCATCGTCGAGGGTCGGTAAGTCGGCCGCATGCACATTGGGCAGCCGCTCGATCGGCGCGTCGGCATGATTGATGAGCGCAAAGCGCGCATTGGTGCCGCCGATGTCGCCGATGAGAATCGGGAAGGGCAGATGGTCGAGATAGTCCGCCGCTGCGGCCACGGCTAATCCTTGACGTACGGCTTGCCGTCCGCCGCCGGCGCCCGCGCCCGTCCGATCAGGCCGGCAACCAGCACGAGCGTGGCGATGTAGGGCGCCATCGCCAGGAATTCGGAGGGGATCGGCGTTTGCAGTATGGCGAGTTTCTGTTGCAGCGCGTCGGCGAAGCCAAACACCAGCGCCGCCATCAGCGCTCCGACCGGGTGCCAGCGCCCGAAGATCATCGCCGCAAGGCCGATGAAGCCGCGCCCGTTCGTCATATTGATGTCGAAGCGACCGACCGAGCCCAGCGTGAACCACGCGCCGGCAAAGCCCGCCACCATGCCGCCGATGGTCACGTTGATGTAGCGGATGCGATAGACGTTGAGGCCGAGCGTGTCGGCGGCCTCCGGATGCTCACCCACCGCGCGCGCCCGTAGGCCCCAGCGCGTGTGAAACAGGTAGTAGGTGCCGATCGCGATGATGATCGCGGCGCCGTAGACGAAGATGTTTTGCTGGAAGAACACGCGGCCGACAATCGGGATGCTGCTCAGCAGCGGTATGTCGATCCCGTCGAAGATTGGCGCCTCGTTAAATTCATGATGCACCGTCAGCACCTGGCTGGTGACGTAAGAGGTCAGGCCGAGCGCGAACAGGTTTATCGCCACGCCGGCGATGATCTGGTCGACGCGGTAGGTGATGACTAGGGCTCCGAGAATGAAGCCCATGATGCCGCCGACCGCGACCGCCGCCACCAGCCCGATCCAGCCACCGAGCAGCGAGCCGACGATGGCGCCGGTGAAGGCGCCGGAGAGCAGCATGCCCTCGATGCCGATGTTGACCACCGCCACCCGCTCGGAGAGCACTCCGACCAACCCGCCAAGCGCGATCGGCACTGCGCGCACGACCGTCGCCTCGAGCATGCCGGTCAGCGAGAAGTCCTTGCCAGCCGTTGCCCATACCAGGAACGTAGTGACGGCGAGGAAGAGCCCGAGGCCGAGGAAGAGGCTCGAGCGGCGGGCGGCGCCGCGCACGAACTGACGTCCGCCGAAAAAGGCGAGCAGCGCCGCGACGATGTATATGTATGGCGCCGCCGGAACGACCAGGTTGGGCAGCGCGATGACGTCGCCAGGGAGCGCCAGCCGGAAGGTGGCGTCGCCGACGGACCCGAGGCCGAGGACGGCGGCGACGAAGACGGCGAGGCCGATCAGCACCCAGCCGTTGATGAGCGTCGAGCGCCGCTTGATGGTGTCGAGGCTGGCGGACCTATCCGGCGCGGTTGCGGTCATGGTCATCTTGTCACCGCCGCTTTCTTCTGGAAGGCCCAGGGGAAGGCCGCGCGCATCAGCAGCGGCGCGGCGACGAAGGCGATGATCAGCGACTGTATGATGGCGATGAGGTCGATGCGGACGCCGGCCGAAACCTGCATCTGCCGGCCACCGGCCTCCAGCGCGCCGAAGAGAATGCCGGCGAGCAGCACGCCAACGGGATGCGAGCGTCCGAGCAGCGCCACCGCGATGCCGTTGAAACCGCCGCCGCCCGTGAAGCCCGGCGAGGCGCGACCGAGCACGCCCAGCACCTGGACGCCACCGGCAAGCCCGGCAAGCGCACCGCTGATCGCCATCACCACGACGATGATCAGCCCCGAGCGCATGCCGGCGTAACGCGCCGCAAACGGGTTGAGACCGCTGGCCCGGAATTCGAAGCCGAGTGTCGTCCGGAACAGCAGCCAATAGACGAGCGCCACCATGAGCAGCACGATGATATACCCGGCGTTCAGCCGCAGGTTTGGATCGAGCCAGGTCAGCAGTTTCGGCAGCATGGCGCTGTCGAGCACCGATTGCGAGATGGGGTCGTGCCGCCCGGGCTTCTGGATCGGCGGATTGCGCAACAGGTAGCCGGTCAGTTGCGTGGCGATCAGGTTGAGCATGATGGTCGTGATGACTTCGTGCGCCCCCGTCGCCGCCTTTAACCAGCCGGCGATCGCCGCCCACGCGGCGCCGACCAGCGCGCCGACGAGGAGCGCCAGCGGCAGATGGATGAAGATCGGCAGGCCGGGGAACGAGAAGCCGACGGCAACGGCCGCCATGCCGCCGAGCATCATCTGGCCTTCGGCGCCGATGTTGAACAGCCCGGCGCGGAAACCCAGCGCGATGCCGAGCGCGGTGAGCGTCACCGGCGTCGCCGCGGTGAGCGTTTCGGAGAGCGCCGAGATCGATCCGAATGATCCGCTGAACAAGGCGCTGAACGCGGCGCCGATCCTTGGGACGTCGACGCCGGTGAGCAGCATCGTGATGCCGCCGAGCACCAGCGCCAGCGCCACCGCCAGCACCGGCACAATGACAACATCCTCGACCTGGCCACGGGCCACCACCACCCGTTGCAGCATTTCGCTGGTGGTCGGCGGGCCTTCTTCGTTGAAGCTCACGCCGCCACCCCCGCCATCGCGAGGCCGATGTCTTTCACGTTTGCTGTCTCGCTGGTGAAGCTCGCGACGATGCGCCCGCGGAACATCACCAGGATGCGGTCTGCGAGGCTCATGATCTCGTCCAACTCCGTCGACACGATGAGCACGCCGACGCCGCTGTCGCGCGCCGCGATCAGGCGGTCGTGGATGTATTCGATCGAGCCGACATCGACGCCGCGCGTCGGCTGCGAGGCGACCATCAGCTTGATGTCGCGCGACAGCTCGCGGCCGACCACCAGCTTCTGCTGGTTGCCACCGGAGAGATGATCGCCGAGGCTGAAGATCGAGGCGGTGCGCACGTCGAAATCGTCGACGATCTTGGCGGCCTCCGCATTGACCGCCGGCCAGCGCATCGTGACGCCCGAAGAAAAGCGTTTCTCGTAGTAGGAATCGAGCACCGCGTTTTCGGCTACCGTGAAGTCGGTGACCATGCCCGATTTCTGGCGGTCTTCCGGCACATGCGCCATGCCGAGGCGATGGCGGGTCCGGCTTGAGGCGCCAGTGACGTCGTGCCCGAGGAACGAAACCGCGCCTGTCAGCGCGGGACGCAGGCCGGTGATCGCCTCGACCAGCTCTGTCTGCCCGTTGCCCTGAACGCCCGCTATGCCGACCACTTCGCCGGCGCGCACCTCGAACGAAACTCCGTCGACGGTTATTTCGTCGCGCTCGTTCAGCACCTTCATATCGCGCACTTCGAGGAGTGCCGCCCCGGTGTTGACCGCCCGCTTGTTGACCGCGAAGCGCACCGAGCGGCCGACCATCATCTCGGCAAGGTCGGCATCGGTCGCCGTCTTCGGGTCGCCTTCACCGACCACCTTGCCACCGCGCAGCACGCTGATGCGGTCAGCAACTTCCAGCACTTCGCCGAGCTTGTGCGTGATGAAGACCAGCGCCTTGCCGGCGTCGCGCAGCGACCGGATGATGACGAAGAATTCCGTCACCTCCTGCGGCGTCAGCACCGCCGTCGGCTCGTCGAAGATGATGACTTCGGCCGAGCGGAAGAGAACCTTGATGATCTCGACCCTCTGCTGCAGGCCGACCGGCATCTCCTCGATGATCGCGTTGGGATCGACCGAAAGCCCGTGCTGGCCGGAGATGTCCGAAACCTGGCGGCGCGCCGCCGCGAGGTCGAGATGGTCGAAGCGTCCGGTCGGCTCGACGCCGAGGACGACATTCTCGGCGACGGTGAACACGGGCACCAGCATGAAGTGCTGATGGACCATGCCGATGCCAGCGTGGATCGCGTCCTTGGCGTCGCGGAAGTTGACCGGCTTGCCGTCGATGAGGATTTCGCCGGCGTCGGGCCGGTAGAGCCCCGAGAGCACGTTCATCAATGTCGATTTGCCGGCGCCGTTTTCGCCGAGCAGACCGAGAATTTCTCCGGGCCGGATTGTCAGGTTGACGTCGGAGTTGGCGGTGACCGCGCCGAAGCGCTTGGTGATCCCGCGTAGCTCGATTTCCAAGAGTTTAGCGCCCCCGAATCCCCTGTTGGTCCCGCGCGCCCTAGCCCGCTCCTGCTTTTCTCGAAACCGCCGCGTCTCGACGAGGAGACGCGGCGGCTGTTGCCTGGTGCAAGGAGAACCGGCTAGCCGCCGACCTTGATCGAACCGTCGATGATCCCCTTGGAGATCGCCTCGACTTCCTTCTTGAGTTCGGCCGGCACCGACTTTTCCAGATCGTGGAACGGTGCAATGCCGACGCCGCCGCTCTTCAGGTCGCCGACCAGAACGCCGCCCTGGAACGTGCCCTTGAAGGCCTCGGTCACTGCGGTGTCCGTGGTGGTGCCGACCTGCTTGAGAACGGAGGTCAGGAAGATCTTCTTGTGGTCCGGATCGGTGTTGAACTGGTCGGTGTCGACGCCGATCACCTTCAGCTTGTCCGCGCCGAGTTCCATGGCGAGCGCCGCCGGGCCCTGGCCGACCTTTCCGGCCACCGGCATGATGACGTCCGCGCCTTCGTCGTTCATGCTCTTGGCAATGTCCTTGCCCTTGTCGATCGAGCTGAAGTCACCGACGAACACGCCGTCCTTCTTGACCGGATCCCAGCCGAGAACCTTGACCGACTTGCCCTTCTGCTTGTTGTAGTAGTTCACGCCCCAGACGAAGCCGTCCATGAAGTCGGTGACCGGGCCGCCGATGTTGATGCCGCCGAAGGTGCCGACGACGCCGGTCTTCGACACGCCCGCCGCCAGGTAGCCGGCGAGGAACGCCGCCTGGTTGGTGGCGTAAACCTGACCCAGCACGTTCGGGATCGTCGGATCATAGGCGAAGTCGACGATGGTGAACTTGGTGCCGGTGTTGGCGGTTGCGGCGGCCTTGGTCGCATCGCCGAGCAGGAAGCCGACGGTGACGATCACGTCGCACTTGGCGGTCACGAATGAATTGAGGTTCGGGACGTAGTCCGTCTCGGCCTTCGATTCGAGCAGCTTGGTCTGGAAGCCGCCCTTCTTGGCCGCGTCCTGCACGCCCTTCCATGTGTACTGGTTGAAGCCCTTGTCATCGACACCGCCGGTGTCGGTCACGGCGCAGGCGAGAAACGCCCATGCCGGGGCGGATGCACCGATCGCGACCGCCGCCACCAACGCGGCGAACGTTACGGAAATAGCTCTGGATTTCAACTCAACCTCCTACGGGTGAAAACTTGCAGCCACGCGCCCCTGCGCCTGGCTAATGCAAACAAGACTGCCCCCCTCCGGGTCGTGAGCCTTGCGGGTTCGCAAAAGCGCCGTGCTCGATGTGGGCTGTTTCCCAGCCTCGCATTTCCCTCTGTCATCGTCGAGAGGCATTGGGAAATGACGTACCGGCGGCCTGCCGGTCGCGGTCCGGTTACGCCGCACGCCGCGATAACCGCGGTGCGCCAGCGGCCGAATCTGGTCTAATCTGCCGGGCACGGGCTTTCCGGTGCGCCGTTTCGGCCGCTGGCATCAGGACTGGGACCATGAACCGCGACCTGTTCGAAAAGGCAAAAGCTGTCCGCGACCGGGCCCACGCGCCCTACTCGAAATTCCATGTCGGCGCTGCGATCCTGAGCGAGGCCGGCGCCGTCCACGCGGGCGCCAACGTCGAGAACGCGTCCTACCCGGAAGGCTGGTGCGCCGAGACTTCCGCCATCGCCGCGATGGTGGCGGGCGCGCCGCCGGGACCGGGCCGGCGCATTGCCGAGATCACCGTCGTGGCCGACCGCATCGAGGGGCGCCTGACGACACCCTGTGGCGGCTGTCGCCAGCGCCTCGCCGAATTTTCCGACGCCGACACGCCGGTCCACGTCATCGACCCGTCGGGCTCGGGTAAGACCTTCCGCATGGACGAACTGCTCCCCGCCGCCTTCGCCATGGACGAGACGCCGACGTGATCGCCCGGAAGTACCGCTGATGCTCCCCCAGGAAATCATCCGCAGGAAGCGCGACGGCCTGCCGCTCGCCGCTGACGAGATTGCCTTCATGGTCGAAGGCCTCACGTCCGGCGCCGTCAGCGAAGGCCAAGTCGCAGCTTTCGCCATGGCGACATTTTTCAAAGGCATGACGCGCGAGGAAGCCGTGGCGCTAACCGTTGCCATGCGCGATTCCGGCACCGTGCTCGACTGGTCGGATCTGCCCGGTCCGGCGCTCGACAAGCACTCCACCGGCGGCGTCGGCGACAACGTCTCGTTGATGCTGGCGCCCGCGCTCGCCGCCTGCGGCGCCTTCGTGCCGATGATTTCCGGCCGCGGCCTCGGCCACACCGGCGGCACCCTCGACAAGCTCGATTCCATCCCGGGCTACACGACTGCGCCCGACAACGCCCTCTTCCGCAAGGTCGTCAAGGAAGTAGGCTGCGCCGTCATCGGCCAGACCGCCGACCTCGCCCCCGCCGACAAGCGTCTTTACGGCATTCGCGACGTCACCGCGACGGTGGAGTCGATCCCGCTCATCACCGCCTCGATCCTGTCGAAGAAGCTTGCCGCTGGGCTCCGCGGCCTGGTGCTCGACGTAAAGACCGGCACCGGCGCCTTCATGCAAAAAATAGAGGACTCGCGCGGGCTGGCGAAGAGCCTGGTCGAAGTCGCCAACGGCGCCGGGCTGAGGACCAGCGCCCTCATCACCGACATGAACGAGCCGCTGGCAACGGCCGCTGGCAACGCCGTCGAAGTCATGAACGCCGTGGAGTTCCTCACCGGCGCGCATGTCGACAGGCGTCTCTGGGACGTGACGGTGGCGCTCGGCGGAGAACTGCTGGCCCTCGGCGGCCTTGCCAACGATGACGCCGATGGTCGCCGGAAGATCGAAGCGGCTTTCAAATCCGGCGGCGCCGCAGAATTGTTCGGCAAAATGACAGCGGCGCTCGGCGGCCCCGCCGACTTCATGGAGCGTCCGGCGAAATACCTGAAGGCCGCCCCGGTCGTTCGCGATGTCTTCCCGGATCACGCCGGCAGCGTCACCGCCATCGACACCCGCGCCATCGGCATCGCCGTGGTGGAACTGGGCGGCGCCAGGATGCGCGCCGCCGACCCCATCGATCATTCCGTCGGGTTTACAGCGCTCGCGGGCCTCGGCGCAAAGCTCGACCCAAAGACGCCGCTGGCCAGGGTCCACGCCCGGGACGCCGCCTCGGCCGACCGCGCCGCAACGTCGCTCCGCGCGGCTTACCACGTCGGCGAAAAGTCGATGCCCCCCGGCGAGGTCGTCTACGAGCGTATCGACCCCTGAGGAAACCAGGATGAGGAGGCAGGGATGAGCAGTGGCGCCCGCAGCATATTCGTATTCGGTATCTATCTCGCGGTGGTGGGCATCGCGCTGCTGGTAGTGCCGAACCTGCTTCTCGGTGCGTTCCTGCTGCCCGGCACGACGGAAGTCTGGGTCCGCGTCGTCGGCATGCTGAGCCTGTTCCTGAGCTTCTATTTCATCCAGTCCGCCCGTGCCGGCTTGACGGAGTTTTTCAGGCTGACGGTCTACGTCCGCTCGACCACCATTCTCTTCCTCGGCGCCTTCGTCCTGCTCGGGTTCGCCAGTCCGTTCCTGCTGCCGTTCGGTGTGGTCGACCTGGCGGGAGCCATCTGGACCGGCCTTGCCCTGCGCTCTGCGAAAATCGCCTAGACCGGACGTTCACTTTCCCGCGCAACCGATTCAGAAGACTCGCGTTTCGGCGTCCGCTTCATCCTGATTCAGAGGATGAGGTGGGAAACTGGACTAAAGGAAACTCGTCCCGTGCCGCCCCGGCCCGATGCCGAGATGCGCTGCGACTGTCTCCCCGATGTCGGCGAGCGTCTTGCGTCCGCCCACCGTCTTGCCCGGCAGGCCGGGCCGCATCCCCATGATCGGCGTGTGCTCCCGGGTATGCTCCGTCCCAGGGAAAGTCGGATCGTTGCCGTGGTCGGCCGTGAAGATGACTAGGTCGCCGCCTTTGGCCCGCGAAAGAATGTCGGGCACCCGCCGGTCGAAGCCCTCCAGCGCCGCCGCGTAGCCCGCAACGTCACGGGCATGTCCGTAGAGCGTGTCGAAATCGACGAAGTTGGCAAAGACAAAGTCGCCGTCGCCAGCGAGCCCCATCGCCTCGATGGTGCGGTCGACCAGCGCCATGTCGTCAGGCCCCTTCAGGATTGTGCCGGTGCCGCGGTGGGCGAAGATGTCGCCGATCTTGCCGATCGAGAAGACTTTGCGGCCGGCGTCGGCGAGCCGGTCGAGGATGGCGT
>Ga0208849_1000109_pt1 | contig 80447 bp, 72 predicted proteins | sample NGESurdeep072012_10_FD_184470 | JGI IMG/M metagenome (GOLD analysis project Ga0208849, IMG submission 184470) | Arctic peat soil microbial communities from Barrow, Alaska - NGEE Surface sample 53-3 deep-072012 (SPAdes) | ecosystem: Environmental > Terrestrial > Soil > Wetlands > Peat ...
TCGATATTCCAGGTGCCCTGCCCGATCACCGGCACTGGCGCGCCGCTTGAGCCGAATTTCTGCTGTTTCAAATTGATCACCTGTTGTAACTGGATTGCTTCGTCGCGGAGTTTATCATCGGGCCCGCCGAAGGCGGGACCCGTTGGCTCCTCGCAATGACGAGTCCGTCACGAATCCAGCACGCTGATGTCGGCGACCAGCACGGTCCCGGTGACCGACTCGGTGATGTAGAGCCGGTCGCTGTTGCTGCCGCCGATGGCGACGTTGGTGCAGCTAGCTCCCGCGCAGGATTTGATCCGCGCCAACCATTCGCCGTTCGGCGCAAACACGAAGACGTGGCCGAGCGAGGCGTGCGCCACGAACAGGCGTCCTCGGTCGGCTGACCCGGCCGGTTGGCATCGGCCCAGTCGGTGCGCACGCCCTTGCGCCTGAACTGATCGGGCATCGCCGAAAATACTGCGGTGCCGATCAGCCGCGGTGGCCCGTCCAGATACATCATCGCCCGGCTTTACCTGTAAATCGCGCCAGCACGAACTGCTCAAGCTTCGTGCCAAGCCGCGAGAACGCGAAAAGGAAATGAATTACATGATGTTAAAAAATATACCGGATGTCATTCGAGAGCCGCGGACCGCATCGAAAATTGGCGATTCGCTCAATTCGTGTGCGCCGCACAACAAATATGCAAGCGCTGTCGATTGTATGCATCAGGCGGGTTCGGCCGCCGCCATCATTGGCTTTGGCGCGGTGCCGGCACCAGGCTTGATGCGGAAATCATAGGTCATCAAATGCCAGGGTTCGCTGGCCGGTTTGCCATCCGGCATCACCGCGTCGGTGCGCTTCTCGATCTCGGCGATCAGATCGTCCTTGACGCCGAACACCACGTCGGAATCGAGGTATTTGTCACCGCCGATGAAGACGTGGGTGATCAGCGGCTCGTAGCCCGCTGCATTGACCAGGAAATGCACATGGGCGGGCCGCATCGGATGCCGCCGGGTCTGCAGGATCATCTCGCCCACCGGACCGTCGGTCGGTATAGGATAGCTGCACGGCAGGATGGTACGGAAGAAAAACCGGCCGTCGGCGTCGGTGATGAAACGCGCCCGCGACGACGGACCTTCGGCCTCGTAAGACCGCTTCTGCGAATCGTAGAAGCCGTCGTCGTCGGCGTGCCAGACGTCCACCGGCACTCCCGCCAGCGGCCTGCCCTTGAGGTCGGTGACGCGGCTCCGCACGAACATGCGTTCGCCTGGCAGCCTGGACGAAATATCGGTGCCGTGCGGCATCGGCTTGTGCTCGCCGACATAGAACGGGCCGAGCACGGTCGTCTCGGTGGCGCCATCGCGCTGGCGATGGTTGACCGCATCGACCAGCATCGAAACCCCGAGCACGTCCGACAGCAGGATGAATTCCTGCCGGGTCGGGGTACATTTCTGCCCGACGCGGGTCAGAAAATCGATCGCATATCCCCATTCGTCGAAGCTGAGATCGGTTTTGCGGACAAAATCGTGCAGCGATTTCACCAGCTCTTCCATCAGGAATTTGACCCGCAGGTCGGGCGTCTCCTCAAAACTGCGGACGACGGCGGCGGTGAGTTCGGTGTCGTTGAATTGTGGCATTGGTCCATCCTGCGGGTATGCGAAGCCTGCGCAACCCTACATCAGCCGGCCGGCCGGGGTAAGCAGGCCGGGATTGGAACACGGGGTGCTTTTCGGCTATCAAGACCATCCGCGACCGCCCGGAGATCAGTTCCCATGCTAGCCCCGACCCCCGCCTCGCCCGAATCCGCGGGCATGTCCCAAGCGGCTTTCGACCGCATCGAAGCCCATTTAAGGCGCCGCTACGTCGAAGCCGGCCGCTTTCCGGGAACGCAACTGCTGGTCTATCGGCGCGGCAAGGTCGTCCACAGCGCGGTGCAGGGTTTTGCCGACGTCGAACGCAAGGCACCGATGAAGGACGACACGATTTTTCGCATCTATTCGATGACCAAGCCGATCACCAGCGTGGCCTTCATGATGCTGTTCGAGGAAGGCCGCATCGCGCTCGACGAGCCGGTCCACAAGTACATCCCGGAGTGGAGCAACCTCGGGGTGTTCCTGGCCGGAACGGCGCCGGCATTCCTGACCCGGCCGCCGTCGCGGCCGATGCTGATCGTCGACCTGTTGCGGCACACTTCCGGCCTGACCTATGGCTTCCAGCAGCGATCCAATGTCGATGCCGCCTACCGCGAGAAGAAGATCGGCGAAGTCGAGAAGGCCGGCACGCTGCAGTCGATGATCGAGGATCTCGCGAAAATTCCGCTGGAATTCTCGCCCGGCGAAGCCTGGAACTATTCCGTCGCAACCGACGTGATCGGCTATCTCGTCGGCAAGATCAGCGGCATGCCGTTCGAGCAATTCCTCAAGCAGCGCATCTTCCATCCGCTCGGCATGAACGACACCGACTTTTTCGTGCCGGCCGGCAAGGCGCACCGCTTCGCCGCCTGCTACTCGGCCGACCCGCAAGGCGGCATGACCTTTCACGCGACCGACCGCAAAGGCGGCATGACGCTGCAGGACGACCCGACCACGAGTTCGTTCCTCGCGCCGCCGGCGCTCGTGTCGGGCGGCGGCGGTCTGTGCTCCACCGCAGCTGACTATCTCACCTTCTGCCGTGCGCTGCTCAATGGCGGCGAACTCGGCGGTATCAGGCTGATCGGTCCGAAGACGCTGGCGCTGATGACATCGAATCATCTTCCGGGCGGCCGCGACCTGCCGGAAATGTCGAGGTCGCTGTTCAGCGAGGCAACCTATAACGGCATCGGCTTCGGCCTCGGCTTCTCCGTCACCATGGATCCGGCGCGCACGTTGCTTCCGGGCAGCGCCGGCGAATACGCCTGGGGCGGCGCGGCAACGACCTCGTTCTGGATCGATCCCGCGGAGGAACTGATCGCCGTCTTCATGACCCAGGTGCTGCCGTCGAGCGCCTATCCATTGCGTCGCGAACTGCGCACCATGGTCTACGCCGCAATCACCGACAGCAATCTCTGAAGCGGTTTCCGGTTCGCTCGAATCGCTGTTGCGTCTCCCGAGGCCTCATGGTTCGAGACGCGCGAAGGCGCGCTCCTCACCATGAGGGTCTCGGACCTCGTCCTGAGGAGCAGCGCGAAGCGATGCGTCTCGAAGGATGAAGCCATGAAGGTGGAAATGGCGCTAGCGCTTTGTTGACAGGATCAGCGCTTTGGGCTGAATAAGCAACGGACAATATGCAGTCTTTCAGCGTTTTCCAGGACGGGAGCGCGCAGGACGGGTGCGAAGGCGTCAAAAGAATTGCCGCGCGCCCGGGGGGGAAACAAATGCTGGACTTTGTTCAGCAGCTGGTGAGTGGCATTGCGCTCGGCTGCGTCTACGGCCTGATCGCGCTCGGATTCGTCCTGGTCTACAAAGCCACCGAAGTCGTCAATTTCGCCCAGGGTGACCTGATGATGCTGGGCGGATTCTTCGCCTTCACTTTCATCGGCATTCTCGGACTGAATTACTGGGTCGGATTTGCCGCCGCGGTGTTCTCGATGGCGCTGTTCGGCGTGCTGGCCGAGCGGCTGGTGGTACGTCCGATCCTGGGCTATCCGCAATTCTCCATCATCATGGCAACGATCGGACTAGGATATTTCCTGCGCTCGATCGCCGGCATGATCTGGGGCACCGACGACTTCAAGATTGAAACGCCGTTCAGCGAGGGGGTGCTGCGGATCGGCGCGCTCGTGCTCGCCTATGACAAGCTCTCGGTGATCGCGGCAACCGTCATCCTTTGCGCCCTGCTCTATCTCTTCTTCAACAAGACCAAGCTTGGCACCGCCATGCGGGCCAGCTCCGAGAACATGCTGGCTGCCTACTACATGGGCATTCCGGTCAAGCGCGTGGTGTCGACCGTCTGGGCGATCAGCGCGGCGGTCGCGACCTGCGCCGGCGTCCTGCTCGCCCCGATCACCTTCATCCATTCCAATGTGGGGCTGGTGCTGGGGCTGAAGGCGTTTCCAGCCGCCGTGCTCGGCGGCTTCGGCTCGATTCCCGGGGCGGTCGTGGGCGGCGTGCTGATTGGCGTGATCGAGAGCATGGCCGGCTTCTACCTGCCGGAGGGGTGGAAGGACGTCGCGCCCTATCTCGTTCTCCTGCTGGTGCTGCTGCTCAAGCCGGAAGGCCTGTTCGGCCTTCCCATTCGCAAGAAGGTCTGAGGGCGCACCGATGCGGTTTTTGTTCAAGACCGACTACGAAGACGACATCCGGCTGTTCCCGCACTCGGGGTACGTGTTGTCCTACGGCACGCTGCTGATCCTGCTGGCGATCGCGCCGTTCGTTCTCTCAAGTTACATGGTGAGCCAGCTGGTCTTTGTCTGCATCTACGCCACGGTCGGCGTGGCGCTGCTGATCCTCACCGGCTTCACCGGGCAGGCCTCGCTCGGCCACGCTGCGTTTCTCGCGATCGGCGCCTATACCGCCGCCTATCTGCAGCAGTTCAACGTGCCCTTTCCGGTGTATTTCCTGGCTGCCGGGCTACTGACCGGCGTCATCGGCGCGGTGGTCGGATTTCCGGCGCTGCGGCTGCAGGGCATTTATCTCGTCATCGCCACGATTTCCTTTGCCTTCATTGTCGAGGAAATCCTGGCCCGATGGGAAAGCGTCACGCATGGCAACGAAGGCATGCGGGTCAAGGCCATCGAGTGGCTCGGCGTGCAGCTGCAGCGCGACAGTCCGGCGTTTTATTTCCTCTGCCTTGCCGTCCTGATCCTGACCATCGTCGGCACGCTCAACCTGTTGCGCTCGCCGACCGGTCGAGCCTTCATCGCGATCCGCGACAGCGAGACGGCAGCGCGCAGTATGGGCATCAACGTCTCGCTCTACAAGGTGAAGTCGTTTGCCATCAGCGCCGCGATCACCGGCTTTGCCGGCTGCCTGTTCGCCCACAAGCTGTCCTTCATCAGTCCCGAGATGTTCACCCTGCAGCTCTCGATCGAGTTCATCATCGTGATCCTGATCGGCGGCATCTTCAGCCTGCACGGCGCGGTGCTGGGGGCAATCTTCATCGTCATGATCGATCCGTTCCTGACCTATCTGAAGGACGACGTGCCGGGCCTGATCGGAGGCCTTGCTGCGGCATTTGGCGCAGGAAGTTCGCGCGCCGCGCATATTCAGGACAGCGTGGCTGCAATTGCCTCCGCCAATGGCCTCAAGGGCGCGATTTACGGCATCATCATCGTGCTGTTCGTGCTGTTCGAGCCGCTCGGCCTGTACGGCCGCTGGCTCAAGATCAAATTGTTCTTCCAGCTGTTCCCGCTCTACAAGCGCGCCACCTTCAAGCGACAGAAAATCTACGTGAAATCGGAGCGGAATCGATGAGCTATTTCCGCGCCGAAAATCTCTCCCTGCATTTCGGCGGCCTGAAGGCGGTCGACGCCGTCTCCTTCGCGGTGGAGAAGGGCGAGATCCTGTCGATCATCGGCCCCAATGGCGCCGGCAAGAGCTCGATCTTCAACCTGATTTCGCGCATCTACACCCCGACCTCGGGCAGGATATTCTTCGAGGAGCAGGACATCACCGACGAGCCCACCTATGGCATCGCCAGGCTCGGCATCGCCCGCACGTTCCAGAATATCGAACTGTTCGAGAATGCGACCGTGCTCAGCAATCTTTTGGTCGGGCGGCACCGGCATTGCACCACCCGCCTCTGGCAGGAGCTGTTGTTCCTGCCGGGCGTGCGGGCAAATGAAAAAAAACATCGTCGCCGCGTCGAGCAGGTCATCGAATTTCTCGATCTGGAGCCTTACCGCGACAAGGTGATCTCCCAGCTGCCTTACGGCGTTCGCAAGGTCATCGAGTTGGCCCGCGCCCTCTGTTCCGAGCCAAAACTGATCCTGCTCGATGAGCCATCGTCCGGGCTCAACGTCGAGGAGACCGACGACATGTCGTTCTGGATCAGGGACATGAAGTCGGAACTCGGCATTACCGTGGTGATGGTCGAGCACGACATGACGCTGGTCAATCGCATTTCCGACCGGGTGATTGCGCTGAACTATGGCCGCGTGCTGGCAATGGGAACGGCGGCGGAAGTGCAGCACCATCCCGATGTCGTCGCGGCCTATCTCGGCAGCTAGAGAGGACGTCATGAGCGCCGACATCATCCTCAAGCTCAGCAATATCGAAAGCTATTATGGGCCGATCATGGCGATCAGGGGCATCAGCCTCGAGGTTCCGCGCGGCTCGATCGTCACGCTGCTCGGCGCCAACGGCGCCGGCAAGACCACGGTGCTCAAGACAATTTCCGGAATTGTCGATCCGCAGAAGGGCGCGATCGAGTTCATGGGCAGGCCGATCCAGCGGCTGGAAGCCGACAAGATCGTGCGGCTCGGCGTCAGCCATGTGCCGGAAGGGCGCGAGGTCTTTCCGTTCCTCTCCGTGCGCGAGAACCTGATGATGGGCGCCTATCCGCGTCGGGATCGCGATGGGGTCGTCGAGGACTTGCAACGGGTCTACGGCTACTTCCCGCGCCTGAAAGAGCGGCTCGATCAACCCGCGGGCCAGCTCTCCGGCGGCGAACAGCAAATGCTGGCGATCGGGCGGGCGCTGATGAACCGGCCGGTGCTGCTCCTGCTGGATGAACCCTCGCTCGGCCTGTCGCCGATACTGGTGAAGGAGATTTTTGCCATCATTCGCCGCGTCAACGAAGAGCAGGGCATGTCGATTCTTCTGGTCGAGCAGAATGCGAAAGTCGCACTTCAGACCGCGCATTATGGTTATGTGCTCGAAATCGGCCGGGTCGTGATGAATGACACCTGCGAGCGGCTGATGCATTCCAGGGACATCCAGGAGTTCTATCTCGGCGCCAAGGAAGCCGGCGCAAGGGGTGAACGGCGCTGGAAAAAGAAGAAAACGTGGCGTTAAATAGCCGTTCGCTTCGACAGCGATCAAGACCGGCCGTGAAGCCGGCACGTCGATGCGGGGCAGGACAGAGGAGGGAGCGGGGATGGCCGGACCGGCAGTGCTGACGGTCGCCGACACGATCGCAAACAGCTTTGCGCTCGCGGTGCAGACGCGCGGCGATAGTCCCGCGATCCGCGAGAAGAAATTCGGCATCTGGCAGCCGGTCAGCTGGCGCGAGTGGCTGAAGGTTTCGCGGGAGATCGCCTATGCGCTGGACGCCGTCGGCTTCCGACCGGGCGATGTCGCTTCCATCATGGCCAATGCAGTTCCGGAATGGGTGTTTGCCGACATCGGCATTCTCTGCGCCGGCGGCGTCTCATCCGGGATCTATCCGACCGATTCGGCGCCACAGGTGGAATATCTCATCAGGGATTCCGGAACCAGGGTGCTGTTCGCGGAAGACGAGGAGCAACTCGACAAGATCCTGACCTGCCGGCCGCATTGCCCCACGCTGCAGCGCATCGTGGTGTTCGACATGGAGGGCCTGAGCGGTTTTTCCGATCCGATGGTGATGTCGCTTGCGGAGTTCATGGCGTTGGGGCGTAACCACATGCAGGGCCGCGACGCGCTGTGGGACGAAATGCTTGCAAGTCGCGGCGCCAACGACCTCGCCATTCTGGTCTACACGTCCGGCACGACCGGGCCGCCCAAGGGCGCGATGCATGCGAACCGCAGCGTGGTGCACCAGATGCGCCACGCCGGCGATTTGTTTCCCTCGACAGATACCGAGGAACGGCTGGTGTTCCTGCCGCTCTGCCATGTCGCCGAGCGGGTCGGCGGCTATTATGTCTCGCTTGCCTTGGGATCGGTGATGAATTTCGCCGAAAGCCCGGAAACCGTTCCCGACAATTTGCGCGAGGTGCAGCCGACCCTGTTTCTCGCGGTGCCGCGGATCTGGGAGAAGTTCTATTCCGGCATCACCATTGCATTGAAGGATGCAACCGCGTTGCAGAAATGGGCCTATCGCCACGCGATCGCGATCGGTTATCGAATGACCGATTGCAGGCTTCAGGGCGAAACGCCGTCACCATCGTTGCGGCTTTCAAATCGGCTCGCTTATTGGCTGGTGTTCCGCAACATCCGCCGCATGCTCGGGCTTGACCGCTGCCGCCTCGCCTTTACCGGGGCTGCGCCGATCGCGCCGGATTTGATCCGCTGGTATCTCGCGCTCGGCATCGACATGCGCGAAGTCTACGGCCAGACCGAAAACTGCGGGGTCGCGACCTTGATGCCGGCCGACCGGATCAAGCTCGGCTCGGTCGGCAAGGCCGTGCCGTGGGGCGAGGTCGCGCTCTCGCCGGAAGGCGAAATCCTCATCAAGGGCGAGTTTCTGTTCATGGGCTACCTGAACCAGCCTGAAAGAACGGCCGAGGCCGTCGACAGCAGGGGATGGCTGCACACCGGTGACGTCGGGACCATGGACAATGAAGGTTTTGTCAAGATCACCGACCGGATGAAGGACATCATCATTACCTCTGGAGGCAAGAACATCACGCCGTCCGAGATCGAGAACCAGCTTAAATTCTCGCCTTACGTCTCTGACGCCGTCGTGATCGGCGACCAGCGTCCCTACCTCACCTGCCTCGTGATGATCGATCAGGAGAATGTCGAGAAATACGCTCAGGACCATGACATTCCCTTCACCAACTACGCGAGCCTGTGCCGCGCGGCCGAAATCCAGGAACTGATCCAGCGCGAGATCGAGACGGTCAACAGCAACTTCGCCCGCGTGGAGACCATCAAGAAATTCTTCCTGATCGAACGTCAGCTGACGCCGGAGGACGAGGAACTGACGCCGACCATGAAGCTGAAGCGGAATTTCGTGAACAAGCGCTATTCCGCCGAGATCGACGCCATGTATCGCGATCGGGCGGTGGCCTGATCGGACGGATTCTTTGAAACGGCGAAGGACCAGCAGGCCAACCCTTCGCTCAACACGGGCCACGGAAGAAGGAGGAGTAAAATGTCAAAGTCGAAAGTGCTCGGCCTTGCGTTGGGCGCGCTCGCGCTTACGCATCTGCCGGCCATAGCCCAGACCACCAAGGTTACCAATGAAGGCATCTCGGCCAACGAGATCGTGATTGGTACCCATCAGGATTTGTCGGGTCCGATCAAGGTCTGGGGCGTGCCGGTTTCCAACGGCATGAAATTTGCGGTCGAGCAGATCAATGCGGCGGGAGGCATCAATGGCCGCAAGCTGCGCATGATCCTCGAGGACAATGGCTACGACCCCAAGAAGGCGGTGCTGGCGTCGCAGAAAATGGTCGAGCGCGACAAGATTTTCGCCATGATCGGGCCGATGGGATCGCCGACCGTCCTTGCGGCACAGGACGTGCTGTTTGACGCCGGCGTGCTGCAGCTGTTTCCGCTGACTGCGGCCGAATTCACCTTCAAGTTCGATCCCGCAAAGCCGCAGGAACGGCTGAAATTCAACAACCTCCTGCCCTATGTCGAGAGCACGCGTGCCGCGCTCAAATACATGATGGACTGGAAGAATTTCAAGAAGCCCTGCATCATGCACCAGGACGACGAGTACGGCAAAAACGTGCTCGACGGCTTCAACCAGCAGCTCCAGGCCATGAAGGTACAGCCGGCCTCGATCACGAGCTACAAGCGCGGCGCCTCCGACTTCAGCGCCCAGATCGCCAAGATGAAATCCGACGGCTGCGATCTGGTGGTGCTCGGCACCATCATACGCGAGACCATCGGCGCCATGAGCGAGGCCAGGAAGCTCGGCTGGGACGTGACCTTCCTCGGAGCGACGCCAACCAACGTGCTCGAAGTACCAACGCTCGGCAAGGATGCCGTCGAGGGACTCTATGCCGCATCAGGCTTCGAGATTCCCTACGAGGATACGGCCACCGGCAAGGTCAAGGAGTGGCTGGCCAGCTATAAGAAGATGTTCGGCACCGACGCCAATACGCAGGCGATCATCGGATACAATGCGGTCGAAACCTTTGCCTTTTACGCGCAAAAGGCCGGCAAGGATCTGACCGGTCAGAAGATGCTCGATTCGCTGGAATCGGGCGAGAAGTTCAACGACATCTTCAGTTCCCCGCCGACCAAGTTCTCCAAGACCGACCACCTCGCCAACACCATCACGCAGGTGCAGCAGATCCGGCACGGCCGCTGGACGCTGGTGAAGGACAATTTGATGTTCTGACGACGATCGGAAGCAAAGGGGCTGCGCGTCCGCGTGCAGCCTTTTCATTTGCCGGGAAATGCCGTCAATCTCTAAGCGGTTTCTTGTTCACTCGAATCATTGTTGCTTCTCCCGAGGCCTCATGGTTCGAGACGCGCGAAGGCGCGCTCCTCACCATGAGGGTTTGAGACCTCATCCTGAGGAGCAGCGCGAAGCGATGCGTCTCGAAGGATGAAGCCATTGAGGTGGAAATAGCTCAGCCGATATTCTGCAGCGCCGGAAACGTCTCCAGCAGCCAGATGCTCACACCGGAGATCGCGCCGCTGAGAAAGCCGATCCCGGTGATCACCATCAGCACGCCCATCGCGCGCTCGACAGTGGCAAGATGCCGCTTCATCCGCGAGAACAGCGACGAGAATTGCTCGACCAGGAACGCCGCGGCCAGAAACGGGATGCCAAGGCCGGCCGAATAAACCGCAAGCAGGCCCGCCCCCTTGGTCACCGTCGCCTCGGCGGCAGCGACTGAGAGGATGGCAGCAAGGATCGGACCGATGCAGGGCGTCCAGCCGAACGCAAAGGCAAGGCCCATCACATAGGCTCCCCACAGGCCGACCGGCTTTGGAATTGGCAACCGCCCTTCCCGCATCAGGAAACCGATCCGGGTCAGGCCGAGGAAGTGCAGGCCCATGATGATGATGACAATGCCGGCGGCGATCGACAGTTCGGCCGACCAGGCGCGGATCAGCCCCCCGATCAGCGAGGCGCTGGCGCCGAGCGCCACGAACACGGTGGAGAATCCGAGCACAAACATGACCGCCGAGATCATCACGGCACGCCGCGGCGCCGCGGCCGTTTCGGCGTTGGCGACCTGTTCGATGGTGGCGCCGGTGAGGTAAATCAGATAGGGCGGCACCAGCGGCAGCACGCAAGGCGACAGGAAGCTGACCAAGCCCGCGATCAACGCTGCGGGAATCGAAACATCGTGAATCATGCCGCCATCGCTATCGTTCGGAGGTTGCCGCACCCTGCCCGGCCGAGGCCTGGCGGAGGCGCAGCAGGTTGATCCGGCCTGATGTAGCGGATGCGGGCTATGACGGACAGACCTGCTGCCGTCCGGAATATCACGAGTGGGCTGTTATCGATCACCAATGCGGCATTGTGACCGCGCAGCCGGAAGGCCGCCGACGCGACGCGCGCGCCGCCCGACCGGGGCAGGATACGGGATATCCCGGTTATCCACCAAAAGGCCGATGCCGCCGCGTTATTTGACCAGCTTCAGCACGGTCGGAGGACGCCGCGGCCGACCCTGCGGCGACGGCGGACGCGATCCCTCCGCCAGCCAGTGATCCGGCGTCATCGCATCGCACAAGGCCTTCAATTCCGAATCCGCAATCCGGTTGAGCTTCATCCGAAGCTGCAGAATCGCGACGGAGACCAATTGCGCCGTCTCCCGGCTGGCGCTGGCGAGGAGAACCGCCCGGCACTGCTCGAGGGTTGCAAGGGTCGAATACAGTTTCTGTTCTGAACTAGCCACTTGCGTTTTTCCCGATCCCGAGCTTGCGAGGTAAAGTCGAGGCGATCCAGTCGGTCGTTTCATAGACCTCTCCATACAGTCCGGATATTTTCGAAACCGCGCGATGGATTTGATCGGCCGGAATGTCGTCGAGCGCGTGGCTGGCGGAGGCATCGCACAGATAAATGACCTTGTGATTGCGATGGAAGGCGTCGATCAAGGTCGAAAGACAGGTCGATTCGCCTGCAAACCCGGCAAGTACGATGCCGCCGCGGCTCTGGTTCAGCAATGCGGCGAACGGCTCGGACGAATAGCAGGACGGGCTGCTGCGCTCGAACACCATCTCGCTGCGATACGGCTCGAAACCCTCGATCCACTGCACGAAGGGCGTTGCGCGATTGAAAAAGGCCGACTCGTTGAGCATGCGCACGAACGCCACCGGCAGCCCGATCCCGCGTGCGTGGTCGAGCACGCGCCGGCAATTATCCAGCGCACGGTCGATATCGGGAATCGCCAGCAGACGCGGTCTGGCCAGGTATTCCTGCTGCATGTCGACGAATACGACAATCGGTACGTTCGATGAGTTTGCGAATGTCCGAAGACTGACGACTGAAGTCACGCGGTTACCCTTCGCGGCGGGAACGCGATCGGCCGGCGCAGCGATGCTCGGGTGGTTCCGGCAGCACGGGCGTTGGACCTGACGACCACGGGTCCCGCCATGGTTGTTGTTCGTCCGATATTCTGGCAAGTTTAGCGGCTGGAAGGGGCCATGTATGCGTCCGTTACTGGAAAGGGGCGTTCCTCAGGAGGAACACCATCGAATCGGCTTCAGCGGTTTGACCGACTGGGACGCCGCCAGGGTGTTCCTGGAAGTGGTGCGGTGCGGCAGCTTCAGATCGGCGGCGGAACGGCTGGAACTGTCGATCAATGTCGTCCGCAGGCGGATCGATGACTTCGAGCGGCAGATCGGCGCCACGCTGTTTACCCGCGATGTCCACGGCACACGGCTGACCGACGAAGGTTCGCTGGTGGTTTCGGCGGTCGAACGCATGGAAGCGGCGTCGTTCGACTTGCTCCGTGCCGGCAGTTCCGTCGCCAATACGCTGTCGGGCGAGGTCCGGGTTGCCGTCACCGAAGGCCTTGGCACCTTCTGGCTGGCCCCCCGGCTGGTTGAATTTCAGCAATCGTTTCCGAATATTCTGGTCGATCTGCATTGCGCGATGCGTTCCGCGGACGTCTCGCGGCATGAGGCCGACATTGCGATCCATCTGACCCGACCGGCCTCGCTCGACGTCAAACTGATCCGGCTCGGCCGGATCCATCTGATGTTTTTTGCCAGCCAGAGATACATCGACATTTTTGGCGCGCCGCGGACCGCCGCGGACCTGAGCCGGCATCGACTGGTGGTCCAGGTCGCCGATCAGATCGCCGCCAAGGAGGTGTTCGAGAGCTGGTTCCCCGGCCAGTCTCTGCACGACATGCTGGTCATGAAAACCAATGTGAGCAGCGCCAACTACTGGGCGGTCGCCAATGGCGCCGGTGTTGGCGTATTCCCGACCTATGCTTGCGCGCTTGGCGGGAACATAGTACCTCTGGAGGTTGAACTCAACCGGCCATTCGATATTTGGCTCTCCTATCATCCCGGTAGCGGGCGGATCCCCCGGGTTCGGCGCATGATCGACTGGCTGGTCGAGGCGTTTAATCCTGCTAAATTCCCGTGGTTTAAAGATGAATTCATCCATCCAAACGAGCTTAAAGCGGTATATAAGGTTGAATCCCTGACGCATCTGTTCGGGGGCTTCTCGACCGAAGGACGGTGAAACCGGTATGAACAAATCAGCGGCAAAGAAGATGAAGCAGCGCAGTGCCGGAAAGCCCGACATCGAGATGGGCAAGCGAATTCGGCTGCGGCGCGTCGAGCAACGAATCTCGCAGGCGGAACTCGGCGACCAACTCGGCGTCAGCTTCCAGCAGGTTCAGAAATATGAGAAGGGCGTCAACCGGGTCGGGGCCGCCCGCCTTCAGCAAATCGCCACGGCGCTCGACGTACCCGTCACCTTCTTCTACGACGGCGACGGCAAGGCGCGCGAAGTCGAGAGCCTGCTGTTCCTCGACAGTTCGTTCAGTCTGAGACTGCTGCGGGCCTACAGCAAGATCAAGGATCAGACCGTGCAGCGTCAATTGGTGTCGCTGATGGAATCGATTGCCGCCAACGAAGATTGACGCCTGTTCGGCTCTGATTGAATCAGAGCCGGGCTCCAGTTTTTTGATTTGACGCATTTTCTTCACGCCAACCGGCATCCACTTCGCCGGAATGCGCTGCTGCGCCGCCGGTATCGCTGGCGGCGCCGCGGACACGATCGATCAGCATCAGCGGATCCGACGGCGGCGTATCGCCCCGCCATGCTACCTGCTGATCCGGCCGCGACAGCACCAGCCGGTGGCGGCAGAAGACCTCGGATTGCGACGAATCGACGTCGAGCACTTTCAGCGGCACGCCACGGTGGCGCGCCGCCGCTTCCAGCGCCGCCACATCCACGGCAGCAAACCGCAGCAGCGTGAACTCCGGCCCCATGGCGTCGTAGAGCGAACCGCCGTTCCCTAACCACAGATGGGGGGTCCGGCAGCCAGGGACGGTCGATGGCGTGTAGCCGCTCATCGTATAGGCCGGCTGCTCCGCCCCGTCATAGGCGATGATCGGCGAGCGATCGTAATAGATGCCGAAATTGAGGCCCGCGCAGGCATATTGCTGGACATTGATGTCATAGGCGAGACGTCCGACCTCGGCGCGCGCCGCTTCGCCCCGCGGCCCGGCCTGTTCGATTTCATCGGGCACCGCGCCGCGACGGCGAATTTCAGCCTCGGCGTGCGACATCGCAAACCGCGAGACCTGGCTGGTAATTGGCCAGCGTTCCGCCTCATAGGCATCCAGGATCTGGGCCGGCGCCCAGCCGTTGAGATGCGCGGCAAGCAGCCAGGACAGGTTCACGGCGTCGGCAATCCCGGCGTTCATGCCGTAGCCGGCATAGGGCACCCAGATGTGCGCCGCATCGCCGGCGATGAACGCGCAACGGTCGCGAAACCGGTTGGCAATCAGCCGTCGGCCGTACCAATCCTCTTTCGAAATGATGTCATAGTCGAACTCGGCTCCGACGCCGAGAATGGTTCGGATACAGGCGTCGCGATCGACCGCGTCAAAGTCGGTCTCGCCGGGTTTCATGTAGTTGTGAACCAGCCAGCGCTCGCGGCCGTCGATCGCATACACCATGCCGGAGCGCCGCGGGTTGATCGCGCCGGTGCCCCAGGCATTGGCATGTTGCTGAAGATCGATCAGCCCGGGCGCGCGGATATAGGTCGACTGCACGCGCTGGACGATGGCATCGCCGGTGAGCTCGGTCCCGATCGCCTTGCGGACCACCGAGCGCGCGCCGTCGCAGCCGATCAGATAGCGGCAGCTCAGCCGCGCGATGCTGCCGGTGTCGAGATCGCGAACGCCGACGGTCGCGGAGTGATCCTCGACCACGACCTGCTCGACCGAGGTCCGGTTGACGATGCGGATGCGCGGGTGTGCGGCGGCGTGCTCGAACAGGATCGGTTCGAGAAAGATCTGGTTGATGCGGTGCGGCGGCTCCGGTGTCGGCCAGTTGCAGTCCGGACCATCCTTCACCGTAAAGCGGTCGCGGCGACAGGGAATCGGGATGCGCGTCAGTTCCGCACCGGTGAAAGCGGTGCGGTAGCTGATGTCGTGCGGATAATCCGCAGGCAACCCGGCATTGCGGACCTTTTCCGCAAGGCCGAGCCGCCGGAAGATCTCCATGGTGCGGGCGGCGACATGGTTGCATTTCGGTTCCGGCGCCTCGGCACGGGCGCGCGTCTCCACCATGGTGACGCCTACACCGCGCCACGCCAGATCGATTGCGAGCGTGAGCCCGACCGGTCCCGCGCCGACGATCAGCACATCAGACCAGGTCAGGCCGAGCATGAATTGCGCCTTTGCGAATAGAACTTCACGACAAACACGGGTTTTGCGTCATTCGAGCTCGGCGCCCGAATTCTTGACGATCGCAGCCCAGCGATCAACCTCGGTCTTTACGTAAGCTGCGAAGTGATCCGGCGTGGAGCCGGGCAGCGGCTCCAGCGCAATCATGCTCAGCTTCTGGTCGGTCGCAGGATCAGCCACCAGCTTCTCGATCTGGGCGGCCAGTTGGTCGACGATCGTCCGCGGCAAGCCCGCAGGGCCAACCACGCCCTGCCATGCCACCAGCTCAAACCCGGCGAGGCCGCTTTCGGCGAGCGTCGGAATGTCCGGCGCGGCGGCGACCCGCTTCGGCGTGGTGACGCCGAGAACCCTGATCTTGCCGTCGCGCATCTGCGGCAGCGCCGGCTGCAGGTCCATCACCATGAAGGGAATATGTCCAGCGATCACGTCGAGCATCGCCGGCACGCTGCCGCGGTAGGCGACGTGGCGGATGTCGATCCCCGCAGCGGCCTTCAGCATCTCGGCGCCGAGATGCTGCGGGCTGCCATTGCCGGCCGAGCCATAGGCCAGTCCCGGTGTGGATTTGGCATAGGCGATGAATTCGGACAGCGTTTTGGCCGGAATCGACGGGTTGACAATCAGCGCGAACGGCACGCCGGCGACCAGCGCGATCGGTGTAAAATCCTTTACCGGATCGTATCGCAGATTCTTGTAAAGGGTCTTGTTGATGGCGAGCGTGGTCGAGGTCGCCATCAAGAGCGTATAGCCATCCGGCTCCGCCCTGGCCACCTGCTCCGCCCCGATTGTCGTCCCGGCCCCCGGCCTGTTCTCGACCACGACCGTCGCACCCATTCCGGTCTGCAACTGGTCGGCGACCAGCCGGCCGAGAAAATCGGTCGTGCCGCCCGCAGGATAGGGCACGATCATCTTGATGGGTCGGTTGGGATAGGCTGCTTCGGCCGAGGCCGGCAATCCGGCCAGCAACGCCAGTCCGCCACCACATCCGGCAAGCGCCTCACGACGCGTCAACAGCATGGCTTCTCCCTGGGGACCGCTATTATTGTCTGATCGGCGCGAACCGCTGGACTTAGCCGCTGCCGCGACATGGCAAGGGCCACCAAAGTCCAATCCATCCGTTGTTGCGAGTCAATGAGTCGCGCGGCCCGTGCCACGTCATTTCGAGTCAACCGGTCGCGCGAATGCGCGCCCTATGACAGGCTCCGCGAAGCAATCCCGGCCGCCACACGGGCAATCTGGATTGCATCGTCGCTATCGCCCCTCGAAACGACGATATAGACTGCCATCGCCCATCCGGAAGCTCCGCCGATGCTAGATGTTCCCAACAGGACCGAGAAATCCTTTGCCGACGGCAGGATCCTGCAGGCTGTCGCCGACGGCGTCGGCATTGTAACCTTCAACAATCCCGACAAGCGCAACGCGATGTCGCTCGACATGTGGGAAGGCCTCGGTCTCGCCTTGACCGAATTGCGCGACCATCCCGATGTGCGTGTCGTGATTCTGGTCGGCGCCGGCGACAAGGCGTTCGTCTCGGGCGCCGATATCAGCCAGTTCGAGAAGACCCGCCACAATGCGGCCGCCTCGGAGGAATATTCCCGGCGGAGCGCCGCGCAGCGCGCGCTGCTGGCCGATTATCCCAAACCGACCATCGCCTGCATCCGCGGCTTCTGCCTCGGCGGCGGCATGCAGGTGGCGATGCTGGCCGACATCCGCATCGCCGCCGAAGACAGCCAGTTCGGCATCCCGGCCGCCAAGCTCGGCATCGCCTATGGTTATGACGGCCTCAAGCATCTGGTCTCGCTGGTCGGGCCGTCCTGGGCGAGGCTGTTGATGTATACGGGCATGCGGATCGATTCCGCGGAAGCCGGGCGGATCGGGCTGGTGGACCGCGTGGTTCCCGATGCCGAATTGTGGAATGCGACGCTGGACATCGCCCGCACCATTTCCGACAACGCGCCGCTGGCGGTCCAGGCCGCCAAGATCACCATCGCGCAGGTCCTGAAGGATCCCGGCGACCGCGACATGAACGCGATCAGGCAGATCGGCACCGCCTGCATGGACTCGGAGGATTTCCGCGAGGGCCGCCACGCCTTCATGGAGAAACGCAAGCCGCGGTTCCAGGGACGATGACAGCCGAACCGGCGCTTCCGTTGGATGAAGTCGTGGCGCGAAAGGTTCAAGCGAAGCGTAAGGTGAGGTTCATGACTGCTGCGTTCTATCTTGGCGAGATACTGGTAGGATCCTTACTCGCCATCGTCCTGCTGGTGACTTCGCATCTGAGAATGAGCGGCGACGCCGCGCTGTTCGCAGCCGGCATCGTTGCATGGACCCTTGCCGAATATCTGGTTCATCGCTTTGTGCTGCATGATCTCATACCAACCCAACACGGCCTTCATCACGCCCACCCGGACGCCCCGGTCCTCACAATTTTTTGGCAGATATGGCTCTGTTTCGCGCTGGTCTATCTGATCGCCGGCGGCGCCTTCCTGGCGGGCGCGCTGGTCGCCTATAGCTGGTATCTGTTCGTGCATCATTGCGCGCACCACAGCGCGGAAAGCTTGCCGCCGGGGCTCCTGGAGCACCACCGGCAACATCATCGATGTGCGACACGAAACTTCGGCGTCAGCACCACCCTTTGGGATCACCTGTTCGGAACGATGCTACGCCAACGATCCCAGCCTTCGTGAGACGACGAAGGTGAGCGAGGATATTGCGGAGCAACGCCCCCGCCGTGGTTCTCGCAAACGGGGGCGACCCACCTACAGCGCCGCGAGCACCGCCCTGGCGATATCGTCGGTGCCGTTCGATCCGCCGAACTCCATCGGCCTGATGCCATCGGCATAGACCTTGTCGACCGCGCGCTCGATGCGCTCACCGGCTTCGGCGGCGGCCTCAAGGCCGCGCCTGTCGGCAAGCCAGTCCAGCATCATCGCCGCAGACAGGATCATGCCGGTCGGATTGGCCTTGCCCTGCCCCATGATGTCGGGTGCGGTGCCATGGCAAGGCTGAAACACGGCGTGGCGGTCGCCGATGTCGGCCGACGGCGCCATGCCCATGCCGCCGATCAGCCCGGCCGTCATGTCCGAGAGAATATCGCCGAACATGTTCTCCATCACCAAGACGTCGAAATCCCAGGGACGCTTGACCAGAAGCGCGGAGCAGGCGTCGACATAGAGCCGGTCAGCCTTGACGCCGGGATGCCGTGCCGCCGCCTGGTCGAACATCTCGCGGAAGAACGCGAATGCCTTGAACACGTTGGCCTTGTCGACGCAGGTCAGCGCGCCCGGCCGGCCTCGCGCCTTGCGCCGTTCGGCCAGCCGGAACGAGAATTCAAACAGCCGCTCCGACGTCCTGCGCGTAATGACCAGCGTCTCGCGCGCCTCGCTGTCGGTGACGACGCCCTTCCCCATCGACGCGAACAGGCCCTCGGTGGATTCCCGGATCACGATCAGATCGATGCCGCGCTGATCCGCGCCGACGATCGGGCTCGGTACCCCGGGGATCAGCCGCGCCGGGCGCACGCCGGCATAGAGGTCGAAGTGAAAACGCAGCTCGACCTGCGGCATGATCTCGGTGTTGTCGGGATAGCGCACCGAAGGCAGTCCGCAGGCGCCGAGCAGGATCGCGTCCGCCTCGTCGCACAGCCGCACCGTGCTCTCCGGCATCGACGTGCCGGTCTCGCGATAATGGTTGGCGCCGGCGGGTGCGTCGGTGAAGCGAAACTGCAGTCCCGATTTCGATGCCACCTTGCGCAGGATTTCAAGCGCGGGCGCCATCACTTCGGGGCCGATGCCGTCGCCTGCGAGCACGGCGATATGGAGCGCGTTGTTGGCAGACATGGAATTTTCCTTACGGCACCTTACGGCGTCAGCACGGCGCGCCCGACCAGCCTGCCCTTCTGCAGATCGACCAGCGCGTCATTGGCCTTGGCGAGCGGCATCGGCGTCACCGGGATCGGCGCGATCCTCTTCGCGCGCACCAGATCGAGCAATTCCTGGGTCTCCCGGAGATTGCCGACGTAACTGCCCTGGATGGTGATGGCCTTGATCGGGATCAGCGGCAGCGCCCATGGCGCCCCGCCGCCGAACAGGCCGACGATGATGAGCTTGCCGCCCTTGGTCAGGCAGTCGAAGCCGAGCTGGGTGCTGGCGGCGTTGCCGACCAGATCGATCACCGCGCGGATCGGGCCGCCGGCTTTTTTGGCCAACTGCTCCAGGGCATCGGGGGCCTTGCCGTCGACGGTCGCAAGCGCGCCGGCCTGTTCGGCCGCTTCGCGCTTGCGCGCGTCGATATCGACGACAATGGCGCCCTTGCCGCCCATCGCCTTCAGCAGCGACAGCGCCATCAGCCCGAGGCCGCCGGCGCCGAAAATCACGATCGGCGTGTTGAGAAGAGCCTCGACCTTCTTCAGCGCGCTGTAGGTGGTGACGCCGGAACAGGCATAGGGCGCCGCGGTCACGGGATCGAGACCCCTGAGGTTCAGCAAATAGCGCGGATGCGGCACCGTCATGTAGTCGGCATAGCCGCCGTCGCAATAAACGCCGAGCGAATTGGGCTTCAGACACATATTCTCTTCGCCGGCGAGACAAGTCTCGCACTTGCCGCAGCCAAGCCAGGGATAGGCCAGCGCGATGTCGCCGACCTTGAGATCGCCCTTGTCGGCGGCTTTCACCTCGGGACCGAACGCCACCACCTCGCCGACCGTTTCATGGCCCATGGTGCGCGGCAGCGACACGCCGCGATCCTTCAGCGACAGGGGCTTGCGTCCATGGCCGAGGTCATAGCCGCCTTCCCAGATATGCAGATCGCTGTGGCAGACGCCGGCAGCCTTGACCTTGATCAGCACCTGCGTTCCCGACGGTTGCGGCGTCGGCCGATCTACTTCTTTCAGCGGGGCATTGAAATCGGCAACCTGGAAACTCTTCATCGCTGCTCTCCGATCCCTGGTTCCTGATCTTGGGCGAACATGGCCGTTCGTCCTGACGTCGTTGCTAGACGCTTAGCCGGCGGCGATCAATGGGTGATGGCAGGCCACGAACTGCTGCGGCACCACCTCGCGCAGCTCCGGCGCCTGGTCGGCGCATTGCCGGTCCGCGCGCGGACAGCGGGTACGAAAACGGCAACCCGAAGGGGGTGCAATCGGCGACGGCGGCTCGCCGACCGGCACGCTTTCGGCAGGCCGCACCTCCGGGTCGGGCACCGGAATCGCCTCGATCAGCAGCGCGGTATAGGGATGTGCTGGCCTTGCGAACAATTGCGCAGACGGACCCACCTCGCACAGCCTGCCGAGATACATCACCGCGACGCGGTCGCTCACCGCCTTCACCACCGCGAGATCGTGGGCGATGAACAGCAGCGTCAAGCCGTAACGCGCCTTCATCTCTTCCAGCAGGTTGAGGATCTGGGCGCGAATGGAAACATCGAGCGCGGAAACCGGTTCGTCGCAGATGATGAACTCCGGATTGAGGACGAGCGCACGCGCAATGCAGACGCGCTGGCATTGTCCGCCGGAAAACTCGTGCGGCAGCCGTCCGACCACCAGGCCGGGGTCGAGACCAACCGCGCTGAGCACGTCACCGACGAGCTGTCGGCGCCGCTTTGCATCCTTGACGCCGGCTATCACCAGCGGTTCCGCAACGATCTCGCCGATGCGCCGTCTCGGATTCAGGGACGCAATCGGATCCTGGAAGATAAGCTGCACGCGGCGGCGCATGCGACGCAGCGCATCGCCCTGCATCGCCGTGAGATCGTGGCCGTCGAACAGCACGCGTCCCGAAACGGCCTGGCGCAACTGCAGCACGGCGCGACCGAGGGTCGACTTTCCGCAGCCGGACTCTCCGACCAGGCCGAGCGTCTCCCCGCGGGCAATGTGCAGGCTGACATCGGACACCGCATGGATGGTGTTGCCGCCGACCACATATTCGACGACGAGGTTTTCCACCTTGAGCAACGGATCGCGTGAACCGGATGGCTGGATATCGCCCGTCATGCGCGGAAGCCGGTCGCGCTCGCGAGCGGATGAAAGCAGGCATATTGATGATCGCAAGATTCCGCCCCGGCGAGCGCGGGCTTTGTTCGATAGCATTCACCGGCGGCATAGCGGCAGCGCGGCGAAAACGAACAGCCCTGGACCGGCCGTGTCGGATCCGGCGGCCGTCCCCCGATCGCCGGCAGCGGGGTGTGCGGAACCGCATCGATCTTCGGAATCGCCGCGAGCAGCGCTGCGGTGTAGGGCATGCGCATCTGCCTGAACAGCACCGGGGTCGGCGCCCGTTCCACGATGCGGCCGGCGTACATCACGGCCACTTCGTCGGTACGGCCGGCAACTACGCCGAGATCATGGGTGATCAGGATCATCGCCATATGCCGGCGGCGCTGCTCGCGCGCCAGCAGATCGAGAATCTGCGCCTGTATCGTCACGTCAAGGGCGGTGGTCGGCTCATCGGCGATCAGGAGCTTCGGCTCACACGACAGCGCGATCGCAATCGCAACCCGCTGCCGCATGCCGCCCGAGAGTTGATGCGGATATTGCAGCAATCGCTGTTCCGGCGCGGGAATGCCGACCGCGGCCAGCAATTCGACGCTGCGCTTTCTCGCCGTCGCGCCGTCAAGCTCGAGATGTTCCTGCAGCGTTTCAATCAACTGGGTGCCGATGGTCAACACCGGGTTGAGCGAGGTCATTGGGTCCTGGAATACGACCGCGAGCGAGCGGCCGCGCAGCTTGCGCAAAGGCTCGGGTCCTAGCGCCACGAGGTCCTGTCCATCAAACATCACGCGGCCGGAGAGCCTCGCCTTCTTTGGCAGCAGTTGCAGGATGGCGCGCGACAGCATGGTCTTGCCGCAGCCGGATTCGCCGACAATCCCCAGCGTTTGACCGGCGCCGATGCTCAGATCGACCTGATCCACCGCGCGAAGATTGCCGCGCGGCGTCGGCAGGTCGACCGCCACGTTTTCGACCGAAAGCAACGCCGGCCCGGTCACAGCGCGCCCTGGCGCGGATCGGTGAAAACCCTCAGCGTGTCGCCGACCAGGTTGAAGGAAAGCACGGTCAGGAACATCGTGATCGCTGGAATGAAGGCGAGACGTGGGGCGATCTCGAGGCTCTCGCGTCCCTCCCCGATCATGCTGCCCCAGCTTGGGGTCGGCGGCGGCACCCCGAGGCCGAGGAAAGACAGTGCGCCCTCGACCACGATGGTGACGGCAACGCCGAGCAGGAAGAATGCGAGCAACGGCAGGAACACGTTGGGCAGCAGTTCGCGCAGCAGGATGCGCGCGTGCGTCGCGCCGAGCGCCTGCGCCGCAATCACGAACTCACGGCGCGCGAGGCTGAGCGTAGCCGCCCGCGCGACCCGCATGAAGGCTGGGATGCCAAGCACGCCGAGAATGCAGGTGAGATTCAGGATCGACTGTCCGAGATAGGCGGTCACCGCGAGCGCCAGTATCAATGGCGGAAAGGCGAGCAGCACATCCATGCTTCCGACCACCAGCGTTTCGAAGCGGCCGCGAAAATACCCGGCCAGCATGCCAAATGCGCCGCCGATCGTAATGCCGATCACCGGCGCGCAGATGCCCACCGTCAGCGATATCCGGGCGCCATAGATCAGTCGCGCCAGTTCGTCCCGGCCGAGGCCGTCGGTACCGAGCCAGTGCAAGGCCGACATCGGCGCTCGGCGCTCCAGCATGTCCATGTCGGTCGGACTGGGGATCGGCAGCAGACTGACCAGGGCGGCGGCCGCAAAGACGAAGGTCATCCAGCCGATCGCCATCCAGAACAACGACCCCAGCCGGCGCGGCCGCCCGACCGAGCCTGCGGCGACATCCGCATCGATGCCGAGCTCAAGCGTGGCCATGGCGGATCCTGGGATCGAGGACGGCGTAGAGCAGGTCGACAATGAAGTTCATCAGCACGAAGCCCGCGGCGACCAGCAGTACCACGCCCTGCAGAATGATGAGGTCGCGGGTATAGATCGCGCTGACCAGAAGCCGGCCGATTCCCGGCAGCGCAAAAATCGATTCGACGATCAGCGCGCCGCCGATCAATCGTCCGATGTTGATTCCGGTTATCGTGATCAGGGTCAGTGACGAGGGCTTGAGAGCATGCACGAACAGGATACGCGATGCCTTCAGCCCCTTGGCCCTGGCCAGCGCGATATAGTCTTCCTGCAGCGTCGCGATCATGTCGGAGCGAAGCACCCGCATGATCCCCGGCCATTCGGCCAGCGCCAGGGTCAGCGCCGGCAGCACGAAGAAGCGCAGATTTCCGATCGGATCTTCTCCGATCGGGACATAGCCGGTCGCCGGCAGCCAGCGCAACTCGACCGCAAACAGGTAGATCAACAGGATCGCGGACAGGAATGAGGGTACCGACAACATGCCGAACGCCGTGCTGGTCATGAAGCGGTCGAAAGCGCTGCCGTTGCGTACCGCGCAGGCGATCGCAAGCGGGACGCCGATGGCAAGACCGATGAGTTCGGCGAGGATCATCAGCTCGATCGATACCGGCAGGCGTTCGGCCACGGCCTGCAACACGGTCTGCCCGGTGCGGAACGATCGGCCGAAATCGCCCTGCAGCAGGTGACCCAGCCAGCCGATGTAACGCCACCAGATCGGCTGATCGAGACCCATGTCGTGGCGCAGCGCCGCCACCTTCTCCGGTGTCGCCTGGTCGCCCAGGATCACATAGGCGAGATCGCCGGGCAGCAGCGAAGCAATGAAGAATGTCAGCAGCGATACCGCGACCAGGACCGGCACCAGATACAGGAGCCTTCGCGCCACGAATCCCGGCATCGGGCGTTATTCCATCCAGACGTTGGAAACGTCGATCACCCCGCTATAAATTTTCGGCAGGCCTTTCAGCTTGGCGCTCGAGATCGCGTAGTAGGTATTCTGGAAGGTCCAGAACCAGATCGCCTGCTGGTTGATGAGCCGGCTGATCGCGCAATAGTCATCGATGCGCTTGTCGGTGTCCGCGGTCGTGCGCGCGTGTTCCAGCAGATGATCGAGCTCGGGATTGGAATAATTGGCGAGCGCGACCGGGCTGCCGGTGTGGAAATTGGCGTACATCTGCGGGTCGGGATCGGCAAGGTCGACGATCCGCCACGGCGTCAGCTGAAACTGACGCATGAATGCGCGCGGCACGATGGTGGCCTGGTCGACCTGCTCGATCTCCATATTGGCGCCAACCTGCTTCCAGAACTGCTGCAGCACCTGGCCGACGGTACGGCCCCGCGGCGTGGCGGTAACCAGCATCTTGAAATCGACCGGCTTGCCGTAGTCCTTGATCAGCGCCTTGGCCTTCTCGACATCGAAAGGAAGCGCGCCGTCGTCCTTGCACTTGACCCAGGAGCCGTCGCCGTAGGGATTGCTGGCCGGCTTGCTCAAACCGTTGGTGATCGCCTGCGACATCTTCTTGCGGTCGATAGCCATCACCAGCGCCTGGCGCACGCGCAGGTCGTCGAACGGCGCGAGCTTGGTGTTGAACGCATAGACCTGGGCGCCGGACCCGGTATAGGTGTGCACCGTCATCCTCGAATCTTTTTCCGCCTTCTGGATATTGTCCGCGTCGTACTCATCGTCCCAGATGATATCGGCCTCGCCGGATTGCAGGCTGGCGAACCGCGACTGCGCATCTGGCAGCGGCTTCAGTATGATCTGATCGAGGTAGGGGTGGCCCCTGTTCCAGTAGTCCGGGTTCCTCTCGAGCACCATGCGATCGCCCGCGGTCCAGGACTTCAGCATGTACGGCCCGGTGCCGACGGGATTGCGGTTGTAGTCGTCGCCCTTGGTCTTCCACGCGGTCGGCGACTGAATGACATTGTTCGAGCTTTGAATGGTCAGGACCGCGGGCAGGTTCACCGACGGATCGGTCAGATTGTAGACCAGCGTCAATTCGTCCGGCGCCTGGACGTCGTGGATTCCGGCGATGTAGAAGGCGCAGCGGCACTTGTTGGCCGGGTCCTTCTGCCGGTCGAAATTGGCTTTCGCCGCCGCCGCATTGAACGGCGTGCCGTCCTGGAACTTGACGCCCGGCCGCAGCTTGAAGGTCCAGGTCTTGTAGTCGTCGGAATGGGTCCAGGACAGCGCGAGCTTCGGCTGCGGCTGGCCCTTGTCGTCGAGCGACACCAGCGTATCGAAAATCGCCGCCGCCGCCGTTTCCGCCGAGGTATCGAACACGCCGACCTTGAGCGGATCGAAACCGGGAATGTCGAGTTCGAGGCCGACCGTGATGCTGCCGCCCTGCTTCTGGGCGTTGGCGGAGCTTGCAAACCCGGCGATGGCAAATGCCGTCACAAGGAATATCTGCGCGAGCTTGCGCGAGCTGATGGCCACGGTCATGTAATCTCCTCCCCGATCGGTGCGTCCGGTATTCCGGATCGTTGGCGACTGCCGCGTCAGATTGGCCGGAATCGCAGACTCGGGCAAGGCCGGACGCGGTTACCGGATGAAAAGCCGCAGGGAGACGACGCTCGCACCGCTAGGCGACCGGCGAGGTTGCCGCGAAAGCCGCTATTTCCTGGTCCGAGAGTCCGGTCTCCCGGAGATACGCAACCGTATGCTCGCCGAGCGTTGCCGCCCGCTTTCCGGCGCTGACCGCGGCTTCCGACATGCGAAACGGCAAGTTCATCACCCTGAACGTGCCGTCGTCGTCGGCCACTTCGGCCAGTGCACCCCGATGCCCAAGCTGGGGATCGGACAATGCCTGCGCGACGGTGCGATAGGCGGAGCTGGGAACGCCGTTTTGGTTCAGCAGCGCAAGGCAGGTTTCGGTCGAGAGCGGGCGCGACCAGGTCTCAACACCCTCCATCAAATCCTTCCAGTGATGGCGCCGGTCCGGATATTTCGCAAAGCGCGGATCGGCGATCCACTCCGGATGGCCGGCAGCCATCACCAGATTCTGAAATGTCTTTTCGCTGGCAATGGCGACCATCACATAGCCGTCCGCTGTCTCCACCGGACCGAACATCGGGCGGCTCGGCGTGGTTACGGCGAACTGGGCCCACTGCACTTCATTCAAGGTGAGACTGAGCATCGATTCCAGCATCGACACATCGATGTGCTGACCCTTGTGCGTCTCCTGCCGCTGGTACAAGGCCGCCGAGATAGCGCCGAAAGCATAGACGCCGGTGACGACGTCGGCATGATAGATGCCGCAATAATCCGGGCGCGAACGCCCTGGCTGGTAGGACAAATGGGCCATATCGTAGCCGGATGCCGCGTGGATAACTGGCGCATAGGCCGGCAGTTCGGCCGACGGCCCGGTTTGACCGTATCCGGAAATCGAACAATAGATCAGTTCCGGATTGAACGGCTGCAGCGCGCCGTAGTCGAGCTTCAGCCGCCGCATGACGCCCGGACGAAAATTTTCGACAAGAATATCGGAGGTCGCGGCAAGGCGATGGATGATGTCGGTTGCGTTCGGCGCCTTCAGATCGAGAACAAGGCTTTTCTTGCCGGCATTGAGCTGGCCGAAAACGCTGCTGCAATGATTGCGAACGGGAGGGCGGGTTCGCATCGTCTCGCCCTCCGCCGGCTCGATCTTGATGACCTCCGCGCCCATGTCGGCCAGCATCCGGGTACAATGTGGACCGGCAATCGTGGTCGAAAAATCCAGGACGCGAAGGCCCTGAAAGCTCTTTGTCAAAATACCCTGATCGTTTTCCGCTATGGTCATCCGGTCACTCCTGCGCCACCGACCGAGGCGTGGCGTGACCCTAGATGGCGGGGCCAGCTCAGGAAAGCGTTTCTCTCGACATCAGGGCGCGAGCGTCGACGGCGGCCTGGTCCCTCCTGCAGGGCGAAACTGGAACCATTCTTGCATGGACGCGCTCGGCGCTGGCAGGCGGCCGTTTCTCGATGCCCCTCACTCGACGTCCCGCCGCGTTTCCGGCATTACCAGCCAGATCATGGCAAGACCCAGCGCGGCGATCCCGGCAAGCCCGGTAAACGCGACGCTGCTGCCGAACTTGTCGCTGACATAACCCGCAAGCACGGTGCTCAGCGACGCGCCAATGCCGGTCGCGGTGCCGACAATACCCTGCGCAAGGTTGAAATGACCGCTGCCGAACGCAACGTCGGCGACGATCAGCGGCACCATGACGCTGAATACCGCGGCGGTGATGCCGTCAAATATCTGCACCGCGACCAAAAGGTATGGATCGCTTACCAGCGCGAACAGCAGGCCGCGGACGGCGAGCGCGGCAAAGCCCATCAGAAGCAGCGGCCGGCGTCCCCATTGCTGCGCCTTGCGCCCGACCGTCGGCGAGGTCCACGCCACGATGGCTTGCGGCACGACGATACAGGCGGCGATCAGGACCGGCGCCCATTGGGCCGATCGGGTGGTGACGACGCCGGCCATCAAAGGAAGCATCGCCGCATTGGCGAGCTGCAGCAGCAATACGCTGGCGGCGAAGATCAGCAGCGCACGCTGGCGTACCAGATTGAGAATGCTGGTGGCGCTGGCGTCAGCGACGTCGCGCTCGACCGCGCCGTGCGCCTGCGCGACGTCGACCTCGCGCTCACGGATGCGGGCGAGCGCGAGCAAGGCGGGGATCGCCAATACGAAGGTGACGAGAAAGACCGAACGGCTGGACAACAGATAGCCGCAGGTGCCCATCACGGCCGCCGCAATCCCGTTGCCGAGCGAGGCGAAGCGGGCGTTGCGCCCGAACCGCTCGCCGATCGCTAGCGGGCCGACCAGTCCGAGGCTGATCGCGGCGATGGCCGGGCCCAGCACGCAGCTCGCGGCGGCATGCAGGGTCGCAGCCAAAGCGACGATCGGGAAAATCGGCCATACCGCATAGCCGAGCGCGCTGACGCCGATGGTCGCGACCGCCAGTCCCGCCACCAGCCGTTCGGAGCGGGCCGCATCGACGATGGCCCCGCCGGGCATCTGCCCGATCAAGCCGATGATTCCGCCGATCGACAGCACAAGGCCGATCTCGACCTGGGTCCATTTTTGCGTCGTCAGGTAAACCGCGACGAACGGGCCAAACCCGGTCTGTACGTCGGCCAGAAAGAAGATGAACCAGTCGAGGCCGCGCAAGCTCTCGCGGGAGGGAGACGGTCGAGGCAGCCGCCTCCCCGGCTCCGGATGCAGCGGGGCGCCGCCCTCACCGCCGCCCGGTCGCCCGTAATCGTCGCCGTCGATCCGGTCAACCGGGTGCCGGGATGCGCGGGCAACCAGGATATCCCGCTCTCCGCCCTGGCTATTGGTCATCGAAATCCAGTGGCTGCAGGCTGCCGGAGGCGCCAAGCACCACGATCGGTGTATCCTCCTTGTATTCAGGCGCCGCCTTTACCTGATCCTTGGTCAATTCGAGTGTGATGGCGTCACTCTTGTCGGCCACCCGTCCGAAACGCAGAGCGTTCCAGTCGACGGCGATTTTCCGGCTGCCGACACCGAGAAAACCGCCGAAATCGATGATGGCCGCGCGCACGGTACCGGAGCGGTCCACGATCACGTCGACGATGTGCCCCATGTCTTCATTCTTCGCACTGCGCACGTCACGGCCGAGTACGCCGTGGGCCTCCTTGGCACCGATGATGGTGACCGACGCTGGCGGCGCGGGCGGCGTCGGCGTGACCGGCGGCGTTGCGTTTTGCTGCGCCGGCGGCTGAGGGTTGGCCGCGGCGGGCGGCGCGGCGCTTTCGTCAGCCGCCGAGGCTGCCGCAACGGCGAACGCGGCAAAAGCGATCGCAACCAGGCCGAATAATCTTGCGCGCATATGGCCTCCTTCGGTCAGGCGTCACGTCAATGCGCCAGCACAATCGAAACCTGAATCCGGCCGCGCGTGCGCAGCACTTCCATTGACACGTCGTCACCGTGGCGGCGGACGCGCAGATCGACGCTTGACGGGCCAAGCCGCAAATCACGCAGCACCACTTCATCGAGGAAGGCCGGCAGGCGCGGGTTGCGCAGACGGATCTCGCCGCGCTTGGCGTCGAACTCGAGACCGAGCGCAGCCTCCAGCAATGTGAAGGGCGTCGCGCTGGCCCAGGCCTGCGGCGCGCAGGCTACCGGGTACAGCGTCGGGCCACGCTGCTTTTCTCGCCTGAAGCCGCAGAACAATTCCGGAAGCCGCCGCAAGTCCATATAGGTGGCGGCGTCGAACAGGCCCTTGAATACCTGCTCGACCGAATGCTTCAGCCCGTAGCGTGCAAGTCCCAGCGCGATCAGCGCATTGTCGTGCGGCCAGATCGAACCGTCGTGATAGGACATCGGGTTGTAGCGCGCTTCGCCGCGCGCCACCGTGCGGATGCCCCATCCGGTGAAAAAGTGCGGCCGCATCAGATCGGCGGCGACCATGCGGGCGCGGTCTTCGCGCACGATGCCCGTAAAAAGGAGCTGCCCGGCGTTGGAGGTGCGAACCTTGCACGGCTGCCTGGCACCGTCGAGCGCAAGCGCATAGGTGCCGAGTTCCTCGCACCAGAATGCTTCCTCAAATCGCTCGGCGAGCAACGTTGCCTCGGCCTGCAGCTTGACCGCCCTGTCGGTGTTGCCGAGCCGCAACGCGCAGCGCGCCGCGAGCTGCTTGGCGGCGAACACGTAGCCCTGCACTTCCGCGAGCGCGATATTGCCTTCGGCGAGCCGGCCGTCGGCATGAAAGATCGCGTCGTAGGAATCCTTCCAGCCCTGGTTGGGGAGCCCCTGCTCGGAGGCGCGCCGATATTCGACAAATCCGTCGCAATCTGGATCGCCGGCGCCATCGATCCAGCGCAGTGCGGCCTCGATCGCCGGCCATAGCTCGGCCAACGTCTCATCGTCGCCGGTGCGCTCGACATAAAGTCCGGCCAGCAACACGAACAACGGGGTCGAATCGACGCTGCCGTAATATAGCGCAAACGGCACCTCGCGCAGCACGGCCATTTCGCCGCCGCGCATTTCGTGCAGGATCTTGCCGGGTTCGGCGTCGGCAAGCGGATCGGCCGTGGTAGCCTGGTAGAAGGCGAGCCGGCTCAGCACACCGCGTGCGACCCGCGGGTCGATCCACAGCATCTGCAGCGCAGTTATGATTCCGTCGCGGCCAAATGTCGTCGAGTACCAGGGGATGCCGGCATAGGGATAGCGTCCCTGCGGCGTATCCGTCATCAGCATATTGAGGTCGGCCATCGACTGGCACACCACCTCGTTGAAAATATCGTTTGAAGTTTCGATACTGGTGGCGCCCGCGGTCGACTGCCGCATCTCGCGACGATGCGCCAGCAACCCGCGGAAGAACGGCACCGGCTCGAACGGCGCCGGCTTGTTGCAGGAAGCGGCAACAAACAATGAACTCGCCTGTTGCGGCGCGAGGTCGAAATGATAGCTCGCGGCATGCACGGCAAGCCTCGTCGGCCTCGGATCGAAATGCAGCGCCGTAGCGCGCGCCTTGCCGTCGAGGCCCTTATATTCGAGCACGACGTCTGCGGGACCCAGCAACTTGCTGGCGCCGACTCCCCGCCGTGCGCGCTTTTCACCGCGTACTTCGAACAAATCGGCAAAGTCGTTGTCGAACAGCAGCGTTACGTCGAAGCTTGCCGCACTCTTGCCGTGATTCTGGATGCCGATCCGCTGATAGGCCGTTCCGCGCCAGAGAAAGTGCGTGCGCACGATATGCAGCATGTCCTTCTGCAGTACGATCCGGCCGTCGCGATAGACGTCGGGATTGGTGAGGTCGATGGTCAGCCCGGAATTATCGTCTCGGAGGTTCGAACCGAGCAGCAGCGGCTGAACATCGTTCAGCACAAGCTCGAGTCGAGCCAGATAGCGGGTGTCGGCGTTGAACAGGCCGTCAGGTCCGCCGGCGGACGCACCGATATCGCCGTGGCTGTCCAGCACGATGAAGGTATCGTCATGCTTGAGCGAGCGCCGCGGCCTCGCGGCTGGCCCGGTCATCGGAATGTAGAACGACGATTCCAAAACCAGTTCGACGGTCCGCACCGCCATGATCTGGGTTACGACTTCGGCTGGCATTTGACCTCGCGCGATTTTCCCCGGCCCAACGATAAAACGCACTAGGACTTGGACGCTACCGAATATCAGGCCGCATGGGTGGCAAGGCGGCTTATTTCCTGGTTCACCAGTTCGCGATACGGGCCCTGACCCTGCATCAGGCGGTCCGGCGGGCCGTCCTCGATGATCTTGCCCGCCTTGAGCATGACCACCCGATCGAAATTGCGCAGCGTCGCCAGGCGGTGGGCAATCGCGATCACGGTACGGCCGCGCATCAGCCGGCCGAGCGCTTCACGGATAGCCTCCTCGGACTCGCTGTCAAGCGCGGCGGTGGCCTCATCGAGCAGCAGGATCGGCGCGTCCTTCAGGAACGCTCGCGCGATGGCGATGCGCTGCCGCTGGCCCCCAGACAACTTGACGCCGCGGTCGCCGACCATGGTCGCGAGCCCCTCCGGCAGGGATTCGACGAAATCGCACCGGGCCGCAATGGCCGCGCGCAGCACCTCGTCGTCGGTCGCGGTGGGCCGGCCGTAGCGGATGTTTTCCAGGATCGTGCGCTGAAACAGCGAAATGTCCTGCGGCACCACCGAGATCGCCTCGCGCAGGCTTTGCTGCGTCACGCGGGAAATATCCTGACCGTCGACGGCGATATTGCCCTGTTGTACGTCGTAGAACCGCTGCAGCAGAACGAACAGGCTGGATTTGCCGCCGCCGGACTGACCGACCAGCCCGACCCGCTGTCCAGCCTGCAGACGAAGGCTGAACCTTTCGAACACCTTTGGGCCGCCGGGATAACGGAACGAAACATTGGTGAAGGCGATCGCCGCGCCCGCCTTCACCAGCGGCTCGGCCGCTGGATGGTCCTGCAATTCGTGCGGCAGCAGCAGGGTGGCGATGGCCTCGGTCAGCCGGGCGACGTGCTGGGTAACGTCGACCAGCGCCACCGCGAGATCCCGCGTTGCACTCAGAATGGAAAGCCCCAGCGTGCAGACCAGCACGACATCGCCGGTGGTCGCCGCGCCGCGCTGCCACAAGCCGATCGCCCAGGCCAGCAACGCGATGGTCAGTATGACGGTGACGCCGGCATGGATGATGCGCAGCTTTTCGAGATAGCGAAGGCTCCGCCCCCGCGCCGTCAGTTCCCGGTTGACGGTCGCGTCAAACCGGTCGTGCTCGAATCTGAGGCCACAGAATGCGCGCACCAGCGGCATGTTGTTGATGACGTCGACCATCTCGCCGTCGACGGCCGCGGCCTTGTTGGCGAAGTCGTCGTGCAACGGCCGGCCGGCGGCCGCCAGGCGGAACATCACCATGACCATCGCACCGGCGACCACGATCAGGCCCGCCGCCATCGGCAGGCTCACCGTCACAATCAGGGCAATCGCCGAAATCGTCGCCATGCAAGGCGGCAGCACGTTCCAGATGAACATGTTTTCGACCGTGAACACCGCGTTCGAGGTCGCGGTGATGCGGCTGGTCAGCATGCCCGGCAGGCGATCGGAAAAATAGTTTGGCGAATGGCCGGTGAGGTGACGAAAAATGTCGCGGCGCAAATCCCCTGTCACCCCCACAAAGGTGAAGCTGGCCGTCCAGCTCGCGATTCGCCACAGTAGGTTGTCCGCCGCGATCAAGGACATGAGAAAAATGAATGCCAGCCATACCCCGCCCGCACGCGCGGCCCCCGCCGACAGGCTGTCGACCAGATATTTCACGCCATATTGCGTCCCTACCGAACACGCCACGGCCGCAATTACGGCTGTCAGGATAACCACATGCGAGGCCAGACGCTGGCGGAGGTAGCGCAGCACAAACGGAAACGGACGATGTGCATATCCTGAAAGATTGTCCATGTAGCCGCAAAACCCGTTGGAGGAGAAGAGGAAACCTTACCTGGAGGCGTTTCGTCCAATCGATCGCGGGGGGCATATTTGGAGTTCTTCCCGCGACGCCATCACCGCGCAACAATTTGGCAGCAGTAACAACGGTAAAAATCTGATCGGAGGTGATGGCATCAACAAGACCACTGTGTGGAGGAAGTGCGTGTCGTGTAGGGAACTTCGCACCTGCCGAAACGTTCCGTCTCTGGCATGCCGGTGCCAACCGCAGAGTGGGGCTGTTTCATCCATGATCATCATGAAAGGAGACGAATAGATGCGCATCGCGCAGGTTGCTCCGCTGACGGAGGCTGTCCCCCCCAAGCTGTACGGCGGAACCGAGCGGGTGGTACACTGGCTGACCGAGGAATTGGTGGCACTTGGGAACGACGTTACGCTGTTCGCAAGTGGCGATTCCCGGACATCTGCGAAACTGGACGCGACGTGGCCGCGGGCGCTACGCCTCGACGGGTCGGTTCGCGACCCCAACGCTCTCCATATGGTGATGCTGGAACGCGTCCGGCAAAAATGCGACGACGAGGAATTCGACTTCCTGCACTTCCATCTCGACTATTATCCGTTCTCGCTGTTCTACCGGCAGCCGACCCCGTTCCTGACCACCCTGCATGGCAGGCTCGACCTGCCCGAACACCAGCCGGTATTCACCACCTTCGCCTCTGTTCCGGTGATTTCGATTTCGAACGCGCAGCGGCGTCCGGTGCCGCAAGCCAACTGGATCAGCACCATCCACCACGGCCTGCCGGAACAGTTGCTGACGCCGCGGCCGATCAATCCGGGCTATCTGGCGGTACTGGGGCGGATTGCGCCGGAGAAGGGTGTCGATCGGGCGATCCGGATCGCGATCCGATGCGGCATTCCGCTGAAGATCGCGGCAAAGGTCGATCGCGCCGACCAGGAATATTACGATGAGGTCGTTCGTCCGCTGATGGATCATCCTTTGGTCGAATTTATCGGCGAGATCGGCGATCATGAAAAACCCGACTTTCTCAGCGGCGCGATCGGCTTGCTGGTTCCAATCGACTGGCCCGAACCGTTCGGCCTTGTCATGATCGAGGCGATGGCCTGCGGGACGCCCGTGATCGCGTATAACCGCGGCTCGGTCCCCGAAATCATCGATGAGGGCCTGACCGGCTTTATCGTCGAAGACGAGATCAGCGCGGTCGCTGCCGTCGACCGCCTTTCCCAGCTCGACCGCGCCGCGATCCGGAGGCAGTTTGAAATGCGATTTACCGCGCGGCGCATGGCACTCGACTATCTCGCCGCCTATCGCAGCCTGACCGAGGCTGCCGAACCGCGCATCAAGCTGGTCAGCAGCGCCGAATAGGCAGGATCAATCCAGCGGCGCCGCGGCCGTGCCGAAGCGCCGTTCGTAGGCCTTGATATAGGCTTCCGGAGATGGCTTGAGGTGACGCCGGGTCAGCTCGATCAGCTCCCCCCGGCGTGAGCTGCGAAGCGCCTTGATCATGTCCAGATGGTCACGGCGCGCCCGATCCAGCGATTGCGGAAACGCATTGGCGTAAAACCGGATGCCGTGGACCTTGCGCGCGAGCAGCTCGATCGTCTCGATCAGGCAGGCATTGCCGCACAGCCCGAACAAAAACTGGTGAAAGCTGAGGTTACTGTAAAACACTGTCAGCAAGTCACCGGCAATGACGGCCGCGGCGTGCTGCCGCTGTAGCTCCTCCAGACTTTCGATATCCTGCGGGCCAACGGGAAATGGAATGATGCGGACCGCCATCACTTCCAGCTCTTCACGAACCGCATAGATCTCCCTCACCTCGAGCGGCGTCAGTCCGCGCACCATGGCGCCGCGGTTCGGGATGCGCTCGACCAGACCCTTTTTCTCCAGTTCGAAAAGCGCGAGCCGGACATCACCACGGTGGGTCTGGAACAGATCGCACAGATCCTGCTCGACCAGGCGCTCTCGCGGCTGACGTCGCCCCAGCACGATATCCTCCTCGATGCGCCTTGCAATGAGGACGGCCGCGGCCGCTTCACGTGCCGGCGGTTCGGGCACCGGACGGGATTTAGGCGCTGGCAGATTCGTCCGGTCGAGTGGCTTTCCGGCCATATTTCCCCAAATGGTGCAGGCGTCCGACCCGGCACAACCGGCCGGCCGGCGGTAAATTTCAGGCGCGGCCATAATAAGATTGAAAACTATATTGTAAACAATATTCAACAGGACTACGCTCCCGGCCAATAACAAGCGAGCGGGTCGAGCAGACGGAATCTGCGCCGGATCGCACAGGGGGAGTCGATATGAAAAAGGATCACCGGCAATCCGTCCTTGGCAACCAGGGCGACACCAATCCAATGCTGTCGCGGCGGCCAAGCCGCCGCAAATTCCTCCTCAAAGCCACTGGTGCGGTCGCCGCCGGCGCCTTCGGCGCGGTGCCCTTGCGGGGCTGGGCCGCCGATCTCGTCAACATCGGCGCGCTGTATCCGACCACCGGCAGCATGGCGCAGATCGGCGTCGGCTGCGTCGCGGCGGCCAAGCTCGCGGTCGAGATGGTCAACGAAGCCGGCGGCATCAAATCGCTCGGCGGCGCCAAGCTCAACCTGATCATCTCCGACGTGCAGAGCGACACCACGGTGACGCGCACCGAAACCGACCGGCTGATCAGCGGCAATAAACTGTCGGCGATCCACGGCTGTTTCGCCAGCGCGCTGACGTTGATCGCAAGCGAGGTGGCCGAACGCGCCAAGGTGCCGCTTATCACCGGATCGAGTTCGGACCAGCTCAACAAGGGGCGAACCTACACCTTCACGCCGTTTGCGCGCGCCTCGCAGTTCGCCCAGGCGCAGCTGCAGATGTCGAAACTGGTCAGCGATAAGCCGAAGGTCGCGGTGATCTTCGAGAATACCGCGTTCGGCACCTCGACCTCGAACGGGTTGAAGGAGCTGGCGCCGGCCGAGGGCGTCGAGATCGTGATGTTCGAGCCCTACTCCGCCGGCTTCACCGATGCGAGCCCGCTGATCAACAAGGTCAAATCCTCGGGCGCCAACGCGCTGTTCTCGGTGTCTTATCTGAACGACCTGATCCTGATCGTGCGCACCGTCAAGCAGGTCGGCCTCGATATCGCCATCAATGGCGGCTCCGGCGGCTTCGTGATTCCGGACTTCTACAAGAATGTTGGCAAGCTAGCCGAGGGCCTGCAGGGCGTGGCGCACTGGAACCACGACATGGATGCCGATGCCCAGAAAGTGAATGCCGAATACCAGAAACGCACCGGCTACTTCCTGTTCGAATATGCCGGCGGCCTGGTCGCGCAGACCTTCATGATTGCCGACGCGCTGGAGCGCGCCGCCTCCACCGATCCGCAAAAGGTACGCCAGGCGCTGTCGACGCTCGACGTCTCCTCGGGCTATGCGGCGATGGCTCCGGGCGGCAAGGTGAAGTTCGGGCCCGACGGCAAAAACGTCTACGGCCGGCCGATCGGCGTGCAATGGCAGCACGGCGATCTCGCCAGCGTCTTCCCGAAGGAAGATGCCCGCGCGCCGCTGCTGAAAACCTGACGGCGGTCGAAATCGATGCTGGAGACAGTGGTTCAGGCCGTGATCAACGGCCTGCTCATCGGCGGTATCTACGCGCTCGTCAGCATTGGCGTCACGCTGATCTTCGGCGTGGTCAAGATCGTCAATTTCGCCCAGGGCGAATTCGTGATGATCGGGATGTATATCAGCTTCTTTCTCGCCACCCAGTTCGGGATCGATCCGATCGCATCGCTCTTTGTCACGATGCCCGCGCTGTTCGTGATCGGCGTGCTGGTGCAGCATTTCCTGATCCGCCGGGTGCTGGGCCCGAACGACATGCCGCAGATCTTCCTGACCTTCGCATTGTCGCTGCTGCTGCTCAATCTCGCGCTGATGCTTTTCACCGCGAATTACCGCACCGTGCACACCTCCTATTCCGACGCAGCGATCCATGTCAGCGGGCTTTATATTCCGGTGGCAAAACTGATCGCCTTTGTCGTCGCCATGGTGCTGAGCGGCCTGCTCTGGGTCTTCCTGCACACCACCGATCTCGGCAAAGCGATGCGCGCCGCCGCCCAGAACCGTGACGTGGCGACGCTGATGGGGATCAACCCCAATCGCGTGTTCTGCGTCGCGGTCGGCATCGCGCTCGCGCTCGCCGGCGCCGCCGGCTCGCTGCTGATGCCGTTTTACTCGGCCTACCCGTTTGTCGGGCAGGTTTTCGTGCTGATGGCCTTTGTCGCCGTGGTACTGGGGACGCTCGGCAACGTCGTCGGCGCGCTGATCGCGAGCCTGATGATGGGGATCGCCGAGTCGCTCGGCATTCAATATGTCGGCGCTGACTCCGGCCAGATCGTCGTGTTCGCCATGCTGCTGCTGACGCTCGCCTTCAAGCCTAACGGGCTTGGCGGCGGCAGGGTGCGCTAGGTGCAAAGCCCCGGCCAATGGAAGGTGGTTGCGCTGGCCGCGCTGGTCGTGGTCGTCCTTGGGCTGCCGCTGGTAGTGACCAACTCGTTTGCGATCGACATCTTCATTCGGATTTTGCTGTTCTCGTTCATCGGCGTCGCCTGGAACCTGATGGGCGGTTATGCCAAGCAGCTTTCGCTGGGACACGCCGCCTATTTCGGGTTGGGTGCCTATACGTCCACCATCCTGCAGGTGGATTTCGGCATCTCGCCCTGGATCGGAATGGTCGCCGGCGGCGGGGTGGCGATGCTGGCGAGCCTGCCGATCGGATGGCTGTGCTTCCGGTTGCGCGGGCCTTATTTCACCATCGCCACCATCGCGACGGCGCAGGCGCTGATGCTGATCTTTCTCAAATTCCGCGATCTCGCCTGGGGCGCCGAGGGCACCACCATCCCGAATCTCGGCAACGCCCCGCTGATGATGCAGTTCGAGGCGAAGGCTGCCTATTATTATGTCGCGCTCGGCCTGCTCGTCCTCGGGCTTGTCATCACCTACCGGATCGAAAATTCCTGGATGGGCTATTATCTGGTCGCGATCGGCGAGGATGAAGACGCCGCCGAAGCGATCGGCGTCAATGCGCCGCGGATCAAGCGCAACATCTATTTGATCAGCGCCTTTCTCACCGCACTGGCCGGCACGTTTTACACCCAGTACATCTACTTCATCGACCCCGCGACCGCCTTCAACTTCAACATCTCGATCGAGGCGGCCCTGGTAGCGATCGTTGGCGGCATCGGGACGCTGTGGGGTCCGGTGATCGGAACGCTGCTTCTCGAAACCACGTCGGCGCTGCTGCAAAGCTGGCTCGGCAGTTCGATCGGCGGGGTGCAGTTGACCGTCTACAGCCTGATCCTGATCGCCGTCATTCTGTGGCGGCCGACCGGACTGATCGGCGTGATCACCGACGGCTGGCGGCACTATTTCCCCCGCAACCCGCTGCGAGCATGAGGCACAGCCATGGCGGACGCGCTCGTCATTCGCGGTCTCAGCAAGCGGTTCGGCGGCTTGCGCGCCGTGCAGGACGTCAGTTTTTCTGTGAAGGAGAACGAGACCGTCGCGCTGATCGGACCGAACGGCGCCGGCAAGACCACGAGCTTTCATCTGATCACTGGCTTCCACCGGCCGGACACCGGCTCGGTCATGGCGTTCGGCCGCGAGATCGTAGGCCTCCGCCCGCATGACATCTGCGCGCACGGGCTGGCGCGCACGTTCCAGGTCGCAAAGCCGTTCGGTGCCATGACCGTGCTCGCCAATGTCATGACCGGCGCGTTCCTGCGCGACAGGAATGCCGCGGTGGCACGCGACAGGGCCCGCGAGACCATCGAGTTCGTCGGGCTTTCGGCCAGGGAACAGACCCCGGCCAGGGACCTCACCACCATCGACCAGCGCCGGCTGGAGATGGCGCGGGCGCTGGCGACAGAGCCGCGGATTCTGCTGCTCGACGAAGTGATGGCCGGGCTCAACCCGTCGGAGATCGATCAGGCGGTCGCGCTGATCGGAAAGCTTTCGGAGCGCGGACTCACCATCGTCATTGTCGAGCATGTCATGCGCGCGATCATGGCGGTCGCCCGCCACATCGTGGTGCTCGATCACGGCCAGAAGATTGCCGAGGGCACGCCCAGGGAGATCGTGGAAAACCCGGAAGTGGTCCGCGCCTATCTCGGCTCCTATGTCCATGAACCTGCACCGGGAGTGGTCTAGTGCTCGAACTGTCAGGCGTGAGCGCGAGCTACGGCTCCGTCCCGGCCATCCATGATGTGAGCATCACGATCGGCGAGGGCGAAGCCGTCGGCCTCTTGGGCGCGAACGGCGCCGGCAAGAGCACCACACTGCGCGCCATCTCGGGCCTCGTGAAGATGTCATCGGGCTCGATCATTTTCGCGGGCAACAATCTGGCATCGCTTCCGCCGCACCGGATTCCGGAGCTTGGAATTGCCCACGTGCCCGAGGGCCGCCAGGTTTTCCCCGAAATGACGGTGCAGGAAAATCTCGAGATCGGCTCCTACGTGCCGAAGGCGAAGGCGGAACGCCGCCGCACGCTTGAACTCGTCTACAGCATCTTTCCGCGGCTCGCCGACCGCAGGAAGCAACTTGCCGGCACCATGAGTGGTGGCGAGCAGCAGATGCTCGCGGTCGGCCGCGGCCTGATGCTGAAGCCGCGGCTTCTGATGCTGGACGAGCCCTCGCTCGGGCTCGCGCCGGTCATGACCGACGTCACCTTCGAGAAGATCGGCGAGATTCACAAGATGGGCACCGCGATCCTGCTGGTCGAGCAGAACGTCAGCCGCGCGCTGTCGCTGGTGCAGCGGGCCTATGTGCTGGAAAGCGGCAACGTCATTATGCACGGCACCAGCGCCGAGCTCGCCAACAACAAGCAGGTGCAGGCGGCGTATCTCGGGATTTGACGCGATGTCAGGCCATGATGAGGCGCGCGCCGATTCAATCTGTCAAACAGCGCCGTAGCCCGGATGAAGCGCAGCGCAATCCGGGAATCGCGATGCGGATGGGATGGCCCCGGATTTCGCTGCGCTGCATCCGGGCTACGGGGCCGACATTGACGTCGTGGTCAGCTCACCGCCGTCCGCTTCGGCTCGACGATCTCGAACATGCGCGGGAATTCGTCCATTAGCGCCATCAACTCGCCGAGCCGCGTCGGATTGCCGGTGAACTTGATCTTGCCGCTGCCGACCGCTTCCGGAAATGTCGTCTGCCTGGCGATCACCTCGTCGAGCGTGACGCGCGCCAGCGTGAAGCTCGCCTCCGCCGCGGCCGACTGGGCATCCGCGACATAGGTCAATGCGCCGTTTTCCAGGTTGAGGATGAAGGTCTCCCTGGTATCGGTAAAGTTCCAGTTCAGCACGATGCGCTTGCCTTCGGCCTTGGGGCCGTTGAGCCGGACCCCGAGCACGTCCCATAACTGCTCGGTGCGCAGCGCGGCCAGCGTCTCACTCGGCATCGGCAGGCGCGACGACGCCTTCGGCATGCCCTGCCGCAATTCCTGCGCCCCGAACAGATAGGCGTTGCGCCAGGTCGCGCTCTCCGCGCAATAACCGAGCTGCTCGAGCGTATCGGCGAGCAGCTCACGGGCGGCCTGGTTGTCCGGTTCGGCGAACACCAGATGGCTTAGCGCCTGTGCCACGAAGCGAAATTCACCCCTGGCGAAATCCTTTGCCGCCCGCTCGAGGATCGCCGCCGCGCCCCCCATATATTCGACATATTTGCGGCCGGCATCGACCGGCGGCAGCGGATCGAGATTGACCGGATTGGCGTCGTACCAGCCGAGATATTTCTGGTAGATCGCCTTCACATTATGCCGGATGTGACCGTAATAGCCGCGCCCATGCCAGGCGCCATCGAGGCTCGCCGGCAGCCTGATCGTCTCGGCGATCTCGCTCGCGGTGAGCCCGTGATTCATCAGGCGGATGGTCTGGTCATGCGCGAATTTGTAGAGGTCGCGCTGCTGGCGGACCATGGTGTCGATGCGCTCGGCCCCCCAAACCGGCCAGTGGTGCTGGCCGCACATGGCATCGGCCTTGCCGCCCCACATCTGCAGCGCCTCACCGAGATATTTCGACCAGGCCAGCGCATCGCGCACGTCGGCGCCGCGGAACGGCAGCAGATTGTGGAAATTGTGCGTGCAGTTCTCGGCGAGGTTCAGCAATTTATAGCGCGGGATGAAGAAATGCATTTCTGCCGGCGCTTCGCTGTTCGGCGCCATCTGGAATTCAAACTCGAGGCCGTCGATGACGCGCTTGTCTCCGGTCGCGGTGATGAGGTCGGTGGGACGCAACAGCGCGACCGAGCCCGCCGCCATCGACTTGCCGAGTCCGCAATCGATCTGCCCACGCGGGCCCTTGGCGAGGAATGGCCCGAACTGGTATTGCGCGCGCCGCAGCATCGCCGGACCCGCGATGATGTTTTCCGATACCGCGTGCTCCATGAACAGATTTGGCGCGATGATCGGAACGCGGCCGCTCGTCAGCATCTCATCATCGAGCACGCCCCGCGCGCCGCCCCAATGATCGGTGTGGGTGTGGGTAAAGATGACCGCGGCGACCGGCTTCCTGCCGCGGTGCTGGAAGTACAGTTCCATCGCCGCGCGCGCGCCTTCGATCGAGGTCAGGGTATCGACGACGATGACGCCGCAATTGCCCTCGATCAGGGTCATGTTGGCGATATCGAGACCTCGCACCTGGTAGACACCGGGCACCACTTCAAACAGCCCGTGATGCATGTTGAGGCGGGATTGCCGCCACAGGCTGGGGTCGACGGTCGGCGGCGCCTTGGCGTCGGACAGGAAGCCGTAGGGCTCCAGACTCCAGACTACCCTGCCCTGGGCGGACGCAACCCGCGCGTGTTCCAGCGTGCCGAGAAAGCCGCGCGCGGCCTCGTCGAAATCGCGCGTGTCGGAGAACGGCAGCGCCTTCAGCGTCGCCGCATGCCGTGCCACCACCGACGCCGAGGCTTCCTTGGGTGCTGCGCTATTCGCTGTCTGGGTCATGCCGTTGTACTCCCTCGCGGCAATCGAAATAAATTCGTTCCTCGCAATGAACAGTCCTCATCCTGAGGAGCGGCCACTTGGCCGCATCTCGAAGGATGAAGCCATGCCTCGTGGTTCGAGACGCGCGGCGGGGCCGCGCTCCTCACCATGAGAGTCTTAGACCTCATCCTGAGGAGCGCGCACTTGCGCGCGTCTCGAAGGATGAAGCCGGGCCTCGTGGTTCGAGACGCGCGGCGGGGCCGCGCTCCTCACCATGAGGGTTTAGTATTAGACCCCAAATTTACCAGACGCATCTCACTTCTTGACCTTGCTCGCATCCATCTTGATCGAGGTGTCGAGCAGCTTGGTGGTGAACGCGCTTTCCACCGCGAACGGCTTTTCCATGCCGAGATAGGTCTGCACCAGTTCGTAGTCCTTTTTCATGCGCGCGTCGTCGATCCAACCGAGCGCCCTGGTCGTGGTGAACTGATCGGTCATCAGGAACTTGATGCGCTCCCACTGCCGCTGCTGGTTTTCCTTGTCGAGGCCGGAGACCTGATCGAGCAGGGCCTTCAGGCATGGGGTGACATCGGCGACACAGGCGGCAAATGCCTTCTGGCTGATCCGCACAAAATCCGCGGCGAGCTTCGGGTTCTTCTGCAGAAACGCGCCGTTGACGATCAGCGAGTTGCCGTAGGGATTGAGGCCGATGTCCTTCCAGTTCAGAAACCCGAGATCGCTGCCGAACTCGATCAACTTCAGATCGTGCTCGTTGTAGAAATCGCTGATGATATCGACGGCGTGGCTTTTCAGCGCCGCGATCTTGGCGGTAGGTCCGACATTGACAAAGCTGACCGAGTCCGGCGCGATCCCTGCCGCCTTGGCGAAGGCCGGCCACATCACCCGCGAGGCGTCACCCGGCGGATTGCCGATCTTGTGGCCGGGAAAGTCCTTGACGCCGTTAACGCCATAGCTCTTCAGCCAGTAGAATGTCTGTCCGGTGTTGGCGTAGATGCTCATCAGCGCCACGACATCGGCGCCCTTGCTGCGCGCCACCAGCATGGTCGCGAGGTCCGCGATCCCGAACGGCGAGCCGCCGGAGCCGACCTTCAGCGCGGATACTCCCGACCCCCTGCCGACTTCGATATTGAGATCGATGCCGGCCTGTTCGTACCAGCCTTGCGCCTTGGCGTAATAGAACGGCGAATGATCCGCGGTGGGCGTCCAGTTCAGGACCAGATTGACGGACTCGGCGGCAGCGGCAGGCAGGCCAAGCGCCGACCAGGCAAGAGTGGACACCGCGAGCGCCAGTCCCGCAATCCTCAAGCCTTTCATGGCAGCTCTCCACGTTTGCGGCCGACGGCCTTGCCGTTGCACGTCCGTACCGCTACCAATGCAACAAGGGACCGATCGAATTGTCAACTGTCTGGTTGGAAATGCCTGGGCGACGATCCGATAGTATGAGGCGGCAGCGGCGCGATCCGGTTGCCACCCGCGGCAAGCTGCTGGCGGCGGCGCGGCGTGAGTTCGCCCGCAGCGGGCTCGCCGGAGCCAGGGTCGACGAAATCGCGGCGCGCGCAGGCGTCAACAAGCAGCTCGTGTATCACTATTTCGGCGACAAGGACGCGCTCTATTTGGCGGTACTGGAATGGGTATACGAGGAAATCCGGACCCAGGAGCGCAAGCTCAACCTCGAGGGATTGCCGCCCGAACGGGCGATCCGGAAACTGATCGAGAGTTCGTTCGATCACCTCGCGCGGCACCCGGATTTCATCCTGCTGCTCAATGACGAAAACCGCCACGGCGCCAGCCATGTGCGTGCGTCGATGAAGCTCGAGGACATGCATTCGCCGCTGGTCAGCCTGGTCTCGAAGATCCTGCGGCAAGGCGTCCGCACCGGATGCTTCCGCAAGGGCGTCAATCCGGTGCATCTCTATATCTCGATCGCCGGCCTGAGCTATTTCTTCTTCTCCAACACGCCGACCCTGTCGGCGATCTTCGGCACCGATCTGAGCAGCCCGGCCGCGCGGCGCGCCCGCCGCAGGCACGTGGTCGATCTGGTGATGCAGGCGCTGCGGCCATGAGGTGTTAATCAACCGGATGGTTGAAAGTTTTGCGGCGTCACGATAGATTGGCCGGATCGGCGCCGGCAGGCCGCGGGGCCTCGAACGGGAGATTGACCAAGTGCCTGGTGACGGGACGCGTTCGGCTCGATCGCTTGCGATCATCCTGATCGTGCATCTCGCCGTGCTCGTGCTGTGGCAGGTTGCGGTCGACGCGTTCCATGTGCCCAAATTCATCCTGCCCTCGCCGCTCGCCGCGGTCGCGACGCTCGGTTCGGCGAAATATGCCTGGCTTTCCAACCTCGCGGTCACGGCCGCGGAAATCCTCGGCGGCTTCGCGCTGGGCGCTGCCGTCGGCGTGACGCTGGCGGTGCTGTTCTGCTGGTCGCCGCTGTCGGGCCTGTTGCTGCTGCCGCTGTTCGTCACCCTGAACATGATCCCGAAAGTGGCACTCGGCCCGCTGGTGATCGTCTGGTTCAGCTACGGCATCTTTCCGAACATCCTGATCGCCTTCAGCATCTGCTTTTTCCCGATCCTGCTGACGACGGCGCGCGGACTGAGCGAAGTCGAGCCCGATCTGCTCGATCTCGTGAAGTCGCTGCGCGGCTCGCGCTGGACGCTGTTTCGCAAGATCCAGCTTCCCGGCGCGCTGCCTTACGTGTTCTCCGGCATGAAGGTCGGCGCCATTCTCGCGGTCGCCGGCGCCATCGTCGGCGAGTTCATCGCGTCGGATCGCGGGCTCGGCTATCTGATGATCCAGGTGCAGTCCTCGCTCGACACCCCGGCGATGGTCATGGCGGTGGTGCTTCTGACCATCCTCGGCGTCGCACTTTACGGTCTTGTGCTTGGGCTCGAACGGCTATTCGTGGTCAGGGATGTGCGGCTGCAATAGAGATCGAAGGGCAACACATGCTGCTGACGCGCGACAATCTGCCGGAAACCATTGCCGATGTGGCGGCGCTTGACGAGCTGTTGTGCCGTCCGAGCCAGGCGCTGATCGACGATCTCGGCAAGGTCGACGGCGACATCATGATCCTCGGCGTCGCCGGCAAGATGGGTCCGACCCTCGCCGGCCTTGCCAAGGCCGCCCTGCCCGGCCGTCGCATCATCGGCGTCGCGCGCTTCAGCGACGCAGGCGCAAAGACCTGGTTGCAGGCCCGAGGTATCGAGACCATCAACTGCGATCTGCTGGATGAAGCCGCGATCGAGGCGCTGCCGAAATCGCAGAACATCGTGTTCATGGCCGGCCGCAAGTTCGGCGCCGAGGGCGACCTGTCGCTGACCTGGGCGATGAACGCCCATGTCCCCGCGCTGGTCGCGCAGGCCTTTGCCGGCTCGCGGATCGTGGCGTTCTCGACCGGCTGCGTCTATCCGTTCGTGGCGGTCGCCGGCAACGGCGCCGACGAGAGCGTGCCACCCGATCCGCCCGGCGAATACGCGCAATCCTGCGTCGGGCGCGAGCGCATGTTCGAATATTTCTCGCGCAGATTTGCCACGCCCGGCCGCCTGTTCCGGCTGAATTACGCGATCGACATGCGCTACGGCGTGCTGCACGACATCGCGACCAGGATCGCTCTCGGCCAGCCGATCGACGTCAGCCTTGGCCATGTCAATTTCATCTGGCAGGGCGACGCCTCCGCGCGCGCACTGCGCTGCCTCGCGCATTGCGATACGCCGACCTCGCCGATCAATGTCAGCGGCCACCAGATTTTCGCGGTGCGCGATCTCGCGGCCCGGCTCGGGGCCCGGCTTGGCCGCGACCCGATGCTTGTCGGCAGCGAACAGCCGACGGCCTGGATCACCGATACCTCGCGGGCGGTCGAATTGTTCGGCTTGCCGATCGTCGATACCGAGCGGCTGATCGGCTGGACCGCCGACTGGGTCGCTCGCGCGATGCCGAGTCTCGGCAAGCCCACCAAATACGAGGTGCGCGATGGTCGCTACTGACCACATCGCCATCGTCGAGTTGGGCCCGGACGACGTGCCCGGCGGTCTCGCGCTGTCGAGCGAGGCGCACTGGAACCAGAACGAGGCCGATTGGCGATTTTTCCTCGGCGCGGGAACGGTGTTCGGCATGCGCGACCCGGACCATCGCCCGATCGGCACCGCCGCGCTGTTGCCCTATGGATCCGGCAACGCCTGGATCAGCATGGTGCTGGTGGCCGCGCTGTGGCGCCGCCGAGGCCTTGCGACAAGACTGGTCGACGCCTGCCTCTTAGCGGCGGCCCGGCAGCGCCTCACCCCCTGGCTCGACGCGACGCCGGCGGGCGCTGCGGTTTATGGCCCGTTGGGTTTCACGCCGACGCTGCAGTTGCGACGGTTGCGGCTGGAGAATTCCAACCGAACGGAGGCCGGCGCACCGCAGTTGCAGGCCGGCAACGCCGATGACTTCGCGGCGCGCGATCGGCGCGCCATGGGTTTTGATCGCAGCATCCTGCTGGCGGAGTTTTGTGGACGTCCGAACGCGCGGCTGTTGTCAGGCGGGAATGCCATCGGCCTGGTTCGCGGCGGCCGTACCTCCCGCCACATCGGTCCGCTGTTCGCGGACCACCCGGATCAGGCGCTGGCCCTAGTCGATGCGATCGTTCGCTGCGAAACCGGCGCGGTGCTGATTGACGTCGTCAGCACGCAAGGCGCGTTTATCGAGGGGCTGACGGCGCGTGGCTGGATCGTCGAGCGGCCGTTTCAGCGCATGCGGTTTGGTGGCGCCGCGACGGCCGCAGCGGAGCCGCCGTTTGCCGTCGCCGGACCCGAATATGGATAAGGATGGCGCGACATGCATCATAGCCAGATGAAGCCCGAGGTGCGGCGGCTGATCGCCGAAGGTACGGTGCTCCCCGCCCATCCGCTGGCGCTCGACGCCAGCCGCGGCCTCGATACGGTTCATCAGCGCGCGCTGACGCGCTATTACATCGACGCCGGCGCCGGCGGACTTGCGGTCGGCGTCCACACCACGCAATTCGCCATCCGCGAAGCCGGGCTGTACCGGCCGGTGCTGGAACTGGCGGCGGAAACCGCGGCAAACTGGACCAGCCGTCCGCTGGCGCTGGTTGCGGGCCTGGTGGGGCCGACATCGCAGGCCGTGACTGAAGCGAAGATCGCGCGCGGCATCGGCTATCATGCCGGGTTGCTCAGCCTGGCGGCGATGAAATCCGCCTCCGACGACGACATCATCGCCCATTGCGAGGCGGTGGCGCGCGAAATTCCGCTGGTCGGGTTCTATCTGCAGCCAGCGGTCGGCGGCGTGATCCTGAGCGCGGAGTTCTGGCGCCGCTTCGCCGCGATCGACAATGTCATCGCCATCAAGATCGCGCCGTTCAATCGTTACCGCACGCTCGACGTGTTGCGCGGCGTCAGCGCCGCCGGCGCGCTCGACCGGGTCGCGCTCTATACCGGCAATGACGACCATATCCTGCTCGACCTCGTGCTGCCGTTCGACCTGCGCGACCGGGGTGTCACCACCCGCGCCTATTTCCGCGGCGGCCTGCTCGGCCACTGGTCGGTGTGGACCGCGACCGCGATCCGGCAATTCGAGATGTGTCGCGCCGCGCGCGGCAACGACACGCTGCCGGCCGATCTGCTGGCGCTCGATGCCCGCGTCACCGACTGCAACAGCGCGTTCTTCGACGTCGCCAACAATTTTCACGGCTGCATCGCCGGCTGCCACGAAATCCTGCGGCGGCAGGGGCTGATGGAAGGGATCCGGTGTCTCGATCCCGCCGAGGGCCTCGGCCCCGGCCAGATGGTCGAGATCAACCGGGTCTGCCGCGAGCACGCCGACCTCAGCGACGACGCCTTTGTCGCCTCCCATTTGCAGAAATGGCTGGCATGAGCGAGCCGGAAAGCCCATTCATCCGTCTGCGCAATGTCCGCAAGGTCTATCGTTCGGGGAGCGAGGACTTCCTCGCGGTCTCCGACGTCACCATGGATGTGCAGGAGGGCGAACTGGTCTCGCTGGTCGGCCCCTCCGGTTGCGGCAAGACCACCATCCTCAAGATACTGGCCGGGCTTCACGAAGCGAGCGGCGGCACCATCCAGATCGGCAATGCGCGCACGCCGTTCGATCCCGCGCGCGACATCGGCATGGTGTTCCAGCAGGCGTTGCTGCTGAAATGGCGGACCGTTCTCGACAACGTGCTGTTGCCGGCGGAGATCGTCGGCCTGCCGATGAAAACCGCCCACGCCCGCGCGCGGGATCTTCTCCATCTGGTCGGGCTTGCCGGCTATGAGGACAAGTATCCGCAGCAATTGTCGGGCGGAATGCAGCAGCGCACGGCGATCGCGCGCGCCTTCATCCACGATCCAAAGCTGATCCTGATGGATGAACCGTTCGGAGCGCTCGACGCCCTGACCCGCGAGCAGATGAACCTCGAGATGCTGCGGATCTGGCGCGAGAGCGGCAAGACCATCATCTTTGTCACGCACAGCATCCAGGAGGCGGTGTTCCTCGCCTCGCATTGCGCGGTGCTGACCGCGAGCCCGGCGCGCATGGCGGAATACTTCCCGATCGAGCTGCCGTTTCCGCGCGCACTGCCGATCAAGACCACGGACGAGTTCGGCGCCTATGCAAGGCGAATTTATGCGAGCCTCGGGCTGGGCGCCAGCGCCTAGTTGGCTTGCCGCCAGCGGGGCTTCATCCTTCGAGACGCGCGCAAGAGCGCGCTCCTCAGGATGAGGTCTTCTTCCCTGGATGAGAGGCTAGACCCTCATGGTGAGGAGCGCGGCAACGCCGCGCGTCTCGAACCGCGAGGCCCCGAATGCGCCATCATGGCTCGAGCCAGTTCAGCTGGCCGCTTCATCGCTGACCGGCGAGGTGATGACCAGGAACACCAGGTCGACCAGGCCGGAATTGGAAATCGCGTGCTCGACCCCGGGCGGCAGGAAGATGACATCGTGCTTGCGCACGACATGGTTTTTGCCGGCGATCTCCATCAGCCCCTCGCCTTCCAGGACGTGGTAGATCTGTTCCTGAACCCGGTGCTGGTGGCGGGCGACATAGGCCATCGGCTGGTACATCGAGATCCGGTAATCGAGGTGACGCGCGCCGGCCGTCTCCGGCATCACCAGCGGCTTCGACAAGGCGCCGCCGAAATGGTTGGGAAATTCGCGCCACGGCACTTCGGCGATGTTGCGGATGAAGGCGCCGTTCTCTTCAAAGGCCATTGTCGTTTTCCTTCTGCACAATGCAACCGCCTCGAGCTGAACGACCGTCAGGTCGGTTGGTATTTTTCTCCGATGCCGGCCTTGCTTTGCCCGAGCCCCGGCAGCTCCCAGACACCGGCGCCGCTCGGATTGATGTCGGCGGCGATGTCGACGTCGATCAGATACGGCTTGTTGGCGGCGATCCCCTTGCGGATCGCCTCGCCAAGATCGCCGGCGCGATCGACCCGCACGCCTTCCACGCCGCAGGCGCGCGCCATTGCGGCAAAGTCCGGATTGTAGCGCTCGCCGGTGTTCGGATCGTGGAAATCGGTCGCGAGCTCTCGGCCGCCGAGATAGCCGCGCTGCAGGCCGCGGATCGAGGCGTAAGCATAGTTGTTCCAGACCACCCAGACCACGGGCAGATTGTATTCGACCGCCGTGCCCAGCACATTGGCGTGCATGAAGAACGCGCCGTCGCCGCACACCGAGACGCAGGGCCGGTCCGGCGCCGCGAACTTGGCGCCCATGACGCCGGCAACCCCGAAACCCATCGGGCCAAAACCCATCGAACCGATCAGCGAGTCCGGCCGCTTCGGCTTGCAGAAGCTCAGCAGCCAATTGTGATGCACGCCGATGTCGCTGACCAGGATGGCATCCTCGGGCAGCGCCTTGTCGATCTCGTGCGCGGCGCGCTGCGGATTGATCGGCGTCGTGTCGTCGGAGAAGCCGGGCGCCACGAACCTGTCCCACTCCTGGCGATAGGTGTCGATCTGCGCCAGCCACTTGCGGCGGGCGTCGGCGCGGTGGGTGAGATCGGCGCGGCGATCGAGTTCGGCATGAATCTGGCGCAGGAAAGTGCGCACGTCGGCCATCAGGCCGAGCGCCACCGGATAGTTGCGGCCGATCTCCTCGGGGTCGATGTCGACGTGAATGAGCCTGGTCGGCGGAATGGTGAAGGAATAGCCGGGGATCCACGAACTCGAAGTGCGGTCGTCAAAACGCACGCCCAGCGCCAGCAGCACGTCGGCCTGGCGCGTCGCGTGATTGGCCTGATAATGACCGGCCCGCGCGACCAAACCCAGTGCGAGCGGATGATGGCAATCGAGCGCGCCAAGGCCGCTGGCCGATGCCGCCACCGGAATCTGCAGGCGCTCGGCGAGCTTCAACAGTTCGGCGGCGGCGCCGCCGTAGCGCACGCCCTGCCCGACCAGCATCACCGGACGCTCGGCGCCGAGCAGCATGTCGACCGCTGTCGCGACGCCGTCCGGATCGGCGCCGCAACGGCTGGAGATATTGCCGTTCCAGGTCTTGGCGTCGGGCGCCTGTTCGGCAGCCGATTCCATGAACACGTCAAAGGGAACATCCAGCACCACCGGACCCGGACGGCCTGTCGTCATGGTCTTCCAGGCCTGCCGGACCGCGAGCGGCACCATCTCGCCGCGGGTCGGCTGAAACACCTTCTTGCAGTAGGAGCGCACGGTCGAGGGAAAGTCCGCCTGGTAATGCCGATACAATTCCTGAAACGCGCCGCGGTTGAACTGGCTGGTCGGCACATTGCCGGTAACCGCCATGAACGGCACCGAATCGAGAAAGGCGTTGCCGAGCGAGATCGGCAGGTTGGCCGAACCCGGCCCGCAGGAGGTGAAGGTGGCGGTCGGCCGCCCGGAGACCCGGTAATAGACGTCCGCCATGAAGCCGGCAACGCTCTCATGATGAACCGAAATGGCCTTGATATCGTGCGAGCGTTCGTACAGCGCATCGATGAACTGGATATTGCCGTGGCCGCACAGACCAAACACCTGCGGCACTTTTTCCTGGATCAAATAGTCGACAATGACTTGAGCCCCATTGAGCGCGTTGCGCGGCGACATCGGATCACTCTCCCAGTCAGGCAGTACCGGAGGAACGGTCGGAAGCGCGCCGCCGTTCACATCGTTATCCAGCGCGCGGCACCCTATTTCTCATAATACTGTACGTCAATTGATATTGTGGTATGCTTGTCGCGCCAGCAACGGCCGGCGCTGTTGATGGATGCGGCTCGCCTGATACAGTTCGGCAACCGTCGCGTGGAGGCTCGAGGCGTGAGATCGCGTACCAAACCAAAGCCCAACGAGAAGCCGGCCGCTGCGCGCAAGACCGCCATCGCCAGGCTCGTGCCGCCTCCCGGAGGCGACATCGATGATGACGCCGACGACCGTCAGCGCGTCGGCGTGCAGTCGCTCGGCCGCGCCTTTGCAATCCTCGAGGAAGTTGCGCGTCACCGCGAGGGCGTTGGGCTTGCGGAGTTGAGCAAACTGGTCGGCCTGCACAATTCGACCACGTTCCACCTCGCCAAGACCATGGTGTCGCTGGGCTATCTGCGGCAGGCGCGGGATTCCAGGCGTTACCGCGTTGGCCGGCCGCTGTTTGCGCTTGCCGCCAGCGCGCTGGACGAGATCGAGATGGTGAATGTCGCGACGCCGGTGCTGGAAGACCTGTCGCGGGAAAGCGGCGAAAGCGGCCATTTCGCCGTACGCATGGGCGACGCTGTCGTTGTGATCGCCCGCACCAGCGGTCCCGGCGCCTTTCAACTGACCGATCGGGTCGGCGTAGTGCGTCCCGCCCATTGCACCGCGCTTGGCAAGATCATCCTCGCCTCGCTCCGGCCCGATCAACTGAAGCGCTTCCTCGAGCGCGTCGACATGAAGCCATCGACCGACAAATCGATCACCGACATTGCGGCGCTGCTAAGCGAAATTGCCGAGGTCAAGCACAGCGGTATTGCGTTCGATGACGGCGAATTCAATCCGGAGGTGCGCTGCATCGCTGTTCCGGTAATGGATTTTACCGGCCAGACCGTCGGCGCGCTCGGCATTTCCGGCCCGATCTGGCGGCTTTCCGATCAGGCGTTGCAGGGCCACGCCAGGATCGTGCGGGCGGCCGCCAATCGCCTGTCCGCGGAATTTGGCGCCCGAAGCCTCGCCAAACCCTCCTAAAGCGCGACGCCGAAAATCGCATTTGGCGTTGACAGCGGCGACTGGCTCCGGAAATATCATTTAACAATAGAAAAACGCCTCTCACATTCTCGCATAGGGAATCGAAGGGAGACATCGCGACCGACCCCGGGAGGAGACCCACGATGATCCGCTACAGCCGACGAACCCTGCTGAAGGCGAGCGCTGCGCTCGCCGGCGCTTCGACGATCGGATCTCCGTCCATCGTCCGCGGCCAGACCGAAAAGATCAAAATCGGCCATTTGACGCCGTTGACCGGCTTTCTCGGCGCGCTCGGCGCTTACGCCCAACTCGGCATCCGCCTCGCCGAAGAGGAAATCAACCACGCCGGCGGCGTGATGGGCCGCCAGCTCGACATCACGTCTGAAGACTCAGTCAACCCCGCGACCGCCGCAACCAAGGCCCAGCGCATGCTGGACCAGGACGGCGTGGCAGTGCTGATGGGTGAGATCAACTCGGCCTCCGCGCTCACCATCATGCAGGTCGCCGACCGCAACAAGCGGCTGTTCATGCAGATCGGCGCCCGCTCGGATGCACTGCGCGGCAAGAACTGCAACCGTTACACCTTCCACGTCGATATCCCGAGCACGGTGATGGTCAACGCGGTCGGCAAGGCGTTGGTGCGTGACAACATGATGAAGGACAAGAAATTCTATACCCTCACCGCCGACTATATTTTCGGCCATGACCTCGCCCGCGCCGCCAAATCGTTCTTCGACGCCAATGGCGGCAAGCTGATCGGCGACGAACTTGTCGCCACCGACGTCACCGACTTCAGCCCCTATCTGCTGAAAATCCGTCAGTCCAAGCCGGACGTGGTGTGCTCCAACCTCGCCGGCAATCAGGTCACCACCCTGATCAAGCAATATGCCGAATTCGGCCTGCCCTATCCGATCGTCGGCTTCAACCTCAACACCGCCGACGCCTGGGCGGCCGGCGACGGCAATCTGAGCGGCACCTGGCCGACGGTTTGGTATCACACCCTCGACGTTCCGGCTTCGAAAACCTTCGTGGCGAGCTTCATCAGGAAATACGACAAGCCGCCCGAGAACCACGCCTGGATCGAATATGTCTCGCTGAAGATGATGGCGCAGGCCATGAACGAGACCAAGTCGACCGAGACCAACGCGCTGATCGCCCATTTCGAGAAGCAAACGCCGTTCGACATCCTGAAGGGACGGCAGGGTTATTTCAGGTCGTGGGATCACCAGCTCATGCAGGAGGCCTATCCTTTCACGGTCAAGCCCAAGGGCCAGGCCAAGGACAAGTGGGACATGCTCGAACTCGGTGCGGCGATTCCGGGACCGAACGAATCGCTCGAGAGCATCGCCCTGACCAAGGAGCAGAACCCCTGCTCGATGTAACCGCCGCGTCGGCCGCCCGCCCCGCGCCCCGGTCCGGGGCGCGCCGGGTGACGGCCTTTATCCGTTGCACCCGGCACCTGGTTTCTTCGCGGGATCGCGCATGCAGTTCGAGTTCTTGCTGGAACAGGTGGTCAATGGCCTCGTGCTCGGCGGCTACTATCTGCTGATATCGCTCGGCCTGTCCTTGATCTTCAGCGTCGGCGGCGTCGTGAACCTGGCGCATGGCGCGTTCTACGCCCTCGGCGCCTATGCGTCGGTCGAAATCACCAGATATCTCGGCTTCGGTCCCGCGGTCGTGCTGTCGCCGGTTGCGGTCGCCATGCTGGGCATCCTGTTCGAGCGATATATCTTGCGCCGTTTCTACACCGCCGACCCGATCCTGAGCCTGCTCGTGACATTCGGGCTTGCCATGGTCGCCGAACAGGCGATCCGCATCATCTGGGGCTCGGCCCCGCTGGCAGCATCGATACCGCCGGCCCTTCGCGGCTCGGTCATCGTCGGCGACTTCCTGTTCTCGCGCTACCGCGTGATGTTGCTCGCGGTGGTGGCCGCGGTGCTGCTGGGCGTCTGGCTTTTGCTGCACAAGACTTCGTTCGGGCGGGTGGTCCGGGCCGGGATCCAGCGCCCCGACATGGTGGCTGCGCTGGGCATCCGGCTGCAGCCCTACATGACCGCCATCGTCATGCTGGGCGTCGGCATGGCCGCGATGGGCGGCGCCTTCTTCGCCCCGATCACGATCGTGCACCCGGCCATGGGATCCGAAGTCATCACCGTCGCCTTTGTCGTGGTGGTGATCGGCGGTCTCGGCAGTTTCTGGGGTGTCGTGCTCGCAGCCCTCCTGGTCGGCGTCGTGCGCGGCATCACCATCCACTTCGCGCCGGCGGCCGGTGAAGCGTCGATCTACCTGTTGATGTTTGCCGTGTTGCTGGTGCGGCCCCGCGGCCTGCTTGGCGAACGCATCGAGAAATTCGAATGAAGTTGAGCGCTGCGTCAAAATACCAGCCATTGCTGCTGGCAAGCCTCGCGCTGATCGCGCTGCCGTTCGCCTTGCCGGCACTCGGGCTGTCGCTCAACACCGGAACCACGGTGGTGATATTCGCGATCGCGACCATGGGCCTCAATCTGTGCGTCGGCACCACCGGGCTGGTGTCATTCGGCCACAGCATCTGGTTCGGCATCGGCGCCTATGCCGCCGGCTTGATCCAGCTGCACTGGTTCGGCGGCGAGATCTGGCTGCCGCTGCTGCTGTCGATGATCGTGGTCGCCGTGACGGCGGCGGTCGTTGGCGTGCTGATCCTGCGGCGCCGTGGCGTATATTTCTCGCTGCTGACGCTGGCACTGGCGGCGCTCGCCTACACCGTCGCGTTCCGCTGGAGCGAGGTCACGGGGGGCGAAGATGGCCTCGCCGGTCTGAAGCGCGGCCGGATCGGACCGTTCAGCCTCGACAATGCGCTCGCCTACTACATCGCGGTTGCGCTGATCGGGCTTGGCGTCCTTTATGTGCTGCTCCGGCTGGTGCGGTCGCCGTTCGGCCACGTGCTGGTGGCGATCCGCGAGAACCAGTTGCGGGCGACGTTCCAGGGTTATCCGGTCGAGCGCTACAAGCTCGCGGTGTTCGTGATCTCGGCCGTGGTCACCGGCCTCGCCGGCGCGCTGCTCGCATTCCAGACCTACCTGGTCTCGGCCGAAGCGGTATCGGTGTCGTTTTCCGGCGAACTGCTGGCAATGGTGGTGATCGGCGGCATGCGTAGCCTGCTGGGGCCGGCGCTAGGCGCGCTGTTCTTCATCCTGTTCCGTGAGCTGTTCTCGATCTGGACGCCGAACTGGCTGCTTTGGTTCGGGCTGATCTTCGTCGCCTTCGTGCTGTATTCACCCGCCGGCCTGGTCGGAATCTGGGCCGTGCTGCAACGACGATTCTGGCCGGCGTCGGAAGAAGCGGCGGCGATGAGCCAGCGCAGGATCTACCAAGGCTTGCCGCTGCCTTCATTCCTGATCCCCGACAGCGCGACCGGCACGGTGCTCGACGTCAGCGGCGTCTCGAAGAAGTTCGGCGGCATCCGCGCGGTCTCCGGCGCGAGCCTTCAGATTGGCGCCGGCGAGATCCATGCCCTGATCGGCCCCAACGGTGCCGGCAAGACCACCCTGTTCAACCTGATCTCCGGGCTGTTTGCGGCGGACGGCGGCACCATTCGCCTCAAGGGGCGCGACATCCAGGGCCTGCCGTCCGACCTGATCTGCCACCGCGGATTGGCACGTTCGTTCCAGATCACCAATCTTTTCCGCGGGCTGTCGATCTACGAGAATCTGCGGCTGTCATTGCAGGCGCAAACCACCATGCGTTTCAATCTCTGGCGCGACGTCGACAGCTATACGGACATCCAGACGGAGACAGCGGAATTGGTGAAATTCCTCGGGCTCGAGGGCATCGAGGCGATCGAGGGCGGGGATCTGTCCTATGGCGGTCAGCGGTTGGTGGATCTCGGCATCGCGCTCGGATCAAAGCCGCAACTACTGCTGCTCGACGAGCCGCTCGCCGGACTTGCCGCTGCCGAGCGCGAACGCGTCTCCAGCCTGATCGAAAACGTCTCCGCACACATTCCGGTGCTGATCGTCGAACATGACATCGATCGCGTGCTCGGGCTTTCGCAGGCCGTCACTGTCATGAACCAGGGCGAAGTGCTGATGACCGGCACGCCGGACGCGGTGCGTGCCGACCGCCGAGTGCAGGAAATCTATACCGGCAGCGGCATTCCCGAGGTCGAGCACAGCCGCACCGATGCGCCGAACCAGGCCGCCGCGCCAATCCTGCGCTTCGAGCGGGTCAACACGTTCTACGGCAAGAGCCATGTTCTGCATGACGCCACGCTCGACGTGCGCGAAGGCGAAATCATTGCGCTACTCGGGCGCAACGGCGCCGGCAAATCGACCTTGCTGAAAACCCTGGCCGGGCTGGTACCGATGGCATCCGGCCTGATCGAATATGAAGGCAGCAATATCGCCGGAATGTCGGCGCCGGACATCGCGCGCCGGGGCATCGGCTACGTGCCGCAGGGCCGCGGCCTGTTCGCCGGCATGACGGTCAAGGAAAATCTCTCGCTCGGCCGGCTGGCGCGCAAGACCGACGGCAGCCACGGCGTGGTCTGGAGTGAAGAACAGATCTTCGAATATTTCCCTCGCCTCAAGGCGCGCATGGATATTGCGGCCGACTATCTGTCCGGCGGTGAACAGCAGATGGTGGCGGTGGCGCGCGCGATGTCGGGGAACGTAAAGCTGCTGCTGCTGGATGAACCGTTCGAAGGCCTTGCGCCGGCGGTCATCCTCGAACTGTTCAGGGTGTTCGACCGGTTGCGCCGCCACACCTCGATTGTTATCGTGGAGCACAATCTCGACCTCGTGCTGGCGCTGGCCGACCGCGTGTTCGCACTGGAGCGCGGCGCGGTATTCCACCAGGGACCGGCGACGCCGCTCCTGACCGACCTCGAATATCGCAAGCGGATCCTGTGGCTGTGAGGTCGCGACGGCTCTCGGATCTCGTGGTTCGAGACGCGCGAAGACGCGCTCCTCACCATGAGGGTTTGGCAGGACCCCGGATCTCGTCCTGATGAGGAGGCGCCAACGGGTCCGCGCAAGAAGCGGCCCGATGATAAGCTCCGCGCGATCTCGGAGGATGAAGCCACGACAACTGCTGGCCTGTCGGGGAGAGCTGTACGGAACCTGCGGAATCGACCGGTTTAACCAAAGTCATCCCGCCTTAGTGCATTCCGAGCGCCGTTGGCAGCCAGAGCGTCAGGCCCGGCCAATAGGTGACGATGACAAGAAACACCAGCATCGTGAGCAGCCACGGCATCACGGCCATGGCCAAATCGGTGATCCGCATGCCGGCAATCATCGAGGCGACATAAAGATTGAGGCCGACCGGCGGGTGACACAGGCCGACCTCCATATTGACGTCGATCACGATGCCGAAATGGACCAGATCGATGCCGAGCCGTTTTGCGGCCGGCGCCAGGATCGGCGCCATGATCAGGATGATCGATGTCGGCTCCATGAAATTGCCGGCCAGCAACAGCAATACGTTGACGAGCAGAAGGAAGCCGACCCAGCCGAGGTCCTGCGCGGTGATCCAGTCGGCAAGCGCCGATGGAATATTTTCATTGCTGAGAACAAACGAAAACAACACGGCATTGGTCACGATATAGAGCAGCATCGCGCTGGTGTTGGCCGCTCGCAGCAAGACGCGCGGCACGTCCTTGAACTTGAGCGCCTTGTAAACGAAGACCGATATGAAGAATGAATAGACGGCGGCCATGGCGGCGGCCTCCGTTGCGGTGAACAGGCCGCTATAGATGCCGCCGATGATGATGACGACCAGCAACAGGCCCCAGATGCTCTGCTGGAACGCCTGCCAGGTCTCGAACCAACTCGCTTTCTTCATCCGCGGATAATTCCGTTTCCTCGCGATGTACCATGTCACCACGCACAGCATGAAGGTCAGCAGAATGCCGGGCAGCAAGCCCGCCACAAACAGCGCGCCGATCGATGTGTTGGTGGAGATCGCGTAGATGATCTTCGGAATCGACGGCAGCATCAGGATTCCCAGCGAGCCCGCGACCGTGATTATCCCGGCGCCAAATCGCATCGGATAACCGTTTCTGACCATTTCGGGCAGCACAATCGCTCCGACAGCGGCCACGGTGGCGACGCTCGAGCCACAAACCAGTGCAAACATGGAACATGCGGCGATTCCGGCAAGTCCCAGTCCGCCATGCCAGTGCCCGATGAGGGATGTCGCGAAGTTGATCATTCGTCGCGCAACGCCGCCATGGGTCAGAAAATTGCCGGCCAGGATAAAGAACGGGATCGCCATGATCTCGAAGCTCTCGATACCGGTGAACAGTTTCATCGATACCGCTTCGATTGGAACCGCGGTCAGCGTGAACAGGAACGTCAGCACCGTAAGGCCAAGCGCGATCGAAACCGGGATGCCGGTCAGCATCAGCGCGATCAGCAGCGCAAAGATGGTGATCGCACGCAAAACCTGCGGCAGGACGATGATGCCGGCCTTCTCGCCGAGGCAGACCGTCAGGATCAGGATGGGCGCCATGATCAGGATCAGCCCGAGCGGGCTCGCCTCGCGGCTCGATGCTTCCGCGGGATCAGCCGGCGCCGGATGCAGTGCCGGAGCGGTCACTTCGACGCCCTCGACCTGCGCTTCATTGTGGTGCGGCAGATCGCCGGTCCAGTAATAGTGCCAGCCAACCTGGAGAAAGCGGAAACACATCAGGCCTGAGCCGAGCGGAATCGCGAGATAGACGATCCACATCGGTGCTTCGAGATCGTTCGATTGCTGACCGGTCCTGAACATCTCGGTGACGAACGAGCCGCCGAACGTCGCAATCATTCCGGTGAAGAATGCGCCGCACAGCAGGCTGAACAGGATCACCTGCTTGCGCGAATGCGCCGGAACCCGGTTGACGAGCAGGTCGACGCCGACATGGATGCCGGTGCGCACGCCGTAGGCGGCGCCGAACTTGGCCATCCAGATGAACATGTAGATGCAGAGTTCCTGCGCCCAGGAGAGATCGCGGGCGGCAAGCCACAGATAGACGTCCTTGAAAACAGCGGGCAGCAGCGGCAACCCCCGCGCGGCCGCCCATTTCGACAGGTCGATCGAAAGGCCGGTCCCGTAACGATGCAATACCGCGACGAAGATCAGCGCGGTCGCCGCCGCGATCAAGCTGGCGATCAGCCACTCTTCGAGATGATCGAGCGCTCGCCCGAGCACTTTAAGCACGCAAATCCCCCCATCGCGAAACGGCCGGGAGTGCGCTCACTCCCAGCCGCCGTCTTGCCGTACCGCCAGAACCAGGCCGTCAGTTCATCTTGATGTTGAGTTCCTTGCCCAAGAGATCAAGAACCTCCTGCCCGACGCGGCCCTTGGCCCACCCATAAGTCGGCCGCATGGCCGTCTGCCAGGCCGTGCGTTGATCGTCTGTCAGATAATGCAGGGACGTTTTGCCCGATTTCTTGATCTCGGCCAGCGCATCTTCATTTTCCTTGACCGCGATCGAGTTGGTGTAGTCGGTCGCTTCGTCCATGGCCTTGTCGAGTTGCTTCCGGATATCGTCCGGCAGCCCATTCCAGAACTTGGAGTTCACGATCACGGCGTATTGCAGGTGGGCATGATTGGAAACTGTGATGTCCTTTTGCACTTCGTGGAATTTCTGCGTCAGATAGTTCGACGGCGTATTCTCGCAGCCATCGACCACGCCGGTCTGCAGTGCCTGATAGACTTCCGAGAACGCCATGATCTGCGGGATCGAGCCGAGGTCGCGGAAATACCGGTCGGCAATCTTGGAGCCGGAGATGCGAATCTTGAGTCCCTGAAAATCGGCTGGCATCAACAGCGGACGATTGGCGGAGGTCATGTGGAAGCCGTTGTCCCAATAGGCAAGGCCGGTGATACCCTTGGCCTCCAGCTTCTGAAACAGCCACTTGCCAACCGGGCCCTTCATGGCCACGGCATAGGTCGCTTCATCCTTGAACAGCCAGGGCAGATCGAGCGCCTCGAATTCCTTTACGCCGAGCGGCGCGAATTTCGCGGTCGAAGGCGCAAGCATCTGAACCGAGCCGAGTTGCAAGGCCTCGATCTCCTCCTTGTCCTTGTAAAGCGAGGAGTTGGGATAAACCTCGACCTTGACCTTGCCGTTGGTGTATTTCTCGGCCAGTTCCTTGAACTTCAGCGCGCCCTTGCCCTTGGGCGTGTCATTGGCGACAACATGGCTGAACTTGATAACGATCGGCGCCTGCGCCATGGCGGCACCTGGAGCCAGAAAAACGGCGGCCGCCGCCGCCGCAAGAATCAACTTAACCATGCGCTTTCCTCCCAAAATCCGCGGATTTCTTGTTCTTGGTCTTTCCGGTTTTCACCAATGGCAGCAAATCGTTGCCCGAACAACTAGACCTAAGCCGAACCCGCCGGGCCCCGCCAGCGGACGGATTGACGCGTTTTGGCAGCCCGCCGGCATCGCGAAGCGAAGCTAGATCAGGTCGACCCGACCAACCCGCATTTCGTCAACAAAAAGAAGGGTTTCGAACATGGAGCTCGATCTCAAGTCCAGGACCGCCCTCGTCAGCGGGGCCAGCTTCGGAATTGGGCGCGCCATCGCCAAGGGGCTCGCGCGGGAGGGAGTACGCGTCGTCGCGGTGGCGAGGCGGAAGGATCTGCTTGAGAAGCTTGCGCAGGAATCCCGGATTGCAGACGGCGGCACCATCATCCCGGTCGTGCAGGACCTCATGCAGGAGGACGCCGCAAGAAAGCTGGCCGCCGCCGCGGTCGACCAACTCGGTCACGTCGACATATTGGTCAATAGTGCGGGCGGCAGCCGGCCTTTGCCGGTGGATGCACCCGATAGCGATTGGGACGAAGCGATCGCGTTGAACTTTACCCGCTACAGGCAGGTCACTCACGCCCTGTTGCCGCAAATGATCGAGCGCAGGTGGGGCCGCATCATCAATATAACCGGGAAGTCCGAACCTGAGGGGCTCAACGCGGCATTTTCGGCGAAAGCTGCGGTTCATGCCTGGGCGAAGGGATTGTCGCGCGAGATCGGACGGCACGGCATTACTGTCAACTGCATTCCGCCCGGCCGCATCATGAGCGAGCAGATTCGCCGCAATTATCCGGAAGACTATCGAACGCGCTTTGCCGAGGAGGAGATTCCGGTCGGCTATTGGGGTGAGCCAGAGGACCTCGCAGCTCTGGCGGTGTTCCTGGCCTCGCCGGTGGCGCGCTATATCACCGGTGCGGTGATTCCGGTCGATGGCGGCCTTCGCCGGTATCAATTCTAGATCAAGCCCGTGGCTTCATCCTTCGAGACGCGCGCAAGAGCGCGCTCCTCAGGATGAGGTCTTTCGCCGACCCTCTTGGTGAGGAGCGCGGCAACGCCGCGCGTCTCGAACCACGAGGCCGCGGTAGCGTGGCTTCATCCTTCGAGAAGCGCTTCGCGCCTCCTCAGGATGCCAGACCCTCATGGGGAGCGCGGCACCACGGCGGTCGCTTCGATCTCGACCCGCGCGGCTTTTTCTACCAGACGCACGACCTGAACCAGCGCCATTGCGGGATAATGCGTCCCGAAGATATCGCGATAGACCTGCCCGAGGCTTTTCAGGTTCGCCAGATATTCGTCCATGTCGACGACATACCAGGTGAGACGAACCAGATGTTCGGGCCGGGCGCCGCCTTCCGCCAGAACGGCCGCAATGTTGCTCAGGGTCTGGCGGACCTGCGCGACAAAGTCGGATGGCAAATCACCCTGGCTATTCCAGCCGATCACGCCCCCGGTCACCACGAGACGTCCGTCGGCGGCCACGCCGTTGGCGTATCCCTTCGGGGCTGGCCAGCCGCCGGGCTGCAGAATCTGCGGGCCGGCGGACGTTTCGCCGTTCGCAGCCACCGCGAGGGCGGGCGCATTGGACGTAGTCACAAACGGTTCTCCGTCATTTCGGTTGGAATCATTCCGCGGCCAAATGCGAGGAGGACGCGCCGGCCTGGGCCATCTGCCGCAGGGCAAATCGCTTCAGCTTGCCGGTTTCCGTCTTGGGCAGCTGCGCGACGAATTCGATCGCCCGCGGATATTTATACGGCGCGATCTCGCGCTTGACGTGGTCCTGCAACGCTGTCACCAGCGCGGCATCGCCGGTGATTTCGGGCGCCAGCACCACATAGGCCTTGACGATCATACCGCGCGCATCATCGGGCGCGCCGACGACGCCGCATTCGGCCACCGCGGGATGCGTGAGCAAGGCAGCCTCGACGTCGGGGCCGGCGATATTGTAACCGGACGAGATAATCATGTCGTCCGATCGGGCGACGAAACACAAGCGGCCCTGCTGGTCGCGGAAGAATGCATCGCCGGTCAGATTCCAGCCATCGCGCACATAGTTCGACTGCCGCGAATCCGCGAGATAGCGGCACCCGGTGGGCCCGCGAACCGCGAGCCGGCCGACGGTGCCTGGCGGCAATTCGTTCATGTCCTGGTCGACGATCTTAGCCTCGTAACCGGAAACCGGGCGCCCCGTCGTGCCCGCGGCGGCCTCGCCTGGGCGGTTGGTAACGAAGATATGCAGCAATTCAGTGCTGCCGATGCCATCCAGAATGGTCTTGCCCGTCTTTCGGGTCCAGCTTTCGAAAACCGGCGCCGGCAAGGTCTCGCCGGCCGAAACCGCAAGGCGCAGCGACGACAGATCGGCGCCCTTGTCCATCGCCGCCATCATCGCCCGATACGCGGTCGGCGAGGTAAAGCAAATCGTGGCCTTGTAGGTCTCGATGATCTTGACCATCTCGCCGGGCGCCGCGTTTTCCAGCAGCGTCGCGGTGGCGCCGAACCGCAACGGAAAGATCGCGAGACCGCCAAGCCCGAACGTAAAGGCCAGTGGCGGCGAGCCGACGAAGACGTCATCCGGCGTAACGTTGAGGACTTCCCGCGCATAGCCGTCGGCGACGATCAGGAGATCGCGATGGAAGTGCATCGTCGCCTTTGGCTCTCCCGTGGTGCCCGAGGTGAATCCCAGCAGTGCCACATCGTCGCGGCCGGTCTTGACCGCCTCGAACCGCACCGGCTTGTTCAGCGCCACCCGGTCGAGCTCGGCGTCATGGTTCGACGTGCCGTCGAAATTCACCACCTGTTTGAGATATCGGCTGGTCTTCGCGCATGCAACCAGTTCGTCGGCGATGCGGCTGTCGGTCAGCGCAAGCCCGATCTCCGCCTTGTCGACGATCTTGCTCAGTTCGCCGGCGCGCAGCATCGGCATGGTATTGACGACGACGGCCCCCGCTTTGGTTGCCGCAAGCCAGGCCGCGACCAAAGCGGGATTGTTGCCGGACCGTATCAGAACGCGGTTGCCGGGCTTGACGCCGTAATTCTCCACCAGGGCATGCGCGAGGCGGTTCGACCAGTCCGCCAACTCCTTGTAGGTGCGCTGGCGGCCATTGCCGATCAGCGCGGTACGGTCGCCGAGCCCCTTGTCGACGATCCGGTCGGTCAGTTCGACCGCAGCGTTGAGATATTCCGGATATTGAAACTCCGGCCGGTCGAGCAGCATTCGCGGCCATTGCTCGAACGGCGGAAGATTTCGCCGCGCAAAATCATCGACGTGACCCGATGGGCCAAGGCTGGGAATTGCACCCGACATTTCCATCGTCCCTCGTTTGACAAAGTCTCAACGCCGCCGTCCGGCAACGCCTTCGCAAACATTTTATACTTAAAGTAATTTGGCGCAATAGCTCAAATCCGGGCCGTCCGGCACTTTTTTGAAGCCTATAGCGTTTTCGAGCGAAGTGGGTACCGGTTCGCGTGAAGAAAACGCGTCAAAACAAGAAACTAAAGCCCGGTTCTGATTCAATCAGAACCGAACAGGCTTTAGCGCCCCGCCAGTTCCAGCAGGCGCGACACCATCGGCGAACCTGGGTCGGCCAGCGGCGCCACCGCGGTGAAATGGTTCGCGTCGGGGATGACGCCGAACCTGGTCGCGGTGCCGGCCGAGCCCCAGCGCTCGACGATGGTCCGGCTTTGCCGGAAATATTCCGCACTTTCATGCGCGCCGACCACCGCATCCAGGCTGCCGCGCGATGGCGGCTGCCAGAACAGTGGACTGGCGGCCTTGGAGGCGGCGTGATCGAGTTGCAGCGCCGTGTTGATGGAAGTGTCCACCAGCGGTCCAAGCTCGAACAGGCCGGAGATGGCGTAGGCCGCAACGACGAGGTCGCGCGGCAACGCCGGATCGAACGACGCCCAATCGGTTGCGATCAGACAGGCCGCAAGATGACCGCCCGCGGAATGGCCGCTGACGACGAGAGGCTGCCGAAACCGCGCCAGCTCACGCGCCGCCATCCGCATCTGCTCGATGATCTGATCGACGCTGACGGCAGGACAAAGGTCGTAGCTTGGAATGGCGACACTGATCCCATGGGCATTCAACCCCGCGGCCAGATGGCTGAAGAAGGAACCGTCCAGCGCCTGCCAATAGCCGCCGTGAATGAACACCACCGTGGGACCGTCGCGGTCGCCGGCAAAGAAGTCGATCCGGTTGCGCGCGCCCGGTCCGTAGGGAATCGAACGCGGCGAGTGGCGCTCGCGATAGGCCGCCGCATCTTTGGCCCAACCGGCGATCAGCGCAGGATTCTCCGGAACCCGCGCCCGGTTGTTGTATTCGACCTCATAGTCGATGTCCGCGCCCAAGGCCTATACGGCTCTGGCTTGAGCGGATTTCTGGGCCGAGGCCTTGGTCTTCGCCAAAAGGCGCATCAATTCGCGGACATCCTTCTCGCCGAGATCCGAAAAGATGTCGGCGATCCAGGTCTCATGCTCCGCGGCCATCTTGCGGAACTCGGCACGGCCGGCCTTGGTCAGGCGTATCACCTGCACGCGCCGGTCGGAGTCCGAGGTGCGGCGATCGAGATGGCCGGATTCGACCAGGCGCTCGACCAATCCGGTGACATTGCCATTCGAGACCATCATCCGCTTCGAGACGTCCGACAGGGTCATCCCTTCCGGCGCCTTGTCGAGCTGGGCCATCAGATCGAAGCGCGGCAGCGTGACGTCAAACCGCTCCCGCAGCCGGCTGCGCACTTCGCCCTCGATCAGGGTCGTACAGGTCAGCAGGCGGAGCCACAATCTGAGCTTGTCGCCATGCTCGTGCGGAAGCTCGACGGCCTTGGTTTCGGAATCGAGGATCATGCTGCAACCACGCCGGTCGGATTTCGCCCTGTGATATCAACTTCAAATAATTCAGCGCAGGCTGCAAGTCAAAACGCCGCCGGCACATGCTTTTGCGGCTTTTTCAGATTTCTTTAGGTTTCAAGCAACTGGCGCGCAGCTTGCATGCTCGTTGGCCAATCGCGTAGGCCTGCCGGGAGTTCGCTTGCGGCAGGCGCAGACATCGGAATAAGCTGGCCTCGGACGCTTGGGTTGACGTATCGCGGCCTTGCAAAGCCGCCGATCAGATGGGGCAATCATGAAACAGCAGTTGCAGTTGGCCGGGCTCGCGGTTTTGCTGAGCGTTGCAGCCATTCCTGCGCTCGCGCAGGAGAAACTCAAGATCGGCGTGATAGTGACCTTGTCCGGTCCGGCGGCGGTGCTGGGCCAGCAGGCGCGCGACGGCTTTGCACTCGCAGTCCGGGATCTCGGCGGCAAGATGGGTAACCGCGAGGTCGAGGTCGTGGTGGTCGACGACGAACTCAAGCCCGACGCCGCGGTGACCAAGGTCAGGGGACTGCTCGAACGCGACAAGGTCGATTTCGTGGTGGGGCCGATTTTCTCCAACATCCTTCAGGCCATCCATAAGCCGGTGGTGGACTCCAGCACCTTTCTCATCAGTCCCAATGCCGGCCCGTCGAGCTATGCCGGCAAGGAATGCAGCCCCTTTTTCTATGTGACCTCCTACCAGAATGATCAGGTCTTTGAGGTGCTGGGCAAGGTCGCCCAGGATCGCGGCTACAAGCGGGTCTATGTGATGGTTCCGAACTACCAGGCCGGCAAGGATGCTGCCGCCGGATTCAAGCTCGACTACAAGGGCGAAATTGTCGAGGAGAGCTACATCCCGCTGGGGACGCTGGATTTCCAGGTGGAGCTTTCCAAGATCGCCTCGCTGAAGCCGGATGCCATATTCACCTTCATGCCGGGCGGCATGGGCGTGAGCCTGGTGAAGCAGTACAAGCAGGCCGGCCTCGCCGACCGCATTCCGTTCCTTTCCGCCTTCACGGTCGACGAATCGACGCTGCCGGCGCAGCAGGACGCGGCGGTCGGCATGTTCGGCGGCGCGGACTGGGCCCCCGATCTCGACAATCCGCAGAACAAGAAATTCGTCGCCAGCTATGAGGCCGCCTACCACAGCGTGCCGGCCACCTACGCCTTCCAGGCCTATGACGCGGCGATGCTGATCGACAGCGCCGTCAAGGCGGTGAAAGGCGACCTCAGCAACAAGGAGGCGGTGGCGGCGGCGCTGAAAAAGGCTGACTTCACCTCGCTGCGCGGCGGTTTCAAATTCAACACCAACGGCTATCCAATCCAGGATTTCTACCTGACCAAGGTCGCGAAACGTCCCGACGGCAAGTTCCAGACCGAGATCGTGCAGAAGGTGTTCGAGAACTACGGCGACCGCTACGCCAAGGATTGCGTGGCGGCCAAGTGAGGAAAGCAGAACCATGAAAACCGAAATCACCGGCATCACCCGTGCCAATGAGGGCATGCAGGGCATTTCCTGGAACATTCTCGGCCAGACCTATGTGCCAAAAAGCTGCACCGAGCATTCCTTCTCCTGGCATGCGATGCTGCCGCCCGGCACCTTCGTGCCGCCACATATTCATCCGGACCAGGACGAATATCTGTACATGCTGGAAGGCAATCTCGATTTCATGCTGGCCGGCGCCGACGCCCAGGCGACGCCGGGCGACCTGATCCGCCTCGGCATGGGCGTTCCTCACGGCATCTTCAACAAATCCGACCAGACCGCGAAAGTGCTGTTCTGGGTGTCACCGAGCCGAAGACTGTACGATCTGTTCTGGGGCCTCCACAACATGAAGGAGCAGAAGCCCGAGGACGTCGTCGCCATGGCCGCCGAATACAACATCCATTTCCTGCCGCCGCCTTCGGGCGCGTAGGCCCGTGGCCTCGTGGTTCGAGACGCGCGGCTGTGCCGCGCTCCTCACCATGAGGGGTAATACCTCGCCCTGAGGACGCAAGAGGCGTCGTCTCGAAGCAATCTACTGGCGACTATGCAAGTCAATGTGACGACCTGCGCCTGGCAAGTCGTTGTAGCAAGGCGAACTCCCCGCGAATGAAAGCTTGCTTCTTGGCCCGGCTCCATCCCTTGAGTTGCCGTTCGGCTTCAATGGCATCCGCGATACGATCAAACCACTCCGAAAACACCAATTCGACCGGCCGTCGGGACTCGGTGTAGCCCGGAAATGTTCCCGCGTTGTGCTGGTGAATTCTCGTCTCGAGGCTCGAACGGGTGGTGCCGATGTAGAAGCTGCCGTCGCGGCATTTGACAATGTAGAGATAAGCTCCATCCGTCATATGGCTCGGCCCATCCTTCGAAGATTGGCAAAAAGATTCCAACCCCTCATGGTGAGGAGCGCGGCAACGCCGCGCGTCTCGAACCACGAGGCCCCCCAACGACCATCGCCGCCTTTACGCCCGCACCGCGGCGAGGCCGGGTATGGCGGCGAAGCCGGCCTTGCTGGCGTAGCCGCGCACGATGGCCTCGCGCTGGGAATAGCTCAGCACACGCTCGACATTGTCGAAGCCGTCGGGCGCAAGCTGCTCGACCGCGTCGATGACGCCTTCCGGTCCGCCGCGCCGGTTGGAGCGCACGATCTCCGCCGTCATCGGCAACCGCTTCTGCTCATAGACCATCAGCGCCTGGCGCGGATGCTCGGAGCCTGCCAGCGCATCGGCGAGGCATCGCGCGTCGAGGATAGCCTGCGAGGCGCCGTTCGATCCCACCGGATACATCGGATGCGCGGCATCGCCGAGCAGCGTCACCCGGCCACAGGACCAAAAGGGCAAGGGATCGCGGTCGCAGGTCGGATATTCGTAGAACTCAGACGTTGCCGAGATCAGGCCGGGCACGTCGACATGGGGCACCGAGAACCGCGCCACGTGCGGCATCAATTCCTCGCGCTTGCCGGGCCGCGACCAATCCTCGCGACGGGGCGGCGGCGCATTGCCGTCGCCGACCTTCACCAGCACCGCCCAGTTGGTGAGACGGCTGGCCGGTGACGATCCCTCGGCAATCGGATAGACCACGACCTTGGCATGCAGGCCGCCGGCAACGATCATCGAGCGGCCGCTCAGAAATACCGGCCAGTCACGCGCGCCGCGCCACAGCATCAGCCCGTTCCAGCACGGCGGCCCTTCATCCGGAAACAGGGTTTCGCGGACGCGGGAATGAATGCCGTCGGCGCCGATCAGGATATCGCCGCGCACAGTGCTGGCGTGGGCGCCGGAGCGATCGAAGAAATACGCCGTGACGCCGCCTTCGTCCTGGGTGAAGGCGCCGAGCCGGCAGCCGGTGTGGACAGCCGCTTGCCCGAGCCGCTCCTCCACGGCGCGGTGGATCACGCTCTGCAACCGGCCGCGGTGAATCGAGAATTGCGGCACGTCGTGACCGGCGTCGATGCCGCGGGATTCGCGCCAGACCTCCTGGCCGTGACGATTGAGATAATAGAGGACGTCGGTACGGATCGCGGCGTCGTCGAGCTTCTGCAGCAGCCCGAGGCCGGCGAGTTCGCGGATCGCATGCGGAAGCGTATTGATGCCGACGCCGAGCTCGCGGATGGTGTCCGACTGCTCGAACAGCTCGCAGCCGATGCCGCGCGCCCGCAGCATCAGCGCAGTGGTAAGGCCGCCAATTCCGCCCCCGACGATAATCGCTTTCATCGCCTACTCCACGCAACCCGTAACGCCAGCCGGTGGCGCATCCTTCGAGACGCGGCCAAGTGGCCGCTCCTCAGGATGAGGTAACTTAGACCCTCATGGTGAGGAGCGCGGCAACGCCGTGCGTCTCGAACCACGAGGCCACCCGTGGCTTCATCCTTCGAGACGCGCTCCTCTCTGGATGAGGTCTCCTAAACCCTCATGGTGAGGAGCGCGGCAACGCCGCGCGTCTCGAACCACGAGGCCACGGGACATGCCTCAAACTTAACCCAGCTGCAATACGTTCCAGCGTCGCATAGTCGGTCACTCGGCTGCAAGCGGCTTTGTCGCCTCGGACTTCAGCTCGGCCCGGGTCTTTGGCTTGGCCTTGATCTTCAGATCGTCGAGATCCTGCCGGTCGCGGACGCTGTTGCGGAAAATCTGCTCCTTGCCCGGCAGATATTGCGGCGGGCACGCCACGTCGGATGCGCCATACCAGGCCGCTGCCTTCAGCGTGAACGATGGATCGACCAGATGGGGGCGGCCGAGCGCCACCAGGTCGGCGCGTCCGGCGGCGAGAATGGTATTGACCTGGTCTGACGTGGTGATGTTGCCGACGCACATGGTCGCCACCCTGGCCTCGTTGCGGACTTGCTCCGAAAATGGCGTCTGGAACATCCGCCCATAGACCGGCTGGGCGTCACGCACGGTCTGGCCGGTCGAGACATCCACCAGGTCGACGCCGGCCTGCGCAAAGGCCCGCGCGATCTCGACCGCGTCGTCGCCGGTGATGCCGCCTTCGGCCCAGTCGGTGGCGGAGATGCGGACCGACATCGGCTTGTGAGCCGGCCATACCTCGCGCAGCGCCTCGAATACTTCCAGCGGAAAGCGCAGCCGGTTCTCAAGCGGGCCACCATAAGCATCAAGGCGCTGATTGGTCAGCGGCGAGATAAAGCTTGCGAGCAGGTAGCCGTGGGCGCAATGCAGCTCCAGCATGTCGAAGCCGCAGCGCTCGCCGCGCTGCGCGGCGGCGACAAACGCGGCCTTGACCGCATCCATCGCGGCGCGGTCCATCTCGCGTGGTACCTGGCTGTCGGGAAAATACGGGATCGGCGAGGCCGACACCACGTCCCAGCCGCCCTCGTCCAGCGGACGATCCATCCCATCCCACATCAATTTGGTGGCACCCTTGCGCCCGGCATGCCCGAGCTGCAGGCCGATCTTCGCCGCCGAATTGGCGTGAACGAAATCCACGATGCGCCGCCACGCCGCTTCCTGCGCGTCGTTCCAGAGTCCGGCACAGCCCGGCGTGATACGGGCGTCGCGGGAAACGCAGGTCATTTCGGTGAAGATCAGGCCGGCGCCGCCCACGGCGCGCGAGCCATAATGCACCAGATGGAAGTCGCCCGGCACGCCTTCCTCTGCCGAATACATGCACATCGGCGACACCACCGCACGGTTCGCGAGCGTCATCTCGCGCAGCCGCAGCGGCTGGAACATCGGCGGCAGCGGCTTCTCGGCGTCGACTTCAAGTCCCCGGCTGCGGACCTGGCGCGCGAACGCCTTGTCGACCTCGGCAACGAAGTCCGGCGCCCGCAGCATCAGATTGTCGTAGGTGATCGCCTTGGCCCGGGTCATGACCCCGAACGCGAATTGCACGGGATCGAAGTCCCAGAAGCGATCGACGTGCTCGAACCAGACCAGCGAAACGTCGGCGGCGTGCTGGGTCTTCTCGACCTCCTCGCGGCGCCCCTCCTCGTATTGCTGCAAGGCGGCCTCGACGGTCGGCGCGCGATGCATGGCGTCGGCAAGCGCAATCGCATCTTCCATCGCAAGCTTGGTGCCGGAGCCGATCGAGAAATGCGCGGTCGCCTTGGCATCGCCCAGCAGCACCATGTTGTCCTTGACCCATCTTTTGCTGCGGATCATCGGAAAATTGCGCCACATCGAACGGTTGGTCAGGAGCGGGTGGCCTTCGAGGAACCAGCCGAAAATCCTGGCCATTCGATCGGCCGATTGCTTCTCGCTCAGGCCCTTGAGGCCGGCGCGCTCGAAGGTGCTCGGGTCGGTCTCGAAGATCCAGGTCGAGCGTCCGACTTCGTACTGGTAGGCATGGGCGATGAACGGCCCCCACTCGGTCTCCTGGAAAATGAAGGTAAAGGCGTCGAGCGGCCGGGTCGAGCCCATCCAGGCGAACATGTTGGAGCGAACATCCACTTCGGGCTCGAAGTGCTCGACATATTTGTCGCGGAACCGGCTGTTGATACCGTCGGCCAGCACCACCAGATCGGCGTCGGCGAAGCGGGCTTCGTCGTCGATGTCGGCCTGAAACATCAGGGCCACGCCGAGCTCACGCGCGCGCTCCTGCAGGATCAGGAGCAGCTTGCGGCGCGAGCAGCCGCAGAAGCCGTTGCCGCCGACCCGGTGCACCGTGCCGCGGAAATGCACCGAGATATCGTCCCAATAGGCAAATTCCTGGGTGATGCGGCGATAGCTCGGCGAATCGTATTTCTCGAAATTGTCCAGCGTGGCGTCGGAAAACACCACCCCGAAGCCGAAGGTGTCGTCGGCGCGGTTGCGCTCGTAGACCGTGATCTCGGCCTCCGGCCGCTGCTTCCTGAGCAGGATCGCGGCGTACAGACCGGCCGGCCCGCCACCGATGATCGCGATCTTCATGAGAGCCTCCGGCTATGCCAACCCCTCAAATTACTTTAAACCTAAAGCATTTTCCCGACAAGCCCGTCTCCAGCGGTAGCCCGGATGGAGCGAAGCGCAATCCGGGATTCCCGAGGCAGTCTATGGGACCCCGGGTTTCGCTGCGCTTCACCCGGGCTACGTTTCGTCACGAGTCAATTGCCCTGAAAGGCCGGCTTCACTTTATTCGAAAACGCTTCAAATGCGCGGGCGAAATCGGCGGTCGTCATGCACAAGGCCTGGGCGACCGCCTCGGCCTCGATCGCCTCCTCCACCGACATCGCCCATTCCATCGCCAGCATACGCTTGGTCATGGTATTGGCGAAGGTCGGCCCTTCGGCAATCTGCCTGGCGAGATGCTGCGCCTGCGTCAGCACATGCTCGGGCGCCACGATGCGGCCAAAGAACCCCCAGCGCTCGCCCTCCTCCGCGGTCATGAAGCGGCCGGTATAGAGCAGTTCCGAGGCCCGTGACTGCCCGATGATGCGCGGCAGGATAGCGCAGGCACCCATGTCACAGCCGGCAAGGCCGACCTTGTTGAACAGGAACGCGACCTTGGTCCCGGTGGCCGCCAGACGCAGATCGCACGCCATCGCCACGATCGCGCCGGCGCCGGCGCAGATGCCTTCGACCGCGGCAACAATCGGCTGCGGACAGGCGCGCATCGCCTTGACGAGATCGCCGGTCATGCGGGTAAACCCGGTCAGGCCCTTGGTATCCATCTTCACCAGCGGGCCGATGATCTCGAACACATCGCCGCCCGAGGAGAAATTGCCGCCGGCCCCCGTGACCACGATGGTTTTGACCTCGTCATCCATTGCACAGGCCCAGAAGAAATCGGCCAGCTCGCGATAACTCTCGAATGTCAGTGGATTTTTCCGCTCCGGGCGGTTCAGCGTCACCGTCGCGACGCCATCTCCCACCACCAGCAGAAAGTGCCGGGGCGAATATTCCGCCAATGGCAACGTGACGGGATTTGCCGATCTGGTCATGGGATCTCCCTATTATCGCTGTCATTGCGAGGAGCGAAGCGACGAAGCAATCCACGCCTCCGCTTGCCGCGCCATGGATTGCTTCGCTGCGCTCGCAATGACGATTTCAAACACTGTGCACGGCCTAAACTTCGCCGCCGGCGATCGCGATCGCTTGCCCCGTGATGGCACCTGCGCCCTCGCCGCATAACCAGAGCACGGTGTCGGCCACTTCCGATGGGGTCACGAGGCGGCCTTGCGGATTGTGCCTGGTGAGTTCGGCCACCGCCTGGTTGTGGCTGCGGCCGGTCTTCTTCATGATGTTGTCGATGCCGGCGGCGAGCAGGTCGGTGTCGGTAAAGCCGGGACACACGGCATTCACCGTCACACCGGTGCTGGCGAGTTCAAGAGCCAGCGAACGCACCAGGCCGACCACCGCGTGCTTTGCTGCGCTGTAGGCGCTGACATAGGCATAGCCCTTGAGACCTGCGGTCGATGCAATCGCGACAATGCGGCCATAGCGGCGATCCTTCATGGCGGGCAACGCGGCCTGAACGACATTTACCACGCCCATGAAATTGACCGCGATCATGCGCTGAAACAGCGCCGCGTCGGATTTGACGAACGGTGCGGACTCGGCGATCCCGGCATTGGCGACCACGATATCGATCGGCTGCCGCGCCGCCGCCTCGGCCACGGCCATCGCGGTCGCCGACTGATCGGTCACGTCCGTCACTGCGGCGAAATGGGCACGGCCGGCGGCCACGGCGGCGTCCAGCCCGGCGCGGTTGCGGCCGAGCACGGTCACCGTCGCCCCCGCTTGCACCAGCGTAGAGGCGATCGCGCGACCGATACCTCGGCCGCCGCCGGTGACCAGCGCATGCGCGGAACGCGGCAGTCCAGACATGCGCAGCCTCCCGACTGAATTAAGCGACGTGGTCACCCGCGTATATTTTAGACTTCAAACTTTTGCAAGAAATCAACCGCTCGGGCCGCATGAGCCATGTCCGTAATGCTTGACACGGGGAACGCCGAAGGTAGCGTCGTTCGAACCGGAACGAGGGACGGATATCATGGCAGCGCTGGAAAAAGGCATCACGCAGAACGGAACGGGCTATTCCGGCAAGACCTGGAATATCCTTGGACAGGTCTATTTCCCCAAAGCGGTGACCGACTCCACCTTCGCGTTCGAAACCAACAGCGATCCCGGCCAGTTTGTCCCGGTTCATATCCACCCCACCCAGGACGAATTCATCCTGGTCCAGGATGGCATGCTGGACCTCAAACTGGACGGCGTGTGGGTGCAGGCCAAGGCCGGAGACCTGGCCCGGCTGCCCCGCGGCATTCCGCATGGTTACTTCAACAAATCGGACAAGCCGGCGCGGGCGTTGTTCTGGGTGTCGCCGACGCAAAAACTCCAAGCGCTATTCAACCAGCTTCACAACCTGACGGACGTCGCAGAAATTGTCCGCATCTCCGCCGAGCACGAAGTCAACTTCCTGCCGCCCGAGGCCAACGAGTGACGGGACCGGGCTCGCGCTGTTCGCCGGGCTGAAATTGCTTTAGATATAAAATTATCGCTTTTCATCGATGCTGGTGCTGTTAGCATCGCCGGGTCCGACATGTCAGAGGTTTGCGTGCCCGCGTCTCAGCCCATGAAGACCAGGAATGGCCGTTTCGGCTTCGAGGCCGCCGGCGACGCGGCCTCGCCGCCGGTGGTGTTTCTGCATGGAATCGGCGGCGCGGCACGCGGATGGCGCAGCCAACTGGATTTTTTTGGCGACCGCTATCGCGCCATCGCGTGGGACATGCCGGGTTACGGTGGATCAGCGCCGCTCCCGACCGTCAGCATTTCCACCCTCGCTGATGCGCTGCAGGAATTCCTGCAGCAGGTCGGGGCGTCCCGGGCGATCCTGGTCGGGCATTCGATCGGCGGCATGATCGTTCAGCAATGGCTGGTGAAGAATCCGCGCGCCGCCGCGGCCGTCGTGCTCGCCCAGACCAGTCCCGCCTTTGGCAAGCCCGACGGCGACTGGCAGAAGAGCTTCATCAACGCGCGGCTCGGCCCGCTCGACCGCGGCGAGACGCTGGTCTCGCTGGCGCCGTCGCTGGTGAAGGAGTTGATCGGCGACAACCCGGACGCCGGCGGGATCGCGCTGGCGCGCGACTGCATGGCCGCAGTTCTCGAGGCCACCTATCGCGCCACCATGCTGGCCCTGATCGGATTCGACCTCCGCCATGCGCTGAAACAAATCACGGTGCCGACGCTGGTGCTGTCGGGCTCCAGGGACAACAATGCCCCGGCGCCGATGATGGCGAAAATGGCGACTTATATTCCATCCGCGAGCTATGTCGAACTGGAGGGCGTCGGTCACCTCGCCAACCTCGAACGCCCGGGTGCGTTCAATGCCGCGCTCGATCAATTCCTCAAGACCAACGCGGCGGCAGCACAGGTGACGGCATCATGATGGTCCAGGCCACCAGGAGCGCGGCGGCGATCGACGCGATCGATCTCGACCAGCCGATGTACGATCCCAGCGCGTTCCGCCTGAATAGTGAGCAGGCCGCGATCATCGCGACCGCGCGCCGGTTGGGTCAATCCGTCTTCGCCGGCCGCGCCGCCGCCTACGACCGCGAAGCCAAATTCCCGACCGAGAATTACCGCGATCTGCACCGCGCGGGCCTGCTCGGAATCGCCATCCCGAAAAAGCAGGGCGGCCTCGGCGCAGACTACCAGACCTACGCGCTGGCAGCCGCCGAGATCGGCCGCTATTGCGGCGCGACCGCTCTGACCTGGAACATGCATGTCTGCTCGACGCTGTGGTCCGGCCCGCTGACGGACGATCTCGACATGGATGCTGCGACCCGTGCCGAACACGAGCGGCGGCGCGCCATCCACTACAAGCGTATCGTCGACAATGGCGCGATCTACTCGCAGCCGTTCTCGGAAGGAGGCGCAGCTGCGGCCGGCGGGGTTGCGTTCGGCACCGAGGCAAAGCCGGTCAAAGGCGGCTGGCTGGTCAACGGCAAGAAGATTTTCGCTTCGCTTTCCGGCCACGCCGATTACTACGGCGTACTCTGCACCGAGGTCGCGGAAGGCGAGAAGGCCTCCCGACGCAACACGCTCTATCTTGCCGTGCCCGCCACGGCCGATGGCGTATCCGTGGTCGGCGACTGGGATCCGCTCGGCATGCGCGGCACGGTCTCGCGCACGTTGCTGTTCAAGGACGCGTTCGTGCCGGAGGATGCGGCGCTGATGCCGCGCGGGGTCTATTTCCAGGCGGCGATGCGCTGGCCGCATATGTTCCTGACGCTGTCGCCGACCTATATCGGGCTCGCGCAGGCGGCCTATGATTTCACCGTGCGTTATCTGCGCGGCGAGGTGCCGGGTACGCCGCCGGTCAAGCGGCGGATGTATCCGACCAAGCAGATCGCGGTCGCACAGATGCAGATCAGGCTCGAGCAGGTCAAGGCGATCTGGTTCCAGGCCGTCACCGAGGCCTGCGCCAACCCGACCAAGGAGCAGGTGCTGCGGGCCTATGCCGCGCAATATTCCGCGATGGAGGGCGCCAACGAAACCGCCGCCCTGGCGATCCGCACCTGCGGCGGCCAGGCGATGCTGAAATCCCTGCCGCTCGAACGGATCTATCGCGACAGCCGCTGCGGTTCGCTGATGCTGCCCTGGACCGCCGAACTCTGCCTCGACCGTATCGGCCGCGAAGCGCTGTATGAGAGCGGTGAATCGGACGAGTAGCGCGTGGACCTCTGCAGTTTAATCGAGCGCAATGCCGCTTTTTCTCCCGACAAGCCCGCGATCGCTTTCGAGGGCGAGGTCCTGAGTTACGCGGCGTTCCGTGCGCGCATCGAACAGGCCGCGCGGGCGCTCAGGGCCGAATTCGGCATCGGCCGCGGCGATCGCGTCGCCGTCCTGAGCCTGAACCGGCCGGACTATCTCGTGCTGCTCTATGCCTGCGCGCGGCTCGGCGCCGTGCTGGTGCCGTTGAACTGGCGGCTCGCCGCCGTCGAACAATTGTTCATCCTCACCGACGCCGCGGTCAAGCTGCTGGTGCTCGAACAGGCCTTTGCCGGCATTTTGCCGGCGCTCGAGGCGCGCCTGCCTGCAACCGGCGTCATTGGGTTCGACTTTGCGCCGCCGCGCGGAGACGCATTCGATCGGCTGCTGGCTCGAACGCGCGGCAACGGACCCATCGCGGATGCCGATCTGTCGTGCCCGCTGCTGATCGTCTACACGTCAGGCACCACGGGAAGGCCGAAAGGCGCCGTGCTACGACAGGAGGCGCTGCTGTGGAACGGAGTGATGAGCCAACACATGCATGGCCTCACCTCGGACGATCATGTCCTCACGGTGCTGCCGTTCTTCCATGTCGGCGGCCTCAACATCCAGACCACGCCGGCCCTGCACCACGGCGCCACCGTGACCATCCATTCCCGCTTCACGCCGGAGGCGGCGCTCGCCACCATTGCCCGCGACCGCCCGACATTGACGGTGCTGGTGCCGGCGACGATCCAGGCAATGAGCGACCATCCGGATTGGGTCCTCACCGATCTGTCCTCGCTGCGCGCGGTTTCGACCGGATCGACCATCGTGCCGCCGCATCTGATCGAACGGTTGGTTGCGCGCGGCGTGCCGGTGCTCCAGGTCTATGGCTCGACCGAGACCTGCCCCGTTGCGGTCTATACCCGCCTCGGCGGCGATCTGTCGCGCGCCGGTTCGACCGGCTTGCCCGGCCTGTACTGCGAGGCGGCCGTGGTGGACGACAATGGCCGTGAGCTGCCGCCGGATGTACCGGGTGAAATCGTGGTGCGCGGCCCCAACGTATTCTGCGAATATTGGGGCAATCCGGAAGCCACCAGCGAGGCGCTGCGCGACGGCTGGTATCGCACCGGGGACATCGGCCGCCGCGATGCCGACGGCTATTTCTGGGTGCACGACCGCAAGAAGAACCTGATCATATCCGGTGGCGAGAACATCTATCCGGCAGAAGTCGAACGGGTGCTGCGGGAGCATCCCGACGTCGTGGAGTGCGGCGTGATCGGCCGGCCCGATCCGAGATGGAACGAGGTGCCGGTGGCCTACGTGATCCGGCGCGTCGGCTGTACGGTCGAGGCGGAGGGGTTGAAAGCGCATGTGCTGACGCAGCTTGCGCGCTTCAAGGTGCCGCGCGACATCGTTTTCGTCGATGATCTGCCGCGCACCGCGCTGGGCAAGGTGCAGCATTTCATGCTGAGGAAACTCGTTGGAGGGGCGTCTTGAAGATCGCCGTGCTCGGTGGCGGCAACGGGTCATTCGCGGCCGCCGGCGATTTTGCGCTTGCAGGCCACGAGGTCCGGCTCTGGCGGCGTGACGAGAGGCAGGCAAAAACGCACCGCGAGGCCGGCTCGCGCATCCTTCTCAAGGACGTCAACGGCCGCCACGAGGTATTGCTGGCGCTGGTGACGTCGGATATGGCTGAGGCCGCGCGTGATACCGATCTGATCCTGTGCCCTGCCCCGGCCTTTGCCCAGGCTGACATCGCAGCCCGGCTCGCGCCGCACCTTGGCGACGGACAGGTGGTGTTCCTGCCGCCGGCGACCTTCGGTTCGATGATTTTCGCCAGGGCCGCCCGCGACGCCGGCAACCGCGCGGCGGCGAGCTTTGCCGAGACCGGCACGCTGCCATGGTTGACGCGCAAGCACGGGCCGTTCGAGGTCGCCATCACCATCCGCGCCAAGCGGCTGCCGGTCGGGGTCTTCCCGTTCAAGGCGGCCAGCCACGCGCTCGACGTGATCGGGCGAGCCTTTCCGGGCGTGATCGAGCCCTGCGGCGATGCGCTGTCGGCGGCGCTGATGAATGCTGGCCCGATCATCCATCCGCCGCTGATTGTCATGAACGCCGGGCCGGTCGAGCATTTCGAGCGCTGGGATATCCACAAGGAAGGCACCCAGGCCGCGATCCGACGGGTCACCGACGCGCTGGATGCCGAACGGATCGCGGTGCGCGAGGGCTTCGGCTATGGCGCCCCGCACTTTCCGCTGGCACATCATTACGCCAGCGAGGGCGAGATATGGATGTACGGCCGCGGTTCGCATGGCCGGCTGACCGATTCCGGCGACTGGCGCGAGCGCATCGTGCTGACCGAGCATCGCTATATGCGCGAGGATTTGCGCCTCGGCCTGTCATTGCTGGTCTCGGTCGCCGAACTGGCCGGCGTGGCGACGCCGCTGGCGAGATCCTTCCTGGCCATCGGCGGTGCGATCTGCGGCGAGGATTTTGTCACCGACGGCCGCACACTGGCAAGTCTCGGTCTCGGTGGCCTCGACCGCGGCCGGTTGCAAACCCTGCTGCGCGAGGGTTTTGGCCCATGACCACAGCTCGTCCCCGCATTGCCTGCCTCGGGGCCGGCCGCATGGGCCGCGGCATCGCGGTCGCCTTCGCCTATGCCGGCCACGACGTCACCTTGATCGACGTCAAACCGCGCTCCGCGGACGCGTTCGCAACCCTCGAATCCGAGGCGATCGGCGAGATCCGGAAAACGCTGGCAAGCCTGGCGCGGTTCGGCTTGCTGGCGGACCATGACGCCGCGGTGGTGGGCGCGCGGGTCTCCGTGATGCCGGCGCCAAACATGGCCGCCGCGCTCGCCGATGCCGGCATCGTGTTCGAAGGCGTCCCGGAGGTGGTCGAACTCAAGCGCGAGGTGCTGGCGGCGGCCTCGAAATGGGTCGGGCCTGATGTCGTCATCGCCTCGACCACATCGACCATCCTCGTCGACGACCTCTCCCGGGCAGTCGAGCATCCCGATCGCTTTCTCAATGTACACTGGCTCAACCCGGCCTATCTGATTCCCCTGGTTGAGATTTCGCCGGGGACTGCAACCGATCCGACGGTGATTGCCGCGGTCAAGACGTTGCTCGAAGGCATCGGCAAGGTGCCGGTGGTGTGCGCGGCCACCCCCGGCTTCATCGTGCCGCGGATCCAGGCGCTGGCCATGAACGAGGCGGCGCGGATGGTGGAGGAAGGCGTCGCCAGCGCCGAGGATATCGACACCGCGATCCGCTATGGGTTCGGCTTCCGCTACGCGGTGCTGGGCCTTCTGGAATTCATCGACTGGGGCGGCGGCGATATCCTCTATTACGCCAGCCGCTATCTCGAGGGCGCGCTCGGCAGCGATCGCTACCGCGCGCCAGAGGTGATCGAGCGCAACATGCGCGACGGCCGCATCGGCCTGCGCACCGGCGCCGGCTTCCTCGACTATTCCGGCCTCGACATCGACGCCTATCGCGAGCGGCGGCTGGCGGCGCTGGTCGATATGCTCAGGCATGTCGGACTGGCGCGTCCGCCGGTGCTCGACAAGGATTGAAGTATTTTTCCGGTTCACTCCAATCATTGTCGCTTCTCGTGGCCTCATGGTTCGAGACGCGCGAAGCCGCGCTCCTCACCATGAGGGTCTGAGAC
>Ga0208849_1000110_pt1 | contig 80057 bp, 83 predicted proteins | sample NGESurdeep072012_10_FD_184470 | JGI IMG/M metagenome (GOLD analysis project Ga0208849, IMG submission 184470) | Arctic peat soil microbial communities from Barrow, Alaska - NGEE Surface sample 53-3 deep-072012 (SPAdes) | ecosystem: Environmental > Terrestrial > Soil > Wetlands > Peat ...
GCGCATCGCCTTTCACACCGGTCAGCCAATCGAGCGAATTGAGATTGACTCGGACCGTGATCGTTGGTTCACCGCGCAAGAGGCGTTGGAATACGGCTTCATTGACGCCGTCATCGAGCGTTCGGCAATTCGTCAAGGGGTCTAGTGAGCGACGCCCCCGCGGCGGGGCCACGCCATCACTCGCTTGAGAACACGCCGGTGCGTGTCGTCAGCGCGCGCCTCAGTCTTTCGACGCGGCTAGGGAATCTCTGGTCTCGCCGCGAGCTCCTCTTTGGTCTCATCTCCTCGGATATCCGCATCAAGTACAAGAACTCGGCCCTTGGACTTTTCTGGTCGATGCTCTCGCCGGCATTCACACTGGCGGTCTATTTCCTTGTCTTTGCCGTATTCCTAAAAAACGGCATTCCCAACTTCGTTATCTATCTCTTTTCGGGTCTCGTGGTGTGGAACATGTTTCAAAACTCCATAAACGCAGCCACCGGCGTCATCGTCGACCGCGCTGCGCTGGTGAAGAAGGTGTCGTTCCCACGGGAGATATTGGCACTGTCGAACGTTGGTGCGGCCGCCATCTACTTCGTTATTCAGCTGGGCATTCTGGTCGTCTTCGTCGCGGCGCTTGGTCACGCTCCGGCGTGGCGTTTCATAGTCATTCTGCCCATTTCTTTTGTCTCGCTCTACCTCTTGACCTCGGCACTCGCCGTCGTTCTCTCCGCCGTCAACGTCTACCTTCGCGACATGAAACACCTCATGGAAGTGCTCCTACAGCTCTGGTTTTGGATGACGCCGGTTGTGTACTCCTACGAGAACTCCATCGCCCCGCACTTGCACGCCCACGGCCTCAACGCCCTGTACTTCTTGAATCCCGTGACGCTCATTGTCTTGACGATGCAACGCGTTTTTTACGTCAGCACCGTCGTTCACTCCACGGTCACGAGCGCGGTGTTGAATATCCTTCCGACCTGGTCATTCGGTATGTTCTTGTACCTGAATATCCTTCTTTTGGTTCTGACGATTCTGCTCTTTCTCATCGCCGAGACAATCTTTGGTCGCCTTGAGGGAAACTTTGAGTCGGAACTGTAATGGTCACGGTGATCGACGTTCAAGGCGTCTCGAAACAGTTCAAGATTCATCACGAACGTAATCAGTCACTCAAGGAGCGATTGTTGCATCCGCGCACCGGGACGACGGAGGTTTTTAATGCGCTGAAGGATGTCAACTTCATCGTCGGGCAAGGAGAGGCGTTAGGCATCGTTGGTCATAACGGTTCGGGCAAGTCAACGCTGCTGAAGTGCATCTGTGGTGTGTTGAAGCCAACGTCGGGGGAGATTCGCCTTCGCGGCAGTCTCGCGGCCTTGTTGGAACTTGGTGCTGGATTTCAGCCCGAGCTGTCCGGGCGAGACAACGTCTATCTCTATGGCTCGATGTTGGGATTTTCCAGAAAGATGGTCGACGGCATCTTCGATGACGTCGTCGCCTTCAGTGAAATTGAAAATTTCATCGATACTCAAGTGAAGTTCTACTCCAGTGGCATGTACGTGCGACTGGCTTTCGCGGTGGCCGTGAACGTCGATCCGGACATTTTGGTGGTGGACGAAGTTCTCGCGGTGGGCGACGAGCGCTTCCAGGCCAAGTGCGTTGACCGTATTCAAAAGTTCAAAGACGAGGGCCGCACCATTTTGCTGGTCACCCACAACGCCGACCAAGTGCGCGCGCTGTGTGACCGCGCGATCGTGCTTGACAGTGGCGACATGATCGCCGATGGCCCCACCCAAGAGTCGCTGCGAATTTTTCGTGAGCATCTAATGGAAGACGCCATAGAACACGACAGCGCCCGTCTCCAAGAGACGATCAATATCGACTCGGTCTCTACGCCGTCGGGCTCCTTCGAGATCAAGAGTGGCGCCGGGCTGCACCTTGACGTGACGATCAGTTCGCGCGGCGCCTACAGCGGGAACTTCGTGATGGAACTCTTCACGAGGGGCGGCCAGCTCGTGAGTCGTAGTGACGCGCAAGGCTCACCCGTGAATCTGCTACCCGGTCATAACGTGGTCAGCATTGATCTGCCTCAGATTCCGCTCTTGGACGGCGTGTACGACCTCAACGTGGGCGTCGTTGACCACCACGGTCATACGGTCGTCGCCTGGAGCGAACAGGCCGCGTCAATACAGGTGACCTACGACGGACGCGAAGGCGGCATCGTCGAACTGGGCGCCTCTATTCGCCAGCAGTAGTCGCGCTGGTCGTCGTTTCGTTGGTCAGTCGCGGAAAGTGGCGGAGCGAGCCGAGAGGTCCGAGTTTGCCGACGTCGTAGGGGAACGTAGCCCCCCGCAACATCCTTCGATCGCCTCGAGAGTTGCCGTACGCGTAAATTGTCGCCTCTTCGCCGGGGTGTCGTTCGTCGATCCACTCACGCAGTCGGCGCATCTTCTCCTTACCGCGACAGTTTTTGCCGAGGTAGCTGCCGGTAAGTCGGTTGCGGGCGTCTACTGAGAGCCGCGTGCCGAGGCCACCAGCGGCGTTTAGCTCCTCGGCGACGACGTCAACGTAGATCTGGGGTGAGGCTGAGACGATAACGACGTCGTGACCTTGGCGCAGGTGCCACTGCAGCCGTTCGATGATCGAAAGGCGGCCGTGTTTTTCGAAGTGCCCAATGGCAAAGATTCGTGACCTGTCCGTGACATCCCTGGCGTCGAGGCCAGTCAGCAGACGCTGAAAAAGTCGTTCTTTTGCCTCGTCGGCCCAGTGACCGCTTCGAACCGCGCCCTCGAAGAGTGGCCCGGCGAGGCCGAGCGAAGCTACGCACGTCGCTCGCGAGCCGCGCAGAAAGCGCAGCCACTTAAAGACGCTGCCGCCTTCGCTGAGGGTGCCGTCGAGGTCGAAGGCGGCGACGATGGGCACTTCGTTCTTACTCATGTCTCTAGTTTCACAGGGCCCGGGTGGACCGAACGATCTATTACCTACAACTCCACTAGTTATTTGCGAGAATTGAAAGGCGACCGCTAAGGTATCCCCGTGCAGTCGAGCGACTGTCACCTCGCACACAAGGAGCATTTCATGGCAATTCGCTTGGGCGACGCAGCCCCCGACTTTTCCGCCGACACCACCGAGGGTCCCGTGAACTTCTACGAGTGGCTCGGCGATGGCTGGGGCGTGCTGTTTTCGCACCCGAAGGACTTCACGCCCGTGTGCACCACTGAACTCGGTGCTTTTGCCGCCCGTAAGGCTGAATTCGACAAGCGCAATACCAAGTTGATTGCGGTGTCGGTCGACAACGTGGAGTCCCATAACCGTTGGAAGAGCGATATCAGTGAAGTGCAGGGTTCGGAGTTGAACTTTCCCATCATTGGTGACGAGGATCACAAGGTTGCTGACCTCTACGACATGATTCACCCCAACGCCAGTGACACGATGACCGTGCGTAGCGTCTTTATTGTTGCTCCCGACAAGAAAGTCAAGCTGACCTTGACCTACCCGGCCTCAACGGGACGCAACGTCGATGAGATCGTGCGCGTGCTGGACTCGCTGCAGCTTTCGGCGAAGTTCCCCGTGTCGACCCCCGTGGACTGGAAGGACGGCGACGACGTCATCATCGCGCCTTCGGTCAGCGACGAAGACGCCAAGGAAAAGTTTCCCAAGGGTTTCAGGAAGATCAAGGACTACCTGCGTTTCACGCCGCAGCCCAATAAATAAGTCGTTTCGTTCCACCAAGAGCGGCCACTCTCGGGTGGCCGCTCTTGGTGTTTAAAGGTAGGTTGCGCGATGGCTCAATCCCCGCGGCCACCTAGCGCGTGGCGCTGGTCTCTTGAACCAGGGAATCGCGAAGTTCTCGCTTGAGAACTTTGCCCTGGGGGTTACGGGGCAGCGGTGTTGAATGAAAGAAGATCTTTGTCGGCACTTCAAACCTGGCGAGACGAACGGCGACGTGGCGCGAAATCTCTTCGGCCTCGATCACGCGACCGGGGCGGAGCACGATGACGGCCGCGACCTCTTCGCCCATGGTCGGATGGGGTAGACCCACGACCGCGCAGTCGGCCACGTCGGGGTGGTCGAAGATGGCGGCTTCGACGATGACGGAGTAGATGTTCTCACCGCCGCGAATGATCATGTCCTTCGCCCGGTCGACAATGTAGACAAAACCTTCGTTGTCGATACGAGCGACGTCACCAGTGTGCATCCAACCCTTGGTGAAAGCCTTTGCGGTTGCCTCGGGTTTGTTCCAGTAGCCACGAACGACACTCGGTCCTTTAACCCAAAGTTCGCCTACGACATCGGGACCACGGGGTCGGTCAAAGGGCGGTTCATCGCCCTCAAAGTCTTCGGGCACGATCGCCACTTCACAGACCGGCACGACCTGTCCACAACTGCTGGGCTTGGCGACGTAATCATCGCCACCGTTAAAACAGACGCCGGCGGACGTTTCGGTGAGCCCGTAGCCATTGCCCGGTTGACCGACCTTGAAGTGAGCCTTGATGCGTCGTACGAGTTCCGGCGGTGCTGGGGCGCCTCCGTAGGAGACGGTTGTCACAGTAGAGGTGTCGAACTTGTCAAAGTCGGGGTGGTCGAGGATCTGCATGGCGATCGTGGGCACACCTCCAATGGCGGTGATTTTCTCAGACTCAATGAGTTGAAGGGCCTTCGTCGCGTCGAAGTGATGCATCATGACGATTTTCGCACCGGCGATGGTGCTCGTCGTCATAACGGCAAGACAACCCGTGGCGTGAAAGAGAGGAACGTTCAAGAGATTGGAGTTCTGGGTGACGGGCGCAGTGTCGCCGACGTCCCCCTTCACAGTTCGAAGCGCGGAGACTTGCCCACGAAAGAAAAGGTTCATGATGTTCGTGTTGGCGTTGCGGTGAGTACCGAGCGCACCCTTCGGACGTCCCGTCGTACCCGAGGTGTAGAACATCGTCGCGTCGTCGTCAGACAAGAGTTCGGCGTTGGGCGGTGTTGCGCCGGGGTCAACGGCACCGAGAAACTTTTCAAAACTCACGACACGCACGCGAGCGTGCTCCTGACCGAGTCGAGGCGGACGCGAATGATTTTCACTAAATACAACGACCGTACGAACGTCAGTAAGTTCATCGAGTCGAGCACTAATGCGCTCGAGTCGTTCTTCGTCGACGAAGAGTACTGACGTTCCCGAGTCACTCAACCCGTAAATCAGTTCGTCCGTGGTCCACCAGGCATTGAGCGGCACTACCACCGCCCCGACGATCATCGATCCCCAAAAGGCCATTACCCACTCGGGAAGATTGCGTGACGCGATGGCGATTCGATCACCCTTTTTGGTGCCGTCGTCGAGTAGCCGTTGCGCGAGAGTGCTGGCAATGCGGTAGTGCTCGTCAAAGGTGACGCGCTGGTCCTCGTAGACAAGAAAATCCTTCGAACCATGGCTGAGGGACATGTCGAATATTTGGCGCAAACTGGCGGGCGCGTTCTTCCACACCGCGAGTTCAATATCGTCGACGTTCGCTCGGTCGATCTCGAACATTTGGCCCGGCGCCGTCAGCTGCGCGGTCGCTTCGACGTGCGAAAGGGGAGAGTCGCTCATGGTTGGTGAGATTACTTGGTCTCGATACTGGGCAGAATCATTGTCGAGCGGTAGTGGGCGAGTTCACTGATGGATTCTCGAATGTCCTCGAGCGCGCGGTGGGTCGTACCTTTGTCTGGCAGTTCGGCGACGACTTCGGGGTGCCACCGTCGAGCCAACTCCTTAAGCGTCGACACGTCGACGTTGCGGTAGTGCAAGAACGCTTCGAGGGTGGGCATGTACTCCTGGAGAAAGCGACGGTCCGTACCGATTGAGTTGCCGCTAAGGGGCACCGAACGTGGCTCGTCAATGTGCGCCTTCAAAAATTCGAGCGTCAATGTCTCGGCCTCACTAATCGAGGTGGTCGAAGCAATGATCTCTGGCAAGAGACCCGACTTAGTGTGCATTTCGGTAACGAACGAGCCCATTTCGCCGAGCTGCTCGGGTGAGGCGTGCACGACGAGATTGGGACCCTCAGCAATGACGTTCAGTTCATCGTCGGTGATCAATGTGGCGATTTCGACAATGACGTGGCGTTGAGGTTCGAGACCAGTCATCTCCAAATCCATCCACACCAGCACAGTGCGACACTACCGAATCGAGTCTCGCGTCGTGACTAGCCTTCCGTGAATGGAAATCTTCACCAAGGTCCTACACCCAGACGCGGTGTTGCCCAGCTACGCCAACGAAGGAGACGCCGGCTGTGATCTGGTCGCGGTGGAGTCGTGCACGCTAAGCGCCCGAGGTGGTCGAGCGCTCGTCGCCACGGGCCTCGCGATGGCGATTCCCGAAGGTCACGGTGGTTTCGTGTTGCCGCGCAGTGGGCTCGCCGCGAAGCACGGTGTGACGTGCGCGAACGCACCGGGACTTATAGATCCCGGCTATCGCGGCGAGGTCAAGGTCGCGCTCGTGAACCTCGACCCCGAACACGACTACCACGTAGAGAAGGGTGATCGGATCGCTCAACTCGTCGTCGTGCCACTGGCGACGTCGAATTTCCTCGTCGTTGACGAATTGCCGAGCGCAGTTCGTGGCGACGGCGGATTTGGTAGTAGCGGCCGATGACGAAGTTTCTCGACCCACTCGACAGCGCGTTCATCCTGCTCGAGACCTCCGGCACCGCGATGAACATTGGCGCGGTCATCGAACTCGAGGGTGGCGTTGAAGATCCTCGGGAGCGTTTCGAACTCATCCAGAAGAACATCGCGGCACGGCTCCACGAAATTCCCGTTCTGACCCAACGGGTCGTTCGAGCCCCCTTTGACATGACGTGGCCCATTTTGATTACCGACGACAAGTTCGATCTCGATCGTCACGTGGTGCGCGCGGTGGTGCCCTCGCCGGGATCGCCGGCCCAGTTCGATGCACTGATCGCGGAGTTTTTATCGCGGACGCTCTCACCCCAACGCCCGCTCTGGCAACTCCTCGTCATTGAAGGTCTCGAAGACGGTCACGCGGCGCTGGCCCTTAAAGTGCACCACGCTCTGGCCGACGGCGTGTCGGGCGCGGAGACGTTCGCGAGCCTCTTCGATATCTCGCCCGACGTTCGCGAACCACAGGTCGCTGTTGAATCAGACGAGGAGGAGCCGACAGTAACGACGTCGCTCGGACTGCTGCGCCAAGGAATTGGTCGCGTGCGCCAACACCCCGACCTGATTCTCGAGAACATTGGTTCGTGGGGTGGTCGCCTCTACGAAATCCTTCGAGCTCTCGTGAGCGTGGTCGTGGTGCACGGACGCAGGCACGCAACGCCGAGTCAGCCGTCAATGTTTGAGGCCAGGCGAACGTCACTGAACGGAGCGGCGGGTGTGGAGAAGCTCTATTGCCGAACCCGGGTCTCACTCGCGGACGTGAAACGAGCGGCGAAGTCTCGGGGCGTGTCAGTTACGGACTTCGTGATGGCGACGTCGAGTGCTGCGCTGAAGCGACTTATGGCCGACCGAGGTGAAGTACTAAAGAAGGACTTGGTGGCCTTCGTGCCCATCAACGTTCGTGGCGAAGGTGATACCGCCAATCTCGGAAACCAGATTTCGGGCATGCTCGTTCGGCTGCACACGAACATCGCCGACCCCGAGGAACGGTTGCGCGCTATTTCGAGCGACGCCATGAAGACGTTGGGAGAGCAGCGTCAACATCGTGCCAAGATCTTTCAAGACGTGCCGCGCGTACTCGGCCCCACGCTGATCTCGTGGGGCGCCAAAATTATCTCCGCGTTCGACCTCTTCAAATACGTACCTATGGCCAACCTGATGATCTCCTCGGTACCGGGACCGCCCATTCCGCTTTGGTTGAGTGGTCACCGTGTCGCTTCGGCCGCGCCCGTGGGGCCGCTGTTCGGCGCCTTTTCTCTCAATATCACTGTCCTCGGGTTCGAGGAATACTTGGAGTTCGGCCTGCTGGGCTGTGCTGATCGCATGGACGATCTTGGCGTCCTTCGTGACTATCTCTTGGAGGAAGCAACCAGTCTTATCGAGTCAACACCGAGTTAAGAGCGACTGGCGCGCTAATCTCGGTCGGCTACAATTGAAGCACCACGCGGACGTAGCTCAGTTGGTAGAGCGCGACCTTGCCAAGGTCGAGGTCGCCGGTTCGAGCCCGGTCGTCCGCTCCAAGATGTTCCTACTGTTGGACACCTCGGTCCGCGGTTGTCTCTGAACTCACCGGGCCACCGTCGAACTCGCGGTATCGTGGGTCTTCCGGCGACACTCTGTCAAGAGTGCTTGTTCTCTCTTTTCGCTGCTTCGTGGGCCTTAAAGATGGTCTCAATTGACACGCTGCGCTTGGCGCCTTCGTGGGCCGGGTGGTGCTTGGGACAAGCGATGTAGGGGGTGCCGGGTACGGGTCGGCCAATCCGTGGGCAGCCTTTGACGTGACAGTTGTGGTGGCGCCACGCGGCGGCGATTCCCACGACAATGGTGGCTTCGCCAAGGTCTGACCCAAAGCCACTCCAAAACGCGTAGTAGGTTCCGGTCTCGTTAACAGTACCGGTATGTATTTCGAACCAGTGGAAGTAAAAGTCACGCGAGACTGCGAAGATAATCGCGAGCGCCACGATGATCACGATCGACGCGCCAACCTTCAGCGACCGTGGCAGTGCGTTAAAGGAGGCGACGAGACCCGTTCTCTCGACGGCCGTCTCGTCGGTGGCGGCGTCACCGGGTGGTGTGGCGCTTACTGGGTTTTGACTCATGGTCGATTCCTTTTCCCATCGTTGGTCATAGTTTGTCGTTAAACGATCCGACCGGCGAAATTGAGGAACTTGGTCTGCTCGTCGGCGTCGCTTCTCGGCGTTACGGCGTCCTTAAATCCGCCCGGCACTCGAATTCCATCGCCGAAGCTGATGAGCTTTTCGTGGGCAGCGTCGACCGCAATCGGGTCAAGCCATTCATCACTGCCGATTGCGCGTGCGAGGTCCCAACTGTGACACAACGTGTCGATCATAAGTAGACCTTCAACAAGTGCGAAAAACGGCTGTTCGCCAACTCGTGTCGTCACGGGCGCGTTGGAGATCTCAGAATCGTTTAGAGCATCTTGGTACGTCCTCAACGCGTAGATCCATCGCGCGCTAAGCAATGCCTCGGGGTCAAGACCCTCGATACCACCGGGGTTAATCATGGTGTACACCCGCTGATGGGTTGCTACTACGTGCTCGACCAAGTCAGTGACATCCCAGTCGTCACACGGCGTGCGAAGTTGCCACTGTCCGTCTTTAACGCTCGCCAAAGAATTAGTGAATCCGTGGGCCACTCGGAGATAGTTCGACTCATGGGAGCTCATTGGTTGAGTCTATGAATAGTTAGACGATGAAACCTTTGGCGACACGTTCGCCGCGATGTCTAATGTTGGGTCGGGGGGTGACCGTGGTCCATCCAGCATTTGAACCATTTCTTCGTCAGGCTCAAGAGAGTCCCCAATCGCTATCTTCCAACGTGAGTGTGGCTGAGCGACGTCAGACGTTTCGCGACGAGGCGTTCGCGATGCAAGGTGAGATGGCTGAGATGGCCCACCAAGAAAATCGCGTGCTGCACCTAGATGGACGAACACTCGATGGCCGCCTCTACGTGCCTCCGGGCGACGAAGCCAAAGCTCTCGTTCTCTATTTTCACGGCGGAAGTTTCGTTGTCGGTGACCTCGATACCCACGAGTTCCTCTGCCGTCGTCTCGCCTCGGACACGAAGATGCGGTTCTTGGCCGTTGACTACCGACTGGCGCCCGAGCATCCATTTCCCGCGGGCCTGAATGACGCGATGGACGTGATCCGCTACGTCACGAGTCACCGAAGCGAGTTTGGCGATCAACGCGCGCGACTCATAGTCATGGGTGACTCGGCCGGCGCCAACCTCGCGACCGTTGCCGCCACCCAACTGAAAGGTGAAGACATTGATATTGCGGCGCAAGTCCTTATCTATCCGACCTTGGGCCCCGAACTCGTCACTGACTCGGCCCACACGTACGGCAAGGGCTATCTCTTGGACGTCGAGAACTTGCGCTACGACTATGGCCAATACCTCGGTGATTGGAACGATCACACCGACCCTCGCGTGACGCCCCTGCTCTGCTTCGATCTCACGGACGTCGCGTCCGCCATCGTGGTCGTCGCCGAGTGTGATCCACTACGCGATGAAGGTGTGGCCTACGCCGGACTTCTCGAACACTTTGGCGTGAAGGTCGAACTTCTCGAAGCCGAAGGCATGGTGCACGGCTTCTTAGAGATGGGTGGCGTCGTACCCGAGGCGCTCGCCATCATCGATGATCTGGCGCTGCATCTTCACCGCTTGGTTGAAGTCGCTTCGTCGTGAACGTCCTCTTCATCACGCTCGATCAGTTTCGCGGCGATTCCTATGGCGCGGCGGGTCACTCCATCGTCAAAACGCCGACGCTCGACCGTGTCGCGGCCGAGGGCGTGCGCCTCGAACGCCACTTCTCCCAAGCGGCACCGTGTTCACCGGGACGTGCCGCGCTCTACACCGGCATGTACCAGATGAACAATCGCGTGGTGGCCAACGGCACGCCACTCCAGGGTGGCTTTGACAATCTCGCGTTGGTCGCGCGCCGTGCGGGTTATGACCCCACTCTCTTTGGCTACACCGATCAAGGACTCGACCCTTCGCGGGCCTGCGGTGCCGATGACCCACGCCTCGACTACTACGACGGCATCCTGCCCGGATTCTCTGTGGGTCTCTATCTCCCCGAAAGCCAAGCGGGATGGGTGCAGTATTTGCGCGCGAAGGGCTACGACGTCGAAAACGGCTGGGCGGGCCCGCTCCATGGTGAACCGGATCGACCGGCGGAGGACTCTCTCAGTGGTTTTCTCACCACACGATTCATCGACTGGCTCGATCACCAAGAGAGCGGGTGGTTCGCGCACTTGAGTTATCTACGACCACACCCTCCCTACGCAGCAGCCGGTGCGTTCTCCAAGATGTACGACCCCGCGGACATGGCAGTGCCGATTGCTCCCGTGGAGAGTGGCCGTCGTCATCCACTCCACGAAGCGGCACTGACCTGGGGAGCTTCGTCAGCGCCCACCGACCCAGACGAAATGAGATTTCTAAAGACGCAGTACTACGGCATGATCTCAGAGGTTGACGCGCAGTTAGGCAGAGTCGTGCGCGCTCTCGAAGAGCGTGGTGAGTGGAGCGACACCCTGGTTGTCGTGACCTCTGATCACGGCGAACAGCTCGGCGACCACGGACTGATCGAAAAGCTCGGCTTCTTTCCTCAGAGCTACCACATTCTCGGACTATGGCGGGATCCTCGCTCTACGGGCGGCGCGTCCATAAGCCGCTTCACCGAGAACGTGGACCTGCTGCCCACTTTGGCCGACGCTTTAGGTATCGACGAACTCGTGCAGTGTGACGGACGTTCGCTCATGCCACTTATGGACGGTATGGAGGTCGAGTGGCGTGACGCGGCCCACTACGAATGGGACAGCCGCTACTTCTTGCTGAACAACAGCGGCTCCTCGCAACCTACGAATGCCGCGCTCGCACGACGTAATCTGGCGGTCTCCTTCGGTGACGACACTGCCTACGTGCAGTTCGGTGACGGTTCGTACAAGTGTTTTGACGTGGCGGCAGATCCAACGTGGCGAACCGAGTGTCACGATACGGAACGAGTACTAAATGCCGCCCAGCAACAACTCGTGTGGCGACAAGAACATCTACGTCACGATCTCACGAACATGTTGTTGTCACCGACGCGTCTCGGCAATTGGCCGAGCGAACTTCGCCTTGAACCGCTAGTTGAATCCGTCTCGTAAGGTCGCAAGCAGCAACTGAAAAGTTTTGTTGGGGTCGGCGGCGAAGTTGACGCTAAGTAATTCGAGCGAAACGTACCCGTGGCAGGCCGACCAAATGACCTGAGCCGCGTCGAGCGCAGACTCATCTTTAAACCATCCCGCTTGCTGACAACGTTCGACGTTGCTCACGAGTGTCTGAAAGGCCTGGTAGGAGACGTCGATCGCGGCGGGCGAGGGGAGAAAGCCGCGAAAACGCCCCATGAACATCAAGGCGTAGAGACCACGATGTTCCAAAGCGAATTTTCGGTAGCCCAGAGCGCCATTGAAGAGATCGTCAGCGGCGTCGTCGGTGCGAAAAGTGAGCTCTTTATTGAAGATTTCAAAGCCCTTGATCCAAAGAGCTTCGCGGACGCCGTTGAGTCCGTCGAAGTGGTTGTAAATCGCCATTGGCGCGACGTTGGCGCGCAATGCAATGGCTCGAACCGTGAAGCCGTCGGGGCCCTCTTCGTCCAGAATCGCCATCGCCGCGCTGAGAACCTCCGGACTAATTTTCTCGGAAGGCGTTCGACTAGCTCTCTCGCCCATTTGACCATTATAGAACGCTGTTCTATAGTTTCGAGGCATTCTTCAACGGGGGACGAGATGCCGAACGCTGCGCACGATCGTCGTTGGTGGGTCTTGGCGGTCCTGTGCGTAGCCGTCTTGATTGTCGTCATCGACAACACAATCGTCAACGTCGCGCTTCCATCGTTCTCGCGAGATCTTCACGCGTCGAACTCATCGCTGCAGTGGATCGTCGACGGTTACTCGCTGCCGTTCGCCGGTTTGTTGTTGGCCGGGGGAGGCCTATCGGATCGTTTTGGTCGAAAACGCGTCATGCAAATAGGGCTGTCGGCCTTTGGCGTGTTTTCACTTCTCGCGGCGATCTCGCACAGCGTGCCGTCGTTGTTGGTGGCACGCGCTCTGATGGGCGCGGCGGCGGCGTTCATCTTTCCCGCCACGCTTTCGACGCTGACGATTGTCTTTGAAGAACACTCCGAGCGCGCCAAGGCCTTTGGCATCTGGGGAGCCACCAGCGGGGTCGCGGTCGCGATTGGCCCGGTGGTGGGTGGCTCGTTGCTTGTTCATTTTTGGTACGGGTCAATCTTCTTGATTAATGCGCCACTAGTGCTGTTCGCCGTTATCGCGGTGGGCTTCGTCGTGCCAGAGTCCAAGAGCCCGCAAAGGCGACGTCTCGACCTTGTTGGCTTGGTACTCGGTACAGCGGGCGTTACGGCTTTGACGTTGGCAATTATTGAAGGACCGTCGTGGGGATGGCGCAGCGCCGGCACGGTCCTCGTTTTCGCTCTCGCGGTCATGTACGTCGTTTCCTTTGTGCTCTATGAGTTACGTCGTGACGGGCCACTGCTCGACGTTCGCATCTTCCTTAATCGCACGTTCTCCGCTGGTGCGGCCTCGATCGCCGCCAACTTCTTCTGCCTCTTTGGCTTCATCTTTCTCATCACGCAGTACTTTCAACTTCTTCGTGGCTATTCGCCGCTCTCCGCCGGTGTGCACACGCTGCCCTTCGCCATTGTCGTGATGATCACGGCGCCACTGGGAGCCGTTGCCGCGCTTCGCCTCGGCACTCGCTACGTCGTGGCGGCTGGACTCACGGTTGTTGCCGCGGCGCTGATATGGATGGGTACGATCAGCGCCAACGCCGCGTACTTCGGACCCGTCATCGGCGCCATGATCATGCTGGCGCTCGGTTTCTCCTTGGTCAACGCGCCGTCCACCGCCGCACTCATGAGCACCCTTCGACCCGAACAGATCGGCGCGGGAGCCGCCGTGAACGAGACGACGAGAGAGTTAGGTGGCACGATGGGCGTCGCCATTATTGGTTCAGTTTTTTCTTCAATCTTTGGACCCGGTGTTCGCGCTGCCCTCTCGCCCTATCTCGGGCACGGCTTGACGCAGAGCGAGCTCCACGTGGCCGTAAGTTCCACCCAGGCCGCGCAAGCGACCGTGGCGCACTTGCCGATTGGCCTCCAGCCGGCGCTCAACACCATGGTGTCCAATGCCTTCATGCAGGGCCTGCACCGCGCCTGTTTCGTGGCCGCGGGCACCGCGCTCGTCGTAGCGCTCGCGGCCCTGACTCATCTACCCAGACTCGAAGAGTCGCCCGCGAGCGAGCCTGTGGCGCAGGCGCAGACGTCCTTCTCAGGCCCGAGTCTCACCTAAGGCACTTTTCTGGTATCAATAGAAGCCTGACGCGGCGTGCCGCGGTGCAGAAACTATTGGGAGATTTCATGCAGCGGATTTCACGGGTTCGTCAAGTACTCGTCATGGGAGGCATTGCCTCATTGTTATTGGCCTCGAGCGTCGTCGCGGGCGCGGCCTCGCTAAGAGGGACGTACAACGCTGCAGACGCCGCGCTGGTGCCTCCGTCGTTCAAGACTGGCACGCTCCAGGTGGCCACCGACGCCACCTACGCGCCCGATGAGTCGATGAACGGAACCACCATGGTCGGATTCGACATTGACCTCATCAACGCGATTGCCAAGACGCTGGGCATCACGGTGAAGGAAAACAACGTAGTCTTCGGCACCATCCTCGCCGGCATTAAAGGTGGTCGCTACGTCATTGGTAACTCATCGTTCACTGACGAAAAGTCCCGTGAAAAGACCGTGAACTTCGTCGACTACTTTAAGGCTGGCGAAGGCGTGTACGCCAAGGCGAACTCAAAGGTAACTTTCACTGGTTTCATGAGCTTCTGCGGGTTATCGGTGGCGGTTGAAACGGGTACCGCTGAGCAGAAGGACGCAAAGGCCGCGGCGAAAGCGTGCTCTGCTAGCAAGAAGTTGAACCTCATCGCCTTTCCCACTCAAACCGAAGCGAATTTGGCCGTCTCGTCAGGACAGGCCGACGTCGGTTTCGTGGACAGCCAGGTAGCGGGCCACATCGTGGCAACGGTAAAGGGATTCAAGCTCGTTGGGAGTGCCGTGAACGTCGCGCCCTACGGCATTGCTACGCCGAAGACGACCGCCGGCAAGGGACTGGCTGTCGCAATCCAAGCGGCTATCAAGACCTTGATTGCAAACGGGACCTACCACGCAATATTGGCCCACTACGGGGTTACCTCCGGTGCGCTCGCGTCAAGCAAAATTGTTCTCAATGGGGCGCTCCCCTAAGAGATTAAAAGTCTGAGAACGAACATGACGGAGAACGGGGACGCTACCGTAAAGGTCGTCCCCGTTCGTCACGTCGGGCAATGGATCGCCGCGGCGTTTGCGTTGTTACTCGTTGCAATGTTGGTTCACACGCTGTTCTCCAAACTGGGGACCGGTGTGTATTCGTGCCGCCTCGCCAGTGGCATTCGAAGGTGCCATCAAATTAGAGAGTGGCGTTTTAGTTGGGACATTGTCCGTCGTTATTTCTTCACCTCCGAGATTCTGCACGGCCTACTGGTAACTCTTGAGCTGACGGCGCTAGCAATGCTCATTGGTGTCCTCTTGGGTGTGTTGGTCGCCGTTATGCGCCTTTCGTCGAATCGGCTGCTCTCGTCGCTCGCGTGGACCTACACCTGGTTTTTTCGTGGTACACCGGTCTTGGTCCAGATAGTTGTTTGGTACAACATCGCCATTCTTTATCCATCACTCAGTCTCGGCATTCCCTTTTCGCACTTGACGGCCGTCCACTTCATGACCAAGACGGTTATTACTGCCTACGTTGCCTCCATCGTGGCCCTCGGGTTGAATGAAGCGGCGTACATGTCCGAGATTGCTCGTGCGGGCCTGATTTCGGTTGAGGAAGGTCAGACCGAAGCAGCCATGGCCCTTGGCATGACTCGGCCACAGACATTGAGATCAATCGTCTTACCCCAGGCGATGAGGGTGATTATTCCACCCACGGGTAATGAACTGATATCGATGCTGAAGACCACGTCTCTCGTGAGCACGATCGGCGTTGTTGACCTGTTAGGTGCTGCGACGAATATTTATTCGGTCAACTTTCTCATTATGCCTTTGTTGATCGTGGCGAGTTTGTGGTACATCGCGGTGACGACCGTCCTCTCGGTCGGCCAGTTCTACCTCGAGCGTCACTTCGCCAAAGGGGCCCTGCGTACCCCTCCACCCACACCAATACAACGTCTCCGTCGCGACCTTAAGGGAATAGTTTCGAATTTTCGAATCCGACGTCGCCCGGCAGAGGCAGTTCGATGACTACCCCCATGGTCGAGGCGCGCGGAGTCCACAAGTCTTACGGTGGCGTCGAGGTTCTAAAGGGTGTGGACCTTACGGTGGTTCGCGGAGAAGTCACTTGCCTGATTGGGCCTTCTGGCTCGGGTAAGAGCACGCTGTTGCGATGCATTAATCACCTGGAGAAACACGACGCTGGCGAGCTGCGAGTGGACGGCGACCTGGTTGGCTATGAAGCGCGCGGAGGGAAACTCTACGAACGAAGTGACAAACAGATTTGCGCCGAACGTTCCCAAATCGGCATGGTCTTTCAACGTTTCAATCTCTTTCAACATTTAACGGTGCTAGAGAACATCACGATTGGCCAAATAAAAGTTAAGGGAGTAGAACCCGAAGCCGCCCGGGCCAAGGCGCGCACACTCCTCGCTCGAGTTGGATTGGAGGGCAAGGAACAGCACTACCCGAGCCAAATCTCTGGAGGCCAGCAGCAGCGCGTGGCTATCGCGCGCGCCCTAGCGATGGATCCCAAGCTGATGCTCTTCGACGAACCGACCTCGGCGCTTGATCCGGAATTGGTTGGCGAAGTTCTCGACGTTATGAAAGATCTCGCGGCGAGTGGAATGACGATGATCGTGGTCACGCACGAGATGAACTTCGCTCGAGAGGTTGCCAATTCGATTTACTTTCTGGACGGCGGCGTGATCGAAGAGTCTGGCAATCCTCGCGACGTATTGAGTGCTCCAGGGACTGAACGCCTGCGGAGTTTCCTTTCGAAGGTCCTGTAGTGACCTGGGACCTTGATCCGACGAACGTCGGCACGGGGCTGCCCCTCGAAGGACTCCGGGTTCTCGACCTCTCAAGGGTGCTGGCCGGACCACTGTGCGCGATGATCGCCGGGGATCTCGGAGCCGATGTAATCAAAGTGGAGAGCCCTGAGGGTGACCCCGTTCGTTCTCTAGCACCGCCGCGACTTGGTGGCGACGCGACCTATTACTTGGCGGTGAATCGACATCGGCGAAACGTCGTAGCAAATTTGCGCGACGCTGAAGACTTCGCTCGCGTCGCTGATTTGGTGAAACTGGCTGACGCGGTGATCGAGAACTACTTGCCGAGCCAGGTCCGGACCTTGGGCATCGACCGCCTGCGCGAAGTGAATCCGGACTGCGTGTGGGTCAGTATCACACCCGCGACCGTCGGGGGTCCGCTCGCCGATCAGCCGTCGTTTGACTTATTGGCTCAGGCGCGTTCGGGTCTGATGGGCGTGACGGGCGACGTTGGCGCACCGAGCAAAGTGGGCGCGCCGGTCGCCGACGTCGTCACCGGTCTCTACGGCGCGGTTGGCCTCTTGAGTGGTCTTCTGGCCAAAGCTCGAGGTCGCGCCGGTCGTCACTTCGAGGCACCCCTACTCGAGTCGGCCATGAGCGCTCTCATCAATCAGGCGCAGAGCTTTCTCTCGACGAACGTGAATCCACCGCGCATGGGCAACGATCATCCGTCCATCACGCCCTACGGTCCAGTGACGACGGCTGACGGTTTCCTCTTGCTCGCGGTGGGCACCGACGCGCAGTTCGCGAAGCTCGTTGACGCTCTCGACGACGCTGGTCTCACCGGGGAAAGTGAGTGGGCCACGAACGACGAACGGGTGAGGGCGCGCGATGAGTTGGCGGACGTTCTAGATCGGATCTTTGTGTTACACGACACCGCGTACTGGCTGCGGGCGCTTGAGCGCTCGGGCGTACCGCACGCGCCGATTCTTGACGTCGAAGGCGCTTTCGCCCAAGATCAAATTACCTTCGGCGACTTCGTGGGCACAATGTCGACGCCGAGTGGCGAAACGCGCGTGATGCGTACGCCACTGCTCATCGATGGCCGTCGACCATCGATTCGACGGGGACCGCGCGCGCTGGGACAAGATACCGAAGAGATCTTCGGGAGCGACGTCAACTAGGCGTTAAAGGACGGCCCTTCAAATCGGTCGACCGTAGTGAACTCAGTGACCGTGCGGCGCTTGAGTTTTGTGAGGCGGTTTTCGTGATGTCCGAGCGCCACGATGGCCGCGACGGCGTAGTTCTCAGGCAAGTCCAGTATCTCTTTGAGCTCGGGTTCGTTACGAACGGCCATCGTGGTGATAACGCCGCCGATGCCTCGTTCGCGCGCAGCGAGAAGAATGCTCCAGACGAAGGGGTAGATCGACGCACCGCCGACCACTTGATACCGGTCGAGATCACGGTCGATCGCGGCGAGCACACCCAAGTCGGCGCCGACGACGAGCATGACCGGGACGTGAGCGAAGTTTTCGGCGAACGCGTCGGGTTTAGTGAGCTTCTCGGCGGCCCCGCGCTGACCGGCGGCGGCGAGTCGATCCGCTTCGCTCGCGAGGGGTGAGAAGGGAATGACGCCGGCGAGGAGATGGCCGACGTAGTCGTGCCAGGCGTCAAGGTACGCCGCGCCAATGGCTTGGCGTTGGCGCTCGTCTTTTACGACAATGACGTGCCACGACTGACGGTTTCCTCCCGACGGGGCGAAGCGAGCGTCGTCAAGTATCGCAAAGAGCTCCGCGTCGTCGACCGGCTCGGACGTGAAATCCCGGACCGCCCCGGTGCTTCGTAGTGCGTCGCTGAGGTCCATGACGTCTCCAGGGTTAGTAAGACTTCAAAGGCTAGGCGTCACGACGCGACATCATCGTCGTGCCAATACCGAGAAGTACGACGACGTAAACGAAGAGAGTGATCAGTGAACCGACGGCGGAAAAGTCGTTCGCGACGGGCGATACTGACGTCATGGCGTGGCCCATCTCATTGGGAAGGAATCGCATGACGTCGTTTTGCCAACTAGAAGGAAGAAAAATGATAATGAGGGGTAGCACGAGCAGCAGCGACACGAAGACACTGATACTGGCGGCACTCTGGCGAAGAATGAGGCCCAACGAGAACGCCAATATTGAGAGCAGGGTGAGGTAGAGCCCGGCGAAAATTACGGCGCGAAGATCCGTGGAGTTACTGAGCGAGGCCGTGGGCACGACGCTCGAGAAGATTGCCTGACCCATGAGGAAGGTGATGAAACACGCAACTTCACTCACCACGAACAACGACGTGACGAGCACGATCAATTTCCCCAAAACGAGTTGCACTCGATTGGGCACGGCGGTCAACGTCGTGCGGATGGAGCCCGAGGAGTACTCGCTCGTAATGAAAAGCGAGCCGATGACGCCCATTGCGAACTGCGCGAAGATCACCCCCACCAGACTCGTCATTACCGGATCGAAGGTCAGCCGTCGCGCGGGGCTCGTGGTGGCCCAGTGCGCTCGTAGGAGCGACGTCACGAGGGCGCCGAGGCCGATGGTGAGCACGAACGTGACTATTACGCCGGTGATACTCGAGCGAACGGTGCGGAACTTCAACCACTCGGCGCGCACGACCGAGCCCAGCGTGACGTTACGACTCATGACGAACTCCCGAGGAGCCGTACTCGACGGCGTCAGCCGTGAGTTCCATGAAGACGTCCTCGAGTGAGGCGCGCTGGGGTGTGAGTTCATAGATGGCAATACCTGCGTCAAAGGCCGCGTGTCCAATTTGATCAGACGTCAGTTCGCTCACGCTCAGACCCTCGTCATTCACTTGGCTCACGACGCCACCTTTCGCGTTCAGTTCGGCTATCAACTGTGCGTGATTTGCGGCGCGAACAAAGACGGTGCCCTTCGCGGTCGCGGTAAGGGAATCGATGGATCCTTGGGTGATGAATTTTCCCCGGCCAATGACGATGATCTGGTCCGCCGTCACGGCCATTTCACTCATGAGGTGCGATGAGACGAAGACGGTGCGACCTTCATTGGCCAGTGACCGAAAGAGTTCGCGAATCCATCGAACTCCTTCGGGGTCGAGCCCATTGACGGGCTCATCGAAAAGGAGAACCTCAGGATCGCCGAGCAACGCCCCCGCAATACCTAGACGCTGGCTCATACCAAGAGAGAAGTTGCCAACCTTCTTGTTCGCCACCGAGCTTATGCCGGCGAACTCGAGCACTTCGTCTACGCGTGAAAAGGGAATCTGGTTCGACGCGGCGAGTGCTCGAAGGTGATTGCGTGCGCTGCGTCCGGGATGTATGGCCTTGGCGTCAAGCAGTGCACCGACTTCGTGGAGTGGTGCGCGCAACTCGTCGTACCGCTGCCCCTTGATTGTTGCGCGCCCCTTCGTCGGATGATCGAGCCCCAAAATGATGCGTATCGTCGTGGACTTGCCCGAGCCGTTCGGCCCAAGAAATCCGGTGATCACGCCGGGTTGAACCTCGAAGTCGAGGTCGTCAACGGCCAACGTTTCGTGGTAGCGCTTGGTGAGATGTTCAAGTTTGATCATGAGGAGCCTGACAAGAATCTAGTAACTGCGCCAGATCGTTCTCTAAGTGACCCCTAAGAATCGCGCCACGACGCTGGGGCTTCGCTAATCGTGCGTCGGAATGAAGGTGCTGCGGCGCAGGGATTGGCACGTCGCGCAGGTGCCCGAGAGCGCGACGTGATGACGATCGAGTTTGAAACCGTAGGTCGTGAGGAGTTTCTTGCTGAGCGCGTCAAAGTGAGCCGCCGGAATCTCGAAGGTGCCCCGGCAGTCCTCGCAGGTCAAATGTCCGTGCACGGCACCGGCGAGGTGGTACACCGCAGCCTGTTGTCCCAGGTGCGCGTGGACGACGATGCTGAGTTCTTCAAACTCCTCCAAGATTCGATAGACCGTCGAAGGACTCACGTCAGGGAGTCGCTGCTGCACGGCGAACGTGATCTCGTCGGCGGTGAGATGACCAGGAGCGTCGGCGAGCACCTCAGCGACAGTGCGCTTTGCAATCGTTACGCGTTTCGCGGCACCGTGAATAATGGAGACGATGGCCTCTTGATCGGCGCTAGTGGTGTCCATGACTCAAGACTAGGTCCCTCAGACAAAACGCCACCGACCTCTACGTCGATGTACTGCACCTCACACGAGGAATCTTGATACCAAATTTAAAGCGCGGAGAGTCGCGCGAGAATCGCCTCGGCGTCACGGACTATTTGAACGACGAGGTCGCCAGCTGGAACGAGTTCATTGATCGCGCCCACGGCCTGACCGGCGGGGTAGCCCTCGCGGCGTGGGTCGATGCCCAAGGTTGACTCGTCACCGCCAAGGTGGAAGGTGCCCTCTTCGTGCGAGACGAAGAGCTGTTCGGGGAACTTTTTGAGCAACGAGGGATCCGCTTCGTAGCGATCGGTGGTGTCGTTCCTTATGACCCGCATGGTCTTGCCACTAAAGGCCCGTGAAATTACCGTGCCGTCCTCTTTCGCGCCAAGGATGCTCTCTCGAAAGCCGGGAATCGCGCGCGCTTCGGGCGTGGCGATGAATCTTGTCCCAATCCACACCCCGTCCGCGCCAAGCGCCAAGGAGGCGGCGAGGCCTCGACCGTCAAAGAGGCCGCCGGCTGCGACAACGGGAATGGCGCCGTGCATCGCGTCGACGATGAGTGGGACGAGCGGCATCGTCGCCACGGTGCCAGTGTGACCGCCGGCTTCGGTACCTTGTGCGACCACGACGTCACAGCCCGCGTCGAGCGCACGTTTGGCGTGCTCGACCTTGCCGCACATCGATATCACGAGGACACCGTGATCGTGACAGAGTTCGATGACGTGACGCGGCACGCCTAGACCGGCTACGAACGTGCTCGCGCCGCCTTCAATGAGCAGTTCTACGTTGGCGCTGAGCGTGTCGGGAAAGGCGGTGAGGAGGTCCACGCCAAAGGGCTTGGACGTCAGAGCTTTCGTAGCCGCGATCTCGTGCGCTAGCTGCTGACTCGACATCGTCGACGCGCCGAGACAGCCGTACCCGCCGGCGTTGGACACGGCCGCCGCGAGCGCGCTGTAGGAGACACCGCCCATGCCAGCCAACATCACCGGATGCTCAATCTTTAGTAGTTCCGTCAGTCGCGTTTTCATTAGCCCCCCGTATCAACCTACTCAGCGCGACCTTGCAGGCGAAGTAACGCGCCACCGAGCAACGCCGCGATGGCCGAACTTAATAGGAGCCCCAGCGTGTAACCGGTGTAGAGGGAGCTTTGTGCGCCAAAGAGTTTCGTTGCGAACAACAATGGCACCGTAAAGCCAATCGCGCAAAGCATGGCCGTCGTCGCTATGAGCGGCCAGGTCAGCGAAGGGTCGAGTCGAAAACGCAGGACCCGCGCGAGCGCCACGCCCGAAGTAATGCCGAGCATTTTGCCGATCAGCCGAATCGCGATCGTGGCGATGACGACCGTTCCCACGGCGCCACTGAACTCGATGTTGGACCAGTGCAGGCCACAAGCAACGAGTGCGAAGAGAGGGAGTACGAAACCGACCGAGAGCCGTACGGTGTTTCTCTCGAGCGACGCACGTTTTGGAGCTCGAGTTGAAACGATGACGCCCGCCAAGACTCCAGCCAACGCCGGCTCCACGTTGGCCCACGCGAAGCAAAGCCACATCACGATGAGCAGTACCACACTGACGACGTTGCTCGTGTGGCGCCGCGTCACGACGAGACCCAGCACCACGGCCGCAACAATGGCGGCGAGACCCAGCGGTCGCACGTGCGTGGTCCCAGTAACGCTCAACACGATCACGCTCAGGACGTCGTCAGTTATAGCCAAGGTGAGAAGAAAGATTCGCAGCGTGGGCGCGAGTCGCCGCCCCGCGATAGCGAGGACGCCCAGGGTAAAGGCAACGTCGGTGGCCATTGGCACCCCCCAGCCCCGACGCAGGGCGTGTGAGTTGAGAATCGCACCGAGGGCCACTGACCCGAGCGCGGTAAAGAGCATGCCGCCGATGGCGCCAAAGACCGGTGGCACGGTGCTCTTGGGCTTGGCGAGCAGGCCCGACGAGAGTTCTCTCGAAAGTTCGAGGCCCATCGAAAAGAAGAAGACGGCCATCAAGGCACTGAGAACGATGTCGTGGAGTGAACTGACGCCGAAGTAGGTCAGTACTCGAGCGCTCGACTTCGACGCGACGATAGAGAAGTATGTCGACGAAGAGAGTGCCGACCACAGCAGTGCCACGGTGACACCGGTGGCGAGGCCAATCGCTGCGCTGTACTCGTGGTCGAGGACCCACGACACGCGAGAGTAAGTGGGTCGCGTCATTTGAAAAATGCTACTCACGCCAGTTCGATTGACGAAACCTCACGGCTAGAGTTTGGTAGACAAAACGAGAGCGACGTGAGTAACTCACCGGCGACGAGGGAACCCATGGACGCGCCAACAATACAAACGGTAACCAAACGTGAGTTGTACTTCATCTTTGGCGCGCTGATGCTCGGTATGTTGCTCGCCGCACTCGACGGCACCATTGTGGCAACCGCGTTGCCAACCATTGTCGGCGACCTTCACGGCGCGAGTCACATCAGTTGGGTCGTGGTTGCGTACCTCCTCACCACCACCGTCAGTACGCCACTGTGGGGGAAGCTCGGTGACCTCTATGGTCGAAAGAGCTTCTTTCAGTGGGCGATCGTCATCTTTCTCGTGGGCAGCATTTTCTGTGGACTCTCAACCTCGATGTTGGAACTCATCTTGTTCCGGGCGCTGCAAGGTCTCGGCGGTGGTGGTCTCATGGTGGGAGCCCAGGCGATCATTGCTGACGTGGTCTCGCCGAGGGAGCGCGGGCGCTACGCCGGTTTCTTTGGCGCGACGTTCGGTGCGGCGACGGTGCTCGGACCCCTGCTCGGCGGGTTCGTTGTTGACCACTGGTCGTGGCATTGGATCTTCTTCGTCAACATCCCACTCGGCATCGTGGCACTCATCGTGACCTCCGTCGTGCTCAAGAGTTCGCCGACGCGCGTGAGCCACGTCATTGACTACGTGGGCATTATCGTATTGACCGTTGCCGCCTCGGCGTTGATTCTTTTTACGTCACTCGGAGGTACGTCGCTCGCGTGGCTGAGCCCAACGTCAATCGCGCTGCTCCTCGGGGGCTTGGTCTTCACCGGTATCTTCGTCGTCGTAGAAAGGCGTTCGAAAGAGCCGATACTCGCACCCCATCTTTTTGCGAACCGAGTCTTCTCCTCGGCTTCGGCCATTGGCTTCGTCGTTGGTTTTGCGATGTACGGGGCGATGGTCTTTCTCCCACTGTACTTTCAGTTCGTCCGCGGGACTTCGCCAACGATGTCGGGGCTTCGTCTACTGCCCATGATGACGGGACTATTTTTCACGTCAATCATTACTGGACAACTTGTGTCGCGAGGGTGGAAGTATCGCCCTTTTCCAATTATGGGCACGATCGTGATGACCCTTGGTCTGATACTTCTGAGCACTGTGAACGAATCGACACCCTTTCTCGAACAGGGTTTCTACATGTTGATCTTGGGTATGGGTATTGGTCTCGTCATGCAGATATTGGTGACGGCCGTGCAAAACTCCGTCGACCCGGGCGACATTGGTGCGGCGACGGCGGGCACTAACTTTTTCAGGTCGATCGGCGGAGCTTTCGGAACGGCAGTCTTTGGCGCCCTGTACGCCAACGCGTTGCCTCGGGAGTTGGCGGCCGGCTTCGGTTCTCAGGGCTCGAAAATACTCTCGGTCCCTCCATCGGAGTGGACGCCCAAGCTCTTGAAGACGCTGCCCCCGAGTCAGCTGCACATTGCGTTGCACGCGATTGCCAGTTCGATTCAATCGGTCTACGTGTGGGCCATACCGTTTGGCGTGATCGCGGTGCTTCTCTCCTTGACCCTTCCAGAAGTCAAACTTCGCGACAGCGTTCATCCAGTCGCTGACGAAATACCGATGTCAACTGCTGACCCCCTGGTCTGAGGGCGGCCAGACACTCGTCGAACTCTCGGTCGTCGCCTCAGTAGGGATCGCTGACGTCCAGGTTGAGGCCGGGTTCGCAGAGATTACGCCACAACAGCACGTCGGTTGCGTTATTTCGTAGTCGTGCATTCACGTCATGAAGGTGTTCTCGGATCATGACGATCACCAGGTCCTGCGCGTCGAGGTACGCCGAATCGGCGTAGAGAGCGAGTGAACCAGACGACCGAAGGCCCGCTCGGTTGAGCGCGCCCCGAGCCCGCGGATCCATCGCGGCGCCCACGTGCCAGCGAGCGGTGCCGGCACTGGTGACGAAAACGCGTCCTTCGAGTGTCGCGTCCTCGAGGACGAGGTGGCGCAGAAGGACTTCGGCCATCGGTGAGCGGCAGATGTTGCCCGTGCAGACGGTTGCCACGTTAAGAGTTTCTTGAGCCACGAGCCTCCTGGGATGCTCTTCTTTCTAGCCGATGGATCTGCCTTTCGTGTCGTGCGGACGTTGCTGGGAGAAAGGTAAAGTACCTTAAGACCGCCGGAAAGGAGACGCGATGCCGCTGTCCGAACACGAACAGAAAATTCTGGCCGAGCTCGAAGAGTCGCTCTCCAAACAGGATCCGCGCTTCGCGAAGAAGTCCCGTGAGACCAACGTCTACTCCCACGGTGGGCGTCGAGTGCGCTGGGGTATAGCGGGTTTCTTGGTTGGGCTCGCGGTTCTCATATTGTTCTTCTCGCACTCCGTCGTTCTCGGGCTCGCGGGAGTCGCCCTGATGTTTATCTCCGCAGTTGTCGTTGAGCGAAACGCTCGTCTCTTAGGACGCGCGTCCTGGCAGGACATCACACGTACTGGCCAGGGCGACGACGCCCACGCGAATCTTGGTCCCCGTACCAGTTCGCTTCGCGACTGGTTGTCGCGTCATCGCCGCAAAAGCGAATGATCGATGCCGGAGACGCGCGCCGTGCGTCTCCGTGCCTGGCTCTCGATATTGGGGCGAGCAAAGTTGAAGCGGCGATCGTCACTTCTGATCGCGTCATTGCGTCTCGTGATCGTCTCGACGTCGCAAAACACCCGTCGGACCTCTTCGACGCCGTCGCTGATTTAGCGAGACGGGTTCGCGGTGACCACGTCATCGACGTGGTGGGCGTCGGTTGCGCCGGACCGATGTCGCGCGGGGGTGAAACAGTCTCACCGTTAAACATTCTTGGCTGGCGCGATTTTCCGCTACGTGCGTCGCTTCGTGACGCGCTCTCTCTCGAGGTGTACGTCGAAGGTGACGCGCGGGCGTTGGCGTTAGCCGAGGGCGTCTATGGAGGCGCGCGCGGCGTCGACTCCTATATCTCGATGGTGGTCTCGACGGGCGTGGGCGGCGGCATCGTGTTAAATGGTCGACTCCTCGATGGCGAGTCGGGCAACGCGGGCCACATTGGTCACCTCAACGTCGTGGCGAATGGCGCGTTGTGTTCTTGTGGCGCGTACGGATGTCTTGAAGCGGAGGCTTCCGGTTGGGCCATTGAAGAGCGCACCGGCCGTCCGCCCAGTGAGGCCGACCAGGCCACACGACTTCGCACCGGCGAACTCGTCGGCAGGGCCGTGGGCATGTTGAGTTCCGTGCTTGATTTTCACCACTGTTTTGTGGCCGGTTCGGTGGCCCTGGGATTTGGCGACGACTTCTTCAGTGAAGCGACGAAGGCCGCGCGCGCCACGGCCATGATGCCCTACGCGCACGACGTAGAGGTTCGTCGTTCGCTTTTAGGTGCTGACGGACCGCTCCTGGGCGCGGCTCTCGTCGGATGGCGAGGTGCCGCGTGAACGGTGTTGATGTGAAGGGACTCACTCGCTACCTGCTACGTCACCCCTCGCAACTACCGACGGTGGTTGAAGCGGGCTGGCGCCTTCGTGCACGTCGGTGGTGGCGCCGCGCGCCCTTTTTGCCTCTGCCCGACCGAGCGTATTGGAGTTTTCGCATGGTGACGGCGACGGGCTCAGCGAACGGGCCCACGGCTGTTGGGGACGTCATCCACGCCGCGCAGTGGTCACGACGTCAACGAGTGGGACGGTAGGTTTTTCATGGGTCGGGTGCTCCTCCTCAACGCCACGTTTGAACCATTGCAACTGGTCTCGGAACGCCGGGCCGTCGTGTTGATGCTGGCGGGAAGGGCTGAACCCATCGCGATGCCCGACGAGCCAGAAGTCTGTCGCTCGGCCAGCCTCGTCGTAGAGATTCCAGCCATCGTTCGCCTACACGAGATGGTCAAGTTGCCCGCCAAGACGCGTACGCCCCCGTTGACGCGACGATCGCTCCTACTGCGAGACAGCAACCGCTGCGCGTACTGCCTAGAACACGCCGACACCATCGATCACGTGGTCCCGCGCTCTAGAGGTGGGCGACACGAGTGGACCAACGTCGTGGCCGCTTGTCGTCGCCACAACATGCAAAAGGGCGATCGTCTCCTCGAAGAACTCGGATGGCGCATGCATTTTGAGCCCCGGGTGCCGGACGGTCCCTGGTGGCGCTGGCGACACATGCCCGATCCTGATCCGCTGTGGGCGCCGTTTCTTCCTCGCGCCTCGTGAAGGACGACGTCGAGGAACTCTACGACTACGAAACACTGCGTCGTGAAGCTGAGGCGACGATGTTCGTGGTTCACGTCTCGCGACCGACGTTGGTACTAGGCAGCAGCCAGGCGCGCGATGTCCTTGACGACGACCGCCTGGGCGACACACCTCTTCGGCGCCGAAGAGGTGGAGGGGGACTGGTGTTGTTGCGGCCCGACGATCTCTGGATCGACTGGTGGATTCCCCAGGACGACATCCGCTGGTCGAACGACGTGCACATCAGTTCGGTAATGGCGGGGCGCTGGTGGGCCGAGACGCTGCGAACATTGACGAGTGAACCAGTGTCGGTCTACGAAGGTCCCCTTGATGGCGACCCTGCGTTTCGCGCGGTGTGTTTTGCCGGTCGAGGACCGGGTGAGGTTTTCGTCGCCGAACGTAAGGCGGTGGGTCTCACCCAGTGGCGAGTGCGCCAGGGCGTCTTACTCTCTACGGTCCTCCACGCACACCCCACGAGCGACGTGCTGGCCTATCTGAACCACGTGCCCGAAGGGCTCGGCGACGCGCTCGATCATCGGATTCTCTCGTCGTTCACACTCGCCAATCCCGAAGAGATCACTGGCCATCTCGCTTCGAATAGTGGTCCGTGGCGTCTCCGGGCCCTGCTCCTAGCAACGTAATTCGCGTTGCCCGCGCCCCTGAAACCCGCTTCTTGGTTCGTCGCGTTCCCGGTGGAGTTTTAGTGCTCGAATAGGCCCAAAAGCGGGTCGAATTGGCTCTGCGTGGCGAAGAGTGGTGTAATGTGTCACGAAGTGGGGGAAAGTGGTGAACTCACGGGAGGACAGTCATGCTCGGGTTCGTCGGTCAGTTTCAACACTCGTTGGACGCCAAGGGCCGACTGATCCTGCCGGCAAAATTTCGCGTCGAGTTTGAGCGCGGTGGCCACTTGAGTCCCAACACCGAAGGTTGCGTCGCGCTGTGGACGCCCGGTGAGTTCTCGCGCCAGATGGATGAGCGTCTTCAACAGAGTCGGGTCGGCGGATCTTCCGAACGCCAACAGGTTCGCTACTGGTCGGCCAACTCATCGGACGTCGATTTCGACAAGCAAGGTCGCTTTGCCCTACCGAGCGCCATTCGCGACTATGGGCAGCTCTCGGGTGATGTGTTGGTAGTGGGTGTCATTGACCACGTTGAACTTTGGAATCCCGCGACGTACGCGGAGAAGGTCGACGCCGCGGAAGAGATCTTTAAGCAGGGCAGTGACTAGTGACGGGAGTTTCACAGCAGTACCGGCCGCGGACCACGCGCAGCCTGGCAATCGTGACAATGAAGCGAGAATCCTCCTCCGCCCTCTCGCCACTTGTCGCGATTGAAAGGCTGCGGATGGCCCAGGACAGTTACCACGAACCAGTACTCGCGAAAGAGATCGTCGAGTTGTTTGCCAGCTTGGACGCTGGCGTGGTGGTTGACGCCACGTTGGGTGGCGGCGGGCACGCTGGCGCAATACTTGGCGCCGCACCTCAACTACGAATTCTTGGCATCGACCGCGACCCCGAAGCACGTGCGGAGGCGACGAATCGCCTAGCTGCCTACGGCGATCGCCTGCTCGTCGTCGACGCGACGTTCGCTGATCTCGCGGACGTTCTGGCCGACAATCAATCTTTTCTTCATGGTGACGATGTCGTGGGCGTGCTTATGGACCTCGGCGTCTCGTCGCACCAACTTGACGAGACGAGTCGCGGGTTTTCCTTTCGCGGCGACGCGCCACTCGACATGCGCATGGATCCGACCAAGGGCGAGACGGCGGCTGCGTTTCTCGGTCACGTCGATCAACACCAACTCGCCAAACTTCTTCGCGACAACGGCGAGAACCGCTTCGCTGGTTCCATCGCGAAGTCGGTCATCGAGCGTCAGCCGCAAACCACCTTTGAGCTCACCGAAGCCGTCGAACGCGCCGTGCCAATGGCGGCTCGTCGCCGAGGCCACGTGGCCACCCGCGCCTTTCAGGCCCTTCGTATAGCGGTCAACGCCGAAGAAGAGCAACTTAACGAAGGACTTGACGCCGCTCTCGGTGCTTTACGCATCGGTGGGGTCGTGGCGGTCATTTCGTACCATTCGGGCGAAGACCGGACGGTGAAGTCGTTCTTTTCCGAGCAACAAAATGGTGGGTGCCGTTGCTCGCCCGAACTGGGCTGCGTCTGTGGTGCGATTAGTCGCGTGACTGTCTTTAAGGCCAGTGCCCAATTGGCCAAAGCCCACGAAATTGCCGAGAACCCTCGTGCTCGCTCGGCGCGTCTGCGTATCGCTCGAAAGGTGGCGCCGTGAGCGTCATCAGTTTCCCTCGCCGTGTCGACACCCCCCGTCCCGCCAAACGCGACAGGCCCTCGACGCGTCCCGCATCGCATCGCGCGAGAGCTCCGCGTCGTGCGGAGGCGACCCGCCGGTGGTCTCAGACCTCATCGCCGCGTAAGTCCGCGATCATCGTGGTCCTTGCTCTGGGGCTCGCGCTCACGGGCAGCATGTTTGAGGCGAATCGACAGATTGAGATTCACACGCTGCAGAGTCAACTGCTCCAAGATCAGTCGAGCTACGCCGTTCAGGTGGGTTCATTGACGAGTCTTTCCGCTCCCAGCCAGATCGCGAATGAGGCCGGGGCGTTGCATCTGGTGGATCCGACCTCGGTCACTCAAGTACCATCCACGTCTCTTGATGCGCCTCTGCCTCTACCGAAGTTCTCTGGTTACGCACCGGTAACATCAAGGACGATTCGGTGAGCACGCACGACACCTCGACGCACAGTCGAACCCGACCTCAGCGCAACGCGCCAGTTTCCAAACCAACGGGTCCCCATCGGCTTTTGCTGCTGCGCGCAGGTTTAGCGCTCGCTTTCGCCGCGCTCGGCGTTCGACTGGTCTTTCTCCAGGTGGTCGACCACGCTCACTACGCCACACTCTCGGTTGCGCAGGTTAACGAACAACTTACGACGACGGCGCTACGCGGGGGAATATATGACCGTCACGGTGAGGCCCTCGCTGTCTCGAGGCCGACGTCACTGGTCATTGCGGACGACATGCAAATTAAGTACCCGGTCACTGAAGCGAAGGCCATGTCACCCCTCGTCAAGGTTCCTATCGCCAAACTCACCGCAATGCTTTCGAAGAAGCACGACGGCTACGTCATTATCAACAACAACCTTGATCTCACTGACGGACGAAAGGTGTCGTCGCTACAGTTCCAGGGCATCGTTGTGCAGAGCTCGTCGGTTCGTACGTACCCCGACGGTACGTTTGCCACCTCAGTGCTGGGAGGAGTAAATGGGAGTGGCGCCGGTTCGGCGGGGCTCGAGTACGAGTACCAACAAAAACTTGCTGGCCAGACGGGAATCACGCGCGAGTTCCTCTCGTCGTCGGGCGTGAGCTTGCCAGCTTCGCATTCGACGGTTATTAAGAAGGCGAAGCCGGGCGTAGGGATTGAGTTAACGCTCGACTCGTCGCTGCAGTACATAACCGAGCGTTCACTCGCTCGTGAACTGAAAAGTTCGGACGGTCTGACGGGCCAGGCGGTCGTAATGGACGTAAAGACGGGCGAGATTCTGGCCGACGCGTCGTTGGTTAACACCAAAACCCCCGCGGGCGTCTTGGGACCAATCTCAACTTGGGGCAAGAACGTTGGCGTGCCTGGCGTCCAACAGACCATCAACAACTTGCCTTTTTCACAGGCTTACGAACCGGGATCCGTCTTTAAGGTCGTGACCTTCTCCGCGGCACTCCAAGGGGGCCTCATCACTCCAACCACGGTGTTTCCTGTACCCAACTCTGTCATGGTAGGTGGGCGTCTCTTTCACGACGCCGAGAATCACGGACTCGAGCACCTAACGGCCACCCAAGTCCTCGCCCAGTCGTCGAACATTGGAACCTACGAGATTGGCCGGCTCGTCGGCGAAGCTGGACTACTGGCCCAAGTACAAAAACTCGGCTTTGGAACGCAAACGTCGATTAACTACCCGGGCGAGACCTCGGGACTGCTCGTTAACGCCGCGAACTGGTACGCGAGCGACCAAGCGGCGCTGCCAATCGGTCAAGTGGACGCCGTGCCGGCGATTCAAGTACTTGACGCGTACAACGCCATCGCCAACGGCGGCGTTTTCGTAGAGCCCAAACTCGTGCGCGCCTACGTCTATCCCGACGGCGTCGTCAAGGGCACACCCAAGAGCACGACGAGCGTCGCCCTCTCTCCAACGGTCGACGCGACGATGATAAAAATGCTCGAACAGGTCGTGCTCGTCGGTACGGGAACGAACGCCATCATTCCGGGCTACAGCGTGGCCGGCAAGACCGGGACGGCGACGATTCCCTACCCGGGGCGCGCCGCGTTGCTCAACGGTGAATACAACGCGACTTTTGTGGGATTTGCTCCAGCCAACGATCCCGTGCTTTCGATGATCGTCGTCATTGAGCGGCCCACGACCAGCATCTTTGGTGGTGAGGTTGCCGCACCGGTCTTTCAACAGGTCATGTCCTACGCGTTGCACCACTACGGGATTCCCTCCGACGGTACCCATCAAAAGCCGCTGAAGGGCGCCGCGGCCAGTTTCTCATCGAACGTGACGTGATGCAGCTCGGCGACCTACTGGACGATCTCTCTCTCGACATCGCGACGAGCAGTCTTGAAGTCACGCGCGTCGAGATTGACTCTCGGCACTGTGAGCCGGGCACCCTCTTCTTTGCCATGCCCGGTTCATCATCGCACGGTGCTCGTTACGCCAGCGACGCCGTAGAACGAGGCGCGTTGTGTGTCGTGGCTGATAAGGCTTTGAAACTCAGCGTGCCGGTCGTCGTTGTACCGACGTCGCAGCTTCGCGCCCTCGTGGCACACGCGAGTGCCGCAATCGCTGGTCACCCCGAAGCTCAGGCCAAATTGATTGGTGTTACCGGTACGAACGGGAAGACCAGCACGACGTCGATTCTGGCTTCGTTAGCGCGGGCTCTCTCGTGGAACGCCGCGAGTATTGGCACGCTCACGAATCAGCGAACGACGCCCGCTGCGCCCGAGCTCTTTCGCTCCCTCGCCAATGCCGTTGCGCAGTTCGACGCCGCCACAGCAAACTCGGTAGTCGCGATGGAAGTGTCGAGCCATGCGCTCGACCAGCATCGAATCGAGGGACTGCGTTTTTGCGTCGCCGCGTTCACCAATCTCGGTCACGATCATCTCGACTACCACGAAACGATGGAGAGGTATTTTCAGGCCAAGGCCTCGCTCTTTACGCCCGAATTCGCCAAGCGCGCCGTCATCTGGACCGACGATGAGTACGGTGAACGGCTCGCGAGCATCACCTCGATACCCGTGACGCGCGTTTCGCGTCACGACGCCGTTGACGTCGACTCTTCGTTGCAGGGATCAACCTTCTTCTGGCGGGGACACCTCGTCAATTCACCGCTCATTGGTGGCTATAACGTGGACAATGCCGTGCTGGCGATGACGATCATGAGTTGTCTTGGCGCCGACGACGCCGCTATCGCGGCCGCGATGGGTCAGGTTGCTTCGATCCCCGGCCGATTCGACGTCCTCCGTGGCACCAACGCAACGGTCATTATTGACTACGCCCACACCCCAGAGGGTCTCGCTCGACTCCTCGGCGACGTACGCTCCTTGCAACCCAGCGGTCGCTTAGTGAGTGTCTTTGGTGCCGGGGGTGACCGTGATCGCGCCAAACGCCCGGAAATGGGTCGCGTCGTCTCACAACTTTCCGACCTTACGATTGTTACCTCTGATAACCCACGCTCTGAGCAACCAGATGCCATCATTGATGCCGTGATGTCGGGTGTGGTGCCGAGCGCCCAAGTCGAGCGAATGAGCGACCGTCGAGAGGCCATCGCCTGGGCTCTTAATAACGCCCAAGCCGGCGACGTCGTCGTACTCGCCGGCAAGGGCCACGAATCGACCCAGACTGTCGGCGATTTAGTTATTCCCTTTGACGATCGCGACGTGGCCAAGGAGTTGTTGAGGTGAGAGAGCCATGCTGAGCTTGATGGAGTCGGGCGGCGTGGGATTCCTCAGTGCACTGCTTCTGACGCCGCTGTGGATGCGGTTCCTAGAGGCGCGCTCGCTCGGCCAACACATTCAAGAAGACGGGCCGGCCCACCACCACAAGGCGGGCACGCCCACGATGGGTGGCGTCATTATTGTCTTCGCGGCGGTATTGGGCTACCTGATGGGACACGTGGGCACGTCCATTGCTTTCACGCGCGCGGGTTTTCTCGCGGTCGGTGTCATCGTCGCTTCGGGGCTTCTTGGCTTCGTCGATGACTATTTGGGCATCCGAAACGCGAGAAATCTCGGTCTGAACAAGCGCGGTAAGTTGGCCGGCCAACTCTTGATCGCCGGTGTCTTTGCCGTGCTCGCGCTCAAGTGGGTACACACGTCGACGAATCTCTCCTTCACACGCTTCTCGCTGCCCGGTTGGAATCTGACGTCAGTGGGTTGGTTTCTACTCGCCGTGTTCGTCATTGTCGCCACGTCAAACGCGGTCAATTTGACCGATGGGCTCGACGGTCTCGCTGCCGGTTCGTCGACGTTTTGCTTTGGCGTCTTATCAATCATTGGCTACTGGCAGTTTCGACACTTTGCCATTTACCAACTTCACTCGTCACTCGATTTGGGGCTCGTAGCGGTGGGTTTCGTCGGAGCTTGTTTGGGCTTTCTGTGGTGGAACGCCCCTCCTGCGCGGATCCTCATGGGTGACACTGGCTCACTCGCGGTCGGGACTGGTCTTGGCGCGTTGTGCCTGCTCATGAATTTGGATCTACTGCTCGTCATCATCGGCGGCCTCTTTGTCGCGGAGACCGCCTCGGTAATTCTCCAAGTGCTGAGTTTTCGAATCTTCGGTCGCCGTATTTTCCGGATGGCGCCGTTTCACCATCACTTCGAACTTCGCGGTTGGCCCGAGACCACGGTACTCATTCGTTTTTGGATTCTCGCGGGGTTACTCGCGATGCTCGGTCTGGGTATTTTCTACGGCGACTTCCTCAAGATCGCGAAGGTCGTTTGACTATGGCCACGCGCCAAAAGGACCGCGGCCTCCTCCAGCCAGTGCCCCGCGGTAGTGCGACCGGGCGACTCTTGCTCATCGTCACGACCGCGCTGGTCATCTTTGGCACGATCTTCGTGGCCTCGGCGAGTGAGGGCCAGTCCGCCGCGAATGGTGGTACCTCCTTTTCGATCATGATCCACGACGTGGCGTACCTGTGCATTGGCGTCTTCGCGCTCTACCTCGCGACGCGCGTGCGACTTGAGCGACTCGTACGCGCCGCACCCTTGGTGGTCGGCGGCGGGCTCGTACTCTTACTAGCCGTCAAGGCCGTGGGCGTCAGCGCGAATGGCGGGAAGCGCTGGCTAAATTTTCACCTCATTAACTTGCAGCCCTCGGAGCTCTTTAAACTCTTCACGATTCTCTTCCTCGCTTGGCTCGTCCAACATCATCACGACGAGCTCAATAATTGGAAACAGTTAGCGCTGTGGACGCTGCCCGTGTGGTTGGGCTGTGGGTTGATTGTGCTCGAACCCGATATTGGTACCGCGTCGGTGGTGTTGGTGATCGGCGTGTCGATGTTGGCCGTCGCTGGGCTCTCCCGTCCTCTTTTGGGACGAGTCGTCGTGTTAACCGGTCTCGCCGTTGGGGCGTACCTTTTCCTCAAGCCCTACTCCGCCAAGCGCTTTTTTGCGTTCCTTCATCCCAACACGAACGTGCTCGGCAGCGGCTATCAGCTACTGCAGTCACGCATTGGCCTTGGCGCGGGAGGCTGGACGGGACTAGGCCTCGGGCACAGCCGGGAGAAATGGGGTCTGCTGCCAAATCCGCACACTGACTTCATCTTCGCGATCATCGGCGAAGAGTTGGGACTCGTGGGCACGTTGGCCGTCCTCGCGCTCTTCGTCGCGTTCTTGATGGTCTCGGTTCGTATCGCCCAACAGTGTTCGAATCAGGTCTATCGACTCGCAGCGGTCGGTATCACGACGTGGATCTGCGTAGAGGCGCTGATCAATATCTCCTCGGTCGTGGGGTGGTGGGCGGTGACGGGCGTACCGTTACCCTTCTTCTCCTACGGCGGTACGGCGCTGATAACCGAGCTCGCGGCCGTTGGTCTCTTGTACAACATCGCTCACGACCACAGTCGAACGGGCGACCTCACTATTCGTGAGTACCGGATTACAAACTTTCGCGAAACCCTGGAGCGCCAACGGCCCCTTCGACCCGCCGAGCGTCAACACACCACACAGCGTCGTCGACAGGACTACTAATGGCGGGCCCCGTCGTCATTACCGGGGGCGGGACCGGCGGACACGTCTTTCCGATGCAGGCCGTCGCCGAGGCGTTGAGGTCCAGTGGCCTCAGCGCGAGCGATCTTCGCTTCGTCGGTAGCCGCCGCGGACAAGAGGGTCGACTCCTGGGTAGTGGTGATATCGAACTCACCTTGTTACCGGGGCGGGGCCTTCGACGCTCGCTACGCCCCAAGGACATCGTGATCAACGTGGGCGCGGGGTTGGGTCTCACGAGCGCGCTCATCACCGCGTTCGTCCTCGTCAGACGGTGGCGACCGTCGGTGGTGGTTTCAGTCGGCGGGTACGCATCGTTCGCTGTTTCGTTCGCCGCGGCGTGTTGGCGCACGCCGCTCGTGCTCGTCGAACTCGACGCGACTTCTGGCGCCGCCCAACGTCTCGTCGCTCGGCGAGCCATCAAGCGCTGTTGCGCCTTTCCCTCAGATGGTGACAACGACGTAGTGACGGGTGCCCCAATACGGGCCGAAATTGAGAACATCGATCGCTCGATCGACGCGCGACGGCTCGCGAAGAGCCACGCCACGCCACCAATCGACGCCGAGCGCTCGGTTGTGGTGGTGATGACGGGATCGCTCGGTTCGACGAGGGTCAACACGGCCGTGAGTGAGCTCGCGGCACTGTGGTCGACGCGCCGAGACCGCACGATAATTCACGTGACGGGTCGGCGAGACTATGGGGAAGTTCAACGTCATGTACCTGAGTTGAAGGGACTCGACTATCGGGTGGTGGAGTTTGGCGACATGACTGTCTTGTGGGCGCTGGCCGACGTGGCCGTGTGTCGGGCGGGGGCAATGACTCTTGCGGAGTTGACCGCCCTGTCGATTCCGTCGGTGTTAGTGCCTCTTCCGAACGCGCCCGACGACCATCAATCAAAGAACGCCCAAGCGGTGGTGGTGGCCGGGGGAGCGGAATTGATCGTTGACGCTCACTGTGACGCGGTAGCCCTCGGCGCGACCCTCGAGCGGATACTGGTCCCTTCATCGCTCTTCGCCATGGCCCGTGGCGCAGGGACCTTGGCCCACCACGACGCCGCGCGCGCGATTGCTGCGGTGATTCTCGAGGTTCGAGAATCACCGTGAGTACGTTCGAGCCGGGAGTGCGCGTACACGTCGTGGGCGTGGGCGGCGCGGGGATGAGTGGACTGGCGCTACTTCTAAAGGAGATGGGCGCGACGGTGAGTGGCAGCGACGCGACCGACTCGCCGGTCCTTCAAGAGCTCCGCGATCGTGGGGTCGACACGTTCGTTGGCCACGACGCAAACCACTCGGCGGGTGCTGACGTTTTGTTGTGGTCACCAGCGGTGGCGAGTGACAACGTCGAAGTCGTCGCCGCTCGCGAGGCGGGCGTCACGATGGTCGAAAGATCCCGCGCTCTCGCCGAGCTGTCCACGATGAAGCGCGTCGTAGGTCTGACGGGAACGCACGGCAAGACCACCGCGACCTCAATGATGGTGCAAGTGTCGCTCGCGGCTGGTCGAGACGACGGGTGGTTGCTCGGTGCGCCCGTGTTGGGCGTGGGCGCCAACGGACACTGGGGCGGGGGCGACCTCATCGTTGAAGTGGACGAAAGTTACGGCGCCTTTCGTGAACTTCAACCTTTGGCGCTCGGTCTCTTGAACGTCGAAGCCGATCACCTCGATCACTACGGCTCGCTCGAGGTCTTAGAAGAGGCCTTTCGAGATCTCGTGAAGCGAACGAGTGGCCCGGTGGTGGCCTGGGGCGACGACGCCGGTGCGTCGCGGGTCGCGTCGACGTCGGGGCGCGACGTCGTGATGGTGGGAACAACGGGTGGACACGAGTGGCGAGTAAGCAACGTCACGCTCGAACGGCGAAGGTCGTCGTTCGAGCTCCGTGGGCCAAAGGACGAACTAACGATCACCCTGCGCGTGACGGGCGCCCACAACGTGGCAAACGCGGCCGTCGTGGCCGTGTTGGCGAGGGCCCGGGGCATCGAAGCCCACGCCATTGCGGCGGGACTGTCGAACTTCGTGGGTGCGCCGAGGCGCTATCAGTACCGAGGCGCGTGGCGTGGCGTGGACGTTTACGAGGACTACGCCCACTTGCCCGGAGAGATCGCCGCCACGCTCGAAGCCACCCGTGCGGCGGGCTACGAGAACGTGACCGTGGTCTTTCAGCCCCATCGCGTCACGCGTACGCTCTCCTTGGCTGAAGAGTTTGGCGCGGCCTTTAGAGGCGCTCGCCACGTCGTGGTGACCGACATCTACCGCGCCGGCGAAGCGAATCCAACGGGTGTCAGCGGTGAACTCGTGGCCGACGCGCTTCGCCGCCGTGACCCATTGGTGACGACTCGTTACGTCCCTGCGCTCGAGAACGTGGTCGGTCTGCTGGAGCAATTGGTTGTGTCCAGCGACGTCATTCTCGTGCTCGGCGCTGGTGACGTTGGGTCAATCATTTCAACACTGCCCGGTGGCGTGGCGTGAGCACACTCGACGACCTGGTGAATGTTGGGGGCGCGAGAGTCCTCGAGCACGCGCCGCTCGGCACACGCACCACCTACCGCGTGGGCGGAAGTGCGCGACTCCTGGTCACCCTCTCCACGCTCGGCGACCTGGACGAACTCGGTCCTCTTATTCGTGGCGCGGGACTCGACGTGGTGATGCTGGGTAACGGATCGAACCTGCTCGTCGAAGAAGGAGAGCACGACGTCCTCGTGGTCCATCTCACCGATGAACTCGCGACGTTGACGTGGCGTGACGAAGAGAACGTGGTGGTCGTACAGGCAGGAGCTGGTCTCGATCTGCCCATCGCGGCCCGGCGACTCGCCAAGGAGGGCATCGTGGGCTTCGAATGGGCGGTGGGCGTTCCGGGCACGTTCGGCGGCGCGGTCGCAATGAACGCGGGCGGCCACGGTTCGGACATCGCGGCGTCGATCTCCGCCGCGTCAATCTGGCACGAGAGCGCGGTGGCGTGGTGGTCGAAGGAGCAGCTCGGACTCAGTTACCGTGCGAGCGCACTGGGCTCCGGGGACGTGGTGCTGTCGGTGAGGTTGCGCCTCACGAGAGGTGACGTCACGGAGGCCGAGACGCGCTTGCGCGACATCGTGCGCTGGCGCCGTGAACACCAGCCTGGTGGCGCCAACGGCGGCAGTGTCTTTCGTAATCCCGCTAACGACCACGCGGCTCGGCTTATTGAGGCCGCCGGCTGCAGGGGCCTTCGCCTCAACAGCGCCGTCGTGAGCGAGAAGCACGCGAACTTCATCCAGGTCGACCCGGGCGGGAGCGCCCAGGACGTCTTTGGCTTGCTCACCGTGGTGCGTGAGCGCGTTCTCAAGGACTCGGGGACGACGTTGATCAGTGAGCATCGATTCGTTGGCTTCGGGTACACGCCGTGAGTCGTCGCGTCGTGAATCCGCCGACCGCACCAGCGCGCGTCGCGGCGCCGAAGTCGAAACGACCACGACGGAGGGTGCGTCGATTGACCAAGTGGGTCCTGGCGCTTGGTGTGGTGGTGACGTCGCTCGCGCTGGCCACGCAGTGGGTTCTGCGCCAGTCCTACTTTCGTGTCCAACACGTCACCTTCGTGGGGCTCCATCACGAAACCTCCAGCGCGGTGTTGGCGGCGTCGGGTCTTTTGAGCCATCCGGCAATGATCAGCGTGAACGACGCGCAGCTCGAGGCCAACCTCGCGGCATTTACGTGGATCAGTTCAGTGACGATAGCCAAGCACTGGCCCAATACCGTCGTGGTGAGCGTGAAGGAGAGCGTCGCGGTGGCCGTGGCGTACACCAATAAACACGTGTTGGAGTTCGTCGACAAGGCCGGTCGGGCGCTCGGTCCCGCGCCGAGTAACGCGAACTTGCCGACCCTCGACTACCTCTTACCGAAAAAGGTCGCGTGGCCTTACCAGAGCGTTGGGCGTGGCGCGGCCTACGTCGCGAGTCAACTCCCCAGCGACTTTGCGGCACAGGTTTCTAGGGTGACCGACGACGCGAGCGGTGACGTGACCTTGAAGATGACGACACCGCTGACGTTCATTCTTGGCCCACCGACCAATCTCCACGCCAAGTTCGTCGCCATTGCGTCGGTGATCGCGCACAGCACCCTCGTCCCGGGTGACGTCGTCGACGTCACGGTGCCCGATGAGTTAGCGGTGACCCCGCCGGGGTCGTCGTAAATAGGGGGCATTTGACCAAAATCTAGGCACTGACTAGCCTTCAGTGACTGTTCGCCATGCCGCCCCCGCGAAGGCGGTAACAATAGATGAAGAAGCCAAGGGGAGCCCATGAGTCTTAATCAGAGCAACTACCACGCTGTAATAAAAGTAATTGGCGTGGGTGGTGGGGGCGCGAACGCGGTAAATCGCATGATCACGTCGGGACTCAAGAACATTGAGTTCATTGCGGCCAACACCGACGCGCAGGCGCTGTTGCTCAGTGAGGCAGATCTCAAAATTGATATTGGTCGCCAACTCACGCGCGGACTTGGCGCCGGGAGCGATCCCGAAGTCGGCCGACAGGCCGCCGAGGATCACCGCTCCGAGATTGAAGAAGCGCTCAAAGACACCGACATGGTCTTTATTACCGCGGGTGAAGGTGGTGGCACTGGCACCGGCGCGGCGCCCGTCGTCGCCGAAATTGCTCGTGCCCTAGGTATTTTGACCATTGGCGTCGTGACGCGTCCGTTCTCCTTTGAGGGCAAGCGGCGCGCGACCCAGGCCGAAAAGGGAATTCAGGCCCTGCGCGACAAGGTCGACACCTTAATCGTTATTCCCAACGATCGACTGCTCTCCGTCACCGCGCCCGACACTTCGATGCTCGACGCCTTCAAGATCGCCGACGACGTGCTGCTCTCCGCGGTACGTGGGGTGACCGATCTGATCACGGTACCGGGGCTGATCAATACTGACTTCGCTGACGTCAATACCGTCATGCGCAACGCGGGCACCGCGATCATGGGCGTGGGCAGTTCAACGGGCGAGGGCCGTGCGGTGAACGCGGCGCGGGCCGCCATTACGTCACCGTTGCTCGAAGCTTCCATCGACGGCGCGCGGGGAATTTTGATGAATATTGTCGGTGGCTCCGGCGTGACGCTCAGTGAAGTCACCCAGGCCGCGGAGATCATTCACTCCGTAGCTCACCCCGACGCGAACATCATCTTTGGCAGCGTGATCGACGACTCAATTGGCGAAGCGGTGCGCGTGACCGTCATCGCGGCCGGATTTGATCCGGGGAGCTCGAAAGCTACCGCAACCACGAGCCAGCCCACCATGACCGAAGGTCCGCGTAGTGACATCTTCACTGCCACCGGCGATGACTTCTTTGACGTCGGCGGCGATGACGATCTTCCCAGCTTCCTCCGCTAGCGAAGAACTTCTCGAACGGGTTCGGGCCAACTTCGTACGCGTGGGCGAACGCATCGAGTCGAGCGGGCGTGATCGCTCGAGCGTGCGTATCGTCGCGGTGACGAAGACCTTCGGCGTGGAAGAAATTCGCGCCGCGGTCGCGCTCGGACTCACCACTTTTGGCGAGAACTACGTCGATGAACTCTGTGAAAAACGCCGGGCCACCGACACACTCGATCTGTCGTGGCACTTTCTCGGCGCCCTGCAGACCAACAAGATCGCGCGCGCGGCGTCGTGCGCCGACGTGTTGTCGGGCGTGGCCCGTGAGAGGGAGTTGACGAGAATCGCCACACTCTCCCCGGGCAAGGCCGTTGATATTCAAATCGATTTTACGAATGAGGCCCAACGCAACGGCACGGCGCCAGAGGATGTCGCGACCTTGGTCGCGCGCGCCAGGGCGCTCGAGCTGAACGTGAGAGGACTGATGGTGGTGGCGCCCCTGGGCGAAGCGGCCACGCGCGCGGCCTTTGTGAAAACGAATGCTTTGGCGAACGAGTTAGGCGTTAGGGAGCGCTCTATGGGCATGAGTGACGATCTGGAGTTGGCTTGTGAACTGGGCTCCACTGAGCTTCGCCTAGGTCGTGCGCTCTTTGGACCTCGGGTGGGCTAGGGCCGCCTGACCTAACATGGTGCAGGTCGCTGTTGCCAAGGAGACGTGAATGAAAGAAAAACTACGAGGGTTTCTGGGGTTTCTCGGCCTCGTGGAAGACGAGTACGGCGAGTACGGTCCGAGTAACTCGCCTCGACCCTTCTCCGAGCAGCCCGAGGACATTGAACCGGAGTGGTCGAACGCACCCGCGCCCGGCCCACGAACGTTTCCGACCCAGCCGGCGAATCCGTCGCCCTTTCGCGCGCCGGCGCCGTCGCTCGCGCCCCAGCGCACTACCTCAATCTCAGTGCTGGACGGCCCAAGCAGCACGTCGCGCATTCGCCCCGTCGCCGCTCCCAACGCGGCGAGAAGTATTTCGGCGTTCTCCCAAGAGCGTGACGTCGCGGTGATCTCTCCGGCGTCCTACGACGACTCGCGTCGCATCACCGATCTTTTGCGTTCGAATCGCGCGGTGGTCCTGACGACCCTTGACGTCGATCAGAGTTTGGGTCGTCGACTCGTCGACTTCACGGCCGGCACGGCCTACGCGTTGAACGCCAAGATCGAAATGTTGGTGCGCGGGGTCTATCTCATTAGCCCTCAGGGCATGCACGTGGGCCCCGAGGCAAAGGAGAACCTCCGCGCGGCCAACTATCACGGTTACGACCAGGCATGAGTCTTCTTCACTTCATTATTGGGCTCTACATTCTGATTTTGGTTGCCATGGCGTTGTTGAGCTGGTTTCCGGTGACGAATCCACAGGGTGGACTGGCGTCGGTCAAGCGCGTCCTGGCCCGTCTCACTGAACCGGTGTTGCGACCGCTGCGTTCGATTCTCCCGCGACCGAGATTTGGTGGCGTCGCCATCGACCTCTCGGTACTCGTCGCGATCGTCGCACTCGAAGTGATTAACCGCTACATCTAGAGCATTGAATCTCGACCGCGCTACGCGTTCAGCACTAGGGTAAGTGCATGGACAGCTCGGATAACTCACTTTCGGCCATTGATTCCATCGACACGGTGGCCTTCAAAATCGGCCTTCGGGGTTACGGCGTTGACGAAGTCGACGAGTTCCTCGAACGACTCTCGAGTGAAGTACGCCAGCTCCAAGACCTCGCCAAACAACAGCGTCAGCAACTGCGCCAAGCCGCCGAGCGAATAAGCCAGCTCGACGCGCGCGGGCCCACGACCGGCCCCGTGAACGTGACGCCAGCCGCGCCAACCATTCGAACGAGTAGTGCCGCGGGCCCCGAACAGGTCACCTCCATGATCGCTCTCGCGCAGAAATTCATCGAGCAGGCCCAACAAGAGGCCGAAGAGAAGGCTCGTGAGTTCACGGTCGCTGCGCAAGAACGCGCGCGCGAAATCGTCACCGAAGCGCGCAGTCGCGCCGAAGATGAGGTGAACCGGTTGAACGGACTGAAGCAGCGACTGAGTGAGGACGTGGACACGCTGACCCACCAACTCCAAGCCGAAAAGACGCGCATCAGTGGCGTGTTGGCGGAGTTCACTCGCTGGGTCGAAAGCGCACTGCAGGCTGGCACGCCGCGTGCGTCAACGCCCGTTCCAACCCCGCCCGCGGCGACGCCGTCGGGTCCCGGCGCGCCACCCGCGACACTGGCCGCACGTCCACTCCAGACCCCGCCGCCGGCGCCGGCGCCGGGATCGTCACCGTCCACTATCGGCCAAGTACTTAAATTCGACCAAACTTCTCGCGACGATCGTTAGCAAAGCGCTGGCCGACTGGTAGGGTCGGCGAGCACTTGTTCTAAGGAACGCGAGGAGTAAAGCATGCCGTCGAGCCAAAAGAGTACGAAAAAGACCCCCAAGAAGAAGGTGGTCGCCAAAAAGGGCGCCAGGTCTCCTTCGAAGAAGGCTCCGGCGAAGAAGGTCCCCGCGAAGAAGGCGACCGCGAAGAAGGCGACCGCGAAGAAGGTCGTACCGAAGAAGACTCTCACAAAGAAGGCCCCGGCCAAGAAGACGTCGGCAAAGAAGACCACGCCACTGAGCGCTACTCAAAAAGCGGTAGCGGCCAAAAAAGCAAAGGCGATCGCGGCCGCGAAGGCCGCGAAGGACCGTGCTCTGAAGGCAAAGGCCGCCTCGCACAAGGCGCTCGTTCGCGAAAAGGCGCAGGCCGCCGCGAAGGCGAAAAAAGATCATGAGCTGAGGGTCCGCGCCGCCGCGAAGGAAAAAGCGGCCGAAGCGAAGGCCCGAGCGGTGGCGGCCGTGAAGGCGAAGAAAGAACGTGACGCGAAGGCGAAGATCGCCGCGAAGGATCGAGAGATCTCTCGCAAGGCTCGTGAGAAGGCGGCCGTCGAAGCTAAGAAGCAGCGCGACATTGACGCGAAGCGTAAAGCGATTGAGGCCGAAAAGCTCCGTAAGTTGCGCGAGATCGAACGCCGCGACTCAGAAGAGCGTAAGCGCCAAGAGCGCCGTGACGCCGACGAACAGCGCCGTCTCGAGGCCCTGGAGCGCAAGATGCACTCCAAGCCCTACGCCAACGACACGGCCTTCCTCGAAGAACTGCGGGCACTGCTCGTCGACACCCGTCGCGCCACGACCGCCCAGATTGGCGTGAGTGAGTCCGAGGCCAATGAGATGCTGGTGGATCGTGAGCGCCTGGAGTACGACGACGAGGACGGCAGCAGCGTCGCGTCAGACATTCAACGCGATCAACTGAAGGACTTCGCCTCGGCCCTGCGTCTTAAGGTTGACGAGATCGACGTCGCGCTCTCACGTATTGACGACGGTAGCTACGGACGCTGTGACGAGTGCTACGAGCCGATCTCACAAGCGCGACTTCGCGCGCAGTTACCGGTGTTCACCTGCGTGTCGTGCCGCGCCAGCGTTTAACATTTCGTCTCAACTACACCGTGATCGCGGTGGCCTTGGTGCTAAGCGCACTCGACGCAGTTACCAAAGTCTGGGCCCGTCACGACCTGGCCGGCCACGCGGTGCACGTTATTGGCTTCGTGTGGCTGCGTTTGCAGTACAACACCGGCGTGTCGTTTTCCATCAATAGTTCGGGACCATTTTGGATGACCATCGTGACCGTCGTGATAGCGCTCGGTGTCGTGGTCGTGGGGATCAACGCCCAAAAGGGCCTGCCGACGGCGGGCTTTGGTCTGCTGATCGGTGGGGGACTCGCCAACGCGATTGATCGTCTGGCCGCCTCACCACACCGGGTTACGGACTTCATCGCGGTCTCGTCGTTTCCAGTATTCAACGTGGCCGACGCGGCCATCACCATTGGATTTATTCTGCTGTTGGTGGCCGCGATACGGCGCGAAAAATTGTTGGTCCGATGAGTGATTCGAACGGGCACGACGCCTTCGACGGCGAGATTCTGGACTTGCTCATTCCTAACTCTCTCGACACAATCCGCGTCGATCGCGTGTTAGCAATGTTGACCGGACTCTCACGAAGCGAGGCGAACGACGTCCTGGCGAGCGGCTCGGTGAGCGTCAATAACCGGGTCGTTGTCAAACCTTCAACCACACTCGAAGAGGGTCAACACCTCGTCGCGGTGCTGCCACCCAAACCTAGCGACGACGTCGAGCCCGACGCGTCGGTGCACGTTGAGGTCGTGCTCGACGACGTTGATTTCGCTGTTATCAACAAAGCGCCCGGCCAGATCGTTCATCCCGGCGCCGGTCAGCGTCACGGCACGCTGGTCGCGGGGTTACTCGCGCTCTACCCCGAACTGCGCGCGCTGAGCGATGAGGGGCTCTGCGATCCGTTACGGCCCGGCATTGTGCACCGACTGGATAAGGGAACGTCAGGGCTCTTGGTGGTCGCGAAGACGCCCGAAGGGTATCTCAGCCTGAGCGATCAACTAGCTGAGCGAACGATGGAGCGCACCTATCTCGGTATGGTCCAGGGTCACGTCAGCGAAGAGCGCGGCGTCGTGGACGCACCCATTGGTCGCTCCACGCGTACGCCGACGTTAATGGCGGTGCGATCCGACGGTCGGAGTGCGCGCACGGGCTACGAAGTCATTGCCCGCGTGAACAAGCCCCACGCTATGACGTTGTTGCGCCTGCGTCTCGAGACGGGGCGTACCCATCAGATTCGAGTCCACCTGGCGACGATTGGTCACCCGGTCGTCAACGATTTACGTTACGGACATCGAAGTGACAAGCGCCTCGGTGAGGAGCGATTCTTTTTGCACTCGACCACGCTGGCCTTTATCCATCCGCGTAGCGAAGAGCGGGTGCGAACCTACGCGCCGCTGCCCGGGGACCTCGCGGCGTTAGTACCGGTCGACGTCGAGCTTTAAGCGACTTCGTGTGCCGCCAGGACGTTTGAGTCGTCGCGCAGAATCGCCAACGCCTCATCTTCGGCGCGCCGCACGCGGCGAACACCGATGTCCATCTTCGTCGCGGTGGCCTGTAAGGACAGGGGAGTAGCGCCATTTAATCCGAAGCGCAGCGTCAAGACGTCGCGCTGGAGATCGCTCAACTTCGACAAAGCGTCGTGGAGTTCGTCGTTCATCATCGTCTGCTCGATGTCACTGACCCAGTCGTGTTGACTCGGGGCGACCAAGTCACCCAACGTCGTCGCGGAGTCCGAGGACGCCGGCTGGTCGAGACTTGCGGTCACGCCCGCGAGACCCCGCAGACCCTCGCGGACCGACTTGGACATGCCGGTAGCTTCCGTGAGCTCCTCGTCTGTGGGCTTACGTCCAAGTATGGACGTCAACTCCGCCGACGTGGCCTCGAGGCGCTGGAGTTGCTCTCCGACTTCGAGGGGGATACGAATGGTTCGACCGTGCTGCTGGACGGCGCGCTGGAGGGCTTGACGAATCCACCACGTGGCGTAGGTCGAGAACTTAAAGCCGCGCTCCCAGTCGAACTTTTCGACGGCCCGCAGGAGGCCGAAAGTTCCCTCTTGGACGAGATCGACCATTTCGACGCCACGATCTTGGTAGCGACGGGCCCAGTGGAGGACCAGTCGAAGGTTGGCGGCAACCATCTGCTTTTTGGCCTCTTCGTCACCGGCCGTGACGCGCTTGGCGAGTTCGACCTGTTCGTCGTAGTTCGGCATGGGGTAACGGTCCAGGTCACGCATGAGAAGGCCCAACATGTCGTTGGTGTTCACCGCGGATCGGCGAGGGGTGGGGGTGGTGGTCACTGGCATCTCCTTGTCTGTGGGGGGCCACAAAGTCGATGCGTCCTTTTATAAGGTATTTCTCCTATGGGCGCATTGCTAATTTACCACTAGGGAAAAGAGATATCAAGCCCCCTACCTAAGAGCTCGATAAGGCCTTCAGTTAACCGCTGTGGGTGCGGGCGACGGGCTTGACGCCTCGCGCCTGATCGACCATGTCGGCGAGCGTAAAGCTCGAGAGGTGCTCGCGCATGTGGTTGCCCACGTCGGCCCACACGCCGAGTAAGACGCACTGACCCTCGTGGTCACAGGCGCCGTCTTTATGGGGCTCCCCGAAGTCACCCGCCGCAATCGGACCGTCGACGGCGGCCACAATTTCGGCCAAAGTAATCACCTCGGCGCTACGCGCCAAGACGTAGCCGCCTCCGACACCGCGCTTGGAGCGTACGAGTCCGGCGCCCTTGAGGTTCAAGAGAATCTGTTCGAGGTAGGGCTGGGGGAGACCGGTGCGCTCAGCGAGGTCTCGAACGGACGTGGGCGCGCCGTGATTGTCACGAAGAGCCAGGCTTAGAAGTGCGCGGCTGGCGTAGTCCCCACGAGTCGATACCCTCACGGCGCCATCCTATCTAGGGCGCGTGCGTCGCTAAGAGAACGCGCACGAAGTGCGCGTTTGTCTGGCACACTGCTGTAGTGAAAGATAAAAAAAATGACAACGTGACCGTCAACCCCGATCAAGTGCTCTCGCCGGGCCAAAGTGAAGAGTCGGGCGAGGACGAAAATTCCGACTACATCAGCCAACCCGCCAAGGTGATGCGCATTGGTTCGATGGTTAAAACGCTGCTCGACGAAGCGCGCAGTGCCCCGCTCGACGAAGCCGGTCGCACTCGACTGCGCGAGATCTACGAGACCTCCGTGCACGAACTCTCCGGCGCTCTCTCGCCGGATCTCGCGAAAGAGCTCAGCCGCATGGCCATACCTTTCACCAGCGACGTACCGAGCGAGTCGGAACTTCGCATCGCCCAAGCACAACTCGTGGGTTGGCTCGAGGGTCTCTTTCACGGCATCCAGGCCTCACTGTTCGCCCAGCAGGCCGCCGCTTCTGCTCAACTCGAAAAGATGCGTGACCGCTCGCTCAATCCGGGCTCGGGCGAACCACGGGCCGGAACCTATCTCTAGGGGTATTGAGTGAGAGCCCGGCTCGGGGAACTAACCTACAAATCCCATCCGTGTAGTTCGCGGCAGCGCCAAAGGAAGAGTTCGGTTGATGGCTGAAGGCTTTGTCCATCTCCACAACCACACCGAGTACTCCATGCTCGACGGCGCGGCGCGCGTCGAAGAGATGGTGCTCGCGGCCAAAGCCGACGGGCAGCGAGCCATAGGCATCACCGATCACGGCAATCTCTACGGCGTCATCGACTTCTACGAGGCCTGTCGCAAGCACGGCGTCACGCCCATCATTGGGATCGAGGCCTACATGGCGGCGAATTCTCGATTCGATCGACCGCCGCGTCGAGGAAGGATTGACGATACCGGAGGCGACACGGAAGAGGGACAGAAGCTCTACCATCACCTCACGCTGCTCGCGGTGTCGAACGAGGGGTACCGCAATCTACGGGAGCTTTCCTCGATGGCCTTCCTCGAAGGTTATTACTACAAGCCTCGCTTGGACTGGGAGTTGTTGGAACGTTTCGCGGGCGGCCTCGTCGCGACGTCGGGCTGTTTGGGAGGCGTGGTCCTCCAGGCCCTCCTCCAGGACAACTACCCGAAGGCACTCGAACTCGCGGGTCGATTGCAGACGATTTTTGGCAATGAAAACTTCTATATCGAACTCCAAGACCACGGACTCGCCGCACAAGCGCGCACGAACCCCCACTTGCTGCGCATCGCGAACGACCTCAAGGCCCCGCTACTCGCGACCAACGATCTTCACTACGTGAACCACGCCGACGCCGAGATGCACGACGCGCTGCTCTGCATCGGCACGGGGTCGCGCGTGGCCGACCCGGACCGTTTCCGTATCGAGAGCGGCCAGCACTACCTCAAGTCCGCCGCGGAGATGCGCTACCTCTTTCGCGAAGTTCCTCAGGCGTGTGACAACACGCTGTTGATCGCCGAGCGCGCCGACGTCACCATTGAATTTGACAACGACGCGCTACCAGAGTTCCCGCTGCCCGAAGGGTTCGCCTCCGACTCGCACAAGATCGAAGCGACACGGTACCTGCGCGAGCTCACCTATCGCGGCGCCACCGAGCGCTACGGCACGTCACTGACCGAAGAAGTGCGCGCGCGCCTCGACTACGAACTCGGCGTCATCGCCGACATGGGATTCTCCGACTACTTCTTGGTGGTCTGGGACCTTATTCGCCACGCTCGTGAGAAGGGTATTCGCGTCGGTCCGGGACGGGGATCCTCCGCGGGTTGTTGCGTGGCGTACTGCCTGCGCATTGTGGACCTCGACCCCATTCGCTATGGGCTGATCTTCGAGCGCTTTCTCAACCCAGGCCGTCGACAGATGCCCGACATCGACATGGACTTTGACGAGCGCTACCGCGGCGACATGATTCGCTACGCCGCGGAGCGTTACGGCTCAGACCACGTAGCCCAGATCGTGACGTTTTCAACTATCAAGGCGCGCGCCGCCGTGCGCGACGCCGCCCGCGTCCTCGGCTACCCACCCCAACTGGGCGACAAGATCGCCAAGGCCATGCCCCCACTCGTCATGGGTCAAGACCTCCCGTTGGTCGCGTGCTTCACGCCCACGCCGGGCTACGAGAATCGTTACGGCGACGCACAGGAACTTCGTTCGCTCTACGCCGGTGACGTCGAGGTCAAGCACGTCGTGGACGTCGCCAAAGGTTTCGTCGGCAAGCGTCGTCAAGACGGTATCCACGCCGCCGCCGTCGTGATTACGAAAGAACCCGTTCTCGAGTATGTGCCCGTTCAACGTAAGTCGAGTCCTAACGGCACCTCCGAGGACGCCCCAATCGTGACGCAGTACGAGATGTCGGCGATTGAAAAACTTGGACTCCTCAAAATGGACTTCTTGGGTTTGCGGAACCTGGCGATTATCGAAAGAACACTCGAACACATCAAACGTCGTCACGGCGTCGACGTCGATATCGATCACGTCGCGCTCGACGACCCCAAGGTCTTTGAGATGCTACGACTCGGGAACTCGATTGGAATCTTTCAGCTCGAGGGCGACAAGATGCGCCAGCTCATGCGCCGTCTTGCGCCGACGAGTTTCGACGACATCGCGGCGCTCAATGCGCTGTATCGACCCGGACCGCTCAGTGAGAACGTGCACAACGACTACGCCGATCGTAAGAACTTTCGTCAGAGCGTGAGCTACGACCATCCCGACCTCGAAGAGATCCTCTCCGAGACGTACGGGTTGATGATCTACCAAGAAGACATCATGCGCGTCGCGACCAAGATCGCCGGTTTTTCGATGACCGAGGCGGACGATTTGAGAAAGGCCTGTTCGAAGAAGATCCGAGAGATGATTCGTGCCCAGCGCGCGAAGTTCGTCGACGGTGCCGAGCGCGAGGGCTACGGTCGCGAATTGGGCGACGCCATCTTTGACAAAATCGAACCCTTCGCCGACTACGCCTTTCCCAAGAGTCACGCCTATGGCTACGCCCTGCTCGGCTACCAGAACGCCTGGCTGAAGGCTAACTACTCCGTTGAGTACATGGCGGCGTTGTTGACCTCGTTTCGAGAAGATAAGGACAAGGCTGCGCTCTATCTCAACGAGGCGCGCCAGATGGGCATCACCGTCGGGGTACCTGACGTCAACGAGTCTTTCGCCGAGTACGCGCCGTCGATGAAGGCCGACGCCACGGTTCTCTTTGGAATGGCCGCCATTCGCAACGTTGGTGAGGCTCTCGTTGAGAAGATCATCCTGGAACGCGAAGCGAGCGGTCCGTTCGTCGATATCTACGACTTCATTCGACGCGTCGACCCCGTGGTGTTAAATCGACGCTCGATGGAGTCACTCATCAAAGCTGGTGCCTTCGACTCGCTGGGTGTCTCGCGGTTGGCCTTCTTGTTGAAGGTCGATGAGATCATCGACGTCACGCTGACTCGACGCAAGGACCTCTCACTGGGCATCTCCACGTTGTTCGCCTCCATGGCCGGTGACGAAGCCGGCGCCGACTGGGAGGGGACCGAGATAGAACTTGGTGACATCGAGTTCGAACCGAGCGTCAAGCTCGACTTCGAGCGCGAAATGCTGGGCACGTACCTCTCGGACCACCCGCTCAATGACATTGCCGCCAGCCTCTCGACGCGCACCGACGGCACGGTGCTCGTTGTCCGTGAACGGTCCGAAGAACTCGCGCGCAGCGGCAAAGCGGTGACCGTGGGCGGCATTCTCTCTGAGGTGCAGTTGCGCCAAACGAAGGCCAACAAGCAGTACGCCAGAGTGATGCTCGAGGACCTCGGCGGATCGATGGAGATTAATTTTTCCGTCGCGGCCTTTGAAAAGTTCAGCGGTTTCCTCGCTAAGGACAACGTGGTGTTGATCAAGGTTCGCCTCAGCGAGAACGACGACGAACTTCGCTTTAGTGCCGTGGACGTCGAGCGCTTCCACGTCGATCGAGCGAACGCCGAACTGCGTCTTTCGCTCGGTCCAGAAGACCTCACGCAGCAGTCCATCGCGACATTGCGTGAAATTCTCACTCGTTATCCCGGCCCCTCGCCGGTCGTGGTGGACACCGGCGACGCAGGAAAAATCTTCAAACTGGGTCCGGCGTTCAACGTCAACATTCCGAGCGTCGTTGCCGACCTACGAACCGAATTTGGGCGAAACGTCATAAAGGCCTAGCGCTGATTGAGGGGGTCGTGAACTCCCGTAGAATGGTTCCTATGGCAATGACGGTCACCACAAAAGACACCACTGCCCTCAGCGACGCGGAGTTGGCCGAAATGGCCGATCTCTGTGTCGACCGAGAGCCCAACTTCGATATTGGTTTTCTCTCCAAGCAGCGTGAAGAGTGGGTGCTCGTAACCCACGTGCGCGAAGGCAACAAGCTCCGTGGCTATTCGTTCTGCACGCTCGAGCGCATCGGTGGCACGCCGTCACTGTTGGTAGGTCTCTTGCTCGTCGACCGCAACGCCAAGTCCGATCAGACGTTAAAGACCATCCTGCACGACCAGTTTCGACGAGCGCTTCTCGCTTTCCCTGATGAGGACGTTCTCTTGGGCGCCCGCTTGACCTCAGCGGACGGCTACCGCGCCTTCACCGGGCTCGACGACATCGTGCCTCGCCTCGACTATCGCCCCACCGGCGAAGACCGGGCGTGGGGACGTCGACTCGCGAAGCGATTCGGATCCGAGAAATCAATTGACGACAAAACCTTCGTCATGACCGTGAGCCCAGGACCAGTCGGCGGACTCGACTACGTGGCCGCCAAGGGCGCGATTCCTGAAGGAGCGGACAGTTTCTTCAAGGGTCTTAAGCCCGAAAAGGGTCAGCGACTCGTGGTCTTTGGCTGGGCGATGGCCGAGTCGCTCGCGACGGGCAAACTACCCAAATAACGTCTCATCCTCGCGGCAGTAGTCCCGTGCAGCTCTTGTAGCAGTGACCATCGAGTGGGCGCGAGAGCGTCGTGAGAACGTAGGTTGGGCGAAATCCCAACGCGGTCGCCAAGTCTTTTCCCGACAGCGACGTTCGACGTGTCGACTCAATCGTTCGAATGGCGTGGCTGTCCTCACAGAGGAGCCACACGTCATCGCCGAACCAGCCGAAACGTACCCACGTCGAACCGTCGTCGGGTCGACGGAGAAGTTGCGGTCCTCGATCGGCCGCGATTAAGGCAACGCTCGGTCGTTCGCCGCGAAACTCCCAGTACGGCGCGCTCGGTCCGCGAAAGCCAAAGAGTGGACCGTCAGCCGGACTCGCTAACTGCTCGAGCCAGTGGCGCACTCGTCGACCGTGGTACGTGCCGAGGCGACGGGGCAGATCAGCGAGCGTCACGGCTTCTGGTTGGGCGAGGTCGTCGCGTTCGATGTTCGAAGCGAGCTCGCCCTCCACGACGTCAAAGGCTGCGAGGTCGGTTTCGAGGTCCTTGGGCCAGGGCACGCGCCAACGCACGATGGTTTGACTGGCGAGATCGACGACGGTCGTTGACTCATTGGTCGATCCAAGGACGAGGCCGAAGACGGTCGATCCACCTTCTAAGTCAACCGACGCGCGTTGGGGCGTCTGGGTGATGAGTCGTTTCGTGGCCCGCGCGGCGGGGTCGCGACCTAGGAAGGCCATGCGTTGAGCGTTAGGCGAAGTTGGGTGTCGAGCTCGTCAATGGTGGCGGCGGGGAGCAGGCACACACCGGCTCGACAGACGTAGGCCAAACCTTCCTGGCGCTGCGCCAAGAGCGGCGAGCTGCCCGAACCAGTGATCAATACCGTGCGCGCCATCGCCTTCGATCGTACGTGATGCGCCATCGTTCCCTGAGCGCCGGGAATGACGATCTCCACACCAGCGAGTGCGAAGCCGGCCGCTTCAACGAGGTCGGGCACCGCGGCGGGGTGGCTGGTGAGCAGTGAGCCGGCGAGTTCGACGAGTCGTTGAGCAACGACGAGTAGTTCGTTGTCGCCGAGACAGAGCCCCAACCTGGCGAGCGCGCGGGTGCTGATCGCGTGCGCCGAGGGCGTGGCACCATCAAAAATCTCCTTCGGCCTCATCGAAAGATCGTGCACGAGATCGCTCTGGCTGAAGATGCCTCCACCTTGATGAGCGAGAGTCGTCGTGGGTCGTGGCCCGTCCCAGTAGTGCTCGAGCAGGTACTCAACAAGGTGCGTCGCGGAACGAAGCCACTGGTCGTCCCCGGTGAGTTCAAAGGCGTCGACCATGGCGTCAGCCAGCCAGGCCACGTCGTTCGCGGCGGCGTGCGCCTGGTGACGTTCGGTACGCCACCACACTCCCTCATTGAAGTGCGTGGCTCGCAATGAGTGCAGTAGTTCAAGACCGAGCGTCGTCAACGGCGCGTCGTCACTGCGCAAAAACGCCGACGCGATCATGGCGTTCCACTCCAGGACGATTTTTTCGTCGCGACTCGGCTGCGCCCTCGTCGCGCGCTGCTGGATCATCGCAGCGCGCGCGGTATCGAGAGTTTCGGGCGTCGCGAAGGGCTCCCCGTCGCGCAGACGGGGAATCGAGCGCCCCTCGAACGCCCCCGGGCTCTCTATACGCCAGCGAGCGAGAACGTCGTTCAACGTGTCGGAGTTTTGGGTGCCGATGAGTTCGGCAATCTCCTCTCGCGTCCAGGTGACGTGCGAGCCTTCGACGCCATCGGCGTCGGCGTCGAGCGAGGACGCGTAGCCGTCAGATCGTCGAAGGTCGCGCGCGACAAAGGCCAGCGTGTCCAGAGCAACGTCGCGCCACTCGTGACGGTGCATCACCACACTGGCGTCGAGGTAGCACCGCGCCAACAGTGCCTGGTCGCTCAGCATCTTTTCAAAGTGTGGCACGTGCCATTCGCCGTCCACGCTGTAGCGAGCGAAGCCGCCCCCGAAGTGGTCGTAGAGACCGCGTCGCGACATCGCCTCGAGGGTGCGTGCGACGGCTCCGCGCGCCTCGTTGTCCTCAAAGCGCACGAGAGCCTCGATGAAGCTCGGTCGGGGGAACTTCGGCGCTGTGCCAAAGCCGCCCTCTTCGTCGACCTGGGCGACGAGTTCGTCGCGTAAGAGGCGCTCCACGGCTACGAGGTCGATTCGATCGTTGAAGGGCGCGAGGTGATCGATGAACGCAACGTCGCGCACGAGTGCGTTCGCGAGTTCATGGGCTTGGCGCTCGATGCCCTCACGTTGGTTGCGCCACGCGTCACTGAGCGTGTTGAGCAGTCGGCCAAAACCAACTTGACCCGAGCGGTCCGTGGGCGGGTAGTACGTGCCAGCCATGAAGGGACGTCCGTCGGGGAGAAGAAATACCGACATTGGCCAACCGCCGTGCCCCGAGACGAGCTGGGTCGCGGCCATGTAGATCGCGTCCACGTCCGGTCGTTCTTCGCGGTCGACCTTGATGGGCACAAAGTGTTCGTTCAGCAGTCGAGCGATCGCCTCATTTTCGAAGGACTCGTGGGCCATGACGTGGCACCAGTGACAGGCCGCGTAGCCGATAGAGAGAAAGATTGGTCGGTCGGTCGCGGCCGCTTCGTCGAGCGAATCCTCACTCCAGGTACGCCACGCCACCGGGTTCTCAACGTGGTCTAAGAGGTAGGAAGAACCCAGTTGGTCCTTTACGTCTCGTAGTAGTGGCATCGATTTACCTCGGTGTGACCTTAGGCCTTGAGGATTCTCCGGCGGCCGGTCGCAGCCGAGAATCGACCCCTAGAGGGCTCGCGGCTCCCATTCGCTCTTTCGAATCGCCATCACGATCTCATCGGTCCACTCACCTTTGACGAACTCGTTCTCGACCAGATGAGCTTCTTGGTGCAGGCCAACCTTCGCCAGCGACCGCACGGAGGCGGCGTTGCGGGCGTCGCATCGAGCGAAAATTCGATGGAGACCAAACTCGGTGAAACCAATGGTCAGTAAGACTTCGTAAATCTCACGGGCGTAGCCCTGAAAGTGAAAGTCCGGGTGCAGCGAACCACCGATTTCTCCTTGTTGGTGTTCGTTCGTGCTCCAGCGAATCATGAAATCGCCGATGACTCGCTCCGTGCTCTTGAGAACGACCCCGACGTTCATCAGGTTGTCCACTTCTACCTCATCTGGTAGTTCCAGGCGACGTGTCAGCACCGCCGCCGTCTCGTCTCGGTCGCGCGGCTCAGAGTACAAGTAGCGATTCACGTCGGCGCTCGCGAAAATGAGGGCGAGGTCGTCGAGGTCGTCGAGTTCGAATCGCCGAAGGGTCAGACGGGGCGTTTGGCGCGGTGTGACCAACTGAACCATTCGTACGTTCTAGCGTCTCGAACGCCCTGAAGGGGCGTTGTCGTTGCTGAGTACTGTGAACATCGTCAACGCAAGGACGAGGAGAGAACGATGACGAAGCCACTTCGCTGGGGCATTCTGAGCACTGGGAGAATTGCGCACACCTTCGCGAGTGACCTCGCGTTCATTGACGAAGGCGTGATCACGGCGGTGGGATCGCGTTCGCAGTCCTCGGCCGACGCCTTTGGCGATGAGTTTGACGTGCCCCATCGCTACGACTCCTACGAAGCACTCGTTGACAGTGACGACGTCGACGTGATTTACGTTGGAACGCCTCACCCGATGCACTTCGCGAACGCCACGCTGGCCCTCGAACACGGCAAACCCGTACTCGTTGAAAAGGCGTTCACCATGACGGCCCGAGAGGCTCGGGACCTGGTGGCGACGGCCCGAGCGAAGAATCTTTTCCTGATGGAGGCGATGTGGACGAGATTTCTCCCTCACGTGATTGCCGTGCGTGAACTGATCAGCCAGGGCGCACTCGGTGACATCGTTACCTTTGAGGCCGATCACGGAAAATGGTTTGAATCGGACCCCACGTCACGACTCTTCGCGCCCGAACTCGGTGGAAGTGCGTTGCTTGATTTGGGGGTCTACCCCGTGTCCTTCGCTTCGATGTTGCTCGGTGCGCCTGAGCGTCTCACGGCGCTCGTGGATCCCGCCTTTAGCGGCGTGGACGGCCAAGCGTCGATGCTCTTTGGCTACGCCAGTGGCGCGCACGCGGTCCTCACGTGCAGCTCGGGCGCTCGAAGCGCGACGCGGGCGTGCATTTCCGGTACGAAAGGTCGCATTGAGATTGACGGCGACTTTTACGCCCCCTCGTCGTTCACGCTCATTTCTCGAGACGGCGACGAACAGCGTTTTGACTTTCCTTACCAGGGCCGAGGGCTTCACTATCAAGCCCGAGAAGTCGCGAGGTGCCTTGAGGCGGGTCGCGCCGAAAGCGAGGTCATGCCGCTTGATGAGTCGATCGCGATCATGGCAACGATGGAACGGGTATTGGAGTATTTGTAGTTCACACTTGCATTGCGGACGTGCTCACGAGAACGAAACTCCTCGTAACCAGTTGGTGAATAGTGCCGAAAATTTCTGTTCGATTGAGCGATCACGACCGGCGGACAACGGCAGTAGCGGGCCAAAAAACGGCGAGGATTTTGTACCGCTACGTGAGCGTTCCGCGTTGCTTCTGCGCTGCCGTGCGTTTATATCGTCTTCCGTGCTACGTTCTCCTGCGGACGTTGCTGTCACTGGGCGTTCGGAATGTAGTCACAATTATTGGCATCGTTGGGGTGCCACTGAAGGGTTGGGGAAAATAATGAATTTTAAAAAGGGAAAGGCCCTGGCGGCTGTTGCTTTGGCGGGGACGTTCGTCGCCATGGCAATTCCGACAGTGAGTTCGGCGGCGGGGGTTTCCGCGTCGTCGTTTAATGCGAACTACACGACTATGGCATCCTTGAAATCGATTACCGCAGCTGGTAAGGGTGGTATTGGCGTCATTTTGCCAGATGAGGTTTCGTCTAACCGTTACGTCGACTTCGACGCACCGAACTTGACGACGGCTCTAACTGACGCGGGTCTTGCACCAGCAGACTTGAGCGTTCAGAACGCTCTCGGCGTTGACGCAACAGAGATCAGCATTGCTCAGGGTGACATTGCCGCCGGCGACAAGGTGCTGATCATGGACCCGCTGGACGCAACAACGGGTATCACGATTGAGACTGCCGCAGCGAAGGCTGGCGTCAAGGTAGTCGACTACGACCGCCTAACGGTTGGTGGTTCCGCTCAGTACTACGTCAGCTTCGACAACACCGCGGTGGGCACGCTCATCGGACAGGGTGCACTTGCCTGCATTAAGTCAGAGAAGATTAAGAAGCCTCTGTTGTACGTGATGAACGGAAGTACCACGACGGACAACAACGCTGTGTTGTTTGCGAAGGGTTACGACGCAGTGCTCAACAAGGCTGGCTACAAGGCCTCCGTTGGTGGTGCTGGTAACTCTAAGACAGTTAATGAGACGGGAACTGGTACCTGGACGCCCGCAACGGCGTTGACGGACTTCCAGGGCGCGTACTCAAAGAACCCGAAGATCAACGCTGTCGTAACGCCTAACGACGAGAACGCCGCGCCGATCATCACCTACTTACAGAACAAGGGTCTAAAGCCAGGCAAGATTCCATTCACTGGCCAAGACGCAACGTTGACCGGTTTCCAGAACATCATCTCTGGCTACCAGTGCGGCACCGTGTACAAGCCCGTGTGGCAAGAGGCTCAGGCCGCTGCTGCGTTAGCCCTGTACCTGCGCGCCGGCAAGACGCCGCCTGCGGCACTTGCTAACGGTCACACCACTGACCCATCAACGAGTCGTAGCGTTCCCTCGGTCCTCTTGAAGGCCACGTGGGTTACGGCTAAGAACATTGAGTCAACGGTTATTGCTAACGGTGTTATCAGCGCGGTTGCCTTGTGCACCTCGGTGAAGCCGAAGGTGAAGGGCGACTCGAGTATCGCTTCCTTCAAGACTGACTGCAAGAAGTACAAGATTAAGTAAGTAAGCACGTAGTCATCCCCATGTCCGAGTCTGTTACTGAAGGTCCTGCTAACGCGGACGTCGTAACGGGCTCGGACATGGGCGTTGATCCCTCGATGTTGCTGAGCCTGCGCGGCGTCACGAAGAATTTCGGCGCGGTGCAGGCGCTGCGACACGTAGATCTCGACGTTCCCGCTGGTCAAGTCACCGCGTTAGTTGGCGACAACGGCGCGGGAAAGTCCACCCTCATTAAGGCGATTGCTGGTATTTGGGAGCCCTCCAGTGGGACGAAGTACTGGCTGGGTGAGAAAATCGATACCCATACGCCAAAGGACGCGGCCAATCTCGGTATCGCTACGGTGTACCAGGACCTGGCACTCTGTGACAATCTCGACATTGTCGCCAACATGTACCTAGGTTTCGAAGCCACGAGAAACCACGTTCTTGACGAAATCACTATGGAGAAGCGCACCCAGCAGACACTGCACGATTTGTCGGTGTCGACCGTGCAGTCTGTGCGTCAACTGGTGGGTTCTCTCTCTGGGGGACAGCGCCAAGCCATCGCGGTTGCGCGAGCGGTTATGCGCGACGCGAAACTGGTCATCATGGACGAACCCACGGCGGCCCTCGGTGTCACGCAGACCGCCCAGGTCTTGGAACTCATCAAGACTCTGGCGTCGAGGGGCATTGGCGTTCTCGTCATTTCGCACAACCTCAACGACGTCTTCCAGGTGGCCGATCGGATCGCCGTCATGTACTTGGGAACCCTGGTGAGCAGTGGACCGGTTGCGAACTACACGATGTCGAGCGCCATTGAACTTATTACCACCGGCACCGTCGCACGCGCCGCGTAACTTGTAGCTGACAAGCCCATTCATTCGCGAAAGAGATTTCCTTGTCTACGTCCTCTGACCCCACGCCCGCCACCACCGCCACCAGAACACATAAGCCCACGTTGCGTGGCCGTCTGTCGGAACTCATCGGCGGTGACGTAGGTATCGTTCCTGTTCTTATTGCTCTCGTCGCGCTCGTCATCTACTTCCAAATTCGTAGCACAGTCTTTCTCTCGGCGGACAACGTCACCAACCTCTTCATCCAGGCGATCATCTACATCTTCCTCGGCATGGCGGAAGTCTGGTTGTTGCTAATAGGTGAAATCGACCTCTCGTTGGGCTGGGTTGCCGGCTTGAGCGGGTCGATCGCCGCGATTTACACCAACGTTCAATTCGGCTGGCCCTGGTGGCTCGCCTTCCTTGCCGCGTTGGTCGCCTGTACGGCGATTGGTTTCCTCTGGGGCATCATCGTGACCAAATTGAAACTGGCCTCGTTCATCGTGACCTTGGCGGGAAGTTTCATTGTCGAGGGTGTGCTTCTCTACATTCTCGATCACGTGTTTGAAGGCGGTGGCGCTCCGGTCCAGAGCAGCATTCTCAGTAATTTGACCAACGGCACTCTTACCCCCACCTTTACCTGGGTTTTTGTCGTCGTCGTCGTGGCCCTTTCCGCCGCGATCATGATCGTCAGAGAACGGGCACGTCGTGTCGCGGGTCTTGTCGTCGCACCTTTTTATCGAATCGTGGTGAAACTGACGGTTCTCACGGCGTTGGGCGTAGCGTTGGCGCTGCTCTTCAACCACAACCGCAGTGGCTTCACCCCCATTGTAGGTATGCCGTTAGCCGTGCCCATGGTGTTCGCGGTTCTCGCGATCTACTCTTTCGTTTTGAGTCGCACAAAGTTCGGCCGTTACATGTACGCCATTGGCGGCAACAACGAAGCCGCTCGTCGCGCCGGTATTCCCGTTAATCGGTACCGCGTTTACGCGTTCATGCTCGGCGGTTTCACCGCCGGCATCGCTGGACTCTTCTACGTCTCACGTTTGGGTGGTTACTCGTCGAGTTCAACGGACTCCTCGGTGGTTCTCTACGCGGTCGCTGCCGCGGTGATCGGTGGTACGAGTCTTTACGGTGGTCGAGGCAAGATGACCTATCCCGTCGTTGGCGGCATCATCCTGGCCGTCATAACTAATGGACTCGTGCTCATCCAGATCTCGACGACAATGGTCTACGTCATCACGGGCGTTGTCTTGCTGGGTGCAATAACGGTCGACTCGTTGGCTCGGCGTAGTCAGACTTTACTGAAATAGCGTCGCGGCGAGTGCCACGGTACTTGCTGCTTGCTAGTAGAGGTTCTCGAGGGCGTCGCGGCGAATCTTGCCATTGCTCGTGCGTGGAATCGCGGTCACGTAGCGAATCTCTTTTGGTTTGGCCCACGGTCCAATTCGATCGCTGGCTTCTTCTCGAATCGCGTCGTTAAGGGGCGAGCCGTCGCTCACCACGAGGGCCACGACTCGCTGACCCCACTCCGGATCGTCAACACCCGTCACGGCGACATCGACGATACCGTCGAGCGACGTGAGGACGGCTTCTAAGTCCTCGGGCCAAAGCTTTTCACCGCCGGTGTTGATGACAAAGCCCAGTCGTCCGCGCACACGCACACGGCCTTCTATGACGTCACCGCCGTCACCGGTCGGGAACCAGTCGTCGAGTCCGTCGGGACCCGTGACGCAAGGACGTTCTGTGTTGCGGTACGAGCGAAATAGCGTGGGCGTGCGAACGCAGAGCTCTCCGTCAATCTCGGCGACGTCAACCCCGGGTAGGGCCACACCGTCGTAGACGACACCCGATCCTGTTTCGGTCATACCCCAGGTGGTGATGACGTTGTCGGGAAGTTCGCCCGGCGGTCGCGCCCCGCCCAGCAGGACCCGATGAAAGCTGCTGACGTCGAATCGGGCGAGTTGGGTGCGCACAATCGAAACGTGGGTCGCGCCACGACTCGGTGCTTGCTCGATCTCCTCGGCGTCACCCCAGAGAAGCCACGCGTCAGAGAGAATCGCGCGCAGTAGTACCGCGAGGCCGCCGATGTGATTGGCCGGAAGAGTAGGAAACCAGATGGGTGCCGTCGCACCTCGAAGAGTGGACTGGGTCAGATCGGCACTGGCGCGAAGGGCGCCCCACGAGAGTTCCGCGGCCTTAGGTTGGCCGCTCGAACCTGAGGTCAACATCACGAGTCCGATCTCGTCATCAACGAGCTGACCTTCGCGACGGGTTCGCCGGCCCGAGACGTCCAACACCTCCGTCGCGCCCAGCCACTCGAGCTCTTCGTCGCGTCGACGGCGCGCGAGTCGTTGGTCGAGCACGCAAAAAGCGTCGCCCGAGTCAACGCAGTCGCGAATCGCGTTTTCGAGGTCGGGACCGAGCGCGAGGTCGAGCGCTAACAAAGTTCGCACTACGAGAGACTAGGGCAGTGTTTTGGGAACCACGTGCTAGAAGAGTAGGTCATGGCATCCTTGCGCTACGAGCGACGAATCGCGGCACCAGCTGACGTCGTCTGGGGCGTAGTGACGCGACCCGAAACCATCCCCGAGTGGTTTCCCGGCGTCGTGTCGTGCACGGTCGAAGGAAATATCCGTGTCATCAAACTGGCCTCGGGCCTCGAAATGCCCGAAGAGATTCTCGTCAATGACGCGCTGCAGCGTCGATTTGTCTATCGCATCACCGCGCCGCTGTACCGGTTCCACTTGGCGAGCATCGACGTCATAGAGCTTGGCGAGAACGATTCACTCTGCGTCTACGCAACGACCGCCGTGCCCGACACCCTCGCGCTCATTGTCGGTGGAGGAACCAACAGTGCCCTGGGCGAGATCCAACGCATCGCCGAGTCGAGAGTGAGCGCGTAAGCGTGGGACGCAAGATTCTCTTCATCACGACCGATCAACAGCGTTACGACACATTGGGCGTAAACGGGGGAGAGCTCTCGCGCACCCCGGTGCTCGACCGCTTGGCCGCGCAGGGAATTCGTTACGAGCGCTGTCAGCCAACGTCGGTGGTGTGCATGCCCTCGCGCGCGTCAATGTTGACGGGCCAGTTTCCTTCGACGCACGGCGCGTGGATGAACGGCGTGGCCTTGGCCATTGACGCGCCCTCGGTGGCGGAAAGTTTGCACGACCTCGGCTACGCGACGGCCCTTATCGGCAAGGCGCACTTCGAGCCCTTCATGGATCCCTTTGGTCGCTTCGCCGAGAACTCATTAGCCAGTCTCGGCATCCCGACGATTGAACAACCGTGGTTCGACGGACGACGCGGCGTGCATCGTGGCTTTGACTACTTAGAGTTCGCGACGCACGGCGTCATGGGTCCCCTGCACTACGCCAAGTGGATGCAGGCACAACATCCAGAGGCGGTGGCGGGTTTCTACCAGGTAGTTGACGGCGACCTTAACGTCAACGCGGCTGGTGGGGGCGACACGGGCGCCCCCCAAGTCAAATTCAACGACGTACCGCGTGAGTGGTATCACACGGACTGGGTGGCCGATCGCACGATTGAGTGGTTGGCCCAACAAGATGACGACCGCGACTGGTTCTGTTGGATGAGTTTTCCCGACCCTCACCACCCCTGGGACCCACCGGCATCCGAACGGGGTCGCGTGAACTGGCGCGACGTGCCCTTGCCGGTGAACTATCCCCGAGAGGCGAGCCTGCGCGAGGCGTTGCTTGATCAAAAGGCCCGTCACTGGCGAGCCTGGTACGACGGACGGGTGGTGTCGAACTACGAAGCACCCAAGAAGTGGGTGCCGGCGACGTTAACGGCCGACCAGGTTCGTGAGGTCAACGCCCTCAACGCGATTGAAGTGGAACTGATTGATGAAGCCATCGGGCGAGTCCTCAAGACTCTCGAATTGAAAGGCTGGGACGACGACGTCGACGTCATCTTCACGACCGACCACGGCGAGCTCCAGGGTGACTTCGGCCTCCTCTTTAAGGGTCCCTATCACGTCGACGGCCTTATGCGGTTGCCGCTTATTTGGCGTCCCGCGCCCTCAACGAACTCCGAACCGGCGGTCGTGCGCGCGCCGGTCAGTCTGGTCTCACTCGCCGCCACGTTCCTTGACGTCGCCGGTCAGCCCGCGCCGGACTGGGTCGAGGGCGCGGTACTGCCGCGAAGTGACGAAGACGCTCGATCTCGCTCGATGGACGCGACGGTGACCGAATGGGACTCGGCCCTTTTTGGCGTCGCCGTGCACGTGCGTTCGATTTTGACGAGGGACTATCTCTACACCGAGTATCTGCCCGGTACGATGCACGACGGCAGCGAAGGTGAACTCTACGATCTCGCTGACGATCCTCTCCAGCGCGTCAATCGTTTCGAGGACCCGGGCTACGCCAGCGTTCGTTCGACGTTGTCGGAGCGATTAGCAGCGCACGCGAACCGTCCAGGAGAACGGGCCACGCCGGGCGTTTTGGTGGCGCCGGTGTAACGAACGGTAGCGTGGGCGCCATGGATGACACCGTGATTCAAGGCCTCCCGCACGATCCCGTGGAGGAGTTTCGCTTCAGCGCGCTTCCCGTGTGGGAGCGCTTGGGCGACTACCAGGACATTGTCTACGAGGTCGGCGAGGGGATAGCGCGACTCACTATCAATCGCCCCGAAGTTCGCAACGCCTTTCGTCCACAGACGCTCTTCGAACTCGCGCACGCCTTTGAGCGGGCCCGTGACGACATCACGGTGGGCGTCATCATCTTGACCGGGGCCGGTCCCGACGCGTTCTGTTCTGGGGGCGATCAACGTATTCGCGGCGACGATGGGTACATGGGCGATGACGACGTCGCCCAACAAGGCGTGGGGCGCCTTAACGTCCTCGACTTGCAGATTCAGATTCGCCGTCTCCCCAAACCCGTCATCGCCCAGATCGCGGGCTACGCCATTGGTGGGGGACACATCTTGCACCTGGTCTGTGATCTCTCACTCGCGGCCGACAACGCGCGCTTTGGTCAGACGGGGCCGAAGGTGGGCTCGTTTGACGGCGGTTATGGTTCGTCGCTCCTGGCACGCACGATTGGTCTTAAGCGTGCCAAGGAAGTGTGGTTTCTCTGTCGACAGTACGACGCAACCCAGGCTCTCGAGTGGGGCCTGGTGAACACGGTCGTACCGCTCAAAGACCTCGAGCGTGAGACCGTGGCGTGGTGTCGCCAGATCCTGACGTTGTCGCCGATCGCGCTGCGCATGTTGAAAGCGGGCTTCAACGCCGCCGACGACGGGCTCGCGGGCGTGCAGCAGCTCGCCGGTGACGCGACGATGCTCTTCTACATGTCCGAAGAGGGTCAAGAAGGCCGTAACGCGTACGTCGAGCGAAGAAAGCCAGATTTCTCGAAGTTCCCAAAGCGCCCGTGAGTGACGATCCCGGTTCGCTTCGGCGTTGGGTACTCGCGGCTCGTCCGCGGACCCTACCCGCGGCGGCCGTCCCCGTCGCGTTGGGTGTCACGCTGGTGCGACCACTCAGCATTGAGTGGCTGAACGCCGCGCTCTGTCTCATTATCGCGCTCGCGTTACAGATCGCGACCAACTACGCCAACGACTACTCCGACGGCGTTCGAGGTACCGATGAAGTTCGTGTCGGCCCCTTTCGCCTGACGGCCTCAAAACTCGTGGCGGCGAAAAAGGTTCGTAACGCCGCCTGGTTGGGCTTCGCGCTGGCCTCGATGGCCGGCCTTTGGCTCTCGTCGCGCACGTCCTGGTGGTTGGTGCTCATTGGCCTCACGGCAGTGTTAGCGGGCTGGTTCTATACCGGCGGACCGCGACCGTACGGCTACTACGGCTTCGGTGAACTATTTGTCTTTGTCTACTTTGGCTTGGTCGCCACGGTCGGTTCGACCTACGCCCAGCACTTGACGATTCCTTCGCGGTCGTGGTGGCTTGGGGTGGCCGCGGGCTCAATGGCGTGTGCTCTTCTAGAGGCCAACAACATGCGCGACATCGACGGTGACCGGGCGTCAGGGAAGAGGACGTTATCGGCACGACTGGGACGAGAACGAAGTAAGTGGCTCTACGTTGCCTGTGTGATGGGTGTCGTGGTGGGTGTGGTGGGCGCGCGAGAACTCTTGGTGGGCGTCGCGGCGATTGTTCTCTACGTGCCCGGACTTCGCACGGCCTTCTCTCCGCGACGCGGCCGTGAGCTCTTGGCGCTGTTGATCTACTCGGCGCGCACGCAACTCCAGATCGGTGCGCTCCTCGTGGTTCTGTTGGCGCTCAATCGCTACTGGGGCTGAACCCGCTTAGGAGATCGGCGAACAACTGGGGTTGCTCGAAGTGCGCCGCGTGACCAGCGTTCGTGACGACGTGCATCGTGGCATTCAACAACGTGTCTTCTAACAGTCCCGCCTCGGCGAGAAACTTCTGGTCGTCTGCTCCCGCCACGACGAGTGCCGCCACGTCGAGTTCTCGTGCCCCATCGCCGAGGAAGGCCTGGGTACCAGTACCAGCGAAGCGTAGAGAGTTCGCGAGACCCTTGGCGTCGGCGCTGCGCGCCGCTCGCTCAAGAGGGTCATGAGGTAAGGCGGCGAACATCGGTTGGGCGAGCCACTCATCTAAGAACGCCGGGGCGCCGATCTCTTCTATGTGCAGCGCGAGTGCGTCGTCGCGACTGCGACGAGCGTCGCGTTCGACCTCGTCGCGAATGCCGAGCGTGGCGCTCAGCAACACGAGACCCGAGAGTCGCGCCCGGTGGCGCAGAGCAAAGTGCAGCGCCACTCGTCCGCCCAAGGAGTAGCCGCCCAAGATGAAGGGCTCTCGAGGAAGGACGTCGGCGAGTAGGTCCGCGGTGTCGTCGAGTGAGGCGGCTATTGAGGCGCTTTCGCCGTGGCCCGGCAGGTCGACGCTGAGGACCTCATACGTTCCTGCCAGAATGGAACGAAACTCATGAGCGGAGTCCCTGGTCTGGGTGAAGCCGTGCAGCCACACCAGGACCGGGCCCGAACCATCACGTTGTAAACCAAGGAGCGACATTGTCAGGTAGCGTACCGAGCCCTAGCGTGGCCCAGGCCACGTTCACGGCCACGCTCTTTGATGAGTGGATTCACCTGGGCCTGCGTGACATCGTTCTTTCGCCTGGTTCTCGCTCCACGCCACTCGCTCTGGCCGCCAGCGAGCGCAGTGAACTCAACCTTCACGTGCGCCTTGACGAACGAAGTGCCGGTTTCTTCGCCATCGGCCGAGCGCTCGTCACCAATCTTCCGGTGGTGGTTGTCGTGACGAGCGGCACTGCGGCCGCTGAACTGCACGCGTGCGTCGCTGAAGCCGATCTCGCTTTCGTGCCCTTGATCATCGTGACGGCCGATCGCCCGCCAGAGCTCCATGGGGTCGGTGCGCCCCAGACCATCGAGCAGGCGCATCTCTATGGCACGATGGTGCGCCACTTCGAAGAGCCCGGTGTGTCGCGAAGTGAGATGGCCAGTTCATGGCGCCCGCTCGCGACACGCCTGTGGAATTTGTCGAGTGGCGGATCAACACCCGCCGGCCCCGTTCACTTGAACGCGGCCTTTGTGGAGCCACTCGTGGCCGAATGCGCTGAACTACCCGCGCGCGAAAGAATTGAACCGCCTCTACGAGAGAAGGCGGTGGACCTGCCGGCGACCGCAACATTGCTCGTTGACGGTTCGGCCGTTCTGTGCGTGGTGGGCCAAGGTGTGACCGCGGAGATGATCGCCGAGTGCCGTTCGCTTCAGTGGGTGGTCCTGGGTGACGCGACCGCGCAGGGAACCTTGGCCTACTTCGACGCTCTTCTTCGCTCGAGTGACTTTGTCGCGAGCGCGCGTCCCGATTTGGTCGTTCGAATGGGTGGAATCCCCGCGTCGAAGGTTCTCGCGGAGCAACTTCGTCTCTGGGGCGCTCGAACCGTGAGCTTGAGTAGTGCCGGCTTCGTCGCCGACCCCGATCACCTCATAAGTGAGGCCTACGTCGGGCATCCGCACGCGGCGTACGCGGCCTTGGTGGGCCACAGTGACTACGTTGCCACGTGGCGCAACGCGTCGAAGGAGGTGTCGACGAAACTCGCGGCGTTCGACGTGAAAGAGCGTTCCTTGAACGAACCCCTCGTCGCTCGAGCCGTCGTGGCCGCGAGTAACGCGTCGAAGGTCCCACTGGTCGTCGGATCGTCGATGCCGGTGCGCGACGTGGAGTGGTGGAGCGAGCCGCGTCTAAGTCGCACCTTCGCCAATCGGGGCGTGAACGGCATTGACGGTGTGGTCTCCACCACGCTCGGCGTGGCCGCGGGCTCCAAGGCGATTGGACTCGTGGGGGACCTCACGATGTTGCACGACGTCTCGGGTCTGGTCGATGGCCTCGGCGACGCGGGTGGAACGTGCGTGCTCGTGGTGATGGACAATCAAGGCGGTGGCATCTTTTCGTTCTTGCCTCAGGCGACGGCGCTTGACCACGAGCGGTTCGAGAAACTCTTTGGTACGCCGCGTCCACACGACCTCGACGTCGTCGCCCGGGCGTTTGGTCACGCCGCGTGCACGGTGACGACAATCGTTGAACTTAACGGGGCCTTGGAATCGGGCCTCGCGTCACCGGGACTCAGCGTGATCGTGGCGAAGGTGCCCTCGCGCGGCGAGAACGTAAAGATTCATGAGACGTGGAACTCAGAGGTGTCGAAGCTTCTCTCTGGAAGTGCAGTGTGATCGCAACGTTGCCAGCATCGCTCCTAGCCGCGATACCTCTCGCCATCGCGGCCGGCTTTGTTTCGTTTCTCTCACCGTGCGTGTTGCCTTTGCTGCCGGGCTACGTCGCTTTTCTTACTGGCGCTGCCGGACGGTTAGAGGGGCGTTCGGGTCGCGGCCGCGCCTTCGTCGGTTCCGTGGCCTTCGTTTTGGGGTTTTCGTTTGTCTATGTGAGTTTTGGTGCGCTCTTCGGTGGACTTGGCAAAGAGTTCGACGCTCACCAGCGGCTCCTAGAAGTCATCTTTGGCGTCGTGACCATCGCACTGGGCCTCTTCTTCGCCGGCTGGTGGCCCTCGTCGTGGCTGCAACGCGAGCGCCGGGTGCATCGACTCCCTCGCGTTTCGATTCTCGGTGCCGCCGCGCTGGGTTTCACCTTTGGTCTGGGCTGGATACCGTGCATTGGCCCCACGCTTTCCGCAATTATCGTCCTTGCCGCGCAATCATCAAACGCGAGCGCGCTCCACGGATCGATACTCGCGTTTTTTTACTGTCTCGGTCTCGGTATCCCGTTCGTGGTGGCCGCGCTCGCCACCGAGTGGATGGCCACGGCCTCGACCTGGTTCCGACGTCACTCGAGAGTTATCGGCACTATCGGTGGGGTGTTGCTCATTGCTATAGGGGTGTGTGAAGTGACCGGATGGTGGCACTCGTTCGTGTTGTGGCTCCAAGTGCACCTCCCGTCTAACAACTCTCTGATCTAGAGAACGAGTCTCGTAGACTCTCTTCATGAATCTTCACGATGACTGGCGTTTTCGCGGACTAATCCACCAGACAACCGACGAGGGAATCTTCGATCGTCTGAACGCGGGCTCGGTCACGGCGTATATCGGCTTCGATCCCACCGCGCCGTCGTTACACCTCGGAAATCTGCTCCAACTCTGTCATTTACGGCGACTACAACTGGCTGGCAACTGTCCTATTGCTCTCGCGGGTGGGGGCACCGGACTCATCGGCGACCCGAGTTTTAAAGACGTGGAGCGCCCGTTACTCTCTCGCGAAATGCTCGACGCCAACGTCGCGGGCATTCGCGCCCAAATGGAGCGGTTTCTCGACTTTTCCCCGGGTGCCGGTGCGGCGCAGGCGAAACTGCTCAACAACGCGCAGTGGTTGACGACGGTGCCGCTCACGGATTTTCTGCGAGACGTGGGCAAACACTTCACCGTTAATCAGATGATGGCCAAAGAGTCCGTTAAGAGCCGTCTCGATCGCGACGACGTCGGACTCTCATTCACGGAGTTTTCCTATATGCTCCTCCAGGCTTACGACTTTTTGCGTCTAAATATCGACCACGGCTGCACGCTGCAACTCGGCGGATCCGACCAGTGGGGGAACATCACAATGGGTACCGAACTCGTTCGAAAGGTCACCGGTAACGCGGCGGACGGGCTGACCACGCCACTGTTGCTTCGAGCCGACGGTAGCAAGTTCGGCAAGTCAGAAGGCGGCAACGAGAACGTGTGGCTGGACGCCGAACGTACCTCTCCATTCGCGCTCTACCAGTTCTTGCTCAATAGTGACGACGAAACGACCCCATCGTTGTTGCGCTTCTTCACATTCCTCGATCACGAGACGATCCTTTCGCTCGATGAGTCGACGAAGACGATGCCCCAAGAGCGAAGGGGCCAGCGCGCGTTGGCCAATGAGGTCGTGACTATGGTGCACGGGGCCTACGCTGCGGCCAAAGCCGAGCGCGCTGGCGAGGCGTTGTTTTCTGAGGCAATACGCGAACTTGACGAAGCGACGCTGCTCGAAGTTGTCGCTGACGCACCGTCGTCGACGTGGTTGCGGGGAGATCTCGCGGCCGGCGTGGATCCCGTGGAACTTCTCGTTACGTGTGAATTAGCGAAATCCCGCGGCGAAGCGCGTCGCTTCCTCGAACAAGGTGGCGTCTCGGTGAACAATGTCCGCCTCGACGTCAACTCCCGCGTCGGTCTCGACGACGCGTTACACGGGCGCTACTTGGTCGTGCGCAGGGGCAAGCGCCAGCTGCACCTCGTGGTCATCGCGTGATTCGATTTGTTGGAGTCCTGCTCGTCGCCGGGCTTCTCCTCAGCGCGTGTGGATCAATCAGTGGATCGAAAGCAATGACGTCGTGGGTTGTGCAAAGCGGTTTCCTCTCGAGCTCGAAGGTCGTGGCGAAGGACGCTCAGCACGCGGGAAGAGCGCTGGAGAACTCTTCGACGTCGGACGCCGACTTACATACGGTCTGCGGCGTGTTACTCGTCGACATTGAGTCGGCCAACGCGTCACTGCCCACGTCCGACGACCGAGCCACGACGCTGCTCTCGAACGCCTACACGAACCTTGGCGCGGGCGCGAATGAGTGTTACAACGCCTCATCGAGCACCAGCGCACGCGCGAAGGCTCTGAAGTCGTTGTCGTCGGGTCTGGGCGAACTTTCCGAAGCGTCGGCGAGAATTGCCAGTGTCTCGACGCCCTAGCTCGGTGGACGCAGGTCAATTTCGAGGTGCAAGATGCCGTCTTTGAGGGTGGCCGTCGCGTCACCGAGCATTGCGAAGTCTTGAAAGTCCAAGTTCGCGGCGTCGATGAAGAGCAACCGTTCTGGTCCCTCGACCGGAGGCACACTTCGTCGCTTGACGGCGTCGGCGCGCTCTTGAAAGCGATGGATCATTTCGTTGGGGTCAAAGGCTGGGCTCACAGGCAAATGCTAGAGGCAACGGAGCGAGATTGAGTTGGTAGTATGAACACTCAACTCAGTGTTGTGGGGTTGTGGTCGCCGCCAGGTAGTGGCCTGCGGCCAGTGAGGAGTTGACGTGAAAAAGGGTCGCCATCGTCGTTTTGTAGAAGCGCGTGAACTCAAGCGCTCTACCGGTCCTCGTGCTACCACCTGTGTCGAGTGCGGAGCCGCACCCGAGGACATTCACGCGCAGTGGTGCATGGCCGAAGAGGACCGTTTCGATGAGATTCTCGGTTCGCTACCTCGCACGGTCTTCACCGAAGAGGACCCCCTCGCCGCCGAAGGCTAGGCCCTTTTGCGCACTACGGGATGGGCGAGTCGCGTGCCTTTCGGCTGCGTGGCTCGATTGTCGAGGTACGCGCGCAGTCGGTCGTAGACCGTTGCTCCCACCATGGCGGTCAGTTCTTCTTCCATTGAGTCAACGACGCGTGTCTTACCAACAAAGGCTGACGCCGACTCCGTGCACCACCAGTGAAACTCCGCCCCACCGGCGCCCCAATCGCGTCGGTTCCATTGACCGATGCGTGTAATGACGTGTCCGTCGTCTTCGACTTCGTCGTCGCGGCGTAGCGGGAGCTGCCAGCAGACTTCGGGTTTCAGCGGAATGTAGCTTTCGTTGTTATCGATCGCCATGACGTGCAACGCACAGCCCGGGCCGCGGTGAAAGTCAGGACGATTCAAGAAAATGCAGGCATCTTGTACGAGTCGAGTGACGATCTCGCCATTTCTCTTGACGCGGGTGGTTCCTGATTTTCCCTTGGATTTGAACTGCCACTGATCGTCACTGAGGCGCTTGGCGGCTTTTTCGACGCGCCGGCGATCTTTCTCGTCGACGAAGTGCGCCCCGTAGCTGCAGCATCCCTGGACGAGTTCGGGCGTGGGACCCGTGAGTACGCCCTGGCAGCCATTGCCAAAGATGCAGGTCCAGTTACTCTCGAGAAACGTGGTGTCGAACATCCACGTTCGTTCGCGTTTGGTGTCTTCAAAACTCACCCACTCGTGGGCGTCACTTGGAATGGCAGTCACGAAGAAAACTTAGTTGGCGTGACGGGTTCCTCGGGACACCTCTAGACTTTGGCCATGACTTCGATTGATACTTTTGACGTCCTCACGCTCACTGACGAGGCTCGTAACGTCGTGATCGACGCGTTGAACAACGAAGCCCCGAGTGAGTCTTTGGCGCTCTGGGTTGAAGTAACGGGAACACGCGGCGCGGGCTACGCCTACGACCTGTACTTCTCTGAGTTAAATCTGGCGCCCAGCGACGCGGCCATCGGTCGTGACGGCGAAGTAACGATCGTCATTCCCGCCGCGAGCGTTGAGCGTCTGCGCGGCAGCCGTCTGGAGTTCGCCAGTGAAGGCGGCGGTGGCTTGGTGCTCGTCAACCCCAACAGTCCCTCGCCCGAAGAGAGCAATCCGGGGGTGCCAGCGGACATTCTGGCCCTCGGCATCGATGGTCCTTTGGCCGTTCTCGCCGTTAGCGTGCTCGAAGAGCAGGTCAATCCCTCCATCGCCTCTCACGGTGGACGAGCAGACTTGATCGCGCTCGACGAAGAAAAGAAGACCGCCTACGTCAAGCTTTCGGGTGGATGCCAAGGTTGCGCCATGAGCCGAATGACGTTGACCCAAGGTATTGAGACCATGTTGCGCGAGGCGATTCCCGAACTCGTGAGCGTGCTCGACGTCACCGACCACGCGTCGGGCGTCAACCCCTTCTACGCGCCTGAATAAGGGCTCGGGGAACTGTTCGCCCTAGAATTGAACAATGTTGCGCTTCCTCACCGCCGGTGAAAGTCACGGTCGCTCACTCAGCGTTATCGTCGAAGGTCTTCCGGCCGGACTCGACGTACGTGAAGAGGACATGGCCAGTGAGCTCGCGCGGCGGCGCCTCGGTTATGGCAGGGGACCACGTATGCGTTTTGAGCGCGACGAACTGCGCCTCCTCGGCGGCGTGCGCCATGGCCGCACACTTGGTTCACCGGTTTCGGTGGAGATCTTGAACTCCGAATGGCCCAAGTGGGAAGCAGAGATGTCGGCCGCACCGGGCACGCCGAGCAAAAAACTCACGGCTCCTCGTCCCGGCCACGCGGATTTGGCCGGAATGCAGAAGTACTCCTTTGACGACGCTCGCGACGTACTCGAGCGGGCCAGCGCGCGCGAAACCGCGGCGCGCGTCGTCGCGGGCCACTTAGCGAAGTTATTGCTCGCCACGTTGGGTGTTGACGTGCTGAGTCACGTGATTCGCATTGGTACCGCGGCGACGCCCGATGGCGTGCGGCCGCTGCCCGGAGATCTGACCATCGTCGACGAGAGCGAAGTGCGTTGTTTCGACGCCGAAAGCGAAGCGGCGATGATCGCCGAGATCAAGGCCGCCGCGAAAGAGGGCGACTCACTCGGAGGCATCGTTGAAGTCATTGCCTACGGCGTGCCGGTAGGTCTCGGCAGCCACGTCCATTGGGACCGAAAGCTCGACGGGCTCTTGGCCGGAGCGTTGATGAGCATTCAAGCCGTTAAGGCCGTCGAGATAGGTGACGGCGTGACCCAGGCCGGTCAGCGCGGCAGTGTCTCACACGACGCCATCGCGATTGATCAGGGCTTCACGCGCGGCGGCGGTTACGTGCGACGCAGCGATCACGCCGGCGGTCTCGAAGGCGGCATCTCCTCGGGCGCGCCGATTATCGCCAAAGTCGCGATGAAGCCTTTGGCAACATTGAACCGACCAGTACTCGAGACGGTCGACGTTGCGACGGGCGAGTCGACGGTCTCGTTTAAGGAACGCACCGACGTCACTGCCGTGCCGGCGTTGGGCGTCGTGGGTGAAGCCATGATGTCGCTGGTGCTCGCTAACGAAGCGCTGCGAAAGTTTGGCGGTGACTCGGTCGAAGAGTTCACCCGTAACCACGCTGGCTACGTGGCTCACTTAGGTTCAACGGCCTCGGCCGCGCGCTCCGACTGATCGTGGCCCGTCTCGTACTGGTGGGCCTGCCGGGCGTGGGTAAGACCACGACGGCCCACGCGCTCGCTACGTACTGGCATTGTGACGCGATTGACACCGACGACGTTCTTGGCGAAGCGGTTGGAATGTCGCCTGCGGTTTTTCTTCGCGAGAAGGGTGAAATCGACTTTCGCGCACGTGAGCTCGACGCGTTACGCGTGGCCCTTGAGAGTGACGCGGTCGTCGCCACGGGAGCTGGCATCGTGACGACGAGCGCAGCGCGCGATCTCTTGGTACCGTCTTTCGTGTTCTGGCTCGACAGTGATGACGAAACACTCTTGTCGCGCGTAAGTGACGGCGAGCGCCCTCTTCTTGGAGCGGATCACCGCCAAGGTCTCGCGAGGCTCCGTGCTGAGCGAGAAGCTTGGTACGAGGCGGTATCGCGCGTTCGTGTCGACGCGTCGGGATCTACCGATGACGTGTTGCAACGAGTGCTCGGCGAAGTCGAAAAAGTGGAACCGTGAAAGTGCGCGTAGGACTGGATGAGCGAAGTTACGACGTCGTCGTCAACGACGGGGCGCGCCACGAACTCTCCGCACTCTTGCAAGCGCGCGCGCCGCGCGCGAAGAGCGTGGTCATCGTGACGTCGACGTCACTCGCGACGCAACCGTGGTTTGACATGGAGAGTGGGCGAGACCAGTCGGTTCTTCTCGTACCCGAAGGCGAGTCCGCGAAGACGCTTTCGGCGACCGAGATCTTGCTCGAATCCCTCGCGGGCTTGCAACTTTCTCGCGACGACGTCGTCGTGGGCGTGGGAGGCGGCGCCGTCACGGACCTGGCCGGTTTCGCGGCCGCGGTGTACTTGCGCGGGGTGGCGTTGGTGCAGATCCCGACCTCGCTCGTGGGCCAGGTCGACGCCGCCATTGGCGGCAAGACCGGGGTCAACCTTTCGGCGGGCAAGAACTTGGTGGGTGCCTTTTACCAGCCGCTCGGCGTGCTCTGTGATTCCAGCGTGCTCGCGACGCTGCCCGAACGGGAACGACTCAGCGGGCTCGGCGAGGTGGCCAAGTGTTGGCTCCTCGAACGCCGCGACGTGCGCGATCTGTTCACCACGTCGTTACCGGACCTGGTGGAAATGTCGATTCGTCTGAAGGCGTCGGTGGTGTCGGGTGACGAGCGTGAAGGTGGCCAGCGAGTTCTCTTGAACTACGGACACACCCTCGCGCACGCCCTCGAAAAGCTTTCGCTTCGCCACGACCCCGATTCGTTGCGCCACGGCGAAGCGGTGGCGATTGGTCTCGCCTTCGCGGTGCGTCTCGCCCACGAACTCGGTCTCGTGGACGTGGGCGCCATCGCGAATCACGACGCCGTACTGCGTGAACTGGGACTCGTGCGACGTTTACCCAGTAACGCCGACACCGAAGAACTTCTCGAGGCCATGGGTCACGACAAAAAGTCTCGCCACGATCTCAGCTTCGTACTGCCGGGTCCCGAGGGATTTACGCTGGTGCCCGGAGTCGATCCATTAACCGTCCGCGACGTACTAGAGCGTTTCCGAGGAGAACCATGAGTGGCGAAATACTGTTGTTGTCGGGACCAAATCTCGACCAATTGGGTACTCGAAGCCCCGAGCTCTACGGCACCACCACCTTGGTGCAACACGTCGTTCGCTTTAGCGAGCTCGCGGAGGGCGCCGGTTACGGCGTTCGACACGTGCAATCAAACTTTGAAGGTGACCTCATCGAGGCGGTTCGCAACGCGCGCGAAACATCCGTGGCTCTGGTACTGAACGCGGGGGCGTTGACGCACTCGTCGTGGGCCCTAGCGGACGCGTTGGCGACCTTCAGTGGACCCAAAGTCGAAGTGCACCTCTCGAACCCGGCGGCCCGAGAACCGTACCGTCACCTCAGCACGCTCGCTGGCGTCGTCAGCGGGTCTATCGCGGGCTTTGGCGCCTTGAGTTACGACCTCGCGTTCGAAGCCGTTCGTCGTTTGCTCGACGCGTCCTAGCCTGTTGCCTCATGTCAAATCCTCCGCGAAGCCTGATTCGTTGCCTCATCTATTTTCTCCGGATGGAGAGGTCGGTTGAATGACTTGTTGACGCGCCGCGTTGGCGCGAGGGACTTCGTGAGCGCCAGGTGTTCGAGGCGCGTGGTGAGAGTCTCGATTTGGTCGGAGAGGGCGCAGAGGTGGATGGTGGCGAAGGTCGCCGTCATCGAGGCTCTCGAGATCTCCGAGACCCCGTCGTGGGCGCTCGCTCGAGCAAAGGGTGTCTGGGCGCGGTCGTGACGCTTGGTGACCTTCGCCCCGTGACGGTGCTTCTCGATCAACTTCTGTTGAGCGAGGAGATAGTTCGTGAAGAGTCCATCCAGCGCCCAGAGTTCGTTGAGCACGCTCAACTCCTCTTGCGTGTCGAAGCGCAGGTAGCCCACGAGCTGACGCACGTGGGTCCAGTTCTTCTGTTCGACGTGGGCGCCGTCGTTCTTGTTGCCCGCCCTTGAGCGGGTGAAGGTGATCTTGCGTTCAGCGCAGTAGTCGAAGAGGTGCGCGTTGATGAACTCCGCCCCGTTGTCCGAGTCGATCCCGAGGATCGGAAAGGGGAATCGAGCGGCCGCCTCGTCGATGGCCTCCACGACCCAGATAGCCGCCTTGTTCTTCACCGAGCGATTCACCGTCCAGCCGGTCGCGATATCGGTCATGGTCAGGGTGAAGCAGAACTCGCCGCTCGAGTTCCCACCCTCGTGACCCACCAGATCGATCTCGACGAAACCCGGTTGGTCCTCGGACCACTGCGCCCAGGTGCGAATGGGTATCTGGGACTTGAGGAGGGTCCCGGGCTTGGTGTGCGATCGCCCCCTCAACCCCAGGCGCTCGCGCTCGCCTTTCAGGTGGCGATCAATGGTCGCGGCACTCATGGAGGAGAGCAGCGTGGCGTCGGCGTCACTCAAGGTGAGATCCCCGTCGCGACGCAGCATCACCACGAGCGTCGCCAACGTAGGGGCGAGTCGCTTGCCGGCGGGGTAGCGAGAGAGCGACCACACGAACGCCAACGTCACGCTCAAGTGCGCGCCGTAGCGCGGGCTGCGCGCTCGACGGGACTTCACCAGCTTGATCGTCCCCGCCGCTTTCAGCGCGTGGCGCGCGTAGTCGCGGTGCCAGTTAGTAAGACCCACCAGGTCGTCCAGGATTTTCGTCTTCTCCGACTTAGAGGCCCGTCGATAGGAACTCGCCATCTTCTTCGTGACCGCGTGACGTTGACTCATCGTTAGCTCCATCGTTCATGCGTAGATGAAATCAAGAGCTCTCAGAGCCCTCCGCTTCGCGGAGGTTTTATATGAGGCAATGAATGGGTCTACGCGGAGGTTTTAGATGAGTCAACTCGCTAGTTCACCCCCCTCGAACTCGCTGCCTAGACTGGGCTGCGCACGAATCGCGAAAGGCATCTTGGCCCATGGCCGCAATATCAACTTCTGACATCAAAAACGGCATCACCCTCAAGATCGACGAGGGGCTCTTTAGCGTTATCGAGTTCCAACACGTCAAGCCCGGTAAGGGTGGCGCCTTCGTTCGAACCAAACTGCGCAACGCGCGCACGGGCGCGGTCATCGAGCGAACGTATCGCGCCGACGAACGCCTAGAGCAGGCCATCATCGACAAGCGCGACACGCAGTACCTCTACCGCGACGGCGACGACTACATCTTTATGGATCAGTCGAGTTACGACCAGGTACCTGTCTCTTCAAAGAGTCTCGGCGAGACGACGAATTTTCTGAAAGAGACCGGCAAGGCCATGTTGATCTCGTACAACGACGAGATCATCGGCGTCGAACTGCCAGCGTCGGTCGAACTCACGATCGCCGAGACCGAGCCGGGCGTCCAGGGCGACCGGGTGTCGGGCGCGCGCAAGTCCGCCACGCTCGAAACGGGTTACGTGGTCCAGGTGCCCCTGTTCGTCGGCCCGGGTGAACTCATCAAGGTCGACACGCGCACCGGCGAGTACATGACCCGAGCGTAGGGTGAGCGAACTCGGCCACCATCGTCATCAAGCCCGCGAACGAGCATTGGAGTTGGCGTACGAAGCGAGCGCGAAGGGCCGATCGTTGAGTGAGATATTGGTTGAACAGTCGGTCGCTCCTGACGCCTACACCGTCACCGTCTTGAAGTCCGTTGAGCAACATCGTGAGCACATCGAAACGATCATTGAAAGAAATTCACTCGACTGGCCGTTGAATCGATTGGCCATCATCGACCGATTAGTGATGACACTCGCGCTCGGTGAATTAATGCTTGAGGATTCTCCACCAACGCCCGTAGTGCTCGATGAAGCAGTGGAGTTGGCGAAAATTTACTCAACGGAAGGCTCGGCTTCGTTCGTTAACGGCGTCTTAAGTTCGTGCGTGCAGGACCTAAGGTAAAACACGACCAACTATAAAGGAGTTTCTTCGTGCCGGGCATGAATCAACAGTCAATTGATCTGACCAACGAACTCGTCGTAACCCTTTTTCGCCACTCGCTCTTCGTGACTGCCCTTTTGTGGATCACGCTCATCGCGATGACCGTGATGGCTGTAGTGGCATTGACACGCGTCATCTTGAAATTCAATCTCTCGACTACTGGGGTGGGCGAGCCGCGCGCGCGTACGTATCTTCGCTGGGCTTTTGGAGCTATTTGGCTCTTCGATGGAGTCTTACAGTTTCAAGTCGCGATGCCCCTCGGCCTCGCGAACAACGTCGTGGCGCCCGCGACCGCCAGTACGCCGTCATGGCTCCACGCGCTAATGACGCACGGGATATTCGTCTGGAATAGTCATCCGATTGCCCTGGCGGTGGCCGTGGCCTGGCTACAGGTTGGCCTAGGCCTCGCGTTGCTGGTCTCGAAGGGACCCCTGGGTCGCGGTGCCGCGGCAGTGTCGGCGCTGTGGGCGGGCTCGATCTGGCTGATTGGCAACGGCGGCGGTGGCATCTTCGTCTCGGGCGGGTCGATCCTCTTTGGATGGCCCGGTGCGACTTTTTTCTACGTGGCGGCGGGCGTGTGGTTGGCCGTTCGACCCGAGACCTTTCAGCGCCTCTACTCCGTCGTCACGCGGCGAGCCCTGAGCGTCCTGCTCCTCGTCGGCGTGGTCCTGCAATGCCTTCCTTCGGGAGAGTTCTGGCACGGCGGTAACAGCAACGCGTTGACCACTATGACGGCGACCATGGCCAAAATTGGCCAACCCCACTGGCTTTCGTTCATCGTACGAAAAGTAGGCACTCTCGCCGGCGTCATGGGCGGAGGTTTCAACTTGATCGTCATTTTGTGGTTGCTGGTGTGCGCGGTCGGTATCTGGATGTCCGTCGCGCGCGCGTGGAACTGGCCGATGTGGACGCTCGCAGTGGGGTCCGTTTTCTTCTGGGTTACCTCTGAGGACACCGCAATTTTCGGTGGTGTCGCGACGGACATCAATTCCCTCATTCCCCTCGCGGTGCTCGCCTGGTGCGCGACGCCGAAACTTCAATCTCTCGGAACCCGAAAGCGGCTGTTGCCCGTAGAGATCACGAACAGCGCGGGTGCGGTCGTCGCCGTGTTCGCCTCGGGCATGGTTCTCTTCTCGTCCATTTTGATGATTGGCGCCACCTTCGCTAGTGCGGAAAACACGCTCTACATGGCGCGAAACGGCACTGCGTCACAAGTGTCCACGAAGGCCTACAACTTCACGCTGACCGATCAGTTCAAGAGGACGTACTCTCTAGGAGAGCATCCCGGTCACGTCACCCTGATAACTTTTCTCGACCCGCACTGTTGGACAGACTGCCCACTTTTGGCGCAACAGCTCGAACAGGTTCGTTCTGAGTTGTCGGCGAACGCCAAGCTCGACATCGTCGCGGTAGCCGCCGATCCCTATCACGAGAAAGTTTCGGATCTTCGCCATTTCATTGCGAATCGGGGACTCACCAACGTAAAGAATTTTTATTTCGTTACCGGCAGGTTATCTTCCTTGCAAAGTGTGTGGAACCACTACGGCATCGGTGTGACGATGAAGCCAACGGACAAGATGAGCATCCACTCGGACTTCATGTTCATCGTCACGCCAAATGGCAAACTACGCTGGATCATCCCTGATGACCCGCTGGCCAGTAGAGCCGACCAAGCCTCTACGGATACTGAGTTAAAGAGTCTCCTCGCGTCCGAGGGCATTCACTAATACTCCTTGGGCTTCTCCGATGATTTAGCGTGGACGCTGCGAAGGTAGTCGTTGTAGGATGTGAGTGCCTCGTCGTTTCTCGGCTCGTGGGGTACTTCGCGGGCGGGGGACGCGTCGTCATGGATCAACTTGAGCCACATGTACACGGCGTAGCCCGCGAACAGGGGCCACTCAAAGACGTAGGCCCACGACAACTCATTGCCGGACAGAGCTCGCCTAATTTCAACAATAAACGCCGACAGGCAGATAATCTCTGCTAGGACAAGAGCGACGTGGATCCTAAAATCTTTTAAGTATTTAGGTGCCATAAGTCTTCACTTTACTTCGGGCTAGATCACGGCTAGCCACCGTGAGGAGTGCGCATTGCCGGCATAACCCCAACAATGTGAACCTGAGCCATCCGTACCTTGTCGCCCCAAATAGGCAAACAACGCGGTCGAGAGGCTAGAACTGCTCGGAGGTATCGTGGTGGTGAGAGCGATGTACTTCGCGTAGGTAGGCGTTGTATTGCTCGAGTCCCGGGTCCTCAAGCGTGGCGTCGCCGCTGGGCGATC